>Ga0308161_1002026_pt1 | contig 22475 bp, 30 predicted proteins | sample PhyFR2_FD_201034 | JGI IMG/M metagenome (GOLD analysis project Ga0308161, IMG submission 201034) | Phyllosphere microbial communities from UC Gill Tract Community Farm, Albany, California, United States - DLSLF.R2 | ecosystem: Host-associated > Plants > Phyllosphere > Unclassified | place: USA...
CGATCCCGACATCCACGGTGTGGCTGTTGAGCGCTTCCAGCAACTGGTCAGCACTGAGTACCGCAATGCGATAGTCGAGCTGAGGATAACGCGCCTGCACCGCTTTCAGCAGCAGCGGCAGTGCCATACTGCACTGCGGCACCACGCCAACCCGCAGCGTACCGTTCACCCCATGCTTCAGCGATTCCACTTCCAGCTTCAGTCCCTGATAGACCGAAACGATCTCCCGCGCCCACGCCAGCACTCGGTCGCCCTCTGGGGTGAATCCGGCAAAGTTATTGCTGCGGTTAATCAGCGGCAAGCCCAGCTCGCGCTCAAGATTTTTCAGGCGCATAGAGAGGGTCGGCTGCGTAACAAAACTGGCTTCCGCGGCCCGCCCGAAATGGCGTTCACGTTCCAGGTTACACAAGTAAATGAGTTGCTTGATATCTATATTCTTTTACCATCAATAACTTACGATTTAAAATTTTAGCACCATGATTTTTTATGTACTAATCAATGTACTAAATAAAATTTCACTATGGCTTTCACGTCGTTGTTAACATCATATTATGCCTGATGTGACTTCGGTTCAAATCGTCGGACGTAGCGGTACGTAGACCGACACCACCTCCGCCGTCACTTTCCCCAGCACAATGATGCCTTCCATGCCCTCTCCGTCGATCGTCTCTCCGTCTGAGGTGATAATCCCCGTTCTGAATAATTTCCCCAGTTGCGGAAACTCGCCTATCTGGAATGCTATCTTGTCACCCGGCGCGGGCTTGAGTGACTTGTCCGCCAGTACGAACCCGTCAGGCGTCTCAATCAGGATCATGTTGTTGCGGTGAGGCATCAGTACATCGTTCAGGTCGATGCGCCGCTCGATGTAATCGGACGCGGGTGATGGAAATCCCATAGTTACCTCACGTATCCCATGTTGCGTAACGACCAGGTTTTATTCTCGCTTTCCTCAGTAACCAGCTCGAAGAAGAAGTTCTGGTAGTACCGTATCCACCGGTTGCACTCTGCCAGCGTCCATACGTGATTAACGTCATCCAGACGCTTCTGGAACGCCGCAGTGGTGACTATCTGCCTGCCGCGGGCGTCCTTGGTTATCGCACCAGTGAACGCCGCGTGTATATCGCTCTCTCTCGCCATGATAAATCCCCCTCTGATAAATACTGTATGGATAAACAGTAATATCGATCGGTAGATTTGATCAAGGCGAAGCGAGTCACAGATTTGTAAAGGGTTTGAGGCGGAAGGGTTTTTAATCAGGCAGGCGTGGTGGTGAGTGACTAATCTCAAATGACCCACCCCGTAGCCTGCTGAGATTGGCGCGGTCTGTAGCTGCCCCGTCGCCGGGGCTTTTTTATGATTTAGTGATCAAAAGATCAACGACCAATTGATTAATTTTTTTTATTAAATTACTATTCCCTTAAACTTAATATGCTCACGCTCATGAGTCCTATTAAATATACTAAAACCAATAGTGAATAAGCGATGCTTGATAAAGAGATTAACAAAGATATTGAGGTTTTAAGGGCAATTGCGATTGTTACAGTGATGCTAGCTCATATTCCATTAATACTTCTTCCAGATTCATTTTATTTTAAAATACTAAATATAAGTAAATTTGGAAGTGGTGTTGATTTATTTTTCTGCGTATCCGGGTTCATAGTAACCAGAAGTCTAATCTTCAAAGATTTCCACAAAATGACTCGTTCTGAGTTCTTGTTACAGTCAAAAATGTTTTATATTAAAAGAGCGTTCAGACTATTACCTGCGGCTTTTTTTTGGATAGCCATATCAATAGCTTTGACTGTAGCTGTTAACAACTATCAAGCCTTCCTGCCTTTGCCAGAAATGTTAAAGTCGGCATTTTTCGCAATAACCCAAACAAGCAATTTTTATTTTATTTCTTGCAGGCCAGCAGGAAATTGCGGAAATCTTGGGGTTTATTGGAGTCTTTCTTTAGAAAACCAGTTTTATCTCTTGCTGCCAGTATTTCTGTTCTTGTTCAAGAACAGAAATCTGTGCATTGTGATGGCAATAATTATTCTGGTTCAATTCTTTATCCCGCGGACATTGAACTCGAGTACTCCTATGGGCTGGCCGCTTCGAACAGATGCTATTGCGTTAGGGGTAATCATTGCCGTGTTAAGTACAAAAGAAACCTACCAGAGGTTTAATCCTAAGTTTATGTCCCACAAAGCACTGGCTTTGGCGATGCTGCTTTCTCTGACTTTCTTACTTTGCATTTTTACGGATCCTAATCCTATTGTTAGTTTTCAGGTGGGCGTGGTTGCACTGCTTTCAGGAGTGATGGTATTCATTGCAAGCTATAATCGAGGCTACTTTTTATTCGGTAACAAGTTTGAGAAAGTGTGTTTATATGTTGGTTCGAGATCTTACTCTATTTACCTCACACACTTCATCGCCCTTTCAATAACGAAGTACATTTTTATTTTGGGTGATAGTGCCATTATAAAAGAACTCAGCTTCTTAAAATTCCCTTTCTTTATAATTCTAACTATCTTGATGTCTGAATTTAGCTTTAGGCTTATTGAAAACAAGTTTAGATATATCTGGAAGAAGAGCCCAAAGGTGACGGCAAAAGCTCCTTGATTAAACAAACTCCTGCCGTCTAATATCAGATGGCAGGAACATCAGGCCAGGATACTTCTGGCGCAGTTTTCATATCAATTTCATTTAATGAGTCAATATAGTCCAGCCACGAATTCAACTTCACCTTATCACCATCACTCAACCTTCCCAGTAATAGCTTCGTCTGCCATATACTGATAGTATCTGTGGCGACATTCATTCGATATTGCCTTTCTTGCACTGCTATAGAGGCATAATCGATAACTGGTGCAGTAAACTTACCTTTGAGATAAATCCAACCATATTGAGGCTGCGTTTTCTCTTCTGTCACATCCACCCAGATAAATGATGCAGGAAACATCTCTTTCATGTCGCCATCGGTTTCAAATATCTCAGCGACTAAATCATTTTCTATGCGCGCATACAAAGCCATTATGAATACTCCTCAATATATACAATCCCCGGAGCGCCCATGTTCTGTCCTGCGGTGTTTGCGGCCTGGTTGCCACCACCACCTGAGCCAGGAGCGCCATAATCAGACTGGCCCGTGCCTGTGCCTGCTTTCCTGCCACCACCCCAATAGGATGCCCCGCCATCACCACTGCCATAACCGCCAAGTGACGAGTCGGTTGCATCGCTGCCATAGCCGCCTGATAGATTGACATCACCCCCAGACCCCACACCCGGGGCGCCACCGCCTCCTCCGGTAGCGAATCCGCCACCAGATGCTGCGCATTCTGTACCGAAAGAACTACTCCCGCCCGGCGATCCGCCAAGCGCCCTTGCGCCTACCACTACGGTGTATGTATCTTGAGTAAGCGTAATCATTTTAATTGCAGTACCTCCAGCCCCACCACCTCCGCCTGGAGGAGCTGTCGTGGATGAACCGCGTGCACCAGATCCGCCTGCGCCAGTTACGTATGCGCGTGCCTTTTTGGCACCCGGCGTTCTTGTATAGGTGAATGTGCCTGCTGTTGAAAATACCTTTACTCCGATCAGCCTTCCGGTACCTGAGCTCAATAGCCCCGCTTTCAGGTTTGCCAGAATGGTGGCAGGTGTGCCGTTATCTAGAACATCTACCGAGGCACTGTCAGAGATGAACTGCGCCAGGACATAGGCCATGGTTGAAGACTGTCGCAGTGCTTTATTGATCTGCGCAGATGAAGCTTTACCCGACTGGAATCCTGCCATCAAAGCAGCAAGCGCCTCATAATCAGCCTGGCTTGTCACATTAGCGCCAGCTCCAATACCAAATGCCTTAAAGTTATTCGTAGCCATTAAAGTGTTTTCTCCCATGCGCCATCGTCAAATCCGGCGATATATTGATTTTCTAAGTCGAAGCCGAAGAATTTATTCCCATCGGATGGCGTTAAGACTGCAGGAGTCGTAATACTTCCGGCATAAACGCCAGCAGCCTTAACCGTAAGGTAGCCCTGCCGTATGGCAGCAATTAACTCAAGAGACACATTGCTAATATCTGTATCGGGGAAGACCCACACCCCGATGTTCATGTCCTGGTTATCCACGATCTGCATTGTCAGACCTGAACCAGCCAGCGCAGTGTCGAGAATCTGTGGCAGGCTATCGTTGGTGCCATCCCAGTTGTTGATGGCGATTTTTGCTTTCAGGATGATGCGGTAGGTGTCATCGCTGAGGCTGGTGTAACCGGCGTCGGGGTCATATGGCCCCTGCCAGACGCCTTGATCCCAACCAAGACCAGTGGTATCAAACGAAAAATAAACGCCAGATATTGGCTGGCTTACAATCCGGCTTCTGCCTATCCATTCACCCAGCGCATCCAGCTGGACGCCCACTGCTTCATCAATATCAAAGGCCGATACAAGCCCTTTAATGGCAACTGATGTGTCTGAAAGTGGTCTTGTTGAGAGGTCGATGTGATCAACGAACAGGGGCTTCCCCCTGTGATAATTCGTTATCCGGTCGGTATATTTACTCATGGCGACACCGTGATTGAGATGTTCGCTGTGCTGCAGGTGGCAGATTCGTTGTAGGCGATGACGATGTTTGAGGCTGATAAGGCGTCCGCTGACTTGCCTATCTGCAGGCTGTTAATGTCGTAATAGCGAGAGTTACCACCACTAACTACACCGAGGTTTGCAGGTGAGTACAGGCGACTGAGTAGGACGTCGTCGCCAATCGTCAAAGCGTTGATGTAGTCAGCTATCGCCTGCTTTATCTGCTCACCAATTTGCGTGGTGTAACCGGTGAAGACCTTAAGCATCAGATTCACGTAGATTGAAACATTGGTAGGCCGTGAAAAGCTGATGCTGTGCGGGTTCCCGTACTTGTCTGGCACCTGAGCTGTAGTACTGCCGAACGTTCCGACACCCTGCCCCTTTTTGCCACGGATGGTTTGCGCTATCAGCGTGACATCCCCACCCTCCACAATGGCAGCGATAGAATGGCCAGGAATACCGTTAGCATCAGTTGCGCCCGTATCGTTCTCATAGAGTTTGTGGCGGGTAACTCCTGATACGTTAGCCAGCGCGCCGTCGACTGCCTCAAACGGTGTAAGAGACGGTATAGCAACGCTCTGGCCCTGCCTGATACGCAGTGCTGAATCTTTTTCAACATCTGAACCGACGGCCGCAGCCACTGCGTTTGTAACGCCCTTCCATCCTCGGGTAGGTGTATTTATCTGTGTAATTGACCCAGCAACCGCAGCCACTGCACCCGGCACAGCACTGGTAGCAGTTACCGTTACTGAGCCGCCCACATCAATAGTGACGCTGGCCGGCAGGTTCCAGATAATACCGTTAGCATCCTTAACTGAACCGTTGGTGATAGTGGTACCAGCAATTCCGCTAAGAGTCAGATCGACCGTTGAATTTGTCGATGGTTTGCGCGTAATGCCGTTGATTTTGATGTTGCGGGTAAGCGCATCGGACATAGCAGTTGATGGCGAGAATGAGGTGTAAACCTGAATCGCTGTGTTGTTGGCGTCATGTACCGACAGCGCCACAAGTGCAACCATTTGACCGTCTTTGCTGTCCGGCTCTAAGTAAGCATCAGTGCCGTAAATCTGCTGAAAATATGCGGTGAGCTTACTCAGTATGGTCTGGTAATCGGGCGCATTTATCCCTGAGGCGGTAACCGTAGCGGAGAGCCCCAGCGTATCGAGATTGAGAGCCATTATGCCTCGCTTGTGACGGTCGTCGTTCCGTAAATGGTGTCGATGGTTGCGGTGAAAATCACACGCCTGGAGGATGTGTTCAGGTTGGTATCGAATGACTTAATCGAGTTCACGCCGCGCGTCTCAAGTATCCGCTTGCGGATGGCGAGATTATAGGTTTCAGGCTTCTGCTTACCGAGCACCGACTGGATCCATGGAGTGCCCTCTGTAGTGTCGAGGAACCACTGACCGTACCAGAGCAGGAATCGCGTTTTAACGGCCTGAGCAACGCACTCTGGTGAGTTAATCAGCCAAGTGTCATCCCCTTTCCCGAAGGTGTAATCACCGTTTTCATCTTCGCGTCTGTATCGCATCAGTTCACCTTACCGGAATTGCCAGTGCCAGACTGAACGCCGTTGTGCGTATGCTGGTCGCTGATGTCTTTGCCGTTGGATTTAAGGCTGCCGATGAATTCGATAGCGCCTGTAATTTTCGCTGCGGTACCAGTCGCAAGGCTGCCCACCATGCCACCCATCCATGTCAGCAGGCCTGTAATCGTCACCGCCTGGCTGAACTTAGCGAGAGGTGTTGTCACGTTGACACCTCCCGGGGCGACGATGTTGATCGAGTGGCTGTTGGGGTCGAGTTCGATATAGGCCGTTCCGTCATCGGTGCGCATTTGTAGCGTTGTTGAGCTGATGTTGCTGATAACTTCTGCCTGAGACTGAGGGCCGACTATGGCGAAGGCGTCTGACAGGTCGTGCTGGCGAGGGTCTACCGGCTCCTGAATACCGCCGTTCTGCCACCAGAAGTCAATGCATCGGTCACTGAAGATGACCAGGCACTCGTCACCCTCTTTCACCGGGAAGGTGATCGTGCATCCGCCACCGCGTGGAAATACCACCGGGACATCGAGAAGCAAAGGAAGTGGTGCAGACCTGAAGTTGCCAAGCTCATCGGCAGTCTGCCCGCTGATAGCTGGCTGGACAGTGCAGGTGCAGGCGATAGGGTCGAAGGTCTGGATAATGCCGGGCATCGAAACACGGAGCATGGAGAAGATGGAATCTGACAGCGCTTTATAGGCCTGCGATTCACCGCCAGCCTGTGATTGTGGTGAAACTGGCATATGTGCTCCAATAAAAAACCCGCCGAAGCGGGTATTATTTAACCTGTGTAAGCCCTGATTAGTCTTCGTAAAGGGCTATCTGGATCAAGCACTAAAAAAAGAAATAAAATTACAGCTGGAACGCCCAAAACTAACCAAGCCCATTTTTTCATTATTCCACCTTAATACAATCAAAAGTGCCAAATACGCGAGGTTGGTCCATGTTCGCGCGGATGGCTTCAACATTCAGAATGGCTTTGCCATTGCGCTTGATATATTCCATACCGTAGTAGCCTGGATAATCCGAGCGCGGCACCATCCATTGATACTGGACGGATGAATAATCCTCTTTAGCGCCGAGGAAGGTAAATTTTTGGCTCACCGGTCGGACATTATTGACGTGAGCAAAGCCGTCATCACTCGAAGATATTAAAAACGGTCCACACTGCATGATAGGTTTTGGCGCTGCCAAGCAGGCCGCTGAAAACATAAAAGCCATTAATGCTGTAGCGCCTAACTTGATCATGTGGAAATGCCCCGAGTGATAGCAGTTGATGTCTGAAGGTCTGCGGAACCTCTGGCGCTGCACATCAAATCCATATACCAGGCTTGCCCGCGTGTATCACCAGTATAACTGATGGATTGCACGATATACACGCCATCGGTCGCAATACTTGCGGGCTGTTGCAGTGTTCCGTTTACGTTCAGATTCCCGTTATTTTCGGTCTCAAATATGCGGCCGCCAGACCGTTGCACCTCGTCACTGGATAGCGCCGAGCGGTATACAGATGCCTGGTCTAGCTCTATCAGGCCACCGACCCGGATATTGGGATTAATCAGGCAGCGAACGTTAACGCCTGCGCCCATGGTCTGTTGAGGCATACCGATGAGGCCGGTGCGGCTATTCAGTACGATCGCCTCATGGATATACTTATCAGTGCTGACCATCTGCGCCTGACCATCCACAATCTGCCAGTTTGCCTTGCACTGGTCAGCCACGTTACTCATCACATCACGCGCCATGCCATACATCACGCGGCCGCGAGGGAATACTGTATCCGGCATCTGAGCAGTGATGCCCTGAGTGACACCGAAAGGCTGGAAGCTCTGCATTGTGGCAGCGTGCAGGTCTGCCACCGTGTAACCGGCGGCCAGCGTGGTGTTTACCTTCGCTGCAACAAAAGCCTGGTGGCCGTCAATAGCCTGAATCAGGACATAAGTGTCGGTAGGGTTATCGCGCCCTGTAATCGTAAATCGAATCTCACCGTCGAATATCTGGCCGAAGTTCTGCCCATCAGTCAGTCCGACCTGAGTGGCATCTACATTTCGCGCGATACCAACCTGACTGGCATCGACCGGCGCAGCCAGTCCGTCATATCCGGCAATCATCTTCAGGCGTGAAAACTCCTTCCCCTGTATCCGACTGACAGTATCCTTCTTCAGGTTGTAGATTTTCACCGTGGCAACGCGGGGCCAAAGTGCATTAGTCCACTCGATACTAAACACGACTTTGAAATCAGAGAGGCTGATGCCCGCGCCGGACTCATCAACCAAAAGCAGTTCAAAGTGGCGCATCCAGTTCAGGCTCATGCTTACTCCGTTATGACGTAAAGGTGACTGCGGATGCCAAGGTCGGTTTTGGTCGGGTAATCCTGCGAAGCATCATCGCAGGCCACCTCAAGCGCGAATCCCATATTAAGGTAGCCCCACTGCGAAAGCAGGTTGCCGCCTGTCACCATAGGGATTCCGCTCACAATCTCGTTGCCGCCGCTATCCATCAAATCAAGCACCCACGCGAAGTCACGCCACTCTACCTGTACCCTGTAGGTGGTGTTGTTCAGGTTGATATTGAATGCCTGATTGTCCGGAGAGAGCGGGATTTCATATCCCTGCATGATTACCCCGACACATAGCTGTAGAGTTTCGAGAGCACAGACTCATTGGCGCTTTTCACTGACTTGATGCCGGTGTTCTGCACTGGTGATGTGCTTACTCCATCCGTCATGTCGGTTTTGTTCGCCACGTTGATCGTCTGAGTCTGCGAGATAGGAACTTCTTTGAGCGTAAGAGACGCCATCAGGACATTTTCAGACGTTCGGTCAGTGGTTACATCAAGCACGCGTATCAGCATGTTGCTGTAAATGCGCTTTCCGGTTACCACGTCGAACGGAACGCGACTGGCCTGCAGGTCGAGAAGCCGCTGATAGGTCTCTTTCGGACTAAGCCCAAGACTTAACCCAACGGATGAGGTATCAAGCAAGTCCAGTAATGAACCGCCACCGGAAAAGCCGACATCCATTGTCAGCTCCGCCGGGCGCTTGTAGGCATGGTCAGCGACCGGCGCGCCATTCTCTGTAGGATGCTCTGTAATTTCCAGCACATCACTGTGCTTCTCAGAGATAACCACGTCCGGGATGATCAGGCCTATCTTCCTGCTTTGCTGTGAAAACAGCGTAGAGAGAATATCCATTATCTGACCGCCGGAGTAAGTTGCTGGGTTAGCCGGGAGTTAACGCCCATCTGCCGCTCTGCCACGCTGCTGCCTGCGCGCTCCGGATCGCTCACCCCGTGAATATGGATGTTTGTTTCCTGATTGACGGTAGGCGAGGCGGCACCAGAGGCAGCGCGGCTTACAAGCTCGCTTGAGTAGATGTTGCGGCCATTCTCATGGTGAATGATGCCGTTCATCAGCTGAGACAGGACCTGTGGATTCTGCAGGTTAAGCGCGGCTTTGGGGTCAACGCCAAGGCGAGATGAGATGGAGTTAACATAAGCACCTGTGTTGTTCTCGGAAGATGGCGCCCAGGTGGATATGATGCCTTCAACAGAGTTTATTCCGCGCTTAGCGTACAGCATCAGCTGGCGGGCCATGGCGCGCAGACCATCATAAGCGGACTGGAACTTAGCGAACCGCCCGCCACTACGCTCCAGCATTGCTCCTGCCTGACCTGCATAGTTCAGGTTGCCGGGGTTATTGTTACGCTCTCCGCGCTTCAGTGACTGTGCATATTGCGAGGCTGGACCGTCGACAGGGTAGATTGCTTCGGGGCCGTCATCTTCGCCGGGCATTTTGTCAGTTGCAGCCGGGCCCGCGGGCTTGCCACCTTCGCCACTGAAGAAGTTCAGCATATCCTGAGTGTCTTTCTCATTGACGATATGGAGTCGCTGCAGAGTTTTCCAGAACGGGCTGTTAGCAAACTTCTGACCAATCTGAGTCAGGAAGCCGCCAAAGGCGCGGTTAACGGAGGCGATCGCATCATTGATAGACTTCGACCAGTCGCCTTTCATGAAATCAGAAAGTGACTGGAGCGTGCCTTTCCATGTCAGGGTGCCGTTGTTGAGCTTATTCAGCTTATCAGTGAACCAGTCCAGCGCCTTTTTAGCGGAGTCGATGCCTGGCTGCCACTTATCCCAGTCGATAAGGGATTTGCCGCCTGCCTGCCACGTTTTGTAGTCGTCATACAGACTCAGGATGGCAAGGCCCAGCGCGATAATCCGGCCAATCGGAGAGGTAAGAAATGCGCTGTTAACCAGCTTCCACGCAAGAACAAGAGCGCCGAGCGTTTCAATCAGCTGCTGAGTGCTCTTATCGAGGGTGTTCCACCACTCACGAATATCTCCGGCAGCCTGAATGAGGCGGTAAACTGCCCGGCCAATTACCTCAGCCATCCAGAGAATGCCCTTCACACCACTGGTAATGGTCTGCTCTATCTTCGGGAAGTTATCAACGATCTGCTTACGCAATGTGTCGATTGATCCCGACAAACCTTCCGCCAGGCTGGAGCCGATTTTATCGCGCGCCATGCCGGCCATCTGGCTGAAGGCGGTCAGCGAGATCATGAACTTATTGGAGCTGACGGCGGCGGCATCCGCGTTATAGCCGATCGCCTTCGCCATCTGCGTGTACTGCGCATTGAACTGACCCAGCCCGCGGCGCATCGCCATCAACGTGTTTTCGTCAATGCCGAGCATCTGCGCGTACTGGTTAGCGCGGTAATACGGCATGTTGCTGAGCTTCTCACCCACGCCAGTGAATATGCTTGCCATATCCCGCATATTGCCACTGGCGTCGCGCGTCTGAACGCCCAGCCGGTTCAGGAAACCTTCCGAGCCGGGGTTGTTGCGCATAAAGCGGGAAAGGCTTTCCAGCGAGCCCCGTGCCGCCTCAACCGAGCCGCCCATCTGACTGACTGCGTAGCCAATCTGCCGGATGCCGTTAACCGTTGCGCCTGTGCGCTGGGACATCCAGTACAGGTTATCCAGGCCGCTGGCAATCTTCGCGGTGAAGGCAACCACCGTAAGCGCCGTAGCCTCAACTGCTGCGCCGAGCTTGACCACCTGCAGAGTGGTACCCAGCACCACAGAGTCAAACTTTCGCGCGCCGGCATCGTCAATCTGAAAGCCGAGGCTTACCAGAAAATCCTTGATAGTCTCAGCGTTCATTATCCTGTCTCCAGCGCTCAATGCGGTTGTTGTTGTCTGCTTTCAGGTCGAGCCAGTCATTCATGCGGGCTACGTCCGCGAGGTCTACTGAGCCATCTTTCAGCGCGGTGTAGCTGATGTACCCGGCGTCAACCGGGCGCATCAGAAAATCCTCGCCATCAGGCAGGGATTCAAGTGTCAGGCCGCTGAGTTGTCCGCAATCTCTTTGTCGGGGGCTGCGGGCAAAAAATTTCCCAGGCTGTCGCCTACCACCCGACCAACGATCTGCAACATGCTCATCAGGTCGAGGTCGTCGAACATCAGCGAGCCCTGAACCATTACCGGCGCCCATACCTTGCCGTTCTGCCGCGCCACCACGGACAGGCAGGGGAAGATGATCGCATTCGTATCTTCTTCACTCAGGCCTGCCATTTTTTCAGCAATTTTAGGCAGGACCTTTTCAAAGATTGGTGCCAAAGCCTTCATATCCAGTTCGGATGCTTCCCCGCCAGTTGTGAATGCCTTTTTTGGCATCATCTCTTTTAGGCTGCCAAATTCTGAAAGCAGCCCGGCCAGAACCGGGAGCAGCTTGCGAGACACTTTCAGTTGGTCGAAAACGCTGAGCTTTGATGCGCGGTAGTTCGCGCCTTTGATTTCAAATTCCATCGATTAAAACTCCCCGAGCACTTCGTCGATTTTTCCGCCGTCAAACACCCAAGCGACCATTCCGGCAACCTTTGGGTTGTTCCAGTCAGGCTGGCGCTGGAAAGCCGCTGAACGGATGGTAACGATGTCGCCTGATGCTTTATTTCGCAGGAGGAACACGTTATTCCCCCACAGCGCAGAAGACTGGCTTTGCGCGTTGTACATCAGGGAAAGCTTCTTATTAACCAGCGAGGTTTTCTGAAGGTTGATGGTGACGGTGCCGCTCTTACCTGCATGCAGGCTATGCATTGTTTCTCCGTCAGCACCAATCGTCATGGTGTTTTTAGCCTCGGTCATCGTTACCGTGATCCCCTCTTCGGAGTTCGCAGAGCCATAGCCAAGGTCGATTGAGCCGGTCGGGCCGGTCATGGACGCTGTAATGTCCATAAAGCTGTAGGTACTCATCTATATCCCCTTAGCGAACAACGTTGATCTGAACATCGGCGTAGTGGACTGCGCCGGCCAGTTTGATGGCTGCCTGAATCAGAGGCGCGCGGCGCTTCTCGCGGTCCGACTGAGCTTGTGATGACAAGGGCTGTGCGTAAACGTAATAGCCCTTGGTCAGAGTGTCGCCCGCAGTAATCTGGCCGATGTCACCGCCATTCCATACGCCCGGCGCAACCAGACCATTCGAAACAGCCTGGTCCAGCGACATCTCAACGTTAGTGAGAAGACGCGTGATACCTGCTTCGGTCTGAGGGATTTTGCTGGTTGAGGTGTACAGCGCGTTAAACACGTTGGTCTGCACGAAGTTCTGCAACCAGTCCAGACCGTGGCGCTCATCGAAGAAATCACCATTGGACATCACGCCCTGCTGCAGGATTGCCGTGTCGTTCGCGTAATACACGTAGACGTTTGCATTCTTCGCATCTACCGCAGCAGCCTGAGAGCTGGTAAGGGTTTCATACGTCACACCGGGCTCAGTTTTAAACTTAAGGGTGATCGTGGTGTTGTTGCCGGTGAAATTGACAGTAAAGGCACGCCCAAACGCCGACAGCGCCGCGTATTTACTCTTCGTTGAGTACTGCACAAAGGTGCGACTGTAACCGGCCACTTTGAGAGTAGAAGCGACATCCGAAGTGGTCGCAGAGTCGATGATGCCTGAATCAGAGGACGTTACAGCAAAAACGCGGCTCAGGCTTGATGCCTGAATTGCTGCTGCAGTCGCCGTAATCTCTGCAGGCGTCAGCTCGTCTTCGTCAGCAATGCCAAGTCCATACCAGTTGGTAAACTGCAGTACCGCAGTGATTGCCTGCGCCAGAGTTTCAGCGCTACCTGTCTCGCCGGTTGCCAGCGTTTTTGCCCAGCGTCCGACGTAGACCTGAGCAGGCCGTGGTGACTGTGAAAAGTAAATTAGTGCTGCTTCGTACTCCGGACTGTCTTCACCGAAATCAGCGCCTATGTCCTCTGAGCTGGTATAAAGCCGGATGCGCTCTGATACCGGAATAACAGTGGATGTGCCGAGAATGAGTAGCGAACCGAAATTACGACCCGTCGCCGCAGTGGGGGACATGATCACGTCAACGTTCACAACGTTGGATACAGGTAAGCCCTGTGCCATAGGTTAATCTCCAAAGAATGATACTGGCGCGTCGACCAGAGATTTGATGCCGTAATCGCGGATAACTTTGCGGCGCAGGCGCACAGTGATGTCGTACCGGCGCACCCACTGGTTATTGATGAGTTCGGGGAAGGCTGTCAGTTCACTGTAATCAGCAAGTGAAAGCTCGTTTGTTTTCAGCGTTTCGTTGTTCTGCTCAACCGTCAGACCATCGCGAAACAAGGTGGCGATCGACTGGCTTTTCGGTCCATAAAAAGATGCGAGCGTCTCGATCACTTCATGGCGCCAGAGCTGATTACCATCATCAGTCTGCCGGACGAACGCCGGGGCGTTATCAGCCGTAAAGCCGATGATGCCAAATCCGCACCAGTTAACGTCAGCAGCAGGAAGGGCAGCCTGTGTGGCTGTCCAGCGTGGCCTGACCATGCCTGGTGGCAATCCGGATAACGCTCTTGCCCACCGGCTTAACTCTCGCTCAAGCGCCTCATCGTAGGCCTGCGCCGCACTGACAGGTGTCAGGTAACCGGCTGCCGTGCTGTCATTACTCACCGGCGCCTCCGTCGAATGGCAACAGTTCACAGTGAGCCTGGACGAAGCCAGCACCGTAAGCTGTGTATGGGTCAACGAATGTGACGCGATACTCGCGCCCGCGATAGGTGACAATGTCCGCATCGATACCGGTGTTGCCGCTGGTCAGGCGGAAAACAGTCACAATCAGGATTGCACCGTTAATAACCTGACCGGCCTGCATGCGCCGGGCTTCCAGTGAACGGTCAACCGTCACCACGCCACCAAATGGCGTCACAGTGGGTGCGTTGCTGGGAAAGCCATCTGCATCGACAGTCTGGGTATTGCGCTTCACGGTGAGCGTTGTATCGAGGAATTCAGGCGATAGCAGAACGTCAGTAACATCAAGAGTCGGCATCTTTATCCCTCACAATGTGCGTGATTGAGCGGCGATACTCGCCGGTGTCGATTAGGGGCTTGTTACCGGTACGCCCGCGACGGAGCCGATTAGCAATCGTGGCATCCGCGAGGGGGGTGAACCCGGTAACAGTGATGTAACGCTTCACCCCATTTGCCGCCACAGTACCGGCGCGATCGAGTGACGTAACGGCGCCTTCTGCATCACCCTCCAGCGCCTTGCGGGCCGCTGACTTAAGGTGAGGCATAAAGTCCTGCTCTACCGACCTGACACCTGGCTTCAGGTGCGGACGTGGCGGGATGTTCTGCGCTGGTGAGCCGTTCTCGTTGATATATCCGATCGCCGCATTGCCGATATCACCATCATCACGCTCATCTTTCGATTCAGGGATGCCCACCAGAACATCCTTGTTCGCGAGCTCTTTAAGGGCGTCCAGAATGCTTTGAGCGTTGTCACCACGAACTGTCAGGCCTGATTTCATAGCTGAATCCCGCCATACCCGAAGTACTGCAGTATTTGCCAGAACTCCGCACCGTAGCGGGAGAAGTTCCAGAAGCCAGCGTCCGCGTTCAGTGTTGAGCTGTTGTCATAGCTCACACTGACCTTATCTACTGACTTGGACGCAACTACGCCACTCGTAGCGCCTCCGGCACCACCGAGCACCCCGGCGGCAGTATCAGCTGCGTTCAGCACCATGTAATGTGCAACGAACAGCTCCACCAGGTAGGGGAACATGTCCCCCATAGCAGAGCCATCAATGAGCATGTCGGCGAGATTTAGCCGGAACTGGATTACTGCGTCGGGGTATTTAGTGGCGTCAGAGAACTGCGGGAAGTCGCGGCGAAAATCACTTACTGTCGGCAGGTTTCGGTTTCTTGCCATCGTTGTTACCTTCCGGTGCCGGTTCAATCACAGGCTCCTGCAGTGCAGCCAGTTGCGCGGTCAGGTCAGCAATGATTTCATCCTTCTCGTTAACCGACTGTTGAAGGTCGCCGATAGACTTATCTTTGCCTTCCAGTTGCGTAGTCAGGCTGTCGATCTGCGCCTGAAACTCTTTGGTGTCAGCCGGCGCTTTTGCTTTGCCGGTGACTTCAGAGTGCGCAGCAACAAACCAGTGCTCAGCAACTTTATCGTCAACACTGTGCTCGCCAACGCTGAACTCCTGTGTCGTGCCGTCTTCGCTGTTGAACTTAAACGGGGTGTGCACACGAATGGTCTTCTTAGCCATTACATTCTCCTTAATGCCCCTTTCGGGGCGGATAGGTTAGATGCCATCCATATACGCGATGGTTTCCGGGTACGGAGATTCAACAGCGCCCAGCTTGCCGTAGTAGGTGGTCAGCTGGTAAATGCCGCGATACTGAACCGGGATGTTCTGCAGTGGAACCATCGGGAAGCGCACGAACTTCTTGTCGTTGGTGTAAGCCATCATGCGGTCAGTACCACCAACGCCAGCGCCTTTCAGCCACTTCACAGCACGGATATTCAGCGGGGTGCCGTTCTGATGGAATGCGATGGTGTTGTTCTGCAGGTAGGTCAGCAGCGACTGGTTACCGGCAGATGAGACGATGATGCTGGACAGCAGAGCAAACTGCTCAGGCGGCAGCAGCAGGTCACGCGGAACAATCGTGTAACCGGTTGCTGCCCAGGCATTCGACAACAGCAGGTTGATCGAGGTGCGAATTTCATCGGCAGTTGAAGTTGCCCATGTTTTCGGCGCGTTGGTCACCGCAGCACCGGCGTAGTTGGTCAGGCCTTTTACACCCAACTGGCTGTCACCGCGATAGACCTGCTCATCGGTATCCATGTTCCACTTCAGCTGCATGCCGTCGAACTTTTGGGTATCCAATGGGCGGCCAACTTTAGCGGCGGCGGCCAGCTCGACAACAGTCCAGCCCAGCTCCATGCCCCACAGGGTCAGCGGGAAGCCGGTTTTGGAAATGTCGACGTTCACCCCTGCGATGGCAGTGGAGTCTTTGCCGATCCAGTTCTTGCCAGCCGGGTTAGGTGTACCCGCCGCCGCAAACTGAGAGTTAGTGAAAGAACTGATGTCATCAGCGATGGATACGTCTTCGCGCAGCTCAATATCGCGCGACCAGGTGTATCCCACCAACGGCATGTTCAGGTTCTGGTCAAGACGCTCAAGCTCGCCAACCAGGAAAGCGCCAGAACCGTCAACGGTGGCTTGGTCAAAAGTAAACATATTTAGCGGTTCCCTTAGATGTTGTAAGCGACTTCAGCGTTGCCAGCGGCATCGCCTGCACCGGTGAAGGAAGCGTTAGGCAGCACGACAGTTTCGTCAGTGACAGCCGCGCCCAGAATTGCGCCCAACGGGCTAGCATCGGTCGGGTTAGCGTTACGCACGTAGACCGGCGCGCCTTTAACCAGATTCACTGCGGTACTACCGATGTTCACGGTCATGTAGCCGCGCTTCATCACGTCGCCAGTGAAGTTCTTGCCGGTGCCAACCTGATGCACCATGTCTGGCGTCGATGTGGTTGGATATGGGCGAACGTACAGGCCGGTGATCACAGTGGCGGCATCAGACGCAGCCAGAGGAATAAACTTACCGTCTGTGCTGTCCTTGCCCACAAGGCCGTAGGCACTGAATGTTTTGGTCGAGTCCAGAATCACCGGCTCGGTGGTCAGGTCCTGTGGGCGTGAAATAGCCCCGGCGATGCCTACTGGCATCCGGTACAAATATGCAACCATGGGTTTATCCCTTATTTTTTCCAGTGAGCGGCGAAGGCTTTATTGAGAGCAGCCGGTGAGTTTTTGTTAGATGAATCGTAGAAAGCGGCGCGAGAGGTTGTGACCGGCACAGCGTTGCGCGACTTAGCGATTTCGCTAGCCGACACGAACACGGCATCCAGGGTCGTCTTTGGCATTTTGGCAAAGTCTGGCGAAGCGCCAACCAGCGGAGCAAGCAGAGCCTGACCTTCTGGTGTTTTGAATGCCGCGTCCATGGTGGAGCGCTTAAACGCTGCCAGCTTACCGCCTTCAGGCAGCTTCACGCCCGGCAGGATAAGCTCAGCGCGTGCCACGACACCCTGATGGTAAGCAGCATCGGTAGTGGCTTTCTTCTTCTCGTCCTCTTCGTCCGGATCGGAGTCAGTGGTAGAGGTCGACGCCGGATTTACCAGTTGCTGAACCAGCAATGCAAGTGCATCAACTTTCTTCTCCAGCTCACTAATACTCATGGCGCCACTGCCTTCACCACCTTCTTCATCGGTAGTCAGTCCACCCAGCTCACGCTCTTGTGGCAATGGCTGCGCCGGGTTGATAGTGATGTTTACTGCCCGCGCCAAATCAAGGCTTGGCTCGACCAGTTCTGATGGCGCATTGTCCACCAAATCAGCCAGGCTATCGGCATCCTTGGTTTTAATGGCCCGCTTCAGCTGGCTAAACCAGCCCTGATTTTTGGTAGTCATGAATGTGCTATCTCCAATTGAACAGCGAATGCCTGCGCGACCATTGGGTACGCTCGCACAGTGGTTACCGATAATTGTGTGTTGCCGGGCTTGTCCGGGGGATATCTGCTCGTATTCAGCGTCATAGCCCATTGATATCTGGTCCTGACCGTCCATCACCTTCTGAATGCCTTCAGCAGTCTTGATGTGGATGTCACCCAGCATTAAATCTGACTGGTCACCGATACCGCGACGGACGTTCTGGATGTGGCCGTGCGCATGCTCTTTCCAGTTGCCCGGGTTAACCATGTCTTTGGGGTGGCCCAGCGTGAATGCCATTCCTTCGAATGACGCCAGTGTTTCAGGCCGGAATACTTCGTCAGCATCGCGGGTTACGACAATCTCACCATCCTCATCACCAACGATGCCGGGTAGTTCGCTTTCGTCGTATATCTGAGCGCCGATGCGGGCAATCGGGACGTCTTTGCACAGCAGGGAGCCATCGGCCATCTCAAAGCGAGTGTTGCCGAGGCGGGTGGTGTAGAAATATTGCATTGGGTCACCTGTTTATCAGGCAAAAAAAAGGCCGCTTAAGCGACCTGTGTGTTTGAGGAAATTCAGCTTCCTGAATTTATTTTTTCTGAAAATTCCAACGCGCGTCTGGCGCTTTCTACTGCCTCTCTGGCATCACGAGCTCTGCGAGAATCTTTATCTGGATTATTGCCTCTTCCGCCCCAATCTGGCTCATTTACTCGTGCTAATCTGGCCTCAGCATCGTTGAGGTTCTGTCTGGCGAGCTCTACATTCCCCACCCTATCTAACCATTCTTCATAAGATCTGAGCGCTGCGGCAGGATCATTCAAGAATAACTCGATATCAGCTTTTTTCGCGTTACCGGATGGAATGTTGAAGTCCTTCCAATGCGATGCTCCTTGTGGGCGAAACTTCCAGTAAATCACCCACGAACCAAAATAATGGCGCTCATGAGTATATTCGAATCCATTCTTCACATTCATCTTTGCCATAAAAATCACTCCCTTATAAACCAAGAATTAGGGAATGATAACTTATGTTGGCTCAGGAACAACTACCTCACAATAGCAGCGGCAGTTATGGAACTGACCGGCGTGACCAGTCATGCCATCCAGCGTAGGCGGGATTGCCCAGTCAACGTAGTGGCCTCCCATTTGTTTGTGAGAGTGCCGAACATCGCTATCGTCAGCTGTGCGCCAGATGTAGCCACGCGAACCAATAGCGGTTGAGCGAGCCTGTGTGATTGCAGTGGATGCGCGGCCAACCTCAGTTCGGGCGATAGTGCGCGACCGGGCCTCAGTGACTTCTCCAGTGCGCATGATTTCCTTCTTCAGCTCACTGGACCGCCTGCCGGTTACCACAGCCTCAATCGCCTGATTGTGAATGTCGTAGACCCGGTCGGCAGCCTCCAGCGGAAGTGACTTGAACAGCTTCACCTGCTCCTGGATGATGCTGCGGGTTACCATTCCCTGACTGCCTGCCATCAGGTCACGCAGGCCAGCAGAGATTTGATAGGAGCGCTCACGCCACATCGCATCGTCTGCAATCTCCAGCGTGCTAATAAGGCGCTTCGATACCGCTTCAGCCCATGGCTCAATCAGGTCCGCGTAACGCTCCAGCCTGTCCATGATGTCGGTGACGCTGTCATTTGAACCATCGTAAGAACCCTCGACTATCTCCCCGACTGCCTGAGCTATCTTTCGTAGCTGTGTTCCCAGTTGCCTCTCGGCGCGCTTCAGGTTCGGTGGCTTCGACGTTATCGAGGTCTTTCTCGCTCGGCGGCGGGAGGTCACTGGCATTATCGATATCCTCTTCGCTGATGGTTGAGCCGATGCCGGTCACGCGTGCCGTTTCCTGCAGATGCATGGCACCGGCTTTCTCGGTCATCAGCCCAGCGTCAACAGCCTGAACGGTTGCGGCCACAACCTTCGCTGCAGTGTCGGCGCGCTCGCTGTCTGGCGTCTGCCACAGCTCGTTAAACTCGAAAGTGAAATCATCAGGCAGTGGCGATGCGAACAGGCTCATATGCAGAACCTGAAACAGTTTGCGGATGGGGCGGCGTAACTTGCGCTCCTGCTGGGTGGACACGTTGTCGTAGTAGTTAGCCAGGTCAGTGTCACCGGTAGAGAACCCGGCAGGAGACTGTCCAAACAGGCGCACCAGAGGAATGCCGAACGCACCTGACACCTGTTGACCAAACTGCGCCAGCACGTCACTGAGCCCGGCATACGAATAGGTGTGCGCCTCGAACTTGTCTGCGGCGTCCATAATCGTCATGCCTTCGTTGCTCTGATATTCGCGGATCATGTCCATGTGAGACATCAGCCCCTTAAACATCGGACTGTCTTTACCCATCGCCAGCAGCTTACGCAGGCCTTCAATGCTGTAGGTGCGAAGGTGAGCCTTGTAGACCAACTGAGCAACGCCGGTTGTTGTGGAGTCGAATGCCAGCAGGCGATCAAAGCAACGCTCAATCACTGACATACCCCAGTCGTTTTCCGTCAGGCGCTGCTGATAAGGAAGCGGAATACCATCGAACCGAATCAGCCTGGAGTGATGAATGCGCCACGGCGGGATGCCGGTAGCTGAGGTCACAACCTTGTAGAACTCTGGCATGCCAAAGTCCGGCCCCAGCTCACTTACCCGGCGCTCGGTCATTGCATTGAGCATCCATCGGTCCATCACCATCACGCCCTTAAAGGCGTCTTTGGCTATGGTTTCAATCCTTAGCGGCGTTGAGTAGTTCTGCCCATCAATCAGGATAACGCCCACAGCGCCACCGTAGAGCCGCGCCCACTTCAGCGTGTCGTTTATTGCCTCCCATAGCCCCATCTCATCCCATGCGTGGTCTAGCTGCTTCTTGCGGCCATCTTCAAGCTTGGAGGTGATAGTCACACCCTTACGGGTCATGTCATCAGGAATTGCATCTACGCCAGCGCCCACCAGCCATGATGTGCGGTAGGCCTGCTCAATCAACAGGCGATTACGTGAGGTCCAGTTATTGCGGTAGGTGCCGGCGCCAGACTGGTTCGACTCATTAACACCCATCCGGGCAATGAAGTTTTCATAGCTGTCACGCGTTGGTACAGGCTGCGACATGCTTTCTGTTTCGGACATATTCAGCCTTTCCCAAGTTGCGCCCAGGTGCCGAGGCTGTCTGAGCTGGTAATGTAGCCATCCAGCCCGTAGCGAATGGCATCTATGCAGTGGTTAAACTTGTCGACGATGATCGGCAGTATGTCGCCGGTCTTTTTGTCGACCTTGTAGGAGTAGTGGCGGAATTCATCGGCGGTGTGTTTGCAGCGCTCATGAATAATGATTTCCTCAAACCCTTTCAGGTAGGTGACACCATCCTCAACGCTACCTTTCCACTTTGCGGCCGCATCAATCGAAAATCCCTGGCGCGCCAGATAGCTGATGGTTTCCGGTCGGGAGTTATCACCCTTGATCGGCCATTTGCGTACCTCAGGAATAGAGTCGTAGAACTGCGGCATTTCATCCAGTTCCACGCCGACACCGTAGGCCTCATATTCGATATAGAGTCGGGTGTCGATCATGAACATGCGGATAAGCGTGCTCGGGTCATTTGCAAAGCCGAAGTCAGCACCGAAGAACAGGCGTTCGGCTTGTTGCCACATGTCGTCAGGGAACGCTTCAACCCGGTACCGGTTACGGAAGATTACTGAATCGCTTATCGACTTCGGCTTACCCAGCCAGATGTGCTCATACGCCTCATAATCGATGCGCTTGCAGTACTCCATCTCTTTGCGGAGTGTTTCTGGCAGGTATGGGTTGTCGTAGTAATTGACCTCGACAGTAATGCTTTCGTCAGGCGGGTTCACGATGAAGCGCTGATAGGTCGGGTCTTGCTCTTCGCCGGGGTTAAACGTCACCCAGATTTCAGAGCCTTCCTTTCGGATGGTGGGTATCAGAATCGCCCATGAATCCGAGGAAACAGACTGAGCTTCCTCCACCCAGCAGATGTCCACGCCTTCCGTTGATTTGATGCCGAGCGGATCGAAGCGCAGACCCTTAAACAGGAACTCGCTACCGGATGCGCTGGTGATGCTTTCGTTGGTGATGCGGAACCATGGGTTAAGCCCCAGCATCTCAATCTGGTCTTTCAGCAGTTTATGCACTGAATCCTTAATCGAGTTCTGCACCTCACGGGTACAGAGTATGCGGAGCTTCTTGCTGGCGGCCATGATGACCAGTGCGCGGGCGGCAGCCCATGATTTGGCTCCGCCTCGCCCGCCGTGGAATGTCTTATATCGCTTAGGCTGGAAGAGTGGCTTGAACTTAGGCGCAAAGCTAAGTCTTGTCTCCGTTGCTGTCATCTTCCGCTCCGAAGCTAATCACGAATGATGGCGTGGCAAGAGGTAGGCCATTAGCGCCAACCAGTTCGTTTTTAACGTTGTCTTTGAACGCCTGGACAGTTACGTGCTTGCCAAGCAGTTCGAGATTCTTGACCTTGTCAGGCCATTTGATCTTCTTGAGGATGCCAACCATCTCGCGGTCTTCACCCCTACCCTCAAACATGTCAGCCAGGTCAAATCCGCTCAGGTAACGCCGCCATGACGCGGGCCACTGCGACA
>Ga0308161_1002027_pt1 | contig 22471 bp, 21 predicted proteins | sample PhyFR2_FD_201034 | JGI IMG/M metagenome (GOLD analysis project Ga0308161, IMG submission 201034) | Phyllosphere microbial communities from UC Gill Tract Community Farm, Albany, California, United States - DLSLF.R2 | ecosystem: Host-associated > Plants > Phyllosphere > Unclassified | place: USA...
CTGGAATCCCTTTCGGTTTCATGGGCGTTGACCGCCAGAAATTTACCGCATTAAAAATGAGCTAAAACCTTATGCAAGAGCCAACCGAAAAGGACTTTCCTTCCCACACGCCGATGATGCAGCAGTATTTTATTTCACAACTAACTTTTTGTAATTTAAAATAAAACCACCACCGCACTAGATTAAGGCTACTAATGGAATACATTTTACAAATCAGCAATGTTTGATTAAAATTTTTAGTTTGCAAAATGCATTACATACTGGATTAGAATGGAGAAGTTATGCTATAAGCTAATATAACATTAAATTTACAATATATGGAAAGGACAATAATGAAGGATGTCAAAGAAGATAAGATCATTGAAACAATAGCATCTGAAAATGAAAATGCTTCTAATTTAGATATAAAAGTCGAAGAAGAAAAAACAAAATTTATATTAGGAATGTCAATCAAAAGATTCGTGATTAGTAGTATAGTTACTACGATTATATTATTGGCAATAATATTCGCTTCGACATTTATGTTAATTAAACTAACAACATCTACCACTTTACCACCACAATCTTTATTTTGGTCTCCAGTGATAATATCAACAATCCTTTCGGTCATCTATTATTGGATTCCACTATTGAGAAAAATTATAAATAAGATATGCGACATTGGTTTGACAGCTTCTGTAGCTATTATCTCAACTGTTGCTATATCTAAACCCTTGGGTGGAAATTATTTTGACTCAATAGTAATGAATAATAATATCTATTCCATCATAGTGCTTAGTTATATTGCTGTTTGCTCAATTACAAAAACAATCGTTACTATATACCCAAATTCTAAAAGAGATATAAACCCAATGGTAAATTAACTATTGAACCGATCGATTGTTTTTTTTGCCGATATGACAATCCATTGATAAAGTATTGGCAAAAACATAAATAATGAAAATGAAATCACTCCAAAAAAAACTTTTTTAGGAAAATTTTCATTAAGCGAAAAATTTATTAATATTCCATATAAAAACAACATGAGATAAATAAATACTACAACTATTATGCTTCTCAGGCTCTTCACAAGAGTAAAAAAATTTCTTAGTAATAACATAACTTAGCATCCTTAAATTTGATTAACTCATGCTTAATAACATTTAATTAAAATTATTTCCAATATTTTTCCTCATTAGTGGGGAAACCATAATTGCATGAACGCAAATTATCGAGAAAATAAAAAATTGAACATGAAAAAGACATACTGGAGTTTAGATGAAATTCTACATTGACGAGTCTGGAAATTTCTCGCATGAAAATTCATCTTGGAGTTCTGTGGGTATATTGGCAATACCTGAGCAAAAAGAAGATGAGGTTTTCGAATTCGTTACTAAGCTTAAAATTAAAGTTGGCCTAAAAGAAAATGATGAATTAAAAAACTACTTCAGGAAAGATTTCGAACTCAAATTCTTGGATGAACTAAGTAATTTCCTACTGGAAAAAAAATGCATATTCCACATGTCTTCCATTAACAGCAGGAACATATCAACAACCTTAGTAAACATCACGAAGTCAAAACTAATAAACTCAATAAAGAAGTCAACAGGAAATGAGAAGCAAAAGACAGATATTATTGAAAGAATAAATTTATTAAGCACCCAAAACTTTAACCAATGTTTTATTCATATTTTTTCTCTACGAAATGCTATTGAGAAGAGCATCTCATTTTATGCAAAAGAATTGCCATCAGCATTAAGCGAGTTTAGTTTCACTTTTGATCGTAAAGAGATAAATAAAGAAGTGATGTATGATAAGGTATTTAGTGAATTATACCTTCCACTACTCAGGTTAGATAATTTATTGAGACCTTATTTGATTTTAAACTATGACATTTCAAACTTCAAAAGATATATGAAAAAATTGAATGAAGAAGAAATTAAAAAAACATTAAGTGAAAGCGAGACAGAGTTCAATGTTAAATCGCCAATAACCAATATTGAGTATGTTAATCCGTTTGATATATATTCCGTTTTTAATAACTACACAACCATTAGCTCAAACGAATCAATCGGAATCCAACTTGTTGATGTTTTGACCTCAAATTTCAATAGAGCCTTAAAACGAAACTTTGACGACCCAAATCTTATAGCAAAATCTTTAGGTAGATTAACAATAAACTCGTATATAAAAGACATGCATCCTATAGAACTAATTCATCACAATATTAACCCAAAGCTAAGTGTTGATGAAAGAAATTTATTTGATATAGTTGAGAATGAATCACATAAACTATTTGGCTTTAAAAAGGATTTAAAAAAAATATACTTTGGAATTTAAATCATCAATAAGAATAATATAAGCAAGGGCTAACTGAGCGATGCTCAGTTGCCTTGCTTTTTCCGCCCTTCGGTTGAAAAAGAAAGATCAAAGCCACCCCGCAATCAAATGCCAAACCATTGACACCATTAATCTTTATGGTATTTATTATATATAGCACATGGATATGCTATTAAGCCTAAATATCAAAAGGAGTTGATATGGAAAAAATAAATATTATTTTCGATGATGAGTTTCCTTCTTCGTTTACCAAAGATCCTATCGCAAAGAAGCTACTGCCTAACCGTCTTCGCAGACACTCAGTAACTGTCAGATTAAATGAGGTTGAGCTGAGTAAAATAAACCAGTCCAGAGGTCAGCTCAGCAGGAGCTGTTGGCTGAGATCTTCAGCTCTCAAGCAATTGCCTCCCTCAGTTCCAGAGGTGAACAAAGAAGCCTGGCATCAACTGACGGCTTCCCTGCAAAAGTTGAATGACCTCACTTCATTTCTTATTCGTCGCGGATCTGATGCTCAGCCTTTGAGTAATGAAGTCGATACTCTCAGGCTGAAGCTATCTCATGTGAGAGATGCCCTGCTCTCACTCGATAAGTGATTCTCCGCTGGTGAAAGGAATGCAGAAAATCCGCAGGGGTAAGAGCTTCAGAGGTGTTGTCTCATATGCACTTGCTCCAGCACCTCATCACAAAACAGCCCCTGTGATAATCGGCGGTAACATTATTGGCTCATCTGTAGATGAAGTTACTGATGAGTTCAAGCGAACACAGAAGTTTCGCCCAGATGTGCAGAAACCCGTCTGGCACAACTCCCTTCGCCTCCCTATAGGAGATTCAATCAGTAATGAGCAGTGGAAGCTTGTTGCTGACGACTACATGAAGCGAATGGGCTTCAGTGATACTCATCTCCGTTGCTATGTCCTCCATGACGACGAGGCCGGCCAGCATATACATATAATTGCTTCTCGCATCCGTATACCTGATGGCCAGCTCTACCTCGGCAGAAATGAGAACCTCATCAGCACCAGAATCATTCAAGAGCTTGAGCGGGATCATCAGCTCGCACGAACCAAAGGTTCATCTCCTTCTTCAACACCCAAAGTCAGGAAAACTGGCAGGAATGAGGAAATGATGGAAGCAAGGACAGGCAATAAAGCTCCAAAAAAAATCATACAGGAAGCAATTGAGGCGGTGCTCAGTTTCTATGGCACCATCACCATTGACGATTTTGTTTATGAACTCAGCAAGCTAAAGATAACAGCCAAAGCGAGCATTGCTTCCACGGGTAAAATGAATGGCTTTTCATTTGAGTATGCAGGAATCGCCATCAAAGCATCTCAGTTAGGTAAAACCTACTCATGGTCGAGCCTGAGTAAGAGGGTTATCCTCCCCCCTGCTGTCGAGCCTCAGGTGATAGCTGATACAGAGTTGCCTGAAGAGGAGTTAGTAGCAGTGGAAAGACTGGCGAACATAGACGACGAGCCACTGTTCCACTCCCCTGCTATTCCACATATTGAGGAGCCGAATACTAAACAGAACGGCAGGGTTCGCTGGCTACTATGGGTCCCATACCTGAAGCAGATTATCCAAGCCTTTAAAGCAACAGGTCTGAGCATTCTTAAGCCGTCAATCAAGATGAAACCTTTCCACTTCGTTACCCCCACCCAAAACCTTGGCGGTAAAGAATCACTCGCAATCATCAAAGAAAGCGCTACTGGGAAAAAAAGATTTTCTATTTGATGCCTCTTAAACCTGCTAGTTATCAGTAGCTTAAAACTACACATTAAGTCAAATGCGCTATCTATTCTTATTAATAATCATATTGATAGGGAAAACCGATCGATCGTTTTTACAGATCAATTTTAATATCATGATAGCCTTTATCTATCAAAAAGATCTGATCGATCGGTACAAATGATTTGCTAGACACTCATTACTGGCCGTAATGTAACTTCAAACGAAGCGATATAGCTCACTGATTTATCAGCAAAATAAGCTGAAGGGTCAGTGCGCTCCAAATCCAACGAAACGATACCGGATGGTCTTATGACAACAATGACTGAAGTTAAGCAACCTAATTTTCTGATGATGAAAAGAGTATGGATTGCCATCGCTCTGCCAATTGTCATCTTCTACTTCTTAGGTATGAGAGGATTATTGCAACTCGCTATTATTTGGGTTTTCGCAAGCATCATGCTCTTGATGTTTGCCTATAAAAAATTCCGCATCAAAAAGTGGAATGCCAGCACCAGGGACCATTTTGGCGAGCAAGACGGTATGTGGAGTCATGAATTTGGTTCTACTTTTATGAAGCTCGACCAGCAAAGAGGACTAATCCATCTTAAGGAAGAGAACAAACAAAAAACCTATCCGTTCTCAGCAATCAAAGAGTGGCGATACAATTTGTCTACTACGAGAGAACGGGCAGGTATGAACAAAGAACTTGACCGAACACACGATTTTAGAGAGTCAGGCTTTTACATCGTAGTAGACGATGTTCAGTATCCAGAATGGCGGGTAATGTTCTTTCCTCAAAAGGGTGACTTCAACTCACAGGAAGGTATCCGTGATACGGAACTGCAACTTAAGCGGTGGATACAGATTTTTGATAAAATAATTAATCTGTGAGCATAGAACATATGTAATGCCTGACTTTTAAAAATGTAAGAGTAGTGGAATATACTACTCTTACTCATAAAATTTTGATCAAGATAATTAGCCTAAAATAAATCTTGGATGATTAGATGGGAGAAATAGCTTACCCAATTCATCAGCAGATGCCTGATGAAGATAATTAGACTTACAAAAACAATTCATGCAAGACCTAACTGTTAATTTATTTCTATCGTTAAATCCTAAAACTTCTTCTATTGCTTGATAAGCTTCACTAAACAATATTACATCGCCATATATATTTACTCCGGGATTGTCAATTATAATCTCTTCAAGATGACCGAATAAAATGGGTAAAGCAGGTCTCCTTATCGTGTACATCCTTTGTTGTATAGGATACTCCGTCCAAGTTCTTTCAATCTCATGTATGTCTCTAAAATATTTATTTTCTTGCTTAGTTTGAGAATTCCAATACATTGGGTTATTTTTCGTGACCCAAATATCGAGATCATCATTCAATAGGAAGTCAATGTTAAATTTAAAAAGTATAGGTCCATAAATATTTTGACGCGGGAAAAAACCATGTAAGTCGAGGATATCGAGAAATACATCATTCCAAACATCATAATTTTTATCTTCTTGATCTGAAGCTTGCTGAGTTTGAACCAATCCTCTTCTCTCGACTTCACCTCTTGATAAAAGCCCTTGAGATTGAATAAAAGTCATTGCAGTAGCGACAGTATTGGCATGATGAAAATGAGTGAAACCTTTTTCAGTTAAAACTTGATGCAGAGCTAAATTTGGTATTTTCATAAAATAACCTTTAAAAGCATTATTGCTGCTATTTGTTTATAATAAGCATTCAACAAAATCATTTTCAAAAATCTATGGTGATTTTTTTTAGCTCTCTTTATTACCTTTAATATCCCATCCTGATTGTGACTCTGCCCCTTTCCCTCTCATAAAGCCTGTGTCCAAGACTGAATTTTGACCTTAGATGCCTGAAATTGATAAGACAGACTCAGAATTTCGGAGTGTATCGCTCCGTTGAAGAGGACATTTGTCACAATCACATCCTCCAATGTAATTCTGCAATACTCGGTTTGACTACCACCTGCCTTACAAGTGGAGAGTTCGACCTTACTGATATGGTTACCAGATGAAACATACTTCTTCACTGCTGGAGTGCTTATCGAACCCTTTTCACTAACTTCTTAGTAAGATAGGGTTTGATAAGGTTCACTATTAAAGCACTCATCAAAATCAGGCTAAAACCTATTACTTGCTTGCTTGTAGGTTGTTCATTGAGAAATGTAGAAGCAATAATAACAGTTATTACGGGTGATAACAGAGTCGCATAGCTTGCAAATTCTGCACTCTCGTTCTGAATGAGATAAAACCAGATGAAGTATACCAGTGCATTACCTACAATACCGAGATAGAGAACACAAAGAAGACATTCAGTATTAGTGAAAGCGGTAACAAGAGGTTGTAGTAATGGACCTGATTGGAAGAAAGGATAAGTAATGGAAACCAGAATAGTTGAAACCAATATCTGCCAGAATAGCCTGGCCTTGAAGGGAGTAACAGTCACTATCTTTTGAGAAACGACAGCTCCTATAGCCCAGAAAATGGCACTACATAGAATTACAATCTCACCCAATCCAACATGTACTTCTTTGAGTATCAAAAAAATCCCCGAAAAACAAAGAAGGAGTGAGAACAGGGAGAGTAAGTTTAGCTTTCTTGCCAAGCCCATCAGGATAATCGAGGTAAAGCAAGGCATTGTGTAAACAAGGATTGTCGCATTCGTAACCGAGGTGAAGTGAAGAGCGATGCTATTGAGTGTTGGAACCAGGAAAACATTTGGTACCGCAATTATTGCGATTCTTAAAAATTCATCAAAGTTAAGGGTCTTAAGGCTTTCACGGATACTTTTGTTGAATATCAAAAAAATAATACCACATGAAACAAGAGAACCCGCCATTCGGAATGCATAAGGGCCTATCACATTAATCGCAATTTTTGAAACAGGAAATGAAGTGCCCCATATTAAAGCCATTAACATCGTAAGCCATAAAGAACTTTTAGTCATTAATCTAAGCCTTCCCATACCTTGCTATAACAGACATCCGCCTGCTTTTCTGATTAGCTGTAACCATCGATACGAAATGAGGAACCTGTTTTTCTGATGTATCAAAAAGAAACAGCTCAGCAAAACCTGGAGTCAATGTATCAACAACCTTCTTTCTATCCTGATCAAGTATGTGTGTTAAACCACCAAAGTTCGGGTCCCAATTTTGAGTAATGTTCAAGGCTACCCCGACATTATTCCCTGAATCCGTATGGGTGTTGAGAAAATGGCCTTTATCAAAACGATTAATGTAGAAAAGATCGGTATTTCCTATCTTCCTCCCGGTTAGGCGAGCAATCAGATCTTTAAACTCTTCGGAATTACAAAAATTATACGCGATTATTGAAGCTTCACTTGAAGCAACATTATCTTTCACTTCATTGGAGAGTCTTCTGAAGAAGAAACTGAATTTATTATCGCAAAAATCTGCAAAACAAGAGTTGAAACTCTTTTCAATCTCATCAGCCGGGGTCAAAAATGAAAGATCTTTTTGCTCTAAGGAATTTTTGTATATGTAAGTCCAGGACTCCTCAGATGAATCTTGTGACGACTCCATAATCTCATATATTTTTGAAGCGAATTGAGATTGTATGTTTTTGGTAAGATAACCTTTGTCGTTAAAGGTAATACTATCAATGCTCATTTAAAAATCTCTTCTTCGCGAGACCTGAAATCTTGCAATGAAAGAATGAATTTTTTACCTACAAGGTGTGGTTTATCATAGCCAGTTATGGTTTTGACAACCTGATCGGTAACGATACCAGCCATGATTGATAGTGAGGGAGCACTTTGCCAGGCATTTACCTTCCTGTCACCATCTATGAACGAGTGCTTCAGGCGGGCTTCCTGAAACTTTCTAATGTCTGAATTGCTGTCGTAATATTTATCCTTAACAGAGTTCTTAACTTCATCGAACCCGCTGTGAACACCATCATTGAGGTAGATGGGACCAACGGAGATCTCTAAAGGATCACCACCCAGCTCAATAACAGGGATGGCTTTGTCTTTAGCTATGCTATGGATGATTTCTTCAGCAGTGTCCTTACGATAGTAACCCAGTGCTGCCCAGGCAAGGATGATGAAAGTGCTGTCACCAACGAGTTCTTCAAGTCTTGCTCTGTCTGGAGAAGCGAACTCAAAGAATGTCTCCACATTCACGTTTTCGTTATAGGCAAGGATCGTATCTTTGGCCGCATCAACTTTGTTCTTGCCTACATCATCTGTGCGATACAACACCTGTCTGTTGATGTTTGACAACTCGACATCATCCCCATCAATGAGTCTTAAGGTGCCTATACCTGACATAGCCAGTTGAAGTGCACACCATGTGCCCCATCCTCCCATCCCGAAGATGGCTACCTTACTTTGCTTTAGCCGTTCCTGATACACGAAAGGATGTTGGTTATCAGCATCGATCAGGGAGAACTGAAGGATTTGCCTGTTGTACCTTTCTACTTCCTCACCAGACAGCACTTTTGAGAAGAAGGAGTTGTCCTGAAGGAGCTTTCTTTCCGCCAGGCCCGCAACCAGTCCTTCCAGATGTTCACTTTCAATCTGCACACCTTCACTGACCAGTTCTTTAAAAATCCGGGGAACAGTCCTTTTACCATCCATTTTGGCAAGAGCGGGTCTTACCCAGGAAGGAGGATCATTGATGACCTGAGATACTCCTGGGATTTCTCCAATACAAATATCTCCATCATCTGCGAGGATGATGTGATGAGATTCTTTAATGAGGGGTTTAACATTCGTTAGTGACATGGTGTGCTCCAAAAAAAAGTAAGGCCGCATACGAGATGCGGCCTTTGTCATACGTTATCAGCTAAGGACGATAACCTGACCTTTGGTATACATAGCATTTTCTTCAGTGATAGCAGAAATGCGCTGAGACAGAGTAGAGAACTTGATCATAGTGATACCCTCTTGCTTGTTCAGTTAGGTTTGTAAAGTTGTGTTTGTGTATCGATACCACTCCAATAAACAACATTAATCATTTACTCGTCAATAACCCTAACCGTAAAAAACCATACTCTTTTTTAATTTAAAATCTTAATAGAACAAACCCCTAGCTTAGCAGGCAAAATTCGGAGTTAAGATAATGCTAATGATGCTTTTATCAGCATTTTATTAACATGTAATTAAAAAGCACAACTTGAAAAACACTCATTAGTAACCATAAGAAATAGTTAGAATACTTACTTAGTTAGTAAACTTATGACAGCACGGTTAAGGGTTAAGGGTTAAGGGTTAAGGGTTAAGGGTTAAGGGTTAAGGGTTAAGCAGAAAGCAGAAAGCAGAAAGCAGAAAGCAGAAAGCAGGACAACCGAGTGAAGAGCTATGATACAAAAAAATGGCCTTTATAACCCTCTTTAAAGAAATTCAAAAAGCCATTTCAAATAAATCATTAGCATGGAATCAAGTAATGAAAAATTAATACAACCTCTTTTTCTTACGAGATGATGATTCTTTAATTTCACAGGAAATTTCTTTTCTAAAACCTAATTCCTGATTTTTGAATACCGTCTCTACCTCATGTTCATTCCATATTATATATTCAACAATAAATTTGTAGAAATATAGAATTCGGTCAAGACTGATAGTGGAAGGTATTGTGTAGAAATTAGAACTAAGTAAAGCCGAACTTAAAACAGCAATAATATTACTTGGTCCTTTCAAATAAGGATTTTCATAGTCTTGCTGATACTTCAAAAAATATCCCACACAGAAATGGTAGGCATCTTTCACAATCTTTTCTTTGTTACACTGAGACTCGTCATACCTAATTATAAACCTATTAAGTAGAATCAAAAACCTCTGATCTGGCAAATACCTTTGTAATCCATTCATAGTAAGCATCCTTGCTAGTTTGTCATCCGTGACATATTATTTATAACGCATTCTATTTTAAAATCAACTTTTCCCACCTTAATAATATTACTCTTTATCAGTTTTTTCTCTATCAACTGACATTAAGGGTGCATTGAGTTGATGTTCTTTAATACCATATTTATAAGCATTGAACTGCCATATTATGAACTGTTGTTTTAAAACCCTAACTTCTTCTTTGAGCGATTCATTCTTTAATTGCAAATTTTTTATCTGCTGTGAAGCTATGTTCAGGTTTGCAGGTCTTTTGACTTCAGATGCTCCAGATTTTATGTTCTTCTTTTGAAGCTCAAAAGCCCTAACTATCTCTTTATGCTGACTAAGGGATTGTCTTGTCGGTCTCTTACCCAGAAGCTCTGTAACAGAGTCACAAAGATTTTCCCAGGTAAACTTCCCCTGCCTTGAGGTCTGCCATCCTCCTATAGAATTTATAATTATTTGCAGATCTTTATTAGTAAGGTGTTTGGCCATTATTACTCTCCTTATTAGTTATCTTGTTATCCTTCTTCATTTCTAAAATACGAGACAAGTGTGAAAAATCGTCCCCATGCGTTCTTAGAAGCGAACCATCAGGTAGTTCGGGATTTTCCATCAATGCAATAATCCCCTTCACTCTTTCAAGTGTCTTCGTTTGATGCTGATACCACTTGTCAGCCCCAAGTTCCTCTTCACTGATAGCTTCTTTAGCCTTATCTACAAGGTCTTCGGTCGTATCAAGTAAGGACCTGATCCTTTCAAGTTTCTGCTTCTCCCCTTTGACACATACCTGCTCACTACAGTTGATACAATCAAAGTATTTACTACAGGGAGCAAAAGTATAATCATGTACACAGTATCCATATTCTGTAGTATGAACCGCCCCATGCTCTAACTTATTTTTTAATTCATGAATAGTTGAAACTTCAAAGTTCTCTTTCACATCACTATCGCAGGGAATTATATTATTTTGATTAATCCCCAGAGATTTCACTTTTTCAATCATTTCATCTTCAGTGATGTGGTTGTAAACTCTGTTCTGGGTAATGGACACTCTACCTGACCACTTTGCTATGTCCAGTTCTCCGAGGCCTCCTCTCTGGGCAAGAGTGTTGAGTAAATGTCTTGCTTGATGAGTTCTGAGAAATAATGGTTTATTATCCTCATCGTGATAACCATGCCTTTCGAAAAGATTCTTGTGCTTACTGATTTTTGAATAGCCTAACTCTTTAGAGAAGAAGGTATTTGTTATCTTAAAAAAATCATTACCAATTTGACGTTTCATGCTGAGCTGATTATCGAATAGAGCACAAAGAGCATTACTGAAACGAACATCCTTTTCCTTATCAAACCAGATTTCCCCGCCTCCTTCTTTTTTCATCTCTTCCTCAAGTATCTTACTTCTTAATCTTGGCTTTTCAGATAATCTCAGCAACCTTTTGATGGCAAGTCTGGCAGTGGGAACCATGATTTCAGGTATCCACTTAATGTTTGCCCCAAAACCTTTTAATGAATAGAATCTCAGGCCATAGCATTCCTTTCCTTCCCTGTTCTTCTCAACAATTTCACAATCAGCTCTAAGTGATAATATTTCAGTTATACGACTGGGTGCGCACATCAGCAATGCAAACACTGAAGTAACAAACAGGTCTCTTTCGTGAAGGTCATAATCCTGCATTGAAAAGATCTCACCAATTGCTCGTAATGCTCTTTCATTGGGCAGTTTCGCTAATCTGGCATTGTCTGCATTATCAGAGATCGACAGCCTTGATTCAGGTGGTCTGATGTAACTACTCCACTTCATTAATCCACAATTAAGGAATTCTTTCTCATTCAGGAAAGCAACCAATCTCTCCATAAATTTACCACAACTATATGCAACTCCTTTAGTGTAGTTTTCATTAATGTCGGACAAGCACTCATCGAGAATGACTGGGTTTAGTGATTTTATATCACCAGACCCAGTAAAAACTAATAAGTTTCTTTCAATCACCCTAAGCACAATTGGAAAAGTTAGTTTATCAAATCCTTTAAGATTAGAGCAAAAAATATAAGCTACATATGATTTACAAAATCCAATGTAAGAGGAATCAAGATCTTCTGCTTTACTGAACGAGTCCAACTTAACATTCTTCATCTTAAATTTAGAAAATTTAAATATTTTCTTCCAATGATTACTCTCCCAGTTGTTATCAAGTAGATTGCCACTTAGTTGTTCCTTACAATTTAGAATAAATTCGTTAAGATTTTTCCCTGCTAAGATTTTTGTTTTATTCCTAAAATTAATTATATCACTTTCATTCATATCTATTGCTCCTTTGTAATTTTAAAGTCTCACATTTTTTTACTACTTCTTCGACAGCCATTATTGTTCTGTCTAATGTTTTACTCATAGTCTCATCATTAGTATCAGTCATGATACTTTCTCTTTGCTTTAATAAATGATCTCGTAGTTCTATATGTGGTGCATCAATAAATGGGCGAAAGTGATGGCAGGTATAACAAGGGACAGGAACATTAGCTCGACAAGATTTACAACCATCACATGCTCCGGTAACCTCCCCTGATAAATCCCTTACTGCTAATTCATTTTTCTTTATTGAATTATCAACCTGAATTTTACCCTGAAAAAAACCAGCATATTTCTGCATATGATTTCCCACTGCCTCATCAATTCTTGCAACATGTTCAGCATTAAACTCAACATACACCCCCGTATATCGAGTTGTAGAGTGGTCTAATAGTTCTGCAATAACTAATTCGCTTGCACCTTCTCTAGCTGCTCTGGTGCCAACGGTATAACGAAACCTTCGGGGATTTACATTTAATCTTTCATAAGTTCTTTCAGAAATAACATTTTCTGTTTCAGCAATGAAATTAAGCGTCTTATTTATCTTCACAGAGTATTCATGAGCTTTATCCGATACAAATATCTCTCTCAATTCCTTATTGATTTTGAAGCTTTCTAACTTTTGCATTGATATAAATAGCGGTGTATTTTCAATCTCTTTGTTAGTTAGCTCTCTTTTAAGTATGCTACGAGTTTGCTCGATGCTCAAATCGCACTGCTTACGGAGTAAATCGTATAATTCTTTTGTCACTTGAAAATTTCTGCAAGCTTCCCTGAATCCCAAGCCTTGCTTTATCCTTGGGATGCTAATGACATAAGAATAGCTATTCTCATTTACTTTTAACCTTCTTATATCAGATACCTTCATCTGTGCAATCTGTAGTGGCCTTCTTCCAGTTGCGCTTATCAGCAAAGCCATTGCTAATTGAGTAATATCTATGTTTCCCTTGTCATATGCTCTATAGCAAGCTTCAAGAAAAGATTGTAATTCGATATCAGTAAATGGGCCTTTAACTTGGTCTCTTCTTCTTACAACTTCTCCTTTTTTATTGTCAGGGATTGTCATTTTACACAAGAAATCATATGCATCTTCATCTATTCCAGAGTAGCCCAATTCATACCATTTTTTTATGAGTATCCTTACCGATGACATAATATTATTGTTCTTGCCATCAGATCCTCTAAACCTCACAAGGGAAAACTCATCAACTCGCTTTGGCTCTACACTTACAATAAATCTCCTGAAATTATTATTTATTACTTTAACTGAAGCAGGACTTAATTCACAAGCCAGATATTTAAGCACCTTTAAATATCCTTCCATTAATTCTTTATCAATTACATCCTTAACCATTTTAATATTTATCGTCACATTTCGGCTTAGCCTCCATGCCTCATCATTTAGGGAAAAGTAATAACCTTTCGTTTTAGCTTCATAAGCGCTCTCATTACCTTCACCATTAACATATACTTTTAACATTAAACACCTCCTCTATTGATCATATCTTTCTGCATATTCAGAGCTAACTCCGAGGCCTTGTTTTCGATAAATCTTCTGTTATAAGTAGAAGCAGTCCCCGACCCCTCTTTCCAGCCCATGAGTAAAGACCTCATTTGTTCTTGCTCATATTGATTAGGTGGACTCTCCATGCGGTCCATCTTAGAAGAAAATTCATAATTCCAAGTGTGTCTTAATTTATGCCCTGTCATTCTGGAAAGTTCGGGGCAAGATATCCTCAAGGCATTAATGATTTTATGATATGCCTGAATAGATAATGGTTCTCCAAACGTATTTCCCTTTTTATGACAAATAAAAAGATAACCATTATCCTTTTTCATTCTGTGCTTTCTTCTTTCGACTTTAATATAATTGGAAATTTCCTGACTTAAGTTATCAGATATAGACAACTTCCTACTTAATGTTTTAACGAGCGGTTGTTTAATCCTTGAGTCATGAGGATCATCAGCTCTTCTGTTGATAAAAATTGTCTGAGAACCTATATCAATATCTTCGATTTTGATGTTTAGTAGCTCTCCTGCCCTCAATCCCAAGTTATAAAGAATCAGTATCATTAGTCTATTTCGTCTTTGAACATCACAATTAAATGGATTCATTTCTGAACCTATTTTCAAAATCTCAAACAAAATATTAATTTGATTTTGATTGAGGTTTCTATCTTTTGCTGAATCTTGGTTCCTGAATCTGATCTTAGGTCTATGACTTTTCAATTTCGCAATGAATTTTTCAATAAGTTTGTGATCTCTTTTATAACTCACTGTGAAGAAGTCACATAACCATTCAAGATATTTAATAATTGCTGTTAATCTGAAGTACTGAGTATTACTATTAACCCTGCACCCGCTATCAAGATTTGCAACCTTCTCTTTTTTCATTCTCTTAGTTATAAATTCTTTTAGTCCATCAATATCTTGAAGATTAAGAAACTCTGCTGCTCTAATCCTTGCCTCTATATCTATCTTATTAAAGTTTAAAAACCTATAAAACAAAGCTATACTCGCTGAATGTAGCTCGATAGTTGAAATAGATTCGTTCTTCTTTCTTAATTCTGATGATATATATAAACATGGATAATAAAGTGGCATTTTTGAAACTTTATCCGTGATTATGCAACATCTCTCCCCTGTATCCATTTTTATTGTATTAGTTACTATTCTATCCATATGTCTCCTTATTTTATTTACATTATTTCAGTTCCAGTTTTGTCTAAAAAATATTGCAAAATAGGTATATGTATAACCTACATAGAAAATGATCTATAAGTATATTGCAAAGAAATTATTGTCTTTTACTTAAAAAAATCAGTAATATCAAGTGGATCTAAATCATTTATTGCATTTATACATCAGGTAGATAGAAGGTATTTTCTATTTACCTTATACCAACCTTTAATTACACCAACCCTTGATATATCTGATATCACTAATATTTCTGTAAAGTATTTTGCAATATACTTGCTTAAAACCTATCTAAATCTTGCATTTTCTTTCTATAAAATTTTTAAATCATCATGGGTTTATCGAGATGTTCTTATCATATAGAATAGATTTGTCAACTAAGGCAGGTTATAATTTTGCAGGATATTTTTCATTCTTTAAAGGATGTAACCCATGACTTTTGAGGAATTCAAGAAACCCGCTATCAAATTCTTTGCTTCGGGTGCCTTTTTAACTCTTATTACCGTTGGATTTATATGGACTTATCTTGTCTTTTTAGGCAGAACAGATCTTTTCTTAAAAGCAGTAACTTTTGAAAGTTTATTTTCTTTTTCTGGTGTAATAATTCTTTTTAGCTTTTTCCTTTTTATGTTCCTGTTTTATTCTCCATCTTTTATGGGTTGCTTAGTTATAAAAAGAGAAGTTCCAAATATTTTAGGCTATGAACGTGTAAAGAGAACTCATTCAATAATATTACTTTTGAGCACATTGATATCTTTTACTTTATTGGTTTACTTGGCAGAGTTTACGGAAACTGAAATGAACCAATTTAATGTATTTAAGATAATACTATGCAGCACTTTTTTCCCAATAGTTTTTAGCTTGTTTTTTAATAAGAAATCGATAATTGAAAACTACAATATATCACATTCAAAAATAGACATTTTAAGATTAACTTCTCTCTTTGTAGGTAGAGCCTTTTTCATAGGGTTAGTATCTTGGATGTTTTGTTTCCCGTTCCCTGTCATTACTCAGAGCCTCAAATTTGATAATACTGACTCTGAATCCATTCAAGTGTTAAAGTATTACGGATTAGGTGTAGTAGTCCTAACTTTCACATTAATACCTGCTTTCTACTTTATTCAGATAAAGAAATCAGTAAGCTATATAAAACAGAGCATAACAACTTTTGGATTGGCTTTGCTTTTCCTTATAGCTCTATCCATAATGCTTCCAGTTATCCCTACTCTAATTGTTAATTTTGCTGCAAGATTAGTTGGAATTAATGGCTTTGAAGTTATAAGGCCGGCAATCTCAGTCGAAAATCGGCCCGCTGAAAAATTCAAAGATCCCCAGTGGAATTTATCAACATCTGCCGATGGCAAGTTCTATCTTTTTGATGGAGTAAAACTTTTTTCTTTTGGAACATTAGAACTTGTATGCTCACCCAATGTCTTAGATTCCTATAAAGCTACTCTGCATTACATTTTGGCTTCAAAAGAATACGATGAAAAAACGAGGAAAATGCTCCATAGAGAAACCAAAACTTGTCAGATATTCAACAGTCAGGATCTTCGTTATTAGTTATAAAAACTCAAGATGCTGTTTTAAAGCATCTTGAGTTTTTTGCCTAATAATTACCATCCAAACTAGTAAATATTTCATGCTTCTCTTGTTGAGCAGTTGATTCAAGAAGAATACATTGGATGGTCTCTTGGAAAACACCGTGCCATATTTTTCTTTCTTCTGCGTTTTTCCATTGTCTTAATAAGCCTTCTTCGACACTTAGCCAAGTTATTTCACAAGTATATTTTTTTAGGCAGTCTTTGAAAATACTGTGTGGTAAAGTAAGAATATGCCCAATGATTTTATCATCACTACTATCTGCCCAGAATGGCTGAGGCTCGACAAAATCTTTTAAAGAGGTGAAAGCCAATCCTCTAACTTGGGCGGCCTGCATAGTGCTACTCACTCTATGATTGTTTCTCCAGGCACGAAGATCACCGAGTAAATAATTCACCCGCTGGTTACGGGCTTTACTTTCAGAAGACTGATACTGCACATAGGGTGGCCCATCACCATTCTGGCGATAACGAGCAAGGGTTTTAACACTTACTCCTAAATACAATGCCGCTAAATCTACCCCAATGGCGGCATCATCCGGCATGTCACTAAATAATCTCCATATCTCGCTTGCATTTCTTAGAGTTTCTAAGCATGGCATAGATGCTACCCATCGTTGAAATTTTTACTTTTCCAATATAGCAAAAAGCCAGCTCGAAAGCTGGCTATGCACTTTAAGAAAAAACTCAACATCAGGTGTGTAGTTCCGTTAAGAACCTCAACTTGCGATCCAAACTGGTGTTGCAAACCAGATATCAATACAAGTGAATAACATCGCAAGCAATGTTATTGTCATCAAGATGACAGTAGCAATATTGTCTTCTCTTACAGCAAATTTACTATAACAATTTAATAAGCTGTTCTCAACTCTTTTCGCTCTAACAAGCTTAAGATATTGCGCTTTCTCCAATTTACAAACCAGTATTTTGTTAGCAAGTAACTTAAGTCTTCACTTATCTCAAACACTGTTCTTTGAACTTCAAATCTTTCCAAAAACTTTTGATACAAGTTTTTTCTTAGAGCCTCAGAAACGTACGGGCAACTCATAATATCTAAAAATAGATGTGCCTTTTCTGAATCTTTCTCGACATTGAAATCAGACTCGAATTTCTTCATTATTTCAAGCTCAACCCGTTCAATATTACTTTTATAAACCTCGTTGCATTTATAGTAGTAAATTAAACTTACTATGAAGAAATAATTATATTTTTTCACATTGAAAACAGAGTCGTTAATTTGTCTCTCACTTAATAAGTAATTTTTACCAAATTCACTTGTTGATAGAATGACATTCATTTTCTCAATTGATGTAAATCCATCTCTCAACTCTGTATCGGAATGTGAGAATCTCATTTTAGAAATATTATGCATTACAGTATCTTTATATGGGTCGATTAAACCCTGTCCGTTTTTTTCATAAAAATCATGTATGACTATTATTGAGTGCGAAAGTCTATTTGAAGATGTAACATTAGGCTTAGCAGAATGAAAGAAAAACATTAATTTTAGTATCAAATCAATTGCTACATAAAAGGAATGTATATCATCGCATCCATTTTTATCATATAGCCCAATAATTTTTTCAATTTTTTTTGTTAAAGCTGAAAGCAAATAAGGCGCCACATTACTATAACTATCAGCTTCATCGCAGCACCTTGCTTTTATTAGGTCTAAAATCGTCTTTAACAATCTTTCAGGTTTATATATTTTTTTGAGCTTCTTAGTTTTTTTATCTTCACCTTCAGATGGCTCTAACCTTTCATGGTCAATTTTTTTTACTAAAAATGTTTCATCTAAGTAAGAAAGTATTTTTTTTGCTTCTATTATTTTTTTCGATTTAGAAGTTAAAAATGGCCTCTTTATTTTTGTTAATTTTTTGTCCCCCAAATATAAATTGAACTTTTCTAGCTCATCACTTAAAACACCACTAACTTTTTCCGCTATTGTTTCATTTAATGAAAAGATAAAATAGTCATCGACATATCTTAAAACCTCATAATGGATTCCATATGTAAACTCTTGAGCTTCACTCAATTTCAAAATTAAGTTTTTATCGATCTTTTGGAAAATAAGCTCCGCAAAAATCCTACTGAATTCGGCTCCTACAGGAATTCCATTTGTTTCATTGTTGTTACTCCTTTGCATTATTTGATCTAAATCATCACAAAATTGCTTTGCTTTTTTAATATTTTCCTTTATGAAATCTTTATTTTTTATAGCCCAGCTAACAGAATGTGTGTATATACTGTCAAAACAATTTGCCACATCTAAGGACCACATAACATCAAATTTTTTTTCTAAAGCAATATACTCCTCACTTTCAAAAAGTTTATAAACGCGATCATATCCCTTATATGTAAAAAATGTTGATGCATGTTTTGTTCTAATTTCATCTTCAATAGTATTTATGTTAAATTCTTTATATGCAACTTTTATTTTACTTTCTCCTTTAATATAAAAGGAATTAGCTATTTTTACAGGGGCACGAATTGATATATTGCTTTGAGAACATAACGAGGTTATAGCGCTCGAAAAAGCTCTATAAAACTTAATATAATTATATTGTGATCTTGGGTGAATGAGTGAAAGAGTTCTTAATTTACTTTCATTTTTGAAAATTTTATATTTAAATGGAAATGTTTGATGGATTTGCTTATCTGCTCTTATTGTATCATTAGCTAATGTTTTATCATGCTCTGGAGCGACTATTTTATCAAAAAAGCATTTTATAGGATTGAAATCTACAGTGCTTATATTTGAGTTTATATATAATCCATCGTTAGAAAATATGTTTGGCACATCTGTAGGATATGTGTCTGTTAATAGCGCTCTCTTATAATCCTTTTTATCAAGCTTGATTCTACTTTTTTTCATTTCCAAATCCTTGCAATTTCTTTTAATCTGTTTGGGCTGTATTTTTTATGTATTTTCATATTATAGCCTCTGACGAAGCTTATTTTCAGCAACCGTCTTTTTTGTGTATTACTTAACTTATTCTTTAATAAAATAGGCAACCTTCCCTTTGAGTTTAGTATTAGATACTTTACATGCTCATCTACTAACTTCATTGATTCGTTATCATCATTAAGAAGAGGGTAGTTGTAGAAGATTCCTGTAGGTATTTTGTTTTTTTTATTTTTATTAACTAACTGCCTATTTGATGATAAAAATGTTATTCTATCAATTAAAAGCTGAAAATCATTATTGCAACTAAAGCTATAAAAGGATTGTGAAATTTTGTTTTTAAGCCGTGTGATTTTTTTATTACTGACACCAATCTTGATTTTTCTGTATATTCCTGAAGCAACACCAGAGCTTTTAACACACTTGTCAATCACTGTTAATTTATAACCAAGATATTCGATAGATGCAACTTCTGTTCCGTCAGGTTTACCAGGACTATGCGTAATTCTTGCGATGGAATGACATTTTGATTTCAACTTATTGATCTTAAGGCCTGTTGGCATTGTTTTTTTTAATTTATTCAGAAATTTCAACTCATCAAAATCACCATCTGTTATAATAATAATATCATCAACAAACCTTTTGTATAAAAAAACCCTGCTGTTATTTTTTAACTCAGCATCAAATTCTTCCAAATAAATTTCAGCTAATAAAGAGCTTAATTCAATACCCCTTGGCAATCCTAAGCCACCATTTCTATTATGATTGTTTATCAACTCCTCAATAAGAATCTGTGAATGATATGAAATATCTGTTTTATTTTTTATCAACCTTAATATTATATCTTTGTCTATAGACTCATAAAATGATTCAATATCTATACAGAAAACATTACACTTAACACCTTCCTGGAGATATACAGCAATTTCCCTAATTATGTCATTCCTGTGATTTCTTTCTAATTCTATTTTACTTTTTATATTTTCGTGTAACTTTCTAAAAAAAAGTTTAGTGGGAAGATTGTCTGTAAAGTATGCGATTTTTCCTTTTGTATTTATTTTAATAAAATTAGGAACAGTTATTTCATGAGCTAATTTATATGATTCATTAATTATTTCTTCTAATTTGCTATCTTCTTTTAAATCTTTATATTTATAAAAATCAGTTTTTTTTATATGCTTTGATAGTGATACCCTATCGAAAGACTGGTTATCCATAGCTAGTCCTTATCTTGGGGGTGCGTATTAATGGTATACAGTTGATGATATAAACTAAAGCTATTCTTAAGTATGTGCAATTCAATTTTTTGGAGAGCATCAAAAATGCGTTTGTGATCTGGTTCTGAGTATCTCTCTGTCGGATCGGTAGTGTTACGGTGGTTCAAAAGTTTCTTCACTACTGCATATGAAACAAGCTCTTCCGCGATTCTGCCAAAGGTTCTTCTCAGGTCATGAGTGCCTAACTTAGCGATTCCGGCTTCTGCACATAGGTATTCCCTAAGTGTTTTACTATCACTATAGTGCCCGCTTTTGCTTCGAGGTGATCGTGCTGGAAAAACCCATTTTCTGCGACTCGCTTTTACTTCCTTATCAAAAACGATATCCCTTCTTTGCTCTAATAAACATCTGACAGCATCACAGATGGGAAGCTCATGATTCGTCCTGTTCTTGGTATCAAAGAAGAAAATTTTCCTATTAGCCAAATCGACATAGCTCGTAGACTGTGCTTCTTCTGCCGATAGCTCCTCTCTCCAGCATAGAGAAGCCGTTTCTTCCTTTCTCGCACCAAGCAACACCGTTAGCAGGAGGTAATCGCACCCAAGGCGATTGAAGCTTCTTTTGTTGTGTAAAGCATCAAGAAATTTACCCAATGTATCTTTTGCGGAAAGCGGATTTCTCACACCTTTTGATTGATAGCTTTCTTCCAGTTCAGAGCGACTACGGTATTTCTTTTGCACTCTAAGCACAGTGAATGGGTTATAAGTGAGAACAGGCAGTCGTTGCTGGCTTTGTGCATTCATCGCTTCTACATCGATAGCATGTTGAACTGCCACATTTGCCCATCTGAAAGTCTGCTCGGCCGTCGTTCTGGTCTTTGAGGCTATCTCATCAAACTTCTTAAGAATGAGGCTTCCTGTGAGATCACGGACTCTATACCGCTCCCACTCTTTAAGCTTCTGTTCCGCTTTATCGAGCACCCGGATTGAATTTGGCTTTGCTGGTTTGCTTCGTCCTAGAAGGTGCTGACGATATTGAGCAAAAATCTCACTGAGGGTCAGCTCTGCGATATCAGCTTCTCGTTTAACTGTATTTGGGTTTCTTTTAGTAGATTTCATCGATTGTGCGTAGGTTCTCGCAACTTCACGAGCCTGATCAATCGAAGCAAAATCCGATACATTACCTATCGTTGCTCTAATGACCTGCGAAGGTGACTTTCCTTCTGAAGGACTTCTGTCTCCTCCCGAAACTCTTCTCTGAATGATATAGGTCTTTTTTGTTGCACTGATCTTAACACCAAAGCCAACTGGTGAATCACGGTGGCTGTCAGTGATAAGATACGGCTTACCAGACACATTAGGCACATACATAATTCGTCCATCTGAATCAAACTCGGGTTTTGTCTCTATAGACAACTTGTTGATTACTATGGATTGACTCAGAATCATCTTCACGATTTTCGCCTCATGTATACCAAAGTGACACGATGTATTCTGGATAGTATCTAGAATACATCTGGCATACAAATTTTCGGATTTAGATAGGTTTATCAGGGTTTCAAATGGGGCCACTTGAGTACTTCTAAAACCATAAAAACGAGTTAATTCAATATGAAAGAGTCTACAGACAAGGACTTTTCTACTCATACGCCAATGATGCAGCAGTACCTGCGTCTCAAGGCGGAGCATCCTGACATTCTGCTGTTTTACCGTATGGGTGACTTCTACGAGCTGTTTTATGACGACGCAAAACGTGCCTCGCAGCTGCTGGAGATTTCAC
>Ga0308161_1002028_pt1 | contig 22463 bp, 28 predicted proteins | sample PhyFR2_FD_201034 | JGI IMG/M metagenome (GOLD analysis project Ga0308161, IMG submission 201034) | Phyllosphere microbial communities from UC Gill Tract Community Farm, Albany, California, United States - DLSLF.R2 | ecosystem: Host-associated > Plants > Phyllosphere > Unclassified | place: USA...
ATCTCGTTGAAGTAACCGCTCGGACCGTCCGCCACGATCTTTCCAGTCGCCGCGACGGTGCAGAAGTGGCGAAGGGTCGCTGTAACGGACTCACCCACGGGCAGCCCCGTCAGCTTGAAGCTGAACGGCTTCGCCATGCCGAAGGCCCCAGGGAACTCGACCTCTCGACGCATGCCGCCACCCGACCCAACCGTGGGACCGACGAGGGATACACCGGGGTTTGTCCCGCCCGTGAGCGTGTGCGAGTTGGTCAGCGTCACGCTCACCGGGAACGTGATCGTCATTGTCCCCGACCCGCTCGCCGTAACCCCGGAGATTCCGGTCGCCGCCGAGATCGCATTGATCGCGGCGGCCACGTCCGCAGCCGTCGCGTTGTAAGCGATGGCAGCGGTCGGCTTCCCGTTGACCTGGATGACGTAGCTGCCACCCGTGGGCGCACCCACCAGCGTGTGCGACCACGTCGCCGCCAGGTTGCGGGTCACCACGAGCCCGAGAAGGTAGTGGCACGCGGCCGAAACTCGCAGGAACACCGATCCGGTGATAAGCAAGCGCCCCGAGGCGGGGACGGTGGCCTTGACCCGTAGCCACCGAGGATCGACGATCGCAGTCGCCGTGGGTGCGATGTACTCGACGGCGGTGGTAGGAGCATGCTCTCGGCTGGGAACGTCGTAGCGCAGGGGGTCCGTCGCCGACTTCAGGTCACGGAAGCTCGGAATGCCGAGCATGGCGAGCGCTTCCATATCGCTGGCGTCAGTGATGCCCCAATCGACGATTGTGATCGGGACGGCGGGGTTACCGGTGGTGTTCACCTGGCGGTAGATCTCGGCGACGCCGTACTGGCTGATCTTCGAGTAGTCGATCGCACCCGGAGCGCTGGCGAGGATCGACCCGTCCGGGTTCCGCAAAGTGACCGTACCGTCCGGGTCAACAATCGTGGCGATGAACCGTTCCTTGCCATCGTTCCACGGAGCAATCACGGAGTCGGGAATGTACTTCTCGACGGCGCTTCCGGTCCAGATGCCGCCTTCGACGACACCGTTCGGATACCAGATATTGTGCGCCTCGGCGCGGGTGAGCGAGCCGTTCGCCCACGGCTGTCCCGGGAGAAGAAGAGTGAGACCGCAGTTGGCGTTCGCGGAGGCGCGGACCCGCGCCCAGATCAGCCGCGCCTTGCCAGCCGCCCGAGTGAACGACTGCTGATATCCCGCCATGTTCGCCGCGGGGCTATCGGGGACGGGCGTGTTCGTGACGACGCCGCCCGCGACTTTGAGCGGGGTGTTGCCGAAGCTGGTGACCGCCTGACCGGTTGAGGCCGCCGCGGGCGGTCCGTCCGGGATGGTGGCCGGCTTGAGCTTGTTCGCACCCTGCGCCACCGCGAGTGCACCAATCGTGGCCTTTTGCGCCACTGAGAACGCCGACGTCGGGTCGGCTTGCACGAGCGTCATCGCCGCGTCGTTCGGGGTCGACGCTTCGTCCACGATCGCCGCGGCCGCCTCGAGCCGCTCCACCGTGTTCTGGTCCACGTCCTGCCACGGCAACGCCGGGAACAGGGTCGCCCCATCCCCCACCTTCATCCGCCGCACGGTGGTGTCGATCCCGAGCTCACCGTCCCGCAGCGGGATGGTGGATGCCGCCCACTGCGCGGTCGTTCCGCGCTTGTGCTGGATGGGGCCTACGAGTTCAGCCATGTCGAGCCTCCTGCTCCTGCCGCACGGCGGCGCGATGATGATGCGCTCCCGTGAGCGCGGGGTAGAAGACGGCGGCGGCCCCCATGCAGAGGACCGCCGCCAGGAAGATTCGGATCACTGACCGGCGTCGTCGCGTTCGGTCTGCGTCTCCCGCCATTCCCGGCGGGTGACGCCCGTGACCACAGCCTCACCGCCCTGGATCTCCGGCTCGTAGTCCGCCGGGATACCGCGAGACAGGATGCTGAAGTACGACGCCCCACCAGCGATCACCGGAGACACGAGCGTCACCCCAGCGACGATGAGCGTCGGGATGAGCTGCACCTCCCCCGTCACCATGCCGAGGATGACCGTCGCCGAGATGCCACCGGCAAGGGCAGTGCCGTACGCCTGTGCGGTCGTGCGGATGAAACCACGCTTGGCCGCGATCTGAGCGTCAGCGGGAATGAGTTTGGAGGTCATGCGGGGTGTCCTTTCAAGACGAAGACCCCGACACGTGCCGGGGTCAGGTGGGTCGGGAACGGCCCGGGGTGGTGTCCTCGTCGATGCCGATGAGGTCCCACTCCTCGGGGGTGAGGTGTGGCATCTGCCGGTCGTGCGGCCACGCGTCGATGAACCGGCGCACAATGCGCTGCAGCAGGTAGGAACGGTCGTCGGCCTTGCGCACCTCGGCGCGGAGCGTCCCGAGCTCTTTCGACATTGCGGTCAGCTCGTTCTGCTGCGTCTCCGCGCGCGCTGAGAGCCGGTTCACCTCGGCGATCAGGCGCTGCACCTCGGGGTCCGGGTGTGGTTTCGCGAGAACGTCGCCGGGGATCTTCTCCGCCGGTTTACCGTCCTCGGTCGTTTTCTTCTTGCGGTTCTGCGCCCACGCGGCCCACGCGCCACCGGCGGCAAGCAGGATCAGGAAGACCGTCTGACCGATCTGCCATGCCTGATCGAACGTCACCATCCGGCTACTCCCTGCTGGCGTCCACCGCCGTGATGGTCTTCTTCCGCACCTCGAGGTGGATGTACACCAGCCGCAGCGCGAACATCCACACGTGCGCCGCGATCGCCCAGAACTGCGGCGACCGGGTCGGCTGCTGGTCGATGAGGATGATGAGCTGCACGGTCGACGAGTAGAGGAACACGGCGATGATTCCGGCGTACCCCGCCCACACCTCCCACCGGAAGTTCGGGCGGAGCGCGCCAAGAACACCGACCGCAGCGACCACGAGCGACGCCACCGCCCACGCCAACGTCACCCAGGGACCCGCGGCGCCCGCGATGCTCGACGGCGTCCACAGGAGCGCACAGAGCCCCATGAAGCCGAAGAACAGGTAATAGCCCGCGAAGATCCAGTTGTGCCACGGGATGCGCCGCGCCCAGACGCGGACTACCCCGTTCGTCATTTCTGGTCTGTGATGTCGCGGTACCCGGCGATCGTGAACGGCGCCTGATCGCCCCCGAGCGTCGGGATGCCCTGCGCGTTCAGCCACTCGATGTACGCGGTCACCTCGGCCTCGTTCGAGAGGCCGGTGTACGCGTTGCGCTTCGTGCCGGCGCCGTGGTCGAGCACCCACGCAGTGCGGACGCCGTCGGTACCGGTCACCCATGCGACGACAACGCCGCGGCGGTCGTGCAGGTGCTCTTCGAGCTCGGTGAACTTCGTGTTGATCAGCTGCTCGATGTCGTCTTTCGCGCCCATCAGTTCGTCCTCCTCAGAAGGGATAGGGACCGCGCCCGAGGACGCGGGTGCGCCGGAGCGCGGGTTCATGTCGATGACGTGCCACGGCTCGTCGGGGTACCCACGGCGGGGCTCGATCATCCCGGGGGTGAGACCGACAGCTCGGCAGTCGGCGTAGAACGCGGCACGGTCGCCGCCATACACGTAGGACCAGTTCGAGAAGTCGACCGCGAGAGTCTCTCGACCCTCCCAGAACCCACCATGCGAAGACGTGCCCGGAGTGGCCGCGCCAATCCCCCACACCTTCTGCGCAATGACCTGCGCCCAGAACGGTCGATAGGTCGTCCAACCGGACCCCGGAGCAAGCTCTCGGCCCGTGCGCTCCCTCGCCTTCGCAATGAGCGCGTAGACCCGGGCGAGAGTGCCCAAGGTCAGCGACCAGTACCAGTCCTTGTCGGTGTCGTTGTACCCCGGCTTGCCAAAACGAGTGAGGTCCTCATCCGGGATGTATCCGTTACGCCACACCATGCGACACGACCTCTCTGCTCAGAATTACTGGAACGCGATCCAGTTGAATTCGACGGGGTTGTTCGGCAGGAGCTGCGACTGCAACTCCCAGTTGTCGCCGACCTTCACCACGCGGGGCACGTACACGAGGAACTGGATCTGCGTTGCGCCGACGGCGCTGACGATGACCTTCCGCAGGGACGGGGCACCGCCGGAGTTGCGGTCGGTGACGACGACGCACGTTGGAGTGAACCCGAGCCCGTGGGTGACGGTGACGACCCCGTCTGACACCGCACCCGCCTGCCCCGCTGTGGAGGTGACGCCGGCGAAGAAGTTCCCACCGGCCGGCATGAGCCGCTCCCACGCGTTGCTCCGGCGAACGAACAACCTCCCGGTGTCCGACTCCGCGAAGATCCACCCCTCGCTGACCTGCGAACTCGTGAGCGCGTTCCGCTGACCGGACGTGCCCTTCAGCAGCCCACCGATCTCCTCGATGCGGTCATACCCCGCCTGAAGGTCAGCGACCGTCTGCGTAGGCGTCGGAGACGCGGTGAGCGCCCCGTTCGCTGCCTTCGTGTTACCCATGCGCCCTACCTCCACGTGATGCGCAACGCACCGGACATCCCGTCCTGCGCGAGCGACTTGAACTCTTCCCAGCCGCCCTGATTCAGGCCGACACCGAACCGCGACCCGCCCGCCTTCAACGCGTCGAACCACTCCTGAGCATTCGGCGGCGTCTGCCACCCATCACCCGGGTTCCACACCGTCGACCCCGACATCGCCGGAACCCCCGCCTTCACGGGATCCGAATGCAACGCGAACCGCGACCCGCCATACCGGCGCCGGTTCCACGCCACGAAAAACTGCAACTGCGGCACCCCATCGACGTAGTGCAACTGCGCACCCGCCGGGATCGTGTCCTTGATCTGCTGCCCGTAGAACCACGCCCCATACGTCGATTCCGACGCCCATGGCTGCGCCTGCCACCACCTCGGCCTATCCCGGTCAGTGGACCCCGCGTCGATCGCACGGAACTCCACCGTCCGCAGCTCACTCCCACCCCCGACAGGAGGGGGCGGCGGGACATCCGGGTCCGGCACATCGACCAGGAGCGTGCACCACGGCTGCGACGACCACTGAATCCCCACCGTGTCACCCGACGTCGGCATCGGATCCGTCGGGGCCACCACCATCGTGAACTTCCCGAAATCGGTCTGCACCACCGCCGACCCACCGGTGATCGTCTCCACCACCCCTATACCGGGCTTCGGAGACGTCGGCCCGATCAACCGCAGCGTCCCGTCGACCGAGTCGACCCACACGGCTTCGTTGATCTGAGGCACCCATGCGGTCGCGAACTGCACTGGTACCCGCTGATCACCCAGATCAACGGAGGCGTTCATCCCGTCCGCGCCGACATACCGGCCGATACGAGGGATGACGGTCGACTTGCGGGTGACTTCCTTGCGTGCCGCGTCACCCACCGTTGCCTCCTACATGTCAGGAACTTCCACAACCGATGTCGTCTCAGCGCCCGCGTGGCTCAGTTTCACGATCCGCACGGGACCACCGTCGAGAAGGAGCACATCGCCCACCTCACGCAGAGGGTTGAACGGTTCGACGATGGTGCGTTGCACACCCCGAAGCCGACTCACCCGCTCGAGCAGCTTCACCGCGTAGTCAGCGCACTGCTGATAGCTGCGAAGGAACTCAGACGCGTACCGGTAGGACTTCACCCCGAACGGCGACATCCCCCCACCGGGGTTCGTGACCCGCAGGAACCCCTCCTGCACTTCAGCGAACGCGTAAATCGGGGCGCCCTCGTCGTCCTTACCCTCGACGGTGACGCTGTTGTACGTGCGCTCCGCCGTCATCTCGATCGGCGCCGACACGACACCTCGGACCACGTCCACAGGGTCGCCCCACGCTTTTGACAACCCCGTGAGCACGCCGTCCGCGGTCAGATGCGGCCACGCACCCAGAAGGTCGAACAACTTCGACGTGACGGCATCTTTTTTGCCCTCGTACGCCATCCCGGCCGGCACCGCGGCATCCTCCGCAGACCGAAGGACGGGAAACCGTGTGACCGACTGAATCTCCTGCCACGCGGAGCGCGACGAAGCCGCTGTCGGCACCTGAAACTCATCGCGAGCGACCTTGGTCAATCGATCCGCAACGTTGACGGTGAAGCTCTCACCGGGCGTGAAAGGTGCCCCCTGGAACAGCATCTGCCGGTCCTCCGCGGAGGGCACAGACTCGATTACGAGTCGCGCCATCGGGATGCGGTCCTGGAACCTCCCCGCGCTGACCAGCAGGTCAACCTGCAGCTCGGCGCCGAACGGGGAGAACCAGTCACCAATCTCGCGGGGCACCATTGATCGTCCGAACGCGTCGGACCACACGATCGGTACCGACCCCGACGCGACGACGAACCGCCCGAGATCCCATGAGATGTCGGGCTCTCCGATGTTGAGCCCCTGAATGCGGCGTTCCCCGTCGTACATGAGGTCCGCCGTCCAGACAGCGTCAAACCCTCCGCGGCCCTCCGCCAGATCCGTGATCAGCTGACGTGTGACGTCCTGCGATGAGCGCATCCGTCACCCCCATTCACCCCGACGCGCCGGCCAGCGCCCAGTCCGTGTCCATCTCGTCGTACGACGAGTACGCAGCGTCCCGCTCCGAATATGACGCGTAGGAGACGTCCAGATCGGTGTACGACAGAGGTGACACCTGCAGGCCGGGCGCGGGGCGTGCGATCTGCGTGACGTTGGATGAGAACTCCGTCCAGTGCTCTTCACCCGTGTACCCGCCGTCGGTCTCCGTCAAGGTCTTCACGTGACCGTAGAAACGGCGCGGCAGGATGCCATGGTGCGATCGGATCAACCACACGGGCAGTTGCGGATCGTTCTGCGTTCCAAGCGTCGCGCGAACTCGCGCGGCCATGTCCCGGCCTGCCACGGTGAACTGCAACGCGACATCCTGTGCGGCCTGCCGCGGGCCGGATCCAACCAGCGTCGGAAACACTGACCCCTGCACGCGCACTAGCTCCCCGGGCGCCTCCCGGTCGAGTTTCGGCCACGACCCGGACATGTTTAGCACGACCGCGTTCAGGTAGGGGTTGAGCGGCTGTTGCAGCAAGCACGCATCGTCTTCGCCGACCCACGGCAGGGTCGTTTCCCCTATCGGTACCCTCCCAATGCTGTTCCCATCGGCGAAGCACTCGACTTCGTACGCTGTGGGCACCTCGAACCCGGCCTCCACGTCCAGGTGCCCGAAAGCGGTGGTGAGCGGGCGCATGACTGCTCCGGGGACGGTGTCGCTGTACCCCTCGCTGCTCCACCACAACGTCACCGTGTCGGTGCCCGCAGGCAGTGCCACCGATAGAGTGTCCGGTGTGCCCGCGTCGAAACCAACGGATGCATCTGCCGGGCCTCCGCCGTCCATCGACGGTGAGGCGGTGTCCCCGGGCCCGCCCCCATCAATCGAGTCCGCATCGACGATGCTGATTCGAATGTGGGGGACGGGGGCGAACCCGGGCTCCGCTGTGAGGGATGCGATCATGCCGACTTCCTTCCTCCGGCCCACGCGCGATCGTCGGCGGATGCCGCAGAGGCCACCTCGCCACGCGCTTCCACACGCATGCGGCCTACGAGAGCCCCGTCGACGTCTCGAACCTCGAGAACGGACGGCGTCCCGCCGCCCTTGCGCATGAGGCCCCACTGCTCGTCGGTGAAGACGGGCTCGGGACGACCGGAGAGGTTCATCGCGATGCCACCGTGAGGCAGCCACCCACCGTCGTCGTACAGCTTCGGCACGACGCCGCCGTTCGCCATTGCGAGGTGCACGTGGTTGTAGTGCTGCGCGCGGACGGCATCCGACCACCCGTCGAACGGCTGACCGTTGAGGAGCTGCTTCTTTCCGGCCGGGCTGTAGATCAGCTCGGACGCGTTCGGGAACAGCTTCGCGACAGCGTCGAAGGTCGCCATGGACGCCGGGATCAAGTCGATGGCACGCCCGAGGGCGTGGTACGACTGGCCACCGTTCGCGGTGACCGCACCCGGACGTGCGGCGCTGGTGAGCACCGCGCCCGGCACACCGGCCTGCACGATCTTCCACATCGCTTCCCAGCCCATGCCGGCGCCACCCACCGACGACGCCGACGGGAACATGCCCGCCAACCCCTTCAGCGTGTTGCCCGCGAGACCCGCGATGGTGCGACCGAAGATGTTCTCCCCGGACGCCATCGGAGTGATGATCCCGTCGATGACGTGCTTCTGGATCGCCTGCCCCGGGTTGGTGAGGAACTCCCACGCCATCGACGCGGCACGGGTGATCGTGTCCCACACGTCGCCCGCGAACGTCCCGGGCCCGTCACCGAACGGCAACTTCCCAGCACGGGCCGCAGCGTTCAGCGCGTCAACCCCGGCAGCACCGCCCACGAGGCGGGTGAACTCCGGGCGCATGATCGCTTCGCCACCGGAGAGCGCGAGCCCACCGGCCGTCGGCGACCAGAACTGGTGCACGTCCCGACCCGGGGTGTACCCGGGCATCACGCCACCCTCGGCGAACTTCACCAGGGGCGCCTTCGGCAGGGCCATGTCGTCTAGCTTCAGCTCGTGCACGAGGTCGTTCCAGAACGAACGGAGCCCGTTGTTCCAGATCGTGTCCAGCACGAAGTTGATCGGCGCGGCGGCTGCCTGCTTGATGCCCTCCCACGCCTTCGCCACGGCTCCGGCGGTGGCCTCGAACGCCTTCCCGATCGCGTCGATCCCGACACCGAAGGGTGCGAAGACGTTGTCACGGATCCAGTTCCACGCGTTCGAGATCGCCCCGCTGATGCCGTCCCATGCGGGCTTGATCGCGTTCTCGTAGAGCCACCCGAAGATGATCCCGAGCCCATTGATCGAGGCCGTGATGTATCCCACGATCGGGGAGATGATGTTCGTCCAGATCCAGTTGAAGACCTCGCCGATCGCGGCGAACACCGGCTGCACATACTGCTCCCACAGGATGCGGAAGCCGAGCCCGAGCAGGTTGACGTAGTCGACGATCCACCCGATGACCGGGCTGATCACGTTCGCCCAGATCCAGTTGAAGATGTCGCCGATGGCCTTGAACACGGGCTGGACGACGTTCTCCCACAGCCACACCGCGACGGCACCCCAGAAGCGGAAGTAGTTCACGACGAGGTCGACGGCGAAGCCGATGACCCCGGCGACCGCGTTGACGACGGTCCCGATGCCGTCGAAGACGGGCTTCAGGATCGTCTCGTAGACCCACACGGCGATCTCGCCAATGGCCTGGAACACCGGCTGGATGACGTTCTCCCACGCGGCGGTGAAGAACCCCATGATGTTCGTCCACGCCTCGCCGAGGAAGCGGGTGAACTCGCCCCAGATGGCCTGCCCGAGCTCGGTCTGCGTGAAGAACCAGATGAGCCCGCCCACCAGCGCCGTGATGGCGGTGATGATGATGCCGATCGGGTTCGCGCGCAGTGCCGCGTTCAGCAGCCACTGCCCGGCTGCGGCGACGCGTGCCGCCGTGCCGGATGCCACGGTCGCGAACGTGCTGCGCACTGTCGCCGCCGCCGCTACGTTCGTGGCACCCGTGGATGCGGCCTTTGCCATCGCGAGCTGTCGCTCGATGCGCACCGAGTTGTTGCGCATGATGTTGTTGGCGAAGTAGATCGGCGCTGCCGCAAGCTCACCCGCGCGCAGCGCGAGAGTCGCGTTCGCGACGGCCGCCGATGCGAAGCGCCAGGCGACGAAGCCCGCGACGATCAGCGGCATGAACTGGATGATCGTGTCGACGTTGTCCGCCAGGAACGACAGCACCTGGGTGAGCACGTCGACCCCGCCGGCGGTGATCTTCGCCGCGGCCTGCCCGACCTTCGGGAGCTGCGCGCCGAACTCCGACAGCGCCGGCGACAGCGTCTGCAGGGACGCGCCGATGCTGGACGCTGCGCCCGAGAAGTCGCCCGAGGTGAGCGACGAGAAGAACGACCCGACCGCGTCCCGCGCGCCGAGCACGAAGGTGACGAATCCGGAGTCCTCTTCGACGTTGAACGCCTCGCGCAGCGCGGTCGTGAAGTCGCCTTTCACGATGAGGTCGTACAGACCAGAGATGCCGTTGCGGATCCCGAGAATGACGGAGACCGTGGTCGAGTCCTCTTCGAGGTTGAACGCCTCACGGAACTTGCCGGTGAAGTCGCCCTTGGCGACGAGGTCGTAGATGCCGATGACACCGGACTCGACCTTGGTGAAGTCGATCGCCGCAACCCATGCGGTCATGGAATCGATCCACGGGCCCAGCCACTTGCCGAGCGCGTCACCGGCCCGCGCGGCGATGTCCTCGAGGGGACCGAGCGCGGTGGTCATCGCCTGGATGGCGGGTGCGACCTTGGGGAACAGTCCGGACATGAGTCCGGCGCCGATTCGACCCAGGGAGGCGATGAAGTTCTTCCAGGATCCGCCGACCGTGTTGCCCATCTCGGTCGCGACGGTGCCGGCGGCGGAGGTCATGGCCTCCTGGAACTCGGCGAAGCCGATCTTCCCCTCGGACGCCATCTTGAAGATCTCGTCGGTGGTCACACCGAACTTCTTCGACAGCTCCTGGTAGATCGGGATGCCGCGGTCGGCGACCTGCTGTAGCACGTCGTTCTGCGCTTTGCCGAGGGACGCGACCTTGGCGTAGATCGAGCCCATTTCGCCGATGCCGGTTCCGGCGGCGGCTGCGCTGTTCGCGACGGACTTCAGCACGCCCTCGAGCTGCTGGCCGGGCTTGATCTGCGCGGCGACGAGCTGCGCGGCGACGGTGGACGCGTCGCCGAGGCCGAAGGCGGTGCCTTTCACCGCGGACAGCGCGTTGGCCATCACGTCTTTGACGGTGTTCGCGTCGTTGCCGAGACCTGTGAGCTTCGCCCGGGCGTTGTCGATCGCGTCGAGACGCTGGAAGCCCTTGAACAGGGCCGTGCCGAGCGCCGCCCCGGCGACGGTACCCACACCGATCGCTCCGGCCTTGAGCACCGACCCGATGCCGGAGAGGATGCTCGAACCGATGTTGCGTCCGGCTGATGCCGTCGCCGGGGCGGCCTTGCCGAGCTCCACCGCGATGTCGCGCGCGGCGCCCGGCATCTTGACCTGCAGGGCCACGTAGGCGTTGGCGATCTCGATCCCAGTGGCCATGCAGTGCCTCCTCAGGTTCTCGACCGTCTCCGGACGCGTTCGGCGTGGCGCTGCGCCTTGGACGCGGTGCTTTTGCTCTTCTCGCGCGCCTCGGCGCGCAGCTCGGCCGCCGGGCGCGGCAGGGGGATGCGCTCAGGTTTGGGGCCTTTGCCTTCGCCCTTGTGCCAGAGCAGCCAGTCGAGGCGGTGCACGACTTCGCTGGCGAACAGGGATTCCTCGCTGAGTGCGAGCACGCCGCCGGTCTCGCGCCACAGCGCGCACCCCGGAGGGAGGTGGGCGACGTAGTCGGCCAGCTCCATGAGGTCACGCTCGGGTTCGGTTCTCCCGTCCGGCAGGAGGCGCAGACCGTAATGCGTCTGCAGTGATGCCCGTAGGGCGCCCTCGTGGTCGGCGAGGGCGCCCACGAGCGTCAGGAGTTTGGGTTGAGCGCCTCGAACATGCTCACCGTGAACTCGGCGACCTTCTCCGAGTCGACGAACCCGTCGTCATCGGTGTACTTCGCGGCGACGGCCTCGTGCTGCTGTTCGCCGAGCATGATGTCGAGCACCTCGACGCCGGCGAGTCCGTCCCCCTTGCGTGCCTTCGACATGAGTCGCGCGACGCGGTAGTCGCTCGCGGCGCGATCCTGGATGTCGATCGTGAGGCCGTCCACGGTGACACGCTTCGCGGGCACCTTGCGGGTCTTCGGGTTGCCGTCGTCGTCGACGCCGTTTGGGACGTCGATCTGCACCTCCTCGTACGAGGGGCCTTCGGTCTTGGTCTTACGGTCCTGAGGCACGGTCGCGCCTTCGGGAATGTTGGGCATGGCAGTCTCCTCCGACTGTGTGGTCTCCGACGTGGATGGGAAGGTGGTGGGCGGGGCCGTCGGAGGAACACCCCGCCCACCGGTCTGGTGAGCTCGTCAGTCGGTCTGCGCGGCCAGCAGCGCGGGCTGCGGGTCGGGCTGAACGTCCTTCTCGTCGATCTCGTGACGGTTGCCGAACCGGTCGAGGCGGTACGTCTCGGACTCGGCCTTCTTGCGCGTAGCCATCAGGCGGCCTCGAGGTCGGTCTCGAACGACGTGTAGTCGCCGATGATCTCGCCGATGAACGGGTAGTTCACGAGATCGTTGTTGATGGTCTTGTCGCCGTTGGGGGCAATCTCGAAGCGCGGGATGATGAGGCGCGCCTTCACGTCGTCGTCGTCGTCGTCGAAGAAGTCGATGACGGCTGCGCGAACAGCGATGCGCTGGCCGGGGCTGCGGACGGCCTTGCGGACCCCCTCCGACACGGTCACCGACTTCTCGATGTACCGGAGGGAGTTGGTCTGCGCCTTGTTCTCGAGCGCGACGAACGTCCACGACGTGCCGCCCTCGTTCACGCGCGTGCGGATCACGCCCTGCTTCTGGAAGCCGCGCTTCTTGTCGACGGAGCCGCTGAGCGATTCAGTCATCCCGTCCGGGTTGATCCATCCGACGTCCTCGAACAGGGGATCGAGCGCTCCGTCGATCGTGGACGGGAGGACGGTCCCGAACGGTGCGAGGAAGACGCTCGAGTCGCCGTAGATGCGGGCAAGTTCCGCGTTCACGGTCATGTGTGTCTCTCTTTCGTGTGGAGCCGGGCATGACCGGCGGTGGCGTCCGCGCGAGCGCGCGGGCGAGTTAGCGGGCGGCCCTCACCCGCAAGCGGGCGGTGAACCGGTAGCGCGGGACCTCGGTAACGGGATCCGGCGCGAAATAGGGGCGCGTGGCCTGAATTTGTCGCACGAGCGGCATACCGGACGACTCGTTGAGCAGCACGTCACGGGCCATGAGGGCCAGCGCGCCGGCGTCTTCGTCATCGTCCGACCACGCCTCGATCGTCAGTTGCACGTCATCGACGACACGGTTCACACCATCGCCGCCACTCCCCCAGACACGAACAAATCGCGTGGGACGGGCGGTGGGCACGCGGAGACTGACGGCGACGTTGTCGAGACGTTCGGAGAGGAAGGCGATCACTTCGGCTTCGGTGTCGGCGAACTTCATCGCTGCACCTGCCCAAGCGCATTCTCGAGTACCGCTTCGCGCATTTGCCGGCGCCGAGCCCGTCCATCCGTTGTCTGGACGTAGCCGCGCGCCGTGTACGGGTGGGGACGGGCAACGTACTCGAAACCCTCTCCTGCATTGGCTGCCATCTGCCGCCCGATGCGATCGACTACGGCCTGCACTGGCGCCGATGTCATGATCGCGTTGATACCCGAGAGATTGAGCTTCACGTCGGCCACGGGATATCCCCTATCCGTCGGAGCGGCCCGCCTCGCTCGGTCGGTTCCAGCGCGTCGGCGCGTGAGCGAACGGCTGCGGGTCGCCGATAATCTTGAGCGGCTCGCCACCACGGATGATCACGCGGCATCCGGCGAGCGACTCAGTGAACGTCTTTGGCCAGATAAGTGACCACTGGACACGTACACCGGCGGGGCGGGCGGAGTCTTCTATGTCGTCGCGGGGCCCCGGGGTGACGAGGACGTCGTCGATGGCTTCGTCGCGCCATTCGTAGCGCGGCTCGTTGCGCGTGTTCCGTCCAACTTCGACCGACCTTTGCAGGGTGACGGTCTCGCCTATCAGCACCGCCACGACGCCCCCTGTTGGGCATGCGTCCCGCCGAGCTGTGCCGGACGGTAGCTTCGAGCCACGTCGATGTCCGACGGAGACAGCGTGATCTGCCCTCCGACAGCCCAGGCGGCAAACGTGCCGCCCTCGTTGAGCGGCCCCGCCGTCTCCTGGAACTGCGTCATTCCAGCGCGGGCGCGCTTGTCGACGTCGAAGGCCCCGGCGACCGCCGCGGCTACGGTCGTGCGAACGAGCTCGGGCACGTTGTCCTCGCCGAACGAGAAGTCGACGCGGACGAATGCGACGGTGGTGTCGCGGAGGGTGAGGACAGACGCGAAGCGCGTGAACGCGATCGAATTGCCGTCGTCGTCGGTGACCGTGTGCACGTCGACGATGGGGGTCTCCGCGAGGCGCACCTCGCCAGCGTGCGAGCGCAGGCGGTTGGTGCGGCGTCCGGGGGTGAAGGTGCGTCGAGCTTCCTTGCGGAAAAGCTCGGAGGCTTTGGTGAGCGCGGCGTTCACGCGCTGCTCCTCGGAGGAGGTCAGATCACGGCCAAGCGACTCCACGACGTCACTGGCAGCGGCGAGGGGCTTGTATTCGTCAGCCATTGATCTGACCTCCTCTCTGGTGTGCGGGGTGTCAGGCCGCGGTGATGGCGGGCGAGGTGCCGCCAGTGAACGCGCCGGACGCCGTGAAGGTGCCGATGCGCTCGTTGAAGGTGACGGTCTTGGCGTTACCCGGGAAGGCGTTGCCGGAGACCTTGGCACCGGAGACGCCGGTGAGCTCGTTGAGCTCCTTAGCGATGTCCGTGTTGGAGGCGTTGTACGCGATCGCGTCGGTGGTCTGACCGTCGACGGTGAGCGTGAACATGCCGCCGGTGGGCGCGCCGGTGATGGTCAGCGTGTAGCTGGCCTTCTCGGAGCCGCCGGCACCGAAGGTGACCTTGATCGCGCGCTGGAACTTGAGGGCGACCTCGTCGTTCTCGTCACGGATGATGGCGCCGGTGTCGGCGTCCTGCTCGGGGTCGAGCACCGCGGTCGCGCCGGCGAAGGCGTGGACGATGGAGCGGTCCTTGAGGTGGTCGCTGTCGTAGTCCCACAGCTGGGTGACGGCGAGACCGTTGCCGGCCGCGACGCCGCCGCCCTTCGCGACACCGTTGGGAACGGCGGGCGCGACGGTGGCGATGGCGATGGCGGTCTCGTGCACGAAGTACGACTCGTCGTCGCCCAGCGCGTCGAGCTCGACGATCGTCCAACCGCCCAGGCGACCGACGACGCCCTCGCGCAGCGCCTCCGGGAGTCCGGCGGCGTCCACCTCGAGCAGCTTGTCGTGGGTGGCGATGGCCTCGGACACGTTCGCACCGACCAGCCAGTAGCGACCGGTGAGGGGCCAGTGAGCCTTCTGCGCGAGCTTGCGCGCGCGGACGGCGACCTTGCGGGCGTCGCTCTCGATCGCGTTGCCGGAGGCGGGGTTGAACGTCACGCCGAAGACGAACGACGCCACACGCAGCGCGCCGACAACGATGTTCTCGAAGAAGTCGAGGATCGCCTGCACCTGCGGCGCCTGGACGTCGCGGACGTAGTCGACCTCGTCCAGGGTCTCCTCCTCCGGCGACAGCGCGACAGCGCTGTAGATGTGCCGGTTGAGCTTCACCTGGATCTTGCTGTTGGCGAGACGGTCGACGACGATCGCGTCGTCACCACGCCACGGCTTCTCGCGCGCGACGAGCACGGCGGGACGCTTGATGTTGACGACGTCGCCCTCAGCGCCCTTGAAGTCGCTGATGCCGAACTTGTAGGTGAACAGGCCGGGGGCCTTCACCTGACGACGGAGCAGAGCGAGCGCGGTAGCCGCGAGCTTCTGCCCCTTGACGAAGATGTTTGCCACGATTCCTCCTCAGGATGGTTGGTGGGCCCGTGAGCGTTCGTGGCGAACGTCTCCGGGGGTGTCAGCGGGCGGTAGCCGCGTTGACGATGTCGTCGGCCGACATGTCGCCGTCGCCGATCTGTTCGCCGTCGCCCTGCCCGTCCGCGGACGGCGCCGCGGGCTTCTTCGGCATGAGCTCGAGCAACTCATCGGCGTGCGCCTCGAGCTCCTCACGAGTGGACCCGCGAAGCGCGGACGCCGGGACGCCCTTCGCCTTCGCGACTTCCGCTGCCGTTGCGGCTGCGGCGTCCTTCGCTTCTCGTTCGGCGATGAGCTTCTCGGCAGCTTCGGCCCGGGCGAGGAGTTTCTCCTGCTCGGACTTGTTCGCCTCTTCGAGCTCGTCGAACTTCTTGGCTTTCTCGGCGTTTGCCTTGGCCTGCTCCTCGTTCTTGCGGGAGAGGGCCTTCCACTTCTCGGCTTCGGCGCGCGCCTTGTCGAGGTCGCTGTCGCCGCCCGTTTCGGGCTTTTTCTCGCCGCCGTCGCCGCCCTGGTCACCTTCGAGGTAGCGCAGGAACGGTCGGTGCCAGCTCGGGGCGGGCAGCGGGCCGAGGGTGGGTCGGATGTCGGACATGGTGATGATCCCCGTTTCGGAGTGGTGGAGGCGACCCCGTTTCGGGGCGCCGGGAACCCGCGGGTGCGGGTGATCAGGTGAGGTCGTCGGGGCCGGTGAAACGGTCCTGACGCCAGGTGAGGGTGGGGCCGAGCTCGCCGTGCTCGCGAGTGACGATCAGGTCGGTGAAGTCGCTGATGCGCCGGCCCTTGGCGTCGGTCTTGCTGCGGCCGAGGTCGACGGCGCTGCGGTCGAACCGTCCGATCTGTTCCCAGATTTCGGAGTGGGTGTCTTCGAGCGTGTCCCGGTCGATGGCAATGCCGGGGTCGCGGGAGGCGCGCATGCCGCGCTCTCCGCAGTCGCACCCCGGGTGCAGCGGTTGCAGTTCGCCGATGCGGTAGCGCTGCGTCGCGGCGATGACGCACAGCGCGCAGTTCTCGCGACCGGACAGTACCCGCTCGGTGTATTCGAACCCGGTTGCGGCGTACGCGTCCCGGGACTGCCGACTGCGCGCCTGCTGCAAGTCGCTCGCAACGAGGGACAACATCCGGGATCGCCCGGCGGCGCGAGCGACGTCGAAGCTCTTCCCGCCGGCGAGGGCGGTGTAGGTCGTGATCGCGGGGCGGCGGTACACCTCGGCGGCGGGGATGCCCCGGTAACCAATGACCCGGTCGCGGTCGATGCCCGGCATGGCCCCCACGCGCTGACCATCGAGCTTGGCGGTGCCCTGCACGAACGCGTTCGCGAGGGCGGCGGACTGCATCTGCCCGCCCTGCACCGCCGGGGTGACACGACTGATGATGCGGTCGACGTCTTCGTCGCGGAGCTCGCGGGATCCGTCCCACACCGCGGCCGCGTAGGCCAGGGTGCGGGATCGGATGCCCGCGTTCTGCCGCATGTACTCCGCGGTCAGGGTGTCAGGAGTTAGCTCCGCCATCGGTGATCGCTCCCGTCAGCGCCGCCTGCTGCAAGAGCTCGGCGGCACGGTTGGCTTCCTCGCTGTCGATCTCGTCCGGCGACATGCCCCAGATGTACTCGTCGATCCACCGTTGAGAGCGACCGGAGCCTTTCGCCGCGAGAGCGGCCGCGGCCTTCTCAGTGAGCGATACATGCTCGGGCGATTCGAAAGTGACGTTTACGGTCTCGTCCTCGTCGAGGCCGAGGATCCGCAGCGCCGACAGCAGTGCCGCTTCCATCGGCGCGCCGCACCGGTTGATGCGGTCCTTGGCCTTCTGGATCTCGCCCTTGTGCGCGTTCGCGGCGCCCGCTGCGGATTGGTTCTGCCCCTCGGGAATGAAAACGTCGATCGGGGTGCGCATGACCGCGGCGAAGTCTCGCGCGTCGGTCTTCTCCCCCTCGAGCAGGGGTCGGATGTCGACCGCTTCGGACTCCCACACGTCGATCTCGTCAGGCAGGTCGATCAGTGCGCCCGGGGCGAAGTCGAGGCGCTTGCCCCAGTCGATGTCGTTGCCCTCTTCGTCAGTGGGGGGCAGACCCTTGAGCGCGCGTGCTTTGAACGCCTGGTAAGCGGTGACGACGAGGCGCTGCAGCTTGCCGAGGTTGATGCGGTCGATGACGTCGATGTGCGGCTCGAACTCAGCTACGCCGTCCTCGTTTTCCATCGCGAACACCGGTACGGGCCCGTCGTACTCTTCCGGGTCACCGTCGAGCACCCAGTCGCCGGCGATCGTCCCGCGAATGGTGCCGTTCTCCGTCTTCACCGTACGGACGAAACGCTGTCGGATGCCGGGCACCCACACCTGCGCGTAGTCCTGCTCGGTGTCGTTGTCGCGCCACGCGCGCAGTGCTGCGCGGGCTCGCCACGGCTGCGACGGATCGGGAGCGGTGATGACCTTCTCGGGCGGCTCCGACGTAATGACCGGCTCACCATCGCGGATACCGGTGATGAGGTACGACACCCGAACAGTGAGCATCGTGCGCACCGCGTCGGCGAACACCACGGAGAGGCGGTTGTCGCGCCACACCTTGCGCAGCGCCACGACCGCAGGACTCGTACGTGACGACCCGACGCGGACACCGGTCGGAACGATGCGGCCCGCGAGGGACTGGCACGCCAGGCCCGCGTAGTTGGTACGCGCCTTCTTCTGGAACGCCTGCCATGAGGCTTTCGTGTTCGACCCCATCACAGGCATCGGAGCGTTTCCGGAAGCGTAGCTGCGCAGCTCCGCGATCCGAGGCGCTCGAGCATCCATCCGCTTGGCGAGAATCGGAAGCCATTCCTCCGGCGTACGGGCCATCGGTTCCCCCTATCTCAGCTGTCGCGGCATCCGGCTCCGCGAGCTCGCGGTGACGCCCTTACCGATCGCGTCGTTGCCGGCGGCGAAGGCGAACGCAGCCCCGTAGGTCGCGTCGATCTTGCCGTAGTCCTGGTTGTCGTCGGCCTTCTTCAGCACGTACCCCGCGCGGCGCGGGTCGCGACGCGCATTGAGGAAGTGCCGGATGACGGCCGGGTCACCGTCGAAGGTGACCTCGACCTGACGGATCGAAGAGTAGAGCTGATCGAACGTCTCGCAGGTGCGCGTGACGTCCTTCTGCTTCCACCGGATCGGCTCGGCCACGCTCATCTTCGCCTTCAGGCGCTTGTGGTGCGCGGCCTCCCACGACTTCACCTCACCCGCCCACCCGGCGGACGGGTCGGCGTAGAACCCGACCACGTTGTAGTCGCGGAACGCCTTCGCGACGGCCTGCTCGATCTCGAGCTTCGGCGGCCGCCACCCCTCGCCGGTGGGCCCGTCGGGCTGCTCCCACATGCCGATGAGGAAGAAGTGCCGCTGCGTCACGGAGTAGCCCATGAGCACGGTCGAGTCGGCGAGGTGCTTGTCCTTGCGCCCCTCGGATCCGTCGAATCCGAGCGTCACCGGCTCCGATTTGCCGACCGTCTTTCCGGCGCCTGCCTCCACGCATGCGCGGATCTCGGGGTCGGACACGTACGCGTCGCGCGCGGCGTCGATCTGGTTGAGGAAGTCGGCGCGCATCACGGCGGGGTCGTTCGCGGTGTCGAAGAAGTCCAGCGCACCGCGGTGAACATCGAACCATCCGGGCGCGCACGGCGGATCGTGCAGGAGGCACCCGTCGACGTGCTTCGCTGAGTCGCCGTAGGCGATGCGGAGCCCGTGGACGAGGGAGTCCATGTCGTCGATCTGGGTGCTCGCCGGCGCGGGCCGGTGGTCGAAGTAGATCGAGCGGACGTCCTCGAGGTTCTTGTACTTCCCGGACTGGATGTCAGACCAGAACTCGAAAGACTGCTCCGCCACCGACCGCTCGCCGAGCGTGTACGCGTTCGGGGTCTCGATCGTGACCCCGCCCAGCTTGGTCGCGTTGTTGCGGAGCGTCTGCGCGAGCTTCACGCCACCGTTCGAGCGCACCCACGTCTCGGTCTGGTCGAGGGAGGCCGCGACCGCCTTGAACCCCTTGATCGTCGTCGCCGACGACGTGATGGGGACGATGCGGCCGCGCTCAAGTGCGACAAAGGAGTCCATCGGCTCGAGGTTGAACTCGTCGGGCGCGGACCCCTGGCGGAGCATCTCGAGCAGCGGCTCCCAGGTGTTCTTCGTCTGCTCCTCCGACACCGCGGCGATAGCGACGTACGGGGTGCGCACCTTCGACCATGGCTTGCCGACAGGCTGCCCGTCGGCGTCCCACCCGTCGGGCACGACGTCGAAGATGCCCTCGGCGATCATGATGCCGCCGACGAATGGGGACTTTCCCCACCCGCGCGGGCGGATGAGGGATCCGCGGTGGATCATGCGGCGCCCGGTGACGGGGTCGATGCGATAGAGCTCGTTGAGGAACTCTTGCTGCTCTACGGTGAGCACGAACGGGTCGAAAATATCGTCGTCGCCGGCGTCCGGGCGGCCGAGGTACGCGGCCATCTGGTCAGCAACCGACCACCCGAGTGTCGGGAAGTCGCCCTCGAACTGCGGCACCCAGGGCATCAGGCGGAATCCTTCCGGGTTATGCCGCGCATCCGGTCCCGAGACGACGTCGCGCGGTCGACGCGCTCGGCCGACTCGACCTCCGCAGTCGTCGCGAGAGCGAACTGCATCCGCAGGCGCGCGCGGTCCTCCGGGGTGAAGCCATACTTGGCCTCCCGCAGCCGCAGCTCGCTGGCGAGCTTGAAGTCGCCCTTCCAGAACTGCGCGTGGATCATCGCCGTCTCGGCCAGGTACGCCCAGTCCATCTCGGTGAACTCGGCCGCGAGCGGGTGACGCGACAGCATCTCCCACCACGTCCGGGTGGTGGTTGGCCAGGTGAAGCGCTTCTTGACGACGGTGACGTTGCCGTCCTCGTCCTTGCTCGGCTCATCGAAGTAGAGCGTGGGGAGCTTCGGCTGAGAAGTCGGCTGAATCTCGAGCACGCGCAGCTCGACAGCATCCTTGTTCCGGCGCGCTCGCTTGTTGGCGTCCTTGGGCGCGGGTCCGCGTCCTGGCATCTGTCACCCCGTTTCGGGTCGCCGTTCGGCCCGTTTCGGGCTCGACAGCACGAGGCCGATACGCCCCTCTCTCGCATCCGCCCCAGTCGGCACGCATCCGCGCCGAGATCGGCCGCGCACGGGGCGCAGAGCCGCTGGTAGGGGCACATGGGCAGAATCCCCAGACCCGTACACACTGTGAACACCAGCGCCTCTCCGCGAGAACGTCGGTGGGGGCGGGGGGTCCCCGGGTGGGTCTGGGAGGCGGTCAGCGGCGGCCTGGGTGTTTCTCGCGTGGGTGGCGGGCTGAGGGACGCCACACGGCGCGGCGGGCTGTGGCGGCCTCCTGCTGCGTCTCACGGTTGTGATGCCATGAGCAGAGAGTGCGGACGTCGGCGACGGTGGTGCGCTCACCCGGTGTCCACTGACTCAGATGGGCAGCTTGCAAGTCATGTGTCTCGGCGCAGCGTGTGCCATCGGACAGGTCAGCGACACATCGATGGCCGTCGCGCTCGAGGCATGCAGCTCGGACAGCGGCGGGCACGTGCGTCGGTCGGCTGTTCTCCCACGGCATCAGTCGCTCATCGTGGAGAAGTCGTTCGTCTGATCGCGCAGGAAACGCACGGCGTAGTCGGCGAGGCCGAGAGCCATGAACGAGTTGAGGGTGCCGGGGTGCTCGACCAGTGCGCCGTGAAACTCACGGCCATCGTTGAAACCGACCTGACCGATCGCTAGCACCCACCCGACCACCACGGTGTTGTCCGTGGTGCCGTCGTCGTTCACATCGTTCTCGTTGCCCCAGTCCTCAAGGAGACGGTGGTGGTCGCGGACAGCCTGCTCGATGCGTTCTACCGATGCCTTGTAAGCCGGGTCATCGAGGATGCTCTCGGCCATCAGTCGCTCCCCCTCACAACGGTGTCGCCGTCCTCGTCCAGGTCAGCCATCAGCACGTCACAGCAGACACCCCACGCGGGCTCACCACACACACCACAACGAGGCATCGCTACAAGCTCACCGGAACTGCCGTGCCGATGACCTGCGACACGGTCTCGCAGCGCCACGGGCACGGCAACGGGTAGCTCTCGTTCACGTCCGCCCATTCGCGGTCGGTGGCCTCGCACCGGGCGCACACGTGGACATGTCCGACCATCCCCCGAAACCGCAGCACGGTCACGGCAGGCCGAGTGCACCCCTGCACGTCGCAGCCGAGAGTCTTCTCGTCCATGTCACTCTCCGTTTCCGAACAGCCACCACAGGAACCCATGCCACGAACGACGACCGAACAGAACCACAGAGACGCCCGCCGCCACGCACACGGTGCACAACAGGGTGAGTCTCATGTGCGGCTCCTTTGCCGGCAAGTGTCCAGCCGTGGACAGGTATGAACGGGGCGGGTCCGGCTCGGGGTGCCTTGGCGGGTTGGACACCGCGCACCCGAAGTTGTCGAAAGGCCCGCCCCGCTCGGCTCAGCTCCGGGTGGGCCAGGCGAAACGGCGCTGGCCGTCGCCGGCGCTGACCGACGTAACCCAGAGCGTGTCGTTGCCGTCGAGGAAGACCTGCCCGTTGACGGACGACTCGGGCGTCTTGCCCCACGTCTTGACGATGAGCATGGGCAACACGTCACCGGCGTTGGCCGGGTTGCCGGCGTGCACCTGGAATCCGCTCGGCTTCTTCGCGATGCGGGGGTCGTTGTAGGGGTTGGCCTGATAGGCGAGACGATCCGCGCGACGGCGGTTGATAGCCTCGGCGTCGCTCTCCGAGAGCGTGTACAGCACGATGCGGCCAACGGTGGGCACAGGATTCTGGACGGTTGCGGACATGGGTTCTCCTTGAGAGCGTTGATGCGGCGGTTACTCAACCCCGCGATCGCGCGAGGAAGCTGTTTGCGGCAGGGTGCCCGGTGCGTCATCGCAACCCGGGCACCCCACCATTCACGTCTGCGTC
>Ga0308161_1002031_pt1 | contig 22412 bp, 31 predicted proteins | sample PhyFR2_FD_201034 | JGI IMG/M metagenome (GOLD analysis project Ga0308161, IMG submission 201034) | Phyllosphere microbial communities from UC Gill Tract Community Farm, Albany, California, United States - DLSLF.R2 | ecosystem: Host-associated > Plants > Phyllosphere > Unclassified | place: USA...
TATCAAGATAATAAGCGAACACAGCTCGTTTCGATAATGAAGCTATTGCATCCTGGCGCTTTCAATTAATTCGGTACGTTCTGTGTGACTGAGTTTTTCGAAGGCAATGATTGCGGCCCTGACGATGTCTGAGCGGTTTACTGGAAGGCCTGAGTGAATCATCTCATCACGGATGCAGTTATTAATTGAGTCGAGGTCTTTTTCAGCTAATGAGATACTTACTGGCTTGGCCTTGCTTTTAGCTTTAGAGGGGGGGGATTGAATCATTCCCAGACCTGCCGTGCCGCCATTTATAAAAGCACTTTCATCTTTCGGCGGGGTGTTAGCTCTGTTCCTCATAGGATGGTCTCCTTAACGAGAGCTGTAATTTCTTCTTTAGCCTTTTCATTCTGTGTCTCAAAAATTGTCACTGACTCAGCCCATGCATCCCTGTGTGCTTTCCGGTCACAGACGCGAGATTCGGCAAGTTTCATCTGAGGATAATCAGCCAGAACTTCTGCCGCCTGATGAGCTTCGTTGACGAACATATTCGTCGGCGCCATGTTCAGCACAAGATAACCCCGAACGCTTTCATTGAAATCTTTTGCCGCGCTGAATACCTCACATGTGTGAGGGACAACATCCAGGTCCATCTGCGAGGGTCTCAACGGTGAAATAAATACGTCAGCAGACATAAGGCCACTTCTCATCTCTGCGCTGTCTCGTCCGGCACAGTCAGCGATCACATAGTCGTATGATTTGGCATGTTCTTTGAGCATTGCTTTTATATTGCCTGTGGCTCCTGTGACTGGGATGTGGGGGAGCGATTCATGCCGGTTGTTATACCAGGTGAGCACTGATTTTTGGTCATCTGCATCAACGATAATAACCGTCTTTCCCTCAGCCTTAAGACACGATGCAATCGATACAGCGAGAGTGCTTTTACCGACCCCTCCTTTCTGGCTTCCAAGTACAATTATCATGTTAACCTCACAATATATTAAAATAATAACTTATTATATTATGATGTTAATATCTTAACATAATAATTTATTATCTTATTGTGGCTACGGGAATGTCAGTCCAGCGAGTAGTCCATGCCGGTGAAAGCATCTCCCGTTTCATCTGCCACTCCGGTGCCGTTCCCTGACCGGCAAACCACAACTTACCCAGCCCGGAATTATTCACCTTATCCAGTACCGTCATCAACTGTGCGCTGGCAGGGCGCGGCGGCGTATCATCGAACAGCCCGAGCTGGGCCACTGAGCCTGAGCTGAAATCACCGAGCATAACCCCTGCTTTGGCATAGCGATGACCGTCGCGCCAGATGCGCTCGAGGCAGCGCATGGCCACGGCAATAATGCCGCGGGTATCCTGCGTGCCCACCGTCAGTTTTTCACCCGCCACGTTGCCGTAATATGGCTCGCCCTGTGCGAACGGGGAGGTCTTGATAAACGCAGAGACGTGCCGGCAGTATTGCCCCTCCTGGCGGAGCTTTTCCGCTGCTCTCTGGGCGTGGGTGCATACCGCCTGGCGCATGCTCTCAAGCGCGGTGATGCGCTGGCCAAAGCTCCGGCTGCAGACTATCTGCTGTTTAGCCGGTGGGGCCTCTTCCAGAGCTATACAGGATTCGCCGGCGAGTTCCCGCACGGTACGTTCGAGTACGACGCTGAAGTTCTTTCTGATAAATGCGGTATTGCTGCGGGCGAGATCGAGTGCGGTAATGATGCCCATAGCGTTCAGCTGTTTACTCAGACGTCGCCCCACGCCCCACACTTCTTCCACAGGCTGAAGGGAGAGCAGCTTCTCCGTTCTCTGAGGATTATCCGCCGTGAGCGCCAGTACACCTCCAAACTGCGGACACTCTTTGCTTGCCCATTGTGCTGATTTTGCGAGAGTTTTTGTGATCCCCATGCCCACTCCAACGGTCAGGCCGGTGACTGACCTGACCCGTTCACGTATACGCCTGCCGTAGTCTTCAAAAGGCTCCGTGCGATCGATACCTGCCAGGGAAAGGAAGGATTCATCAATTGAGTATATTTCGCTGGCCACTGCCATTTCTTCCAGCACAGTAGAGACCCTGACCGACATGTCGTGGTACAGCGAATAATTTGAAGAGAACACGTTTAGACGCACCGGGAACTGACGGGATTTTATCTGAAACCAGGGTTCTCCCATGCGTATGCCGAGGGCCTTACTTTCGGGGCTGCGGGCAATTACGCAGCCATCGTTATTCGAAATGACGATAACTGGAGCGTTTTTTAGATCTGGACGAAATACCTTTTCGCATGAAGCGTAAAAGCTGTTGACGTCGACGAGGGCAAACACGATTCACCTCCGCGTGGCGTGCAGGAACCAGGTCACCACGCCGAAAATTTCCAGCGAGTCAGGTTCAGGGTAGAGCGGCGGAAAGGACGGATTCATAGGCTGAAGGGCAAGGCAGGGACGCAGCTGCAGCACCTTAACCGTAAACTCTCCATCCACGGCGGCAATAACAATATCCCCGTGACCGGGCTTTTCCGATTTATCGACGACCAGAAGGTCCCCGTCCTTGATCCCGGCATCCGTCATGCTGTGGCCCGAAGCCCGGATAAAATACGTTGCACTGCGGTGCCTGATGCAGAGGTCATTCAGATCCAGCATCTCATCAACGTAGTCCTGGGCCGGAGAAGGGAAACCGGCAGGGACACGTTCCGAAAAGAGAGGAAGCGGAATGTGCGTTAATGCTGTAGATACGGCAGACAGCCCGATTCGGCTCATAGGAACACCTGTAGTTATACTGTTTATTTATACAGTATAAATATAATCACGAAAGCGAGACACGGCAACCTCCCAATCCAGTTCTTACAAAACCTGTTAAATTACTCCCTTTTTTATATCTGATATTTCTCTAAAATATCCCACATTTTTCTCTAAAATGGTTGATATTAATCTCCTTCACCTTTAAGATCTTTATAGTTCTCGATTTATTCTCAGATAAGCACCATTCCTGTTCTGATTAATTCCCATTAAGGGTAAGGTATACAGATGAAAATTTTTATGGATGACGGTTCGACCAACATCAAGATGAAATGGGAAGCGGACGGTGAGATCAGACAGATGATCAGCCCGAACAGCTTTAAGCAGCAGTGGTCAGTACCTTTCGGTGCGCAGCCGGTGTTCAACTACAGCATGAACGGCGAGCAGTATTCGTTTGACCCTGTCGCTTCAGATGCGGTGGTAACAACAAACATCGCGTGGCAGTACAGTGATGTGAACGTTGTTGCGGTACATCACGCACTACTGCAGACGGGAATCGAGCCCTGTGAGGTAGACCTCATCGTCACCCTGCCGCTGGATGAATATTATGATCGGAACAATCAGCCGGATACTGCGGCTATCAGGCGTAAAGAACAGAGTCTGCTGAGGCCTGTAATACTGAACGGAGGGCGTACCTTCACGGTCCGGAGCGTGACCGTCATGCCTGAATCCATCCCGGCCGGATTTAACGTTCTGAAAGCAATGGATCCGCTGGAGTCTCTTCTGATAGTAGATCTCGGAGGGACCACGCTGGATATTTCCCAGGTCACGGGACGTATGTCAGGAATAACGCGCATTTACGGGGACTCATCGGTGGGCGTTTCACTGATGACATCAGCCGTTCGTGATGTGCTCCGCATGGCCAGAACGCAGGGCAGCAGCTATCTTGCTGATGACATCATCATTCATCGCAGTGACGACAGTTATCTGGCGGCACGTATCAACGACACGACGCGCCTGCCGGACGTAAAAAATACGCTGACTGAGTCTGAAAACAGACTGACAAAACGGGTTCTGAACGCGGTCAGTTCATTTGAGGGATATACGCACGTCATGGTTATCGGCGGAGGGGCTGAAATCGTGGCAGGGGCAATCCGTGAGCACTGTGGCATTCGTCCCGAGCGCTTCTTTAAAACAGATTCTCCCCAGTTTGACCTCGTCAACGGTATGTTTGAAATCGGATAACAGAAATGGATACGCGAAGAAAAATACAGTTTTACCTGAACCCGGAAACAAACCAGGCGGACCACTGCGTGGATAAGGTGCTGGACAATACGCCGCAGGGTGACAGGGGAAGGCTGATGCGCGCAGCAATGGTGAGTGGCTTCGCGCTGCACAAAATTGATCCGCGTATCCCGTTCCTGCTCTCAGAGCTGCTCACCGAAAAGACCACGTTCAGCGAAACTCTGCAGGTTATAAAAGCCGTGCTTCCGGCCGCTCAGGCGGAAAGGCTTGAGGAAATCCTTCAGACCGTCCCACCGGCCGGTACTGCTGAACAACAACCCCGGCAGCCCGGTGCAGATGCGGAGACGCGTAATAATGCACGCGGCATGTTTGGGGTTAAGGAGTAAGACTTATGGACGCCATAAGGACGTTTTTTTTACGGGTGAGCCGGGCTGACCGCCTGTCTCCTGAGCAGCGAAAGAATATTGGTGAGTTTTTGCTGCTCGGTAGCAGCCTGTTTATTGTTCCGCTGCTCTTTCTGGATAACCCTGGCATTGTTGTGAAGGTTGTTCTGCAGCTGCTGTGGGCACTGACGATAGCAGCCGGTGCGATGCTGGCTCACGTCCGGAAGAAAAAGCCTGACTGAAAGAGTGACCGTGCTCCGTGTGACCCCGGTTAACTGACGCTTCCTCGCCCCGGCTGTTCGTTCCTCGCTGCGCTGCGGTACGCCTCAGCCAGAGCTGTGGCGAGCGTTGGGGTAATAAATATTTTTACTGAATTGATAATAATATCTGCATCCTTCCTTGCCTCCACGGTACGGAATTTCCGGTGAAATTCTTTCGCTGGAGGTTCCGTGCCTGCCCGTCCGGCAGGACACAGTGATCTCCGGCTCTTTACAGGCCCGACCGAGAAAGGGGGGGGCGGTGCGTTAAAAAATCAAAACAGGACGCGGGTGCCGGGCATCCCAGGCATCTTCTTCCGCGTAGCGGTTGGCCCATCCTTCAGCAGTAAGCCCGTCCATTCCTTCAGCCGCGTTGGCGTTGCTGGCCTGAACAACATCTTCAATATCTTCCCCGGAAAAGGGTGCACCGGCTGCCATATAGATTTCCCGGACTCTTTCTGCATTGATTTTCACTGGAATACCTCGCGTTGATGGACTGCCTGAAATTACCATCAGGATCATGATTGCAAAATACTGGATAAATACACATGTCGCATTTTCAGGCATGTCCAGTGTTTTCAGGTACCACCGCACCGGTTAAATGCCGTCGCGTTGCTCCTCTTAAACTGCGCCTGCCGGCGCATATCCAGCCTGCTTAACCCCTGACGCAAACCTGTGTGGGGAAGTATCCGGACGCCGTGCCCGCACCTTAGCCGGGCCGCTTCCCCTGCAAGTGTCCGCTTCGCCGTTCCCGTCACCCGGTTCCCTACGTTCGCGCGCATTCAGCCCGCTTCCGTCACGACTGCGGCTTCCGTTGACGCACCTGCCTGCTCCGCTTTGCGCCCGTCTGTCGTGGGGGCACGGCGCTGGCCGTACGTTCAATCTGATAACCGGAGAACATATGAGAGAAATGACGATCAAAGAATTTCGGGAGCGCCTGGCGGGTTACCCGGAGGATACGCTGTGCTGCGGCACGGTCTGGTTCAGTGAAGACTTTCTGGCGCTGAACGGGAAACTGACCGCTGAAGAGATCGCTGCTGCAATGGAAGCGGCCGAAGATCACCACGATGCCAGTAGCGGGTTTAACTGGGCACATCTCCTCTGGGCAATCAGCGAGGTTACCGGGGGAGAAGAAATGCCATAAATAACGGTCAGAGCGGCTGCCCCGCTCTGACCCATATGGCCAAAGGAAGTCGCTCCGCTCCGCCTCCGTGCCGGCGTACGTCCTGCGGTCGTAAGCCGGCGGGCATGAAGTGCCGTGCCCTCACTGTAGCCGGGCGGCTTCGCAAACAAGGGAAGCTTCGCCGTACTGCTCACCCGTTCCCCGCCGTGCGCGGGACATTCAGTCCGCTCCGGCGGCGCGTGCGGCTTGCGCGTCCGCCCTTGTTTACTCAGCTGGCCGCCCGTCTGTGTGGAGGTCACGGCACCAGAGGGTGCTCCCATCAGATAAGGAGTCAGCGTATGTCGCGTTTCATTCAGGGTAACTGCATCCAGATTATGTCCCGCTTTCCCGATAAAGCCGTGGATTTCATTCTCACCGATCCGCCATATCTTGTTGGTTTTCGCGACCGCGCGGGCCGGACCATTGCCGGGGATCAGACGGACGAGTGGCTACAGCCCGCCTCTCATGAGATGTATCGCGTACTCAAAAACGATTCACTGATGGTCAGCTTTTACGGCTGGAACCGGGCAGACCGGTTTATCAGCGCCTGGACTGCCGCCGGCTTTCGCATTGTCGGGCATTTCGTTTTCGCAAAGACCTACGCGTCAAAATCCGCTTACGTCGGCTACACGCATGAGTGCGCGTACGTGCTGGCCAAAGGGCGGCCGCGACTGCCTGAAAACCCGCTGCCTGACGTTCAGGGCTGGAAGTACACGGGCAACCGCCATCACCCGACAGAAAAACCCGTTACCAGCCTGCAACCGCTGATCGAATCCTTCACGCATCCGGGGGCCATCATTCTGGACCCGTTCGCCGGCTCCGGATCGACGTGCGTCGCTGCGCTTCAGTCTGGCCGTCGCTATATCGGCATCGAGCTGATGGAACAGTACCACCAGGCAGGGCTACAGCGCCTTGCTGCCGTGCAGCGCGCGATGATGAAGCCCGCCGCTAACGGCGACTGGCTGCCGGAGGCCGCATGACGAACTATGCGGGGCTTGAACCCCTGCGCGCCGACGTGGCCGCGCTGGCAAGTGACATGTGCGACCTGCGCCAGAAACTGAACCAGCTCGAAATACGCTGGCGTTATGACGCGGAACCGCTCGCGGAAAGACTGGCACGGCAAACATTCTGCCGGATAAATGCCCTGTTTCTTGAGGCTTATCGTGAAGCCCTGGCGCTGGATGCCAGCTTTAAAGACTGACTGAAACGGCCGGGACTGCCCGGCCAGAAAACAAAAACGGAGAATAAAGATGTACGGAACCCGAAAAGAAATTAACGACAAGCTAAAACGTGCCTTTACCAACGACGAGCAACTGTCCGTGCTCGTCTGGTCCCGGGAAACGGTGACGGACGTTTTCGATGAAGATCTGACCGACGCCGAGGTCAGTCACCTTATGTCCCGCATCGGTGCGGTTTCATTCTACGGACACGCAGCGGAAGGCGTTTCGCGGCACACACTGAGTGAATGGCTGTCGTTTTACAGGGCACCAACCCGCACGGTCACGGTGGATGCGGAGCTGCTGAAAAAAATCACCCTGACCGCCCGGCGCGCGCTTCTGTCGGCAGAAGGGAAGGCGTGGGATGCGGGGAATGATTGCACACCGTCGATCCGCGAGGGCCTGGACGATGTGGCGCGCGTACTGACGATGCTGGCCGCCTGAGCCTGACGGGCGGTTAACTGCCGGAGACGACGAAACCCGTCGTTTCCGTTTTTTCGAAGCGGAGAACGGCGGGCACCGGCAGCGGTTTGCCAGGTACGCCCGGGGGCATCGAACCCCCGTCCGTACCCCAACGCCACGCGGCATTTCCCGGCGGTGCCGGGGCCGCAAAGGTCGCAGGCCGGGCCTGCCAGTGGGGTAAAACGGTGCGCCATGACGCTGCCGTGTCGTGGGGGCTTACGCCGTGCCCGAACCTTAGCCGGGCCGCTGCGATCGCAAGAGTCCGCTTCGCCGCCTCCTCACCCGTTCGCGCCCGTCACGGGCATTCAGCCCGCAACGGCCTTGCGCTGCGGCTTCCGGTGGCGCTCCTGCGCTCTCCGCTTGTCGCCCGTCTCTGGTGTGGTCACGGCGCAAGCCCGTGCCGTATCACATGTTAACAACGGAGATGCTATGAACACCCATACCCCTGCCGCCTGCCAGGTCGATCGCTTTGTGAAAATGCGCTTTCTGCCGATGCTTTTCGCTCACGATTACGTTATCGCGGAGCAGAACGTTTTCCTTTACGCAAGCCGCTATCTTGCCGATTACGACGGCAGCGAGTGGCAGTTTGTGGTGCTGGAGAACGGCGGGGGATTCATGCAGCCCGAGGGTGACATGTGGCACTTCCGTAACCCGGACAACGGGGCAGAAGTAACCCTTTCTGCGGAAGCAACGGGGATCGTGATTACGGCGATGGTTCTCAACCACCGGAGCTGGTTCTACGACCGTCACGATGAGCCGGATCTGTGTGAACACTTCTGCGAACGCTTCCGCCAGCTTGCCGGGTATATCTCAACACACGATGAATACGATGCCATTTATCGCGCACTTAACTGATAAAACCGGGGCGGCACAGGCCGCCCCTGAAGGAGCAAAAATGTACGGTACACCTTCTGAACTTTCTGCAAAACTCCTAGAGGAATATGCAGTTGATGCCAAAATATCGCTGATAGCCTGGACGGATAAAGAAGTAATGAGCTGCCTCAGCGAGTATGACGTTACCCCGGAAGAAGCTGCCTCAATAACGGCGGATATCAGCCTGCTTGATGAAGTGCATATGTATGGCGTTTCTCAGGAAACAGTGGGTGTCATGCTGGATAACATAAGAGAAGCAATCAGGAATAAGGAGCAAATCCAGGTACCCGCCAGAATGCTGGAAAAGGTCATTAAGCTGGCAGGTAGTTTTATCGACCGTGAAGACATCGAGGGCGGCGAAGGGTTCTCTGAAAGAAACTATCTTCCCGAAGTCAAAGCATTTAAAGAACTGAGAAAGATTTGCGGGAAATGATCAGCCGGGCAGGGAGGCCCGGAGTTCTCTGAGCGCATAAAACCCTGCCGCCTGCGGCGGCGGAGAGAAGTCAGTTCGCGCCTGCGGCGCTTTAATGACTTCTCACCTTCGTGGTCGTAAACTATTTATCCAGGTGTGTTAATCCACAGGTAAGTTGATATTAGTGCTTTAATGAAAAAATGATTAATTGCATTTGATGAAAATATGTAGTTATTTTATTTTTTGTGATTATAATAATTTAGTTAAATAACAATTTATTTAAATTGGAGTGAGTGAATGTCAGAGGAAAATAGACCTGTTGCGAAGCCTGGAAGAGGGAGGGTGATAGTTTACGGGGTGTGTTTTATCATTTTCGTGATGGTAAGTTACTGTTATTCAGCGATTTTTCTTGTAAATACTGTAATGTTTGGTTCAGCAGGTAATGACATAATAACGTTAGTTTATGCAGTCTTTGCATTGATCTTCCTGTTCGGTTTTGACAGGCGAAAGTGGTGTGAAGGTTTTAAAATGCAAAATAAAGCTTTGAGTTTCCTGTTTGTCATTACGCCGCTGGCTACCGCTCTGATCGATAAATATAAATTGATAACTATAGATTTAATAAACAGGTCTATTTTAATAGTGGATCTTCTTGCTGTGATAATATGTATTTTATTCTTTTCTGTAGTAATTTCTCTTTTCGAAAAATATTTAGAGTGAGTATTTAAAATTCATATCTTAATATTATAACGTTAAGCAAGGGAAATGTGGTTAAGGACATAACCCGGATAACCTTTTTCTTTCGTTTCTGTTTTCAGTTATCAGCGAGGCCCCCTCCGGCTTCCCGTCCGTTCCGGCCGGGGCGTCGAGCCCTACTGCGCTAACCGGGCGCGTTGCGCACGGTAAGCTCCGCCGAACCGCCAGAAGAGGCGTTTCGTGCCTGAAGGCTAGGGTCTGATGGAAACGACCAGGTCAACCCCCGCAGCCGGCATCTTGCCGGCGCCTCTCACTGGCCACTTCGTGGCCGCTAAAGCCCGGACCGCGTGACCGCAGTCCGGGGCTGTGCCCTGCTCACCGGCAGTGGGTGATGTCTCCGTGGTATTTCCGTCGCAGGGAACTGCGCCACACCGTCTCGCTCCTTCTGACAAGGCTGTATGAACGCCTCCGGCGGCCTTGTCAGCGCTTCCCGGTGCGGCTTTTTCCCTTTCTGCGACGCGAATACTCACAGAAACATCATTTAACCCACAGAAGGAAAAGCAGCATGTCACAGCACAACGTCAAAGGCACGACAGCGAAGCCTACAGAAACATCTGCAAAAAAACCGCGCAGTGCTGCAAAAAAAGCACCCGCTGTGGTTGAGCAGGTTCTGGCGCAGGCCACGCGTGAAATGGCCACGCTTTCCCGCTTATTGGTATCGCCCCATCAGGCGCGTCGGCGTGAGCATTCAGCCGGACACATTCGGGGAATTGCCGACAGCATCGCCGGGGTGGGGCTTCTGCAGAACCTTGTCGGTCACGTCATGGACGACGGTCGCATCGGCGTTGCAGCCGGAGGCGGTCGCCTGCTGGCATTGCAGCTTTTGCAGGGTGAAGGGCGCTGGCAGCCCGATCAGGCAGTGCCTGTTCTGATGGTGCCGGAGGACATGGCAAAGGCCGTTTCCCTGACAGAGAACGGGAAGCGCTGTGACATGCACCCGGTTGACCAGATCGCCGGGTTCCGGTCGCTGGCCGAAGACGGAAAAAGTACGGCGCAGATTGCCGACCTGCTGGGCTACAGCACCCGCCACGTCGAACGCTGTCTGAAGCTGGCGGGGCTGGCTCCTTCCCTGCTGTGCCTGCTGTCTGAAGACCAAATCCAGCTTGAGCACTGTCACGCCCTGGCGCTGGCCAGTACCCACGAACGGCAGGAACAGGTCTGGGAAAATGCCGCCAGCCGCGTCAGCGGCATACCGTCCGCACAGCTGATCCGCGTCCTCGTCACCTCCGGTGAGGTGAAAACCACTGACAGCACACTGTTCAGTTTTACCGGGCTGGACGCATATACCGCCGAGGGCGGCGAACTGCGCAGCGATCTGTTCAGCGATGTGAACGAAGGCTGGATTGATCCCGTTACGCTTGAACGCGCCGCGCTGAAAAAGCTGGCTGCAGCGGCGGCTGAGATTGCAGAACGGGAAGGCTGGCAGTGGAGTGAAGGACGCCTGTCCCAGGTCAGAACGTATGGCGATGACGCCCGGGCGTATCGTCATTATCCGTTCCCTGAGCGTGTGTTCACTGTGATACAGACGGAACGGCTTGCCCAGCTTGAAACCCTGATGAAAACCGCCAGCGATGACGAACGCGCCGTGCTGGATGCTGAAATGGTCGCCATCCACGATGCGGGTGAAGCTGCCGCATGGCCGGAGGCTACGCGTGACGTTTGCGGTGTTGTGGTATCCCTCGATCAGGGGGTGATGACCATTCAGCGCGGCATTGCCCGTATCTCAGAAGAAGAGGCTGCGGCCATTGAGGCCCGCCATGCTGCTGCGGTCGCTGCCGTCTCGCGTAAACAGCCGACCGTCGAAGCTGACGATTTCCCGGCAACGCTGGTGAGTGCGATGTCCTGTGAACGCACTCTGGCCGTACAGGCCGCGCTCTGTACGCAGACCGATATCTCCGTCACGCTGCTGACCTGGCACCTGGCCCGCAGCGTGTTTACTTCGGAATTTGGCGGGACTGACCCGTCATGCGTCAGGCTTAACGACAGCCACTATGCGCTGCGCGCCGGGGCGCTGTCCGGGGAAAGCGGGAAAGCTTACCGTTTTCTGATGGAAGAAAAGGGGCGCTGGCAGGCACGGCTGCCGGAGGGATGGAAGCAGGACATGCGCTGGCTGCTGGCCTGGACTCCGGAAGACAGGGCCGCGCTGCTGGGATTCATGGCTGCCCTGGCCGTCGATGGCAGACAGACGCGTGAATATGGCCACACGAGCCGCAGCAACCTCGACGGGCTGGAAACAGTGATGGGGTTCAGCCTGTACGACTGGTGGCAGCCGACCGCAGAAAACTATTTCAGCCGTATCGGGAAACCGCAGATCTGCGAAGCGATGAGAGAAGCGGGGCGTTCCGGGAAAGCCAGAGATGCGGAGAAGATGAAAAAGGGTGATGCCGCAGCGCTGGCCGCTGACGAACTGGCTGAACTTCAGTGGCTTCCCGGCTGGATGACCCCCGTCACAGAGAAAAAAGAAGCAGAACAGACCCCGGGCGACAGCGCCGCATAAAACACGGGCCGCCCCGCGAGGGGCGGCAGTCAGGAGAGAAGACCATGAGCCAGATTTATTCCCCCATTCCGTCCTGTCGTGCGCTGGTTCCCGTGTGCGATGTCCGCCGTGCAGCCCTCGATGCGATTGCCGAAGTGGAAGACAAACGCCGTGACGGAAAGCGCCTGTCCGGGCAGCCGTTTGCCAGGGCTTTCTTCCGGCATCTCAGCGGTGAGGGGCGCGCCAGCGGCAGGAGTCTGATGAAGGCAGGGGTGATGTGGGAGCCGCGTAACCGGATGACCAGCATCAGCGACTATGAGTACGCATTCAACGTGCTGCTGCAAAGTCAGGGGCTGCACTGTCCGCTGCCCCTGTCCGGGAGCGTGCGCCAGCGCCTGTTCCCTGAGTACAGTTTTTCACAGGCAAATCGTCGCGATAAAAAGGGCGATATTGCCCGTCAAACTGCTGCACGGCGGGAAGCCAGGAAGGAAGCGCGGAAGTATCTGCTGTTGCAGGGGCTGGTCGGGCAGGCGGCCGTCGAACTGAACTTCTGCACGCCGGTCACTGCCCTTGCCTGGTATGCACGCTGGGAGAGGGAGTTCCCGGAGGAGATGATCGAAGGGGCCTTCTGGCGATGGGTAAAGCGGTTCCCTTCACTGCGTCCGCTTCGCAGCCAGGAAGGGATGGGCATTCCTTTATGGTCTGTGATGGCTGATCTTGCAGAAACCAACGACCGGACCCCGGGCTGGCTGCACGACCTGGAGCGCTGGATGGTGCCGAACAAACTACTGAATAAGGGGCTGGAATGAGCAGGGGACACTATACCACCGAGCTGAAAACGGCACGCAGCCAGCGCCGGAAGCTGGTCACTATGCGCGAAAAACTCACCGTGATGGCTGGAGAATGGGACGGGATTTCCGGGGCGCAGGAAACTGAAGTTGAGCAGCTTGTGGTTGCTCTGGATGAGCACATCTGCAGACTCGATAGCGACATTGATCTGTGGAAAAACGGCGGGGAAAGCGAAGGCTGTTTTTAAAGGAAGCACAGGCACAAAGGGCGATATTCCTGGTTTCTTTTCCTGAAGCGGGTATAATCATTTTATACGTTTTTACGTAAGATTAATAAAGGGAAAGGATGCGCAAGCCACTCAGTTTTATTGACAGCAGCCTGGATGATTTGAAGCTGTTCCCGGGAGAAATGCAGAGTGAAATCGGTCACCAGTTGGACAGGGTACAACAGGGGCTTGATCCCGATGACTGGAAGCCTTTCGCGACCGTAGGGCCGGGAGTTCGTGAAATTCGCGCGAAGGGAACGGACGGGATATACCGGGCCATGTATGTGGCTAAATTTGAAGAAGCGGTGTACGTGCTGCACTGTTTCCAGAAGAAAACGCAGGCAACCAGCCAGCCTGACGTCCAGCTGGCCCGTAAACGATTTAAAGAACTTGTTCAGGAGCGTAAGCCATGAAAATTCAGACATTTGAAAACGTCTGGGATGCTATCAGCCCGACGAAGGAAGAGGCAGAAAATATGAAGGTACGTTCACAGCTGATTATTGCTCTGAACGGCCTGATCGCAAAGCGTGGCCTGAGTACCACTGAGGCAGCTGAGTTGCTGGGCGTCAGCCAGCCGCGCATTTCCGAGCTGTCGAAGGGCAAAATCCACCTTTTCAGCGTTGATAAACTGATTACGATGCTGGCTCATGCCGGGATGCACATTGGTACGATTGAAATCCGCGAGTCGGTAGCGGCCTGACGAACTAAGAAAATGTTTACAGCCGCAGAGTTCAGGACAATCCGGTCATGTGAAAACGCACCGGATACAGTCAGCCCGACGAGTGATGAGAGAAATCGTCATTTAACGATGGAGACAGAATGCGCTACTTTAAGCTGTTTTTTAGTTTTGAAGCGTTGTTGATTTTGGTTCTGTATGCCGTTGCGCCACAGGAGATAGGCTCTTATCTGTTTTATACGGGCACGGCAGTATGTGGTTTAGTGGCCTTAGTAATAACCTGGAATGACAAAGACGACTGGCTTGATAACGCGCTTAAAAGCGTTCTGACGCTGGCCCTCATTGCCGCGTTTATATACGGTGCGGGATTCAAACTGGACTTATGGGGAATGGAGACTGCAGGGAATGCTGACGCTGATAATCTGGCCACAACATTCGTGAACTTAGGACTCATTTTCGCCATCAGTGCCATTATGAAGTTCGTTATAATCCGAAAGCGGAATGGTTGACCTTTTGGTCTAAACCGTAACCTGCAGTTCTCTGTTTCCGCGCTGCCAGTCCAGCCAAAAGCAAAGAGCAAAACCCGGTGCTGACGCACCGGCTTACTCCCTCCTCAGTTGCGTTAACGTTTACCCTTTCCTCTGATTGTTATGTTGTCGGTCATTCCTGCTCTTATTCATTATCCCTTTCTGGCTGTGCTGCAGTTGCATGGCGTGAACTCAAAACAGTCTGGCCCCCTCCGGCTTCCCGTCCGTTCCGGCCGGGGCGTCGAGCCCTACTGCGCTAACCGGGCGCGTTGCGCACGGTAAGCTCCGCCGAACCGCCAGAAGAGGCGTTTCGTGCCTGAAGGCTGGGGTCTGATGGCAACGGCCAGGTCAACCCCCGCAGCCGGCTGTCGCCGGCGCACTCACTGGCCGCGCGGCGGCCGCTGAGGCCCGGACTGCGTACCGCCGCCCGGGGATGTGCCATGTTCATCTCCGCGTGAGGGATATTCTGTTGAGTTCCCCCGCCGCGCAGAAACCTCCCACACGGGGGGCGCAATGCAAGGGACGCTGTCACTAAACGGCTGCGCCCGGTCCCTTCGGGCTGCGGCCTTGACGTTTCCCCTGCATCCCGCCTGATCCCCGCGTGGGTGTTCTGCCCTCTGCGGCGCGGGATCTCAAAGAATCATCACTATTAACCACCACGGGAGAAAAAACATGTCTCAGCACAACGTCAACTTCGCAGCACAGAAAACTCAAGAATCATCCACTTTTAACGGACAGGGCAGCTTTACCGCTGCGGGGGAGCTGGCCCCGGAGGAGTTTTTTGCGCCCGTATCGGCTGACCTGGTCGATAACCTGATCGGACGCTATACGCTGATGCGTTCGACGCTGACACACATTTCTGAGGTTATCCGGGAGGGGGTGAACGCTCAGGCCGTTGCTCACTTCATCAGGGGGAACAGCAACGGCGAGCGAGGTTACATCATGCCCGTGGAGAAAATTTTCGAGCTGCCAGGGGCGGTGGCCTCGCTGAATGCGGAATACTGGGCCAGCGCGCTGGCGCTGACGGATGTTTATGAGTACATGCCGAACGAGCGCCGCAACGAGTGGAACGACCAGATCCGCGAGATGAAAGCGCCAGACTTTGAGGAGGCCACCGTCCGGGCAACCCTGGGCGAGCTGCTGTTCTCCCGTCAGAAATTCTTCTCCGAGCGCGTTGACGGGATTTTCCGCAGCCTGTCGGGTGAGCACGTCACTAATCGTCCGGAGGGGTTCGGCAAACGCATGATTATTGCCCGCGTGTTCAACGAGTGGAATACCCTCGACCATGAGCGCAGCGGCTACATTGATGATCTGCGCAAAGTGATCGCCAGGTTTATGGGAAGGAGTGCTGAAAGTTACCGCACGACCGATAAGGCCCTGAATATCGCCCGCAGTCGTTCCGGCGAATGGGTTACGCTCGACGGCGGTGCCCTGCGGGTGAAAGTGTTCCTTAAAGGCACGGTTCACCTTGAAATTCACCCGCAGATGGCGTGGCGGCTCAACGATATTCTTGCCTTTCTCCATCCGTTCGCCATCCCTGCTGAACATCGCCGGAAGCCCCGCAAAAAAGGTAAAGAGGTAGAGCTGGTATCTAACCTGCTGCCGTTCGCTGTTCTGGCCCGTCTGTCAGACATGGAAACAATGAAACACCAGCCGTACCGCTATGAGCACTGGGAGGCGCTGCGCGAACCCGTCACCACGAACCCGTATAACCGCCGCTTTAAGTCTACATATGACGCGGATCCTGTCGTCCCCGCAGCGGCTGAGAACGTGCTAATCAGCCTGGGGGGCGTGCGGATGAACGTTAACGCGCTGGTCTGGTATGAATTCGATTACGATCCAACCTCAGCCATTGAGAATATTATGCTGTCCGGGTCGGTCCCGGACGTGAAAACGCATCAGTATTACCCGACCCAGGAAAAGCTGGCCACGCAGCTGGCCGACGACGTCGCCATCCGTGAAGGGGAGAAATGTCTGGAGCCGAGCGCAGGGATGGGAGGGCTTGCAAGCGTCATGCCGAAGGCGCAGACCACCTGCGTGGAGATCTCCCCGCTTCACTGTCGGGTACTTGAATCGAAGGGTTTTGAGGTTATCAACGCTGATTTTCTGACATGGTCAGAACAGACCGCTGAACGCTTCGACGTGGTCATGATGAATCCGCCGTTCAGTGAGGGAAGGGCAGAAACACATGTTAAGGCGGCGGCTGAACTGGTAAAGCCGGGGGGACGCCTGGGGGCAATTCTGCCATGCGGCAGCGATCGTAAAGCGTTGCTGCCGGGCTGGAGCTGCCAGTGGTCAGCACCGCGTCACGGCGAGTTTGCTGGCGTGGGCGTTTCCGTGGTGCGTCTTGTCGCATACCGTCCTGAATGACGCAAAAGACCGGGCAGGGGGAACCCTGACCGGTATTCCCATGATACCCATTCAATTCCCTGACCCACCCGGACGGCGTAAACCCTGCACCCTGCGGGCGCGGTAAACCCGGTGCTGACGCACCGGCTTCCTCCCTCCTCGATTGCGTTAGCGTTTACCCGGTTCTCCGTTGACCATGTTGCCTGTGATTCCGGCTCTTATTGATTGTGCATTTCTGGCTGTGCTGCAGCTGCATGGCGTGAATACAAAAGAGCATGGCCCCCTCCGGCTTCCCGTCCGTTCCGGCCGGGTCGTCGAGCCCTACTCCGCTAACCGGGCGCATTGCGCACGGTAAGCTCCGCCGAACCGCCAGAAGCGGCGTTTCGTGCCTGAAGGCTAGGGTCTGATGGCAACGTCCAGGTCAACCCCCGCAGCCGGCTGACGCCGCCGCTCTCACTGGCCGCGCTGCGGCCGCTGAGGACGCCACGCCGTTCCGCCGTGTCGGGTGTGTTCGTGCTCATCTCAACATCCGTGACCCCACTCCCGGCGGTTCTTCGCGGAGGGCTGGTCGTAGCACCGCCGGTTCGTGCAGAAAGGGGTGAAATGCACGCCGCCCAAAACTTTTTGCCTGGGTCCGCAAAAACTTTTCGTCGTCGCCCCTTTATGCACTCTCTTCGTCGTTGCTCCTTTGCCCTTTGCCGCGATGAACTCACCGGGAGATGGTTTAAGCCACCGACAACTGGAGAAAAAGCATGAACACACAGAACATCAAAACCGCCGCTTCTGAATCTTCCGAAAGATGGGGGGAAGGCCAGGAAATCAGGGGCATCGCCTGATCCGCAAACATCCCACGAACCCGGCCCGCCTCCGGTGGGCCAGAAACAGAAGGAATGAAGCATGACACAGAACCAGACCGCAGCAGAAACCCGCCAGGAAAAGGTGTTTTTCAGCCCGTCGTTGTTCATCGGCTGGCACGCAGAGCGCGTCAGCGGCAAATGGCGAACCAAATCTGACGGCAGAACGCTGCATGATCTGCGCCGCACGTGGCCGGATATGAAGCTGGTAACACTCAGCGAATACCAGGCGCTGTCTGATGCCCGTCACTGTACGCCAGTGAAGGAAATCGACGAGGCGCGGTTCACCGACCAGCTGGAGGTATTGCCCCCGGAAGACTGGCAGTATCCGGGCAAAGGGCTGGGACAGTCGTTCAAGTCGTCTGAATACTGGAGCGGAGAGGTAACCGATATTTTTGCCCACGTTCAGGGGCGTTTTTTTGAGTTTCGAGACCGCTGCACGCTGTCACATCAGGACATCGTGGCGCGTATTCAGAAAGCGGTGTTTGACCGGGAACAGGCGTAAAAAAAGCAGAGCAAAGGCTCTGCTTCATTACGGTCATCTGGCTGAAACAGCTGACCATTATCAACATAATCAGATGAGGTTAACCATGCAACTTGCTGAAGTCACAATCATTGCACCAACGACGGAATATGTAAAGTCAGACGTGACCGCGCCACACGTCCGGGTGATTCACGGCAGCATCGCCGCGCAGGATATCGCACCAGAAATCCGGGCCAGAGGCCGCCACGTTGCCCGCTGTCAGCAGAAACGCCGGTCAGTACGCGTCCCCGCGATGCGTGGCAGCGAATGGGGCCAGTTTCTGCGCACCCTGGAATTAACCCGGGCGCTTGCCTGAATCACGGAACGCCGCCCCGCAGGGGCGGCAGAAAGGAGAACCATCATGAACGATCTGACTTCCCTCAAAACCTCTGTGTGTGCGGCGCTGTCCGGCGTCTGTCTGCTTGTGCTGGATAACGATGAGCAGGCGCTGTTTATTAACGGTGATTACATCAGCGAACAGGCTGAGACGCCTGCGCTGTTTGACGTAGCGCGACTGACGGCCAGCGCGATGGGGCTGCCGCTGAAACGTCTGGAACTCCCGGTTCCCGCCGGTGAATGGTGCTGGGGTGACATCACCGGACGTCTGAACAGTGAGGCAGACACGCTGGACGCGCGTGCAAGAGTGATCGTCCTGGAATGCACGCTGGGGAGCGACCGGGGTTTTCACTTCTGCGATCACCCGGTGCTGAGTGGCCGCAACAGCAATCTGTGGTTTCCGCGTAAAGAGGGAGAAAGCCTGCACGCAGCCGTGGAGCGGGTGATGGTGATGAACCACCAGGCCGTAAACGTTGCACGGCTGGATCCGGTGAGTGAGTACCCGAACGGTGGGGACTGGTCAGTGGTTTATAACGTTAAGCTCAACCGGGGCTGAAAGGACTGGCAGGGTACACCCTGCCTGATAAGTAAGATTGTCAGTAAGGAAAACAGGATGAACGATAACAATGTGTGCGGCAGCACGGAGCCTGAAAGCGCCCATCCCGGCCGCCTGGTCGATGGCCTGATGGGCGTGGTGCATGAGGTAATGAACAGTGGTGATGACATAACGCAGACGCATTCAGAGCGTCTGATCACGGTTATCGATACCCTGCTCTATTTCTCGCTACATAAAGGGCTGACGGAGTCAGGTGAGGAAACCACCACCGCAATTTCTGATCTGCTGGCTGACCTGATGCACCTGGCCCGCCACGTGGGTATTGATGACGCTGAGTTTTCCAGGCTTATCAATACGGCATCGATGCACTTTGAGGCGGAGCTGAACGGCGGAGAGGGCTGAGGAAAGGGCGGTGCTGACGCACCGCTCGTCCTCATAGCATTCAGCGTCTGTCTCCAGGGGCTTCTGTGTTACCCGGTACTCTGACAACTCCTGTTTCTCCTGCTGCTGCCTGTGTCTCTGTTCCTCTCCGTTTTGCTGCTTTTCATTCCCGGTATTTCTCTGGTGTGAATCAGTTGCATGGCGTGAATGCAAAACAGCATGGCCCCCTTCGGCTTCCCGTCCGTTCCGGCCGGGTCGTCGAGCCCTACTGCGCTAACCGGGCGCGTTGCGCACGGTAAGCTCCGCCGAACCGCCAGAAGCGGCGTTTCGTGCCTGAAGGCTGGGGTCTGATGGCAACGTCCAGGTCAACCCCCGCAGCCGGCTGACGCCGCCGCTCTCACTGGCCGCGCTGCGGCCGCTGAGGACGCCACGCCGTTCCGCCGTGTCGGGTGTGTTCCTGCTCATCTCCCCACCGGTGCAGCCTGTTACGGCGGTTCCTCGCGAAGGGCGGGTCGTAGCACCGCCGGTTCGCGCAGAAAGGGGTGAAATGCACGCCGCCCAAAACTTTTTGCCTGGGTCCGCAAAAACTTTTCGTCGTCGCCCCTTTATGCACTCTCTTCGTCGTTGCTCCTTTGCCCTTTGCCGCAACGAACTCACCGAAACAGGGTAATGACCTCAGACAGGAGAACAAGCATGAACACACAGAACGTCAACACCGCCGCTGCTGAATCTACCGAAACACGGTTTAACGGCGACAAAATCCGGGTGATCGTCACGCCTGACGCTAAGGCGATTTTTAACGGGGGAATGAGCGGGCCGGAACGTTACGACCGCGAGCAGATAGACCCGGGATGCAGGGGCAACCCGTTTGGACCGTGGCGTTTTGAGCGCGTGCAGGGCTGACAGGCACTGAGCCGTTTCTGATAACAATCCTGATAAATTTTCGCGGAGCCGTCAGGCTCCGCCAGTAAAGAGGAATTAACATGACCCGTCTGGCCTCCGCCTTCCGCACTGCAAACGTTATCCGTAAAAACCGTCCGCTGACCGATGAGGAGCTGCGCCATCATGTGCCGAGCATCTTCTCTGAAGATAAGCACGAATCACGCAGCGACCGCTACACCTGGATCCCCACCATTACGCTGCTGGACCGTCTGCGCGGTGAAGGATTCGAACCGTTTTTTGCGTGTCAGCAGCGTGTGCGTGATGAGGGCCGCACGGGCCATGCCAAACACATGCTGCGTCTGCGCCGTCATAACGAGATTGCCCGTGATGAGGTGTCAGAAATCATTCTGCTGAACAGCCATGACGGAAGCAGCAGCTATCAGATGATCCCGGGACAGTTCCGTTTTGTCTGCGCGAACGGGATGGTTTGCGGCGAGACGTTTGGCGAAATTCGTGTCCCGCACAAGGGCGACGTGGTCGGGCAGGTCATCGAGGGCGCTTACGAGGTGGTGAAGCGATTTGAAGCCGTTGAAGAGTCACGCGAGGAAATGAAACGCATCCCGTTGAATGAGGCAGAACGCCGCGTGTTTGCCGAAACCGTTCTCGACTATCGCTATGAGGGGCAACATGTTCCGGTCAGTCCCGACATGATACTGCGAAGCAACCGCCGTGAAGATGAAAAAAACGACCTGTGGACGGTGTACCAGCGCACCCAGGAAAACGTGATCCGGGGTGGCCAGCCAGGGCGAAATGCGAAGGGGGGAAGGGCGAGAACCCGCGCCATTAACAGCATTGACGGCGACCTGAAAACGAACCGTTTCCTGTGGTCACTGGCAGAAAAGATGAAAGAACTGAAGGGTTGAATATATTATTCTGGCCGAAATGAAACCGGTCCGAAAGGAGAGCGCGACGGTGAAAACAGAAAGTAAAAAAATGCTAATCTGTTCGACAGGGAATATTACGCGTAAAGATGCAGAGATATTCAGTGAACAAAGTCTGTTGCTTGCAAATAAACCCGATTCCCGATGGGTGATTGATGTTTTTTACGGGTTTGTCGTGCGGCCAGATATTCTAGCCGTGCCTGCAATGATGATGAGAAATGCCGGAGTGTCAGAAAATACAATCCGGCTTCTGACGGAGGGGCGCGAAATTTACGGTGTGGACAGCTTCTGCTTTGACTGCGACGGCAACCCCCTGGAAGGGTGGCCCTTCGAAGTGTGGTAGTGATTATTTTAGAGCCGGTCAGTTGACCGGCTTTTTTGTGTCTTCTTTCGGGAGTATTGGCTTGGATGAAAAGGGTTTGCTATCCGACAGCTTATTTTGTGAAATAGCGTAGTTACCTGCAATAATTTCACGCGCCAGCAGGACGCGGTAAATGCTGTTAATTTTAGCTGCATAAGATTTTCTTGCTTTCATCTTCGTTTCTTTCGGTCCGGCGTTATATATTCCGACGCTGTCCCAGTTTCGACCGTAGGAGTTGAAGTTCCTGGCCAGCACCCACGCGCCAGCATAGGTGCAAATACAGGGATCCTTTAACAACCTTTCGCGATCAATATTGAATTTCTTTAGCTCTTTATAATGAGAGCTGTTCACCTGCATTCCGCAGACATCCTCTGATTTGTCACGATTGGCCCCGTTAATGGCTTTTGCATTGAGCCTTGACTCCTGTATTGATATTGCCGTCAGCAGCAGTGGATCAATACCAAAGTCTTTGCCCGCAGTGGTAAAACACATCTGCGGCGTTGCCTGGCTTGAGAAAGTCGCCGCCAGCGCAAGAAGCGCGAACCATTTCATTTTAATTACCTTAACAGAATGCGCCAGCAGCGCAGGAGAGCGTTCGCGATAAAATACGCCGGGCGGCAAGGGTATGGCAAGAAAAAACGATACAGACGCGCTCTGGTGCGCTCAGGGTACGCGTTAGCACGCTGATGAAATAATGAAAATGACAAAGGACAGGGTATTTACACAAGCCGCTTTTTGAATGATGACTTAACCACACCCCACGCAAGATTTTATCTTGCTGTTTTTATATTGTAATTCATATGGTTAATGATAATTTTGCGTGTAATTTAACAAGTATCCGTCGTAAGGTGTGTTAATCAGCACACCTGACAGTGCCGGATTGTGTGGGGTGGCGGCACCCCTGACGGCACTGTTAATGTGTGTGGTTTGTGTGTATATGATGAATATCAGGATTTTAGGTTAAACAGTGCTGCATGCACACACCTGTTATGGTGCCGTAGTGACACACCCTTA
>Ga0308161_1002032_pt1 | contig 22403 bp, 34 predicted proteins | sample PhyFR2_FD_201034 | JGI IMG/M metagenome (GOLD analysis project Ga0308161, IMG submission 201034) | Phyllosphere microbial communities from UC Gill Tract Community Farm, Albany, California, United States - DLSLF.R2 | ecosystem: Host-associated > Plants > Phyllosphere > Unclassified | place: USA...
TGGCCTGCCGGACTCAGGAAGGCAGCCAAAGCCAAAACGCTGCCGGCATTTGAAAAAAAGTACCGAGCATGGAAAAAAACCAACGGCGGGCCGCCTGATGTTTTCGCCAGGATGCTGGCCGAAGATATTAGGCTGCGGCTCAGTGCCAGGGTGTTCGGGTTCGACAAGTTGCTACCAGCCTCGTACCTGAACGGCGAACGCTGGAACGACGAACGCCCTGGCGGCGGTTTAATGGTTTCACAGAGCACGGATTATGACATCCCTGATGGGTTCAGAGGATGATGAACCGGCGATAAACCGCAGCGTGCTCAGGAAGCACGTTTCGAAATATTCAGGAGAAATTTTATGAAATCAGGAGTTCGAATTTTAGGTGCTCAGCTGGCTGAACTCATTGTTGGCAAGACACTCACAGTGCCGGAGATGCACGTGATCGTGGGTAGGAAATACCCTGGGTACGAACCATCCAGCGTCTGGGTGGCGCTGAAAACTATCAAAGATTCGGTGAACTGCAATCTCGAACTGACCATGAAAAATCGGCACCGTGCATACCGCCTGAAAAGCGTAAGCCCAAAATTTTTTGGTCACTCTCAGCGGATTCAGGGGCGAAATGTGAAAACGGGAAAACCCTGCCGCAGTTATTTCACCAGCGAGGAATTTAAATCTCTCGAACTGGTCGATGAGTTTAATCAGCTGATCAGCAGTGTGAGGGCATCAACCACATCATAATATTAATATTCCAGTTTGGTATCCGATATAAAAAACAATTTAAATAAAATGATTTAAGTTGTAATTTATTTAAGGTGTATAAGTTTGAGTTATGGCAGCGCGTTTAATATTCATTTAAAATTCTTACCTCAAAAGTACTACGCAAACAGAATGGTCAACTTTTGATCTATTTTAACAATTGTGTTAACGAATTCTTGAGAGTTAAATACTCCGGCGCAACAAGGATGTATCTGTATGGGATTTAATTTTTAAGCGAGATTGTTAAATGTTTATTCCTGACGAAAAAATTCCTGGGATTGATCAGTATGAGCGTCCTGTTGTGATTTTCAGAAACCGCGAAGGCCATTTTCTGAGTGGATTTGTGCTGGCTGCCGATGAGTTCGTCACCAGTTTCAGTTCGTTTAAAGAGCGTTGTGAGTCAATGGGGATTTACCTTGTTGATGGGTGCGGTGAGCGTTTATAATCTCCACAGGCCTGAACAGCCTACTGAGAAATTGCTGTGCCACAGGAATCATTTATGGCACGCATACAATTTGTAAAAAATGGACCCTCTTCGCTGGCCCCGGCTACACCGGAAGACAGCGAGTATTTGCAGCGTATTAAAATCGGCGAGTGGATTCATGCTGATTTCAGGCGCGTTCGCAATTATAAATTTCATAAAAAACTCTTCGCACTACTACAACTCGGATTCGACTACTGGACGCCAGTAGGGGGGCTCATTAAGCCGGAAGAGCATCAACTCATTAAAGGGTTTGTTAACTACCTCTGCGACCGTGTAGGGCAGAGCCATAACTTGCCGCTTTCTGATGCTGCTGAGCAATATCTGGCAGACACTGGACACAATCGCTCCCATGATATTGCCCTGCTGAAATCTTTCGAGGCATTCCGGGAATGGGTTGCCATCCAGGCTGGTTACTACACCGAGCATGTTTATCCTGACGGCAGCAGTAACCGCCGCGCTAAATCTATTTCATTCGCCAACATGGATGAGATCGAATTCAGCCAGCTCTATAAATCAGTGCTGAACGTTTTATGGAATTATATTTTATTCCGTAAATTTAACTCCCTTGCAGAAGTCGAAAACATTGCGGCGCAGCTCATGGAGTTTGCCGCATGAAAAAAAATCTACGCAAAGCAGCTCGTGGGCGCGAATGCACGATCCGCATTCCAGGTGTATGCAATTTCAATCCTGAATCCAGCGTGCTGACACATTACCGATTGAGTGGTTTATGTGGCACCGGCATAAAACCAAATGACTTAGTGGCTGCAATCGGCTGCGACTGCTGCCATGCAGCCGTTGATGGTCGTCTTAAGACTGAATTTACCCACGAAGAACTGCGCCTGATGCACGCCGAGGGCGTACTGCGCACGCTCGATGTTTGGGAACGTGAGGGTTTTATTTCATGAGTGCGCAGGATCTTGAATACGCTCGCACCGAACTCAGGCACGCACTGGTCGATTACTCGGGGAAAACAAAGGGACAACTGCAGGCATTTAGCGAAAATCCTCCTGCGGAGAAAAACCGCCTCACACGCAAACCTATCCATACCGTCGAGCTGGAGGATGGGAAGGGTGGCAAAAGGCAAGTGAGGGCCGAGAATACCGCCGTATACGTACTGGAGACGCGCAGCAGGCGTACGCCACTGCCACCTATAGGCGATGAGGATTTCGCAGCATCACCATGGCGACGCGCTGTTAATCAGTTATCTGAGCATGAGCAGGCATGGCTTCGATATTGCTATGGATATGATCTGGATTTTCGCCATCAGATCACCTTGTGTGAATACATCTGGCACGAGTTCAAGCTATGCCTCCCGACAGGGTTAATTAAGAAAACGCAAAAGCGGCTTTCTTCGCTCGTTTGGGTGGCAGTGCAGGAGATTGCCTGTTCTCAGTCGAACAGTACTTTCAAGAAATATGCAGGTGCTTTGCTGGCCTCACGGCTGGGGGTATCACGATCAACCTGGAGCCGCATTTATTCACCGCACTGGCAGGAATTAAAAGCGATGGTAAGAGCGCTGGATGAAGCATCTATCCATGGCGCTCTGGAGAAATACATTAACGCGTTGGATGAATAGCATAATCGGAGCAGGAAAAAGCCCAACGGAGTGGGCTTCTGCTCAGGTTAATTGAAGTTACTCAACACCCTGTACTTGATGCTCTGGTTTGTGGCCTCAATGACCTCAATTCGAGCGCCTTTGTAGCCAATTGTTTTGGATTCTGATAGGTCGTATTCGACCTCGTTATTGAATGCGGGACGCGCCATGTTTCCAGAGGACTCGCGGTATCCAATGTTAATTTTGTCTCCGACACGGCCATTATAGAGCAGGGTTTGCTGGAAGCTGTTTTCAGAGCTGACATTCAAAGTAGTGTGCTCGAATGGCATGTTGTCCTCACAGATGGAGGCTGAGAAAACAGTAATCACACACAGTGTTCTTGTGTTCTTTTTTGCCATTATACCTTGCCACATATCAGCTATTGCGGCCTTATCAACGTTTGCAGAATCAGGCGTGCCTGTTGGCAGATAAAACTCATTTTTGGCATCTTCGCCAACTTTCTTCAGATAGCCAGGCGTAACGGTGTAGGCCCAGGAGACCTTAGCCGGTGCAGTAACCTTCAGCCCTTCATACCGTGACGCAACACCTTGGCGCAACAGGGAATCACCAACGTATGCTGTGTTAATCGAACCTTTAGGGGGTTCACTGATATTTTCTGTTGTTGGGCTGTAGTTATATTTTGGCGAGGTACATCCTGTTAACAAAGCAAATACAGTTAATATTAAAAGTTTTTGCATATCCCTATCCTTACGATTAAAAAATTATCGATGCAAAGACCTTACAGGCATGGCCCTTGCCGTGAATTTACTTGAATATAATCGATACTATCAATTGTTAAACATGGGAACAGAAGGCTTTTTTGCCCCTTTTTCTGGATAGCAATGATGAGTAGATAGATTCGGGCACAGGACTGTAAGGCATTGTCAGGTGGTAAAGTTATATTACTTGCTGCAAGTAGTGCAACAAGAACAAATGATCTTGCAAACTGCAACAAAAAAGGCCATATTTAGCTCATATTTTATATAATGCCTGCACTCTATATCGAGACAATGTAATCCGCCAGTGAGTGGTTTCTTTACTAGAAACACCCTCAGATTGCTCCCTGATAGCTTACATTCAGTTTTAATAAAACATGAAGGTAGTATTCATCTTTTCACGGAGGAAAAATGAAGTACATTTGTACTCTTTTTATGCTGCTAACGGCGCCATCTTATGCCATGGCAAATAATCAGCAGCAGTCAGCTGAAGATTTATGTGAGATGGAATGGCGTATAACGGATAGAGCCGGTTCAACCGATACGGATGTATTTGAAATCGTATATGGTGAACTTACTGCTTTTAATGCAGCTGGGCATTCCTTGTCTGACTATTCGATAGATAAGGCTGACTTTGTGAAAGTATCTACTGAGGGTGCCAAGAGCTTCAGGAAAATGGTGGGTGAGATGACTACTCCCTATGATGAAGCCAGAAGCTTTTTTAAAGAGAGAATGACACCGATTTGCATCAAAAATGTTTTAAAGAACCTGAACCAGGGCCATTAACATTTAACCGATTAACCAGATTTAGGCTCGCTAAGGCGGGCCTTTTTTGTATCTAAAACACTCTAAAAACAGAGGAAGAAATAATGGCTGAGCCATTGAGCACCAGCGCTACTCTAGGAACGGTAGCTGGCTGGGGCATTGTCACGTCTGCGCTGGTGGGATTCATCACCTCTGTAGATTACTCAATCGCGTTCGGGGCGTTTGCCGGGTCGATGTGCTTTATCGTCACTGCCAGCGACCTGACGCGCCGCCAGATATGCGGTTATTTCCTGTTTGGTTACGCGGCTGGCATTTTCGGTGCAGGTTTTGTCGCTGACAAAATTGAGGACTATCTGGATTACCGCGAAAAACCGCTCGATGCTCTGTCAGCCGTAATCATTTCCGCTGCTGCTGTGCAAGGCTATTTCTGGCTGAAAAACGGCGGCATTTCAAAACTGCCGTTCGTCAAAAAATGGATGGGGGAACAATCATGATTAGCCACGACCTCCTTACGGTAATTGATGTCGCCATTTGTGCAGCTATTGCTTTGCGTCTGATGCTGTTCAGTAAAACGGGCAGAACGCATAAACCAGGTATCTCATGGATTGCTGCTGGACTGATTCTTTTTTACGGCAACTTTGGGCTGCTGTGGTTATTCGGTCATTACCACGCAAGCGGCTGGCCGGTGGTTGTAGCGAACGCACTGATTTGCATCGCGGTGTTTGCGGCGCGTGGAAACGTTGCGCACATGGTTTCATATCCAACGGAGGGAGGTACCAAAAAATGACAGGTAATAAAAAACCACGCGGCATCCGCAACAACAACCCTGGAAACATTCGCTGGTGCGATGAGTGGCAGGGATTGGTACCAAAATCCCAGCGCACTGATAAATCGTTCTGCCAGTTCATCTCGCCAGAATACGGTATTCGCGCGATGATCGTCATCCTTCGCAATTATCAGAGCAAATACGGGCTGCGCACGATCACCGGCATGATCAAGCGCTGGGCACCGCCAAACGAGAACAATACGCAGGCATACATTAACAGTGTGGTGCAGGCCACCGGAACTGAAGCAGACCAGCCGATTGATCTGCTCGATAGCCGTAAACTGTTTCCTCTACTGCAGGCCATCATCCAACATGAAAACGGCTCCCAACCTTACGAATTCAATGTGTTCGTCAGCGCTTTGGATCTTGCTGGATCGTAATAGGTGCAGAATAGATGAAAAGATTCTGGCTAGCTGGAGTCCTTTTAGCTGTCAGTCTGGCGCTCGGCTGGGCTACTAACCACTATTACAATAAAGCAGTAGCCTGGAGAACATTAGCACAGCATGCTCAGGAACTGACAAGGCAGCAGGCGGACACTATCACCGATATGCAGACACGCCAGCGCAATGTGACTGCTCTTGATGAGAAATACACAAAGGAATTAGCTGATGCTAAAGCGACTATCAATCAGCTTCATAATGATGTTGCTACTGACAAGCGCCGGTTGCAGCTCAAGGCCGCTTGTGCGAAGCAATCCGGCACCGGCACCACCAGCATGGATGATGCAGCCAGCGCCAGACTTACTGACTCCGCTCAACGGGATTATTTCATTCTCAGAGAGCGAATAGAAGTTGCCGGAAAGCAAATAGCAGGGCTGCAGCAATACATTAATGATCAATGCTTGAAGTGAACATCAAATAACTCATGTCACACTGCGCCCGATGATGAAACCTAAAGAACTTTCTAATTCAGCCGATACCTTTTGTTCATTCTAAAAGGAGGTTTTATGACAATTGTTGAATATACCGTGTTGGTTACGTTTGATCTGAGTTATGCGGATTCTGGGGATTATCGTAGTGTAAATACCTTCCTATCCTCAGAGGGATTTGAACCATTGTCCCATAAAGGTCACAAACTACCCAGCAATACATATCTTGGAACAGAATCAGCGATTATCGGCTCACATGAGATGGTGGCAGATGGTGCTGTAAGGGTAAAAGACAGCGTTTATCGAAGCATAAAAGCAGCCATGAATGGTAGTGGTCTGCAATCGGTTGTTTTTGTTATGGTGTCACCAAAAACAGATACTTTTTATTCATGTTCAAAACCTGTGAATTTTTAGTTTAGGTCAAGAAATAAACACTCATTACAAGAAAATATTCGTTACTTTATCGCCTATGGTTAGCTGTTTACAACGGTCCATTAGTAACTGTACTCACTAATGCCGTAAATAAGGAAGGCGCAAGGGTTTACCTTGCGCCTGATAATGTGCCAATGATGCATTTTGAATTAGACTACCCTGACACTACGTATTTTTTAGATTTAATCAATTCAAACAGGCTTAGTGCTTCATCAGAAAGTTCCCGGCGTGTTATCCAAACATCTTCACCTAGCTGCCAAGCCATACCGTGATCCTGATTCACTCCAGGATAAGCGATTGGGCTATCGTCACGGTTGCTGTTTGCTGCTTGCATTTTAGCCAAAGGAATTCTTAATCGATTAATCTTTTTCTTGTAAGCATTTATCTCTCCATGCACATAATTCAATGGGGAATCAGGGGTTTTGGCAAATTCGTCTAGAGTGCGAATCAACTCGTACATACCTAAGACCCATAGGTATGATGTCGTTACATGGTCGCTTAGGTCATTGTAAGGATTTTTTGGGAAACCAGTTTTAGAAACTTCAATGTCATCATTAATTAAACGCGCATCTAAAGCACCAAGATTCTGGAGCGTTGACACAGACCAGAAATTATGTATCGCAATAGAGTACGAGCAATCAACCCATCTTTTGTTCCTCTCAACGTCAAATAGGCCAGCAATACAAGCCCTTAGCTTAGCATTGTGAGGTTTTTCTATTTCTTTAGCGACTTCATCCATTTTCACTCCGAAGGTAGTTATTGTACCCGCAAGCTAAGGCAAATGTTCTGCTACGAGTGCTTAGTTGATTGTCCAGTGCGTTTGACTAACTAAGGTTGTATGCAACCAAAACGGCTAAAGCTCCGGAAAGGAGCCGTAAGGTCGCTGTAAAGAAACTTTTACTTTTTATACTTGAGAATTTAATGAAGTCAGTAGATGCCTGACAACAAATAATGGCTGCAAAAATCCATGCAATACTGACTTTGGGTAAATGAGTAGAATGGAATGACATCCATGTACATCCGGCTGTTGAAAGAAGAAAAAACACTAAAACTAGCCATTGATCTTTTAAGTCCTCAAGGCCTGCTTGGAACCATGTTTTTTGATCAGAACTTTGAGCAGATCCGCCATCAGAATTTACCATTATTTTTTTTCTCAGCCACATTAGTTAAATGATTGTTTGCAATAACGCTTTCAATATACTCAAACATTAAAAAATTTAAAGTATAATTTATGGGCACCTCCGATCAGGAGGCCATCTAATCGGCTTGCGTTGCTTTGAACACTCAGCAAACTGGGCACTGCTAACCAGTTGCGGCAACCTGATAAAGCCGCGGCCACTGGAGGCGTACCGGTCAGTGAATCAGCGTCAATCAAGCCTTTCAGGTGAGCTGGCCAGTCAAGTATATGAGCCAGAGCCGCCAGAAAAGATGACCTGCGGTGACAGCGTAAGCCTCAATGCTGAGTTATGTAGTGTTTTGCAGATGCAGTGACGATAGGGCGGCGATAAGGGCTTTCCACCAAAGTAACGTCAACGAGGATGCGTTTGTTTATTTTAAGCCGCATTATGTTCCAGTCTATTTTGTTGATAGCGAGGCTGGGATAAAGCTATGGAAGTTATGAAAGCTTTGGAAATGGGTATTTGGGCTATTTTTATAGGCATGGTTATCATTGTTGGGAGAATTTGGCTTAAGTCAGCAATTGAGCAAAGTGTTAAGCATCAAGCCGATGTTTTATTGGAAAAAATAAAGCAGGCTAATGCAATTTCATTTGAAAAAGACAAAAGAGATCATGAGGTAAGGATGAAGTCCGCTTTGCTTGCAGAGTTGATGGCAGAGTGGATCAGTACACCTCAGGACAGAAAAAAACTTAGGCAGTTAACTAATGAAGCATTTTTGTGGTTGCCACAAGGACTGGCAAAGGAATTATCTAAAGTGCTTTCACATGACCCTTCTAATATCGGATACCGAAATTTTATGAAAAAAGTTAGGGTTCATTTGCTCGGGGATGATGATGGTCTAGAGCAAGGCGATATCATTACATTCCACTTAACAAAGCATGAGATTGCCGAAATTGCTATCAAAGAACTTGAAGCTAGGATGCGTGTCAATTTTGAGGAAGATGAAACAGGAGTGCCTCTTAATCAAGGTATTGTAGATGAAAAATTCTCTGTTTGATTGAACTCATAAAGTGATGGGTATCACGGTATCACAAGGCGCACTTGCGGGTGCGCTTGATGATGTTAATCTGACATAAAAAAGGAGAGTTTATGGCAATCGAAATGAATCATGTCTCAGTATGGGTATTGAATTATCGTTATTCCGCACCTGGGCTTGAAAACTGTATCGGTGTTCATTTTTTGGGCGCCATTGAGAATGAGACTATCGAACAGCTCCAAGAAAGGATGTATAGAGAAGTTGAGGCGCAAAATATCAAATCACATGGCGGATTCAATCTCATATCAGGAAAAATAGACCCATTCGAAATGAAAAATAAATAGCCGACTTCAGGCGGTTTTTACTGCTCTCATTACAGAAGCCACTCATTGAGCGGCTTCGATAATGACTACGAGTCTGGCTGTGATGCTAAGTAATCTAAGCCGTGCGCAGTGATGCGAGTGTTATTGGAATGTATCTCCCATTCACGCTGATGCTCCAAATACCTAAGAGTTGTACTAATCAAACCTTTCTCAGACAAGTAGATGAGATGTCCGTCCAGAATGCTTTCTTCGATTTCTGTTAGTAGCTTCCTGTACCCTTCAGTCTCTAGCATGAAGGGGTATACATCCGCCAACTTAGTAAGAATACCAACGATAATGTTGTTATCAATCTTCATAAAGTTTTCCTATTAATGTGAGCTGAGTGTGTAGTGTGTCGATTATATCAGATATTTAAATGCAGCATTGAAGCCGCCCCCATTATAGTGCGAATCACTTCACAAGCGATAACCTCCTTCGGGAAGTTTTTTATTGGAGCTACCAATGATTATCACACCTGACGCCATTATTTTTGGTGGCACCAGTATGCATGGCATCTCAGCGCCTGGCGCAATAAATATTGGCGGCCATGACAAACCACCAGCCGACACGATATTCATCCAGAACGACAGTAACACCAACCCTTCATCGCTGTGGTACGTCACACAGGTTGATGCCACGCATTACACAATGGCAAACGCCACCGCGCCCAAAGGATGGCAATACCTAGGAGCATTCCTTGTCGATGGCAAATCTGGTGTAAGAGGGGGGCGCGCAGACGGTGCTGTCTGGACCATATCAAATCCCAGCATGGTGCAGCACATCACCACGTCGGCTAAAGGGCAGGCGGCTGTGAGCATACTCACCCCAGGAATTTGCACGCTGACGGTAACGCTGCGCGATATGGTTTCAACGCTGGTGATAACAGCAGTCGATGCATCCTGAATGAGAGAGAAAAATGGCTACTGAAAATAAAACGGTGGGAACATCCTGGACACTCATTGCGAGCGGTGCAGATTCTATGCTGATCACAGCTGTTGCCGGTTACGGGGATATCTGTGAATCAACCGGCATTCCGCCCGAATCCCTGTTAGGCCACCCGATTTATGCTGGTGGTGAAAAAAATAACTCTTACACAGCGACGGGAGAGATTTACGGGCGGGCAGCGGCGGGATCATCACAGATGCAACTGGCATTGACGCCGTAAAGAAATATGAAGGTGGGCGACTACTGGCAGCGGTAACTGCCAGCAGACATCCATACCCACGGAACAGTCATGATGAGTATGAACCAAGGCCCAGCTCGCTCTGCAGAGCCGGGCTATTTTATTGGATTCTCAGAAATGACCACAACAGAAAATCTTCCGCAGCTCACTATCATTTACCGATCGTTGAGCGAAATCATTCCCCATGCACGTAATGCGCGCACACATTCAGATGCGCAGGTGCAGCAAATCGCCGCCAGCATTACTGAGTTCGGCTGGACTAATCCCGTACTGATAGATGAATCAGGGGATCTGATAGCAGGGCATGGTCGTGTGATGGCTGCTGAAAAGCTCGGTATAACCGATGTGCCGGCCATCATCCTGCCGGGATTATCAGCAGAGCAAAAACAAGCCTACCGGATAGCCGATAATAAGCTGGCGCTGAATGCAGGCTGGGACACAGAGCTGTTAAAGCTGGAATTTGCTGAGTTAATGGATGCGAGATTCGATATCAGCCTGACGGGGTTCAGCCTGGAAGAGTTGGACGAATTGCTGGTGGAGGTCGAAACCGAAACCCTCAATGATGAAGACCCCTACACTGCAAAAATCGACACGCCGGTTTACGAGCCATCCGAAACAGTCCCTGAAGTATCAGAGCTGTATGACGAAAATAAAACGCAGGATCTGCGTGGGCGCATTGAGGCGGCAGAACTTCCGCCTGAGGTTGAAAGATTTCTGCTGAGCGCTGCGGAGCGCCACACCGTATTCCATTTCAACAAAATCGCTGATTACTACGCATCGGCGAGCGCTGAGGTTCAGGCACTGTTTGAGGAGTCTGCTCTGGTCATAATCGACTATGAAAAGGCGATTGAACATGGATTCGTCCATCTGACAAAAAAGATGGTAAAGATCGTCCACGGTGAGGAGGAAGAGCATGCGTGATGATTTCTGCGCATTCATCCTGAGCCATGGGCGCCCGGATAAAATCTATACGCTAAATCTGCTAAAAAAATCAGGCTACACGGGGAAGTATTTTATCGTCATAGACGATGAGGACACTACACGGGAGCGTTATCAGGAATTGTTCGGCGACAAAGTGCTGGTTTTCTCAAAGAGCGATATCGCCAGCCGGTTCGATGAGGCCGACAATTTTGGTGACCGGCGATCTATTTTTTATGCCCGTAATGCCTGTTTCGATTTGGCAAAAAAAGTGGGCTGCAAATATTTTATCGAGCTGGACGATGATTACACGGCGTTTCAGTTCAGGGTCGGCAAGGAGCTCGAAAAAGATTATTGCCTGATCACCCGCCTCGATCCGGTTCTGGAGGCAATGATTGAGTATTACGAGGCAATCCCTGCCAAAACCATTGCAATGGCACAGGGTGGAGATTTTCTCGGAGACTCTAATAACGCCTCATGGCTGAAGCGGAAAGCCATGAATAGCCTGATTTGCTCCACTGACAGGCCATTCGAGTTTATCGGTCGCATTAATGAGGACGTGAACACCTACACGACACTCGGCCGCCGTGGTGAGTTATTCCTGACAATCGGTGCCGTCCAGCTACTGCAAAAACCCACACAATCGAACAGTGGCGGCATGACAGAGCTGTATCTGGCATCAGGAACATACGTCAAAAGTTTCTACTCGGTGATGTACTCACCATCATGCGTGAAAATCTCAACAATGGGTTTAGCCCATGAGCGTATTCATCACAGGATCAGTTGGAACAACACCGCAGTAAAAATTCTCGACGAAAAGTATAAAAAACGCCTGCCGACCGACAGGGGGTAATCATGCTCCCGTTGTCAAAAATTGAATCCCTCGCAGCCTTTCGAATGAACGAACAGCAGATAGCTGACGTCCTCGATATCGATCTGGTTAACCTCAAACAGAACCGTGAATTGATGAGCTCATTCAGAGATGCCATGAGGAAAGGCCGAGCGAAAGGAGAAGTAGAGCTAAGGCGGGCGTTATATGAGCGTGCGCGTAAAGGCGATGCACAGGCCCACAACGAACTAATGAGATTATCTGCCAGTAAGGACTGATAGATGAGCAAACCCGACTGGAGGGCGCTGCAGTCTCAGTTTGCTGCTGCTCATGCCAGTACGGGTATATCACCCAAAGCGTGGTGTGAACAGGAGGGATTAAACTACAGCAGCGCTCGCCGCTACATAAAGAAGCCGGTAAAAAAAACTGCGCAAAAAACTTCTGAAGGAACTGCGCAAAAAAGTGCGCAAAAGAAAGCTGCGCAAAAAACTTCTAAAGCCTTAACCAGCCAGAAGGCTGAGCCTGCAAGGGCTGCGCAAAAGAAAAGTGCGCACTTTCCGTATGCTTCCTCATTTTGCGCAGATTTAAATGCGCAGGAACAAACGTTCGTGACCGAGTTTTTAAAGACGCGCGATAAATATGCGGCCTATAAAAAAGCGGGCTACACCGGGGGGGATCGTGCTGCCAGAATGCTCCATCGAAAGCCCAACATTACGCGGGCTATAAATCGCGGTTTGGAGCAGCTTCATAAAGACGCTGTACTGAGCGGTCAGGAGGTTTTACGCCACTGGCACGAAATCGCTATTGCCGATCCCGGCGAGATTTCTCAGATGCGCCGATGCTGCTGCAGGCATTGCTGGGGTGAACGATTTCTCTATCAGTGGCGTGATATCGATGAATATGACCGCGCGGCAGAAAAAGCCCTGGCGGATGGAAAACCTCAGCCTGAATACGGCGGCCTGGGATTTATTGAGAACGATGATCCCAATCCCGATTGTCCACGTTGTGCCGGTGAAGGGGTGGCAGATGTTTATCTGGCAGATACCCGCGACATAACAGGCCCATCACGCCGACTCATTGCTGGGGTAAAAAAATCAAAATTCGGCATTGAAATAATAATGCGCGATCAGGATGCAGCTCTGAAGCATCTGGCGGCATTTCACCAACTGGCGGTCAGCGAGCAGGAGCGGGAGCTGCGATTACTCAAAGCTGAGCAGACGCGCCTGGCTAACGAAAAACTACAGGCCGAAATTGAGGCTCTGAGAAAACAACTGGCCGCGAAAAATGAGGAGGATGAGGAGCCGTTGCCGGTAGCGATAAACATTAACGTCGTGGATGCACGCGTGAGGGATGACGATGACGGGGATTTCACCGCAACTTAATATTCCTCAGGCGCGGTTCCTCGCAATGCCACATAAATTCAAAGCGTACGTCGCCGGGTTCGGTTCCGGTAAAACGTGGGTCGGTTGCGGCGGGCTGTGCAAGGGCGTCTGGGAACATCCGAAAATCAATCAGGGGTATTTTGCCCCGACCTATCCGCAGATACGCGACATTTTTTATCCCACGATTGAAGAAGTAGCGTTCGATTGGGGATTGAAGACCAAAATCAACGAGGGCAACAAAGAGGTCCATTTTTATGCTGGACGGCAGTACCGGGGAACCACGCTCTGCCGGTCGATGGAAAAACCGCAGACGATAGTCGGTTTTAAAATCGGTAAAGCGTTGATCGATGAGCTGGACGTTCTGCCGACAAAAAAGGCGCAAATGGCCTGGCGAAAAATAATCGCCCGTATGCGTTATAAAGTTCCAGGACTGCTCAACGGCATAGACGTGACAACGACCCCAGAGGGGTTCAAGTTCGTTTACCAGCAATTTGTTAAGGCTATGAGGGAAAAGCCCTCACTTAGTGGCATGTATGGTCTCATTCAGGCGTCCACGTTTGATAATGAGAAAAATCTCCCGGATGACTATATCCCATCCCTGATGGCCAGCTATCCACCTGAGCTGATCAAAGCCTACCTCAAAGGGCAATTTACCAACCTCGTTAGCGGCACCATATATCACCAGTTTGATCGCGTTCTGAATAACTGCGAGGAGGAAGAGCAGCCAGGGGAGCCGATCTATATCGGGATGGATTTCAACGTGGGGAAAATGACGGGGATCGTTCACGTTCTCCGCCTGGGCCTGCCGTGTGCCGTTACCGAGATAACCAAAGGGATGGACACGCCAGACATGATTCGCATGATCAAAGAGCGCTTCTGGCTGTATGACGGCAATAATTATCGCAAAACACGCGAGATTTATATTTATCCCGATGCCTCCGGTAATTCCCGGAAATCAGTCAACGCCAGCGCAACGGATATAGCCCAGCTCAAGCAGGCTGGATTTACCGTTGTCGTTAATGCCGCAAACCCTCCCGTAAAAGATCGCGTTAACTCAATGAACGCCATGTTCTGCAACGGGAATGGCGTGCGGCGCTACAAGGTGAACGTTAAACGCTGTCCTGTTTACGCTGAGGCGCTGGAACAGCAGGTATGGGGCGACAATGGCGAGCCTGATAAATCAGATGACAATGACCACCCGAACGATGCTGGTGGCTATTTCATCATTAAACAATTCCCAATAGTTAAACCGACCGGAAAAGTCACAAAATTGCGGATGTAATTTATGCCTGATATTTCTACCCCGAATCTCGACTATAACGACATGCTGGACGCGTGGGATCTCAATGACGCGCTGATGGGCGGCACATTTTATATCCGCCAGCTCGGTGAGATTTATATGCCACGCTGGATTAATGAGGAGAAAGAGGATTACCAGCGCCGCCTGGCTATTTCGACACTACTCCCGGCCTACGAGGAAACGATCAAGCAAAACTGCGGGCGGGTTTTTGCTGACGTTGTTCAACTGAGTGAAAACACACCTGAGCGAATAGTGGAGTATTCAAAAAATATTGATTTGGTCGGGAATCGCCTGGATGTATGGGCACAGGAGTTTTTTAGCCTGGGCTTACAATATGGCCTCGTTCACGCGCTGGTTGATCATCCTCGTATTGATAAAACTGTGGTGCGCACACGCGCAGATGAAATAGCTTCAGGCGCACGTCCCTACGTGACGATGCTTAACCCTAAACAGGTTATCGGCTGGAAGTCGAAGCCGTTAAACGGTCGGGTGGTGCTGACAGAGTTACGTATCCGCGAGGTTGTGGTTATTGATGGCGAGAATTTTGGTCAGAAAAAGATTGAGCAAATCCGCTACATCCTGCCTGGTAAAGTAGAAATCTGGCGCAAAGGTGTTGGGATAGAGGATAAAAACGTCTGGCTGCTACATGAGGCGTGGGAGACCAGCAGACAGGATATTCCGCTTGTCACTTTCTACACCAAAAGCACTGGATTTATGCGCGGTAAACCGCCGCTGCTTGAACTGGCCCATCTGAATATCAAACACTGGCAGAGTCAGAGCGAGCAGGACAACATCTTGCATATAGCTCGTGTACCGCTTTTGGTGACGTTCGGGCTTGCTGAGGGTGAAACGTTAAAAATCGGGGCATCCAGCGCAACGAATTTCTCAGATCGGGAACAGCAGGGCGTTGAATATGTAGAGCATACCGGCAGCGCCATCGGTGCGGGGCAAACCTCTCTCGATACCCTCGAGGATCAGATGCGCATGGCGGGTGCAAAACTGCTGCGTGCTGAAAATACCTCAACCAAATCCGTAGACCAGACAGAGCAGGAAACAATGCAGGAAAACTCGCCCCTGTTCACGATGGCGAATTCCCTGGAGGACGCGCTGGATAACATACTGCAGATCATGGCCGAGTACATTGGCGAGCGTGATGGCGGTAATGTCGATGTGCGTACCGAGCTGGACGTTGCAGACCAGTCATTTAACGCCCCTTCAGCGCTGGCTATTCAGAGTCTGCGGCAGGGTGGCGACATACGTCCGATTGATGCGGTACGAGCCTATCAGCGCCTAAAAATCATTGACCCTGACGCTACGCCTGAGAACGTGCTGGATGAGTTGCAGAATCAGCCCGTGGTTCTGAGAGGGGGTTAAGGTGGCGACCATTAACGAAACTCTGCGCGATGAGTCGATAGCTCACGCACTATGGATTAGCCGGTACAGCACCGGCGTAGCAAGTCGGATGGTGAAGGTGCTCAATGAGAGTGACGCTGAATTATCTGCACGACTTATTGTAGCGCTGGAAACGCTCGATCCAGCCAACTTCACCGTGCAACGTATCGAAACGATGCTGGTGGGCGTGCGTGAGATTAACAGACAGGCCACCGCTGCCTATCTTAACGGCATGACGACAGAACTCCGTGATTTTGCAGAGCATGAGGCAGGGTTTCAGTTGAGCCTGTTTGATGCCCTACTGCCTGATGAGGTCAAAACCCGCTATCCACTGCAATCAGTAACGCCTGAAATGGTTTATGCCGCGGCTATGTCGAAACCATTCCAGGGGAAGCTACTCAGGGAATGGGCCTCCGGTCTGGAGGCAGACAGGATGGCTCGCGTATCCAACACCATCAGGCAGGGTTTTTTACTCGGCGACACGACAACGCAACTGGCAAAAAAAATACACGGACACGCGAACCGGGGGTATCAGGATGGCGCGCTGCAGATGAGCCGCAGCAACGCAGCCAGCATCGCTAAAACTGCGGTCGGCCACGTTGCAGCCACTGCCAGAGAGGAGTTCGCTAGCGTTAACGACGACCTGCTGAGCGGCAAGCAATGGCTCTCTACCCTGGATAATCACACCACGCCAATGTGCCGCATCCGGGATCGGTTGCGCTACACGCTGGCAAACAAACCCATCGGCCATAAAATCCCCTATTTGCAGGGGCCGGGAAAAATCCATTTCTGTTGTCGCTCGACCGAGACTTTGATCCTCAAATCGGCTGCAGAGCTGGGGCTCGATATTCGGGAGATTTCAGGCGCAACACGCGCCAGCATGGATGGTCAGGTTCCGGCTGATACTGATTACAGTGGTTGGTTCGCTCGCCAGCCGTATGAGCGTCAAAAGCAGATAGTCGGGCAGCAGCGCGCCATACTGATGAGAGATGGCGGAATGTCGCCGGACCAGTTCTACACCGACAGGGGGGAATGGCTGACGCTGGCGCAGTTACGGGAACGGGATGAACAGGCGTTTATAAGGGCAGGGATCTGATATGCATAATTCAACGAAGCGAAACGGAGCTGAAAGCAATTTTCACTATGTTGGTGACGGGCGGGGCCAGCGAAATGTTTTTGTTAATGGCAATAAAATAAAAAATTGTATATGGGCGGATATTGATCGAGGCGTTGTCGCTTTTTGCCCGTACCCCTTCCGGGCGCATAAAACAAAGAGGGATGAGATTTATTCTCGAAAAATTCGCGGAAAATTAATTATCGAATTTATTTAATTTTTATTTTTTATTTTTCTCATGAGCTGCCTAAGGGCGGCTTTTTTATTGCCGCAATTCGGATGATGCGTGGCGCAACGGTCGGATGACCAGCTAACCAGGTAAAAAACATGAAACTCAAAACAGTTGAAGTAAACGGTAAAAACTATGCAGAAGTAGACGCAAACGGCCTGCCGGTTTACGTGCATGACGATGGCAAAGAAATCGGGTTCGATGCTGCGCAGGCGGTCAATAAAATCTCATCACTGAACGGAGAGGCAAAAACTCATCGTGAGGCAAAAGAGGCAGCAGAAACCAAGCTGGCTGCATTCGCCAAAATCAGCGACCCGGCAAAAGCGATTGAAGCGCTGGAGCTAATGACGAAAATCGACCAGAAAAAGCTGATCGATGCGGGTGCAGTGGATCAGGTCAGAGCGGAGATCACGAAGACGTTTCAGACCCAGCTCGATGAGGCTACAGCGCAAAGCAAAGCGCTTGAGGGCCAACTGTACGAAGCAAAAATTGGGGGCAGCTTTGCCGCATCCAAATTCATCACCGACAAACTGGCAATTCCGTCTGATTTTGTGCAGGCCCGATTCGGTCAGTCTTTCAAACTCGAAGACGGGAAGGTCGTTGCTTATGACCCAAGCGGAAATAAGATTTACTCACGCTCAAAACCCGGCGAACTTGCCAGCTTCGACGAAGCACTGGAACACCTGGTAGAGCAGTATCCGCAGAAAGATCACATCCTCAAGGCCAGCGGTAATAGCGGTGGTGGCTCACAACAGACCCAGCATTCTGCAGGCCAGAAAACCATGAAACGCTCTGCATTCGATTCGCTGGACCCTTCCGCACGACAGGCGGCGCTGGCCGATAAAATCACCATCGTCGACTAATTTTGCTGCGCCCCCGGATGGGGGCCAGTGCCAGAGCTGGATAGCTCAGATAACCCTCATTTAATTTTTTCCAAAGGAAATTTTCATTTATGTCTAACACCCTCACCGGGTTAATCCCAACTATCTATACCGCTCTGGATATCGTTTCTCGCGAACAGGTTGGATTTATTCCTGCCGTTGCACGAAATCCGAAAGCTGACGCAGCTGCAAAAGGCCAGACGGTATCAGCGCCGGTTGCACCTGCGGCAACAACTGTAGACATTGAGCCAGGCCCAACTGCGCCAAACGATGGTGATCAGGCTATCGACACCGTTAATGTGGTCATTACTAAATCCAAAATGGCCCCTGTTAAATGGAATGGTGAGGAACAGCTGGCGATTGGCCCATCCGGCACCTACAACACTATTCTTGCGGACCAGTTCACCCAGGCATTTCGCGCCATTGCAAACGAAGTTGACGCTGATCTTGCATCGCTTTATTACGGCTCATCCCGCGCAATCGGGACCATCGGCACAACGCCTTTTGGCATCAAAGAGGATCTGACTGATTTTGCTCAGGCTCGGCAGGTGCTGGAGGATAACGGTTCACCCACCACGAACCTGCAAATGGTGCTGGGTTCATCAGCCATCGCAAATGTGCGTGGCAAACAGTCAGTATTGTTCAAAGTTAACGAGGCAGGCACTGACGAACTTCTGCGCGAGGGCATCATCGGACGTATTGAAGGCTTCAACCTTCATAACTCAGCCGGTATTAAAAAGGTGCCTGCCACTACAGCGAAAGGTTACCTGGTTAACGGCAGCAAAAATGAAGGCGACGTGATTATTCCTGTCGATACCGGCACCGGGGAAATCGCACGGGGTTCTATCGTTACTTTCGCTGGCGACGGCCATCGCTACGTGGTTCTGGCCGCTACCGCGACAACTATCACGCTTAGCGCGCCGGGTCTGCGTCAGGATCTGGCCGATAATACCGAAATCACTGTGCAAGGCGGTTTTGTGCCAAATATGGCGTTTGATCGCAACTCATTTGTACTCGCCTCGCGTACTCCGGCAATGCCAAAAGGCGGGGACGCAGCAGATGACGTAATGAACGTTACTGATCCGGTATCGGGTATTACGTTCCAGGTTGCGCTATATCGCCAGTATCGCCAGGTGCGTTACGAGGTTGGTCTGGCGTGGGGTGTGGCGTCAGTTAAACCTGCGCACTCGGCAATCATTCTTGGTTAATCCAGGGGCTTCGGCCCCTTTTTTATTTCTGGAGTTCATATGGCGAATTTGACAAAAGAACAGCGGGCGGCGCGTCAGGCTGAAGAGCTGCAAAAGCAGCAGGCGGAGCAACAGCAGTTGGAACAGCAGCGTTCCGAGTTAGACCAGCAACGGCAGAAACTGGAGCAGCAACAACAGCAGTTGATTTTGCAGCAGGAGCAACTGATGCAGGACCAGCAGCAACTGAATCAGGATCGCCAGCAGCTTGAACAGGATCGCCAGCAATTTGACGCTGAACGAAATCTGGCGCTGTTGCAGGCTTCACTTGAGAAACCTGTGGCAGGCGAACAGGGCGATGTAGATGCCAATGGAGTATCAACATTTACACCATCTGTTGAAAGCGCCGCCACCGTTACGATGGTGCGCCATTTCCCTGAATTCCCTGGCGGCCCTACCGAGGCCAGAGTTCATTCCGATAATGTCCGAAAATGGATCGAGCATGGTTGGCTGGTGGCTGACGAGGGCTAAATATGCGCACGTTCATCACAATTGCGCAGGTGGACACGTTATTAGGTACAGGGTGGACAGAGGACAGCAAAAAATCGCGCTCTGTGCTGTCTGCTAATGCGTGGATGAATGGCCTGAATCTGAACATCAAAGGCGACGCTATTCCTGAGAACGTGGTGCTGGCGGGTGCCTACGCTGCGCAGGCTGCTGCAAACGGCGGGTTATTCCAGCAGAAAACTGATTCCGGCGTGCTTACCAGCCGCTCTGTAGAGGTCGATGGGGCTAAAGTCTCCAAGTCTTATTCATCGCTATCCACCAACAGCAGCGCATTACTTGATTCAGACCTTCAACTGGCGCTGGCGCTGCTGCGACCGTATGGGGCCAGTTCATCGCAAATACGTGTTAACAGGGGGTAAGGGTGGGTATTCGTGACGAGTTACAGGCAGAGATTGCTGCAGCATTTGATGATGATTTGAAAGACGCGGTTTGCGAGTTCTCCGGTGCGAGCTTTTCAGAAACAAGCGTTGATCAGGTAACGGAGCAGGTTATCGGTGAAAAAATCAGTTATTCAGGTCGTGGCGTGCTTTCCAGATACCGGCTGGACAGCATTGATGGCGTCAACATCCTGCGCGGCGACCTGAAACTGACAGCGATGACAAACGAGGTGAGCGGTAAACTTGGGATGGATCATCTGATCACAGCGCCAGACCTGCTTACTGGCAAATCCCAGCAATACAAAATCATTAGCGCCGACACAGACCCGGCGAGAGCGGCTTATCTGTTGCAACTACGGAGGGCATGAGTGGGAAAATCGTGGGATTTCGATCCCGCTGCGTTTGCGGGACTCGTTGAGGAGGATGTAGGGAAAAAACAGCGTGCGATCGCTATCCAGCTGCTCAACAGCGTAGTCATGAGATCACCTGTTGGTAATCCCGAATTATGGGCCATCAACAGCGCGCAGGTTCGCCAGCGTGATCGTGTAAGTGACATTAATCACGCTCTCAGAGAAAGCGATGAGCACGGCTCTGCAGATAAAAATGGAAACAGGAGGATTAAAAAAGGCCATAAGGCTGTGCTCGCGGAAGCGGTTTACAGCGCTAACTCCGGGCCATTAGGTCCGACGAAGCCGCGAAAACTAAAACGCGGGCAGGGAGAGATTTACCGACCACCTGATTATCGCGCCGGTACATTTCGGGCATCACATTTTGTGAGCATAGACCAGCCCAGCAATTGGGTTCCTGAAGAGCCTGATCCGGGAGGTGCTAAAACTATCGAGGCTGGTGTAGCAACTATTTCAACTGCCCCGAACTTCTCAAAAATTTATATCCAGACAAATCTGCCGTACTCAGTACCGCTCGAAAACGGGCATTCCAAACAGGCACCAACCGGCGTCTATGCCGTGTCGTTTAACGATATTGTCCAGGCCTACAAATGACGTTCACAGAAATCAGAGAGGCCATCACCAGACGGATGACGGCCCAGACGGCTATTCCTGATGATGCGGTGACATATCCGAATGGACCAGTGTTTGATCCGTCAGGAAGGGCTATATGGGCGCGACTGAATGACATATCAGGGCTGTCAGGCACTAATGAAATCGGTGCGGGGGCGGTGGTCCATCGCACAGGTGTGATCATCATTCAGTTGTTCGTTCCTGCGGGTTCTCGCTCGCTCCTTATCACTCAGACCGCTGACAAAATCCGGGAGCTATTCGAGTTTCAGGATGATGGACGCCTGAGCTATTTCTCCGTTTCAACAGTGCCAGCAGGTGAAAGCGATGGCTGGTATCAGCTGAATCTGCAAATCCCGTATCGGGCTATTTAATCTATTCAAAATGGAGGTGTCCGCATGTCAAGCGGCGCTAAGGTCGTCTCGGCCTTTATTCGAGAAGCTGTCGCAGGTGTTACGCCTGCTGCCGGAACATGGAATCTGCTCAAACGCACTTCCTGGGGCATTGCACCAGACCAGAGCAGTGACGATAACGACGAGATCGGCGGATCACGCATGGCCCAGGGCAAAAGCATGGGGACTGTCGATGTTGGGGGTGATGTCGGAACTAAATTCCGCTGGGGTCAGCATGATGAATTTCTGGCTTCCTGCTTCGGTTCTGAGTGGAAAAATGACGTACTGACGATGGGCAATGATCGTATCGCATTCAGTATGGCCACGTATGCCTCAGATATTGGCGTAGCGTCTATTGCGCGTGGTTGTCAGGTCGGCACCTTCAAAATGGAAATCCCCAACGATGGCGATATTACGGCAACAATTACTGTTGCTGGCCTCGATTGGGATTCCAATGCCAGTGACAATAGTTATTTCACTGAACCGAAAGACAATGCTGGCGAGCTGCGCTACTCGTTTAAAAGTGTCTCTAACATCAGTCTGAATGGCGTTGATGGCGGCAGCGGATTCTGTATTGATTCATTCGATATCTCGTTTGATAACAACCTGCAGACTCAGCGCTGTATCGGTACTGGCTCAGCGTTCGCTGGTGCAAATATCCAGACCACATTCACGCCGTCAGGCTCTGTCACTC
>Ga0308161_1002033_pt1 | contig 22400 bp, 20 predicted proteins | sample PhyFR2_FD_201034 | JGI IMG/M metagenome (GOLD analysis project Ga0308161, IMG submission 201034) | Phyllosphere microbial communities from UC Gill Tract Community Farm, Albany, California, United States - DLSLF.R2 | ecosystem: Host-associated > Plants > Phyllosphere > Unclassified | place: USA...
TGACATCAACGCACCCGTCGGCACCATCTTCTCCGTACTGCGTTGCCCGAACGAATACCTGAGCCAGAACGAAGCCCTGAACGAAAAGGCCTTCCTGCAGCCAGGTACCGAGCAGGTCGCTGCCGGTTACGCGATCTACGGCCCGCAGACCATGCTGGTGCTGACCCTTGGCGACGGCGTCAAGGGTTTCACCCTGGACCGCGAAATGGGCAGCTTCGTACTGACCCACGAAGACATCACCATTCCTGCATCGACCCAGGAATTCGCGATCAACATGTCCAACCAGCGTCACTGGGAAGAGCCGGTGACCCGCTACGTGGGTGAGTTGATGGCCGGTGAAGAAGGCCCGTTGAAGAAAAACTTCAACATGCGCTGGGTTGCCGCGATGGTTGCCGACGTGCACCGTATCCTGACCCGTGGTGGCTTGTTCATGTACCCACGTGACAGCCGCGAGCCGTCCAAGCCGGGCAAACTGCGCTTGATGTACGAAGCCAACCCGATGTCGTTCCTGGTTGAGCAAGCGGGCGGCGCGTCCACCGACGGTCACCAGCGCATCCTCGACATCCAGCCGGATGGCCTGCACCAGCGTGTGGCGGTGTTCCTGGGTTCGAAGGAAGAAGTTGAGCGCGTCACGGCTTATCATAAGAAGTAAGCTGCGGCGATAAGTGGACGGCGTTGTTGTGAGCCGGTTCACCCTTAAAGAAGCCCCGAAACGTTTCAGCGTTTACGGGGCTTTTTTGTTTTTGCTCGTCGGGAACCAGACACCTGTTTTCCCTTCTAAGCTTCTGGCAGATACCCACGCTGCCTTGTCCCTCCAGGAGTTATTCCATGTCGTTACGCCGTCTCGCTTTGCTGGCTTTTTGCGTGCTGTTGGCCGCTTGCAGCAAGGTCAACCAGGAAAATTACGCGAAGTTGTCGGCCGGCATGGCCAAGGCCGAGGTGGAATCGTTGTTGGGTAAGCCGACCGATTGTTCCGGCGCACTGGGCATGTCCAGCTGCACTTGGGGCGATAAAACCAGCTTTATCAGCGTTCAATATGCCGGTGACAAAGTTCTGATGTTTTCCGGGCAAGGCCTGAAGTAAACCGGGGCGAGAGCCTGCGGGAGAAGAAGAATGATGCGTTTTGTTTTGTACCTTTGTGCCAGCCTGTTTTTGGCGGGCTGTGCCAGCCATTCTGGCGATGATCTGCAACCCAAGACCGCCGGCAGCGTCAACCTCAAGCGTTACCAGGGCACCTGGTATGAGTTGGCCCGATTGCCGATGTACTTTCAGCGCAACTGCGCGCAGTCCGAAGCCCGCTACAGCTTGTTGCCCGATGGCGACATGTCGGTGTTCAACCGCTGCCTGACCACCGATTGGAAGTGGGAAGAAGCCAAGGGCACTGCAACGCCGCAAGTAGCTGGCAAGACTGACAAGCTCTGGGTGGAATTCAATAACTGGTTCACGTCACTGCTTCCGGGCGTCGCCAAGGGCGATTACTGGGTGCTGTATGTCAGCGATGACTACAAGACCGCCATTGTCGGCAGCCCGAGCCGGCGCTACATGTGGATCCTGTCGCGCACGCCAACGGTCAGCGCTGACACCCGCGAAGACCTGCTGAGCAGGGCGCGACAGCAGGGGTATGACACCACGCGGTTGATCTACCGGACGACGGACAAGCAGATGGCGACTACCTCGCACTGATCCAGAATGTGGGAGCGGGCTTGCTCGCGAAAGCGGAGTATCAGTACCAGATGAGCTGGCTGATCCACCGCATTCGCGAGCAAGCCCGCTCCCACAGTTTTTAACCGAGTAGGTCCTTCAGGACTTGGGTGAATGCGCGATTGCTGCCTTCTTCGCCGGCATGATGCCCGTCTCGCACCACCCACTTCCCATTCACCAGCACATCCCGCACCTGCCGATCCCCACCGGCAAACAACCAGCGGTTGAGAATGCCATCCTCGGTAGCCGTTGCCAGGTACGGGTCATTCCCGTCGAGCACAATCCAATCCGCACGTTTACCCACTTCCAGCCGACCAATCGGCTGGCCCAATGCCTGGGCGCCACCGTCCAGCGCCGCATCGAACAGCGTACGGCCAACCATTGGCTGGTCATTGCGATACAGGCGGTTACGCCGTTGGTCGCGCAGGCGCTGCCCGTATTCCAGCCAGCGCAGTTCTTCCACCACGCTCAGTGACACATGGCTGTCGGAGCCTATGCCCATGCGCCCGCCTTGGGCGAGGAAGTCCACCGCCGGGAAAATCCCGTCGCCCAGGTTGGCTTCGGTAGTCAGGCACAAGCCGGCAATTGCCCGGCTTTCAGCCATGCGCGTGACCTCCTGCGCATCCGCGTGAGTGGCGTGCACCAGGCACCAGCGCTCGTCCACGTCGACATTGTCATACAGCCATTGCAGCGGCCGCTTGCCGCTCCAGGCCAGGCAGTCGTCGACTTCCTTTTGCTGTTCGGCGACGTGGATATGGACCGGGCAGGCTTTGTCGCTGGCGGCCAATACTTGATTGATTTGTTGCGGCGTCACGGCGCGCAGTGAGTGGAAGCACAGGCCCAGTTGCTGCGCCGGTTGCGCCGCCAGAATGGGGCTGAGGCGCGCTTGCAGGTCCAGATAGTTTTCGGTGCTGTTGATAAAGCGCCGCTGGCCGTCATTCGGCGCCTGCCCACCAAAGCCCGAGTGGGTGTAAAGCACCGGCAACAATGTCAGGCCGATCCCGCTGCTGGCAGCCGCAAGGCTGATATGCCGCGACAACTCCGTGGGGTCGGCATAAGGCTGGCCGCTGACATCGTGATGCACGTAGTGAAATTCGGCCACCGAGGTGTAACCGGCCTTGAGCATCTCGATATACAGCTGGCGTGCGATGACGTGCAGTTGCTCCGGGCTGATCTTGCCAACCATGCGGTACATCAGCTCGCGCCAGGTCCAGAAACTGTCGTTCGGGTTGCCGGCCACTTCGGCCAAACCTGCCATGGCGCGTTGGAATGCATGGGAGTGCAGGTTGGGCATGCCCGCCAACACCGGGCCTTTCAGCCGTTCAGCGCCCTCTGCATTGGCATTGGCCACCACCTGTGTCAGCAGGCCATCGGCGCTGACTTCAAGACGTACATCGTTGGCCCATCCATTAGGCAGCAGTGCGCGCTCGGCAAAAAAAGCGGACATGTTCAGGGCACTCCGGTCGTGTGTTTATTTGTATATACATATACAGACGTTTGCCTGCTCGGTAAACTCCGGCAATCTATGCATCTTTTCCCCCTGCAAGGATTCCCTGTGCCGACTCCGCCTGCCAAGTCTTCGCTGGCTGCCCACATGGACGAAAGTCCGGCGCCCTTGTATGCCCGCGTCAAACAGATGATCAGCCAGCAGATCCTCAACGGCAACTGGCCACCCCATTACCGCGTGCCGTCGGAGAGCGAGCTGGTCAGCCAACTGGGCTTCAGCCGCATGACCATTAACCGTGCGTTGCGCGAGCTCACCGCCGAAGGTTTGCTGGTGCGCATGCAGGGCGTCGGCACCTTCGTCGCCGAGCCCAAGAGCCAGTCGGCGCTGTTTGAAGTGCACAACATTGCCGATGAGATCGCCTCCCGCGGTCATCGGCACACTTGCCAAGTCATCCACCTGGGCGAGGAGGCCGCCGGTTCCGAGCGCGCCGTCGCCCTGGAAATGCGTGAAGGTGGGCGCGTGTTCCACTCGTTGATCGTGCACTTCGAGAACGACATTCCCGTGCAAATCGAGGACCGTTTCGTCAACGCCCTGGTCGCGCCGGAATACTTGCAACAGGATTTCACCCAGCAGACGCCCTACGCCTACCTCAACCAGGTCGCGCCGCTGACCGAGGGCGAGCACGTGGTTGAAGCGATCCTGGCGGACGCTGCCGAATGCAAGCTGTTGCAGATCGAACCCAATGAACCTTGCTTGTTGATTCGCCGCCGTACCTGGTCCGGTCGCCAGCCGGTGACCGCCGCACGGTTGATCCACCCCGGTTCCCGTCACAGCCTCGAAGGACGGTTCAGCAAATGAGTGCAGTCACCGTCTGGCGCGCCGCCGATTACGTCCGCATGCCGTGGAAAAACGGCGGTGGCAGCACCGAAGAAATCTCCCGTGATGCCGGCGACGGCCTGGAGGGTTTTGGCTGGCGCCTGTCGATTGCCGATATCGCCGAGTCGGGTGGCTTTTCAACGTTCGCCGGCTACCAGCGCGTGATCACCGTGATCAAGGGCGCGGGCATGGTGTTGACGGTGGACGGTGAAGAGCAGCGCGGCCTGTTACCGCTGCAACCGTTCGCGTTCAAGGGTGACAGCCAGGTGTCGTGCCGATTGATCACAGGGCCGATTCGCGACTTCAACCTGATCTATTCGCCGGAGCGTTACCACGCCCGTTTGCAGTGGGTGGATGGGGTGCAACGGTTTTTCAGTTCGGCGCGGACGGTGTTGGTGTTCAGTGTGGCGGATGAGGTGAGGGTGTTGGGCGAGAAGCTCGGGCATCATGATTGTCTGCAGGTGGACGGTAACAGCGGTCTGCTGGATATGTCCGTCACGGGTCGCTGCTGCATCATCGAACTGACCCAGCGCGGTTAAAAATGTGGGAGGGGCTTGCCCCCTCCCACATTTGTTTCTGTGTCGCTCATAAAATCTGTTTCCGGCGCGCGCACCAATTTGTTACCGAATGCCCCAGCTTGGCGCAATGTCAGGCAGTCATGAACAATTTCCCCGTCCGCAAACTCCCTCTGTAAGAAAACTCCCTAAGCCTGAAAGCCTTAATTTGCGAGGCTTTCACGTGCCTCCCAAAAAAATCTCACCCGCTCCCTCGCTAAGTTGGCCGCTCGATTGCATATGCTTGTACATACAAGTAAAGATGTGTGCGTAAGACTCTCCTTCGCACCATCACTGTCCGCGCATCATGCAGAGGAGTCCAGCAGTGACCGATTTTTCGAAAGCTAGGCCTACAAAATACCGTGACGTCGAAATCCGCGCCGCCCGCGGTAACACGCTCACCGCCAAAAGCTGGATGACCGAAGCGCCGCTGCGCATGCTGATGAACAACCTCGACCCGCAAGTGGCCGAGAACCCGAAAGAACTGGTGGTGTACGGCGGTATCGGCCGCGCTGCGCGTAACTGGGAGTGCTACGACCAGATCGTCGAGAGCCTCACGAACCTGAACGACGACGAAACCCTGCTGGTGCAATCCGGCAAGCCGGTCGGCGTGTTCAAGACCCACAGCAACGCCCCGCGTGTATTGATCGCCAACTCCAACCTGGTGCCGCACTGGGCCAGTTGGGAACACTTCAACGAACTGGATGCCAAGGGCCTGGCCATGTACGGCCAGATGACCGCCGGCAGCTGGATCTACATCGGCAGCCAGGGCATCGTCCAAGGTACCTACGAAACCTTCGTCGAAGCCGGTCGCCAGCATTACGACAGCAACCTCAAGGGCCGTTGGGTCCTGACTGCCGGCCTCGGCGGCATGGGCGGCGCACAGCCGCTGGCCGCAACATTGGCCGGCGCGTGCTCGCTGAACATCGAGTGCCAGCAGGTCAGCATCGATTTCCGCCTGGCCAGCCGTTACGTCGACGAGCAAGCCACTGACCTCGACGACGCCCTGGCCCGTATCGCCAAATACACCCAGGAAGGCAAAGCCATTTCCATCGCCCTGCTGGGCAACGCGGCGGAAATCCTGCCTGAACTGATCAAGCGCGGCGTGCGCCCGGACATGGTCACCGACCAGACCAGCGCCCACGACCCGCTCAACGGCTATCTGCCCGCCGGCTGGACCTGGGACGAATACCGCGCCCGCGCCAAGACCGAGCCGGCTGCCGTGATCAAGGCCGCCAAGCAGTCCATGGCCATCCACGTCAAAGCCATGCTGGAATTCCAGAAGCAAGGCATCCCGACCTTCGACTACGGCAACAACATCCGCCAGATGGCCCAGGAAGAAGGCGTGGAAAACGCGTTCGACTTCCCAGGTTTCGTCCCGGCGTACATCCGCCCGCTGTTCTGCCGTGGCATCGGCCCGTTCCGCTGGGCTGCGCTGTCGGGCGACCCGCAAGACATCTACAAGACCGACGCCAAGGTCAAAGAGCTGATCCCGGACGACGCCCACCTGCACAACTGGCTGGACATGGCCCGCGAACGCATCAGCTTCCAGGGCCTGCCGGCGCGTATCTGCTGGGTCGGCCTGGGCCAGCGCGCCAAGCTCGGCCTGGCCTTCAACGAAATGGTGCGCAGCGGCGAGCTGTCGGCGCCGGTGGTAATCGGCCGTGACCACCTAGACTCCGGCTCGGTGGCAAGCCCGAACCGCGAAACCGAATCCATGCAGGACGGTTCCGATGCTGTGTCCGACTGGCCGCTGCTCAACGCCTTGCTCAACACCGCCAGCGGCGCGACCTGGGTTTCGCTGCACCACGGTGGCGGCGTCGGCATGGGTTTCTCCCAGCATTCCGGCATGGTGATCGTCTGCGACGGCACCGACGAAGCCGCCGAGCGGATTGCCCGCGTGCTGCACAACGACCCGGCCACCGGTGTGATGCGTCACGCAGACGCCGGTTACCAGATCGCTATCGACTGCGCCAAGGAGCAGGGCCTGAACCTGCCGATGATCAAATAACCCATGTGGGAGCGGGCTTGCTCGCGAATGCAGTGGATCAGCTTGCATATGTCTTACTGACATACCGCTTTCGCGAGCAAGCCCGCTCCCACATTTGATCGGCAGTGAACCAGATAACAATCCATCAGAGGTTGAACCGACATGGCTGCAAACGACACCACCCCGTTGATCGAGAAACGTTCGATCGACTACATCCCGGAAGCGGAAAGACACGGTCGTCTCTTGAGCCAGTTCACCCTGTGGCTGGGTGCCAACCTGCAAATCACGGCTATCGTCACCGGCGCCTTGGCCGTGGTGTTGGGCGGTGATGTGTTCTGGTCGTTGATCGGTCTGTTAGTCGGTCAACTGATCGGCGGTGGCGTCATGGCGTTGCATGCGGCGCAAGGGCCCAAACTGGGCCTGCCGCAGATGATCTCCAGCCGCGTGCAGTTCGGCGTGTATGGCGCGGCCATTCCGATCGTGTTGGTGTGCCTGATGTACCTGGGTTTCACCGCAACCGGCACCGTGCTGTCCGGCCAGGCGCTGGGCCAGTTGTTTGGGGTCAGCGACAGCGTCGGCATTCTCCTTTTCGCCAGTGTCATCGTGCTGGTCACGGTGCTCGGTTACCGGGTGATCCACTTCATCGGGCGCGTCGCCAGCGTCATTGGTGTGATTGCCTTCGTTTACCTGTTCAGTCGCCTGATGGGCCAGGCTGACATTGGTGCATTGCTGCAAATCCGTCATTTCAGCTGGAGCAGCTTTTTGCTCGCGGTGTCCCTCGCCGCCTCCTGGCAGATCGCGTTCGGGCCGTATGTGGCGGACTACTCGCGCTACTTGCCGAGCAGCACGTCTTCGGTGAAAACCTTTCTCGCCGCCGGCGCAGGTTCAGTGATCGGCGCACAGGTGGCGATGATCCTCGGCGTGTTTGCCGCGGCCATGGCCAACGGGCAATTCGCCGGTCACGAGGTGGCGTACATCGTCGGTTTGAGCGGCAGTGGCGCTACCGCTGCGTTGCTGTACTTCAGCATCGCGTTCGGCAAGGTCACCATCTCCACGCTGAACTCCTACGGCAGCTTCATGTGCATCGCGACTATCATCAGCGGCTTTCGCGGTCGCCTGGAGGTTACGCGTCTGCAGCGTCTGGTGTTCGTGCTGGCCATCGTCGGTACGGCGACCCTGATCGCGTTGCTCGGCCAGCATTCGTTCCTCGGTGCGTTCAAGTCTTTCATTCTGTTCCTGCTGGCGTTCTTTACGCCCTGGAGCGCGATCAACCTGGTGGATTACTACTGCATCACCCGCGAGCGCTATGACGTGCCGGCGCTGGCCGATCCAAAGGGTCGCTATGGGCGCTGGAACCCCCTGGGTATCAGCGTGTATGTCTTTGGTGTGCTGGTGCAGATGCCGTTCATCTCCACCAAGTTCTACACCGGCCCGTTGGTGAGCGCCCTTGGGGGTGTGGATATCTCCTGGATCATCGGCCTGCTGCTGCCTGCCGCGCTGTATTACCTGTGTGCGAAAAAATGGCACGGCACGGTGCCCGATCAACTGATCCTGCCGGTAGAGCAGGGCGCTACACCGACAACAACCGGGCTGGCTGCACAGGCCTGATGGGACGTGGACAAGGCAGGACGCCTTTTGACTGCCGTAATCCATTTCATGATTGGGAGCGTCACACAATGAAAATGCATAAGACCCTGCTGACCACGTTGTTCTCTGCAGGCTTGCTGGCCAGCGCTGGCGCCCAGGCGGCCGGTTGGTGCGAGTCCGGTAAACCGGTGAAATTCGCCGGCCTGAACTGGGAAAGCGGCATGTTGCTCACCGACATCCTGCAAACCGTGCTGGAAAAAGGCTACGACTGCAAAACCGACAGCCTGCCAGGCAACTCCATCACCATGGAAAACGCCCTGAGCAGCAACGACATCCAAGTGTTTGCCGAAGAATGGGTCGGCCGCAGCGAAGTCTGGAACAAGGCCGAGAAGGCCGGCAAAGTCATCGGCGTCGGCGCGCCTGTGGTAGGTGCCATCGAGGGTTGGTACGTGCCGCGCTATGTGATCGAAGGCGACGCCAAGCGCAAGCTGGAAGCCAAGGCGCCGGACCTGAAAAACATCGCCGACCTGGCCAAGTACGCCTCGGTGTTCAAGGATCAGGAAGAGCCGTCAAAGGGCCGCTTCTACAACTGCCCGGCCGGCTGGACCTGTGAACTGGACAACAGCGAAATGCTCAAAAGCTACGGCCTGGAAAGCACCTACACCAACTTCCGCCCAGGCACCGGCCCGGCGCTGGATGCGGCGGTGCTGTCGAGCTACAAGCGCGGCGAGCCGATCTTGTTCTACTACTGGTCGCCGACGCCGCTGATGGGTCAGGTCGACCTGGTCAAGCTCGAAGAAAAACCCGGTGTGGATAAAAGCGTGAGCATCAAGGTCGGCCTGTCCAAGACCTTCCACGAACAGGCCCCGGAACTGGTGGCTGTGCTGGAAAAGGTCAACCTGCCCATCGACCTGCTGAACCAGAACCTGGGGCGCATGGCCAAGGAACGCATTGAGTCGCCGAAACTGGCGAAGATCTTCCTCAAGGAACATCCTGAAGTCTGGCACGCCTGGGTGAGCGAAGACGCAGCCAAGAAAATCGACGCGGCCTTGTAGGTCAAGTGTGCACGGCTACCCTCAGGGGTGGCCGGGCGACTGGCCACAACCCATTGGATCGAGAGCACGCTATGTTTCCTGAGAGTTTTACGTTTTCCATTGCCGACTGGGTCAACGGTTGGGTGGATTCACTGGTCACCAACTACGGCGATGTGTTCCGGCAGATTTCCGACACGCTGCTGTGGGCCATCGTCAACCTCGAAGGCCTGCTGCGCGCAGCGCCCTGGTGGCTGATGCTGGCGATCGTCGGTGCTGTCGCCTGGCATGCCACGCGCAAGGTAGTGACGACGGCTGTAATCGTCGGTTTGCTGTTCCTGGTGGGCGCGGTTGGCCTGTGGGACAAGCTGATGCAGACCCTGGCCTTGATGATGGTTGCCACGGTGATCTCGGTGCTGATCGGCATTCCGTTGGGCATCCTCTCGGCACGCAGCAATCGCCTGCGTTCGGTGTTGATGCCGCTGCTCGACATCATGCAGACCATGCCCAGCTTCGTGTACCTGATCCCGGTGCTGATGCTGTTCGGCCTGGGCAAGGTGCCGGCGATTTTCGCCACAGTGATCTACGCCGCGCCGCCGCTGATTCGCCTGACTGACTTGGGCATTCGCCAGGTTGACGGCGAAGTCATGGAAGCCATCAACGCCTTCGGTGCCAACCGCTGGCAGCAACTGTTTGGTGTGCAATTGCCGTTGGCGCTGCCGAGCATCATGGCCGGTATCAACCAGACCACCATGATGGCGTTGTCGATGGTGGTGATCGCCTCGATGATCGGCGCCCGTGGCTTGGGTGAAGACGTGCTCGTCGGCATCCAGACCCTCAACGTTGGCCGTGGCCTTGAAGCGGGGCTTGCGATCGTGATTCTTGCAGTGGTCATCGACCGCATTACCCAGGCCTATGGCCGTCCACGGCATGAGGCGAGCAAATGACGACTGTCAGCAAAATCGAAGTCAAAAACGTCTTCAAGATCTTTGGTGCGCGTTCCAAGGACGCACTGGCGATGGTCGGGCAGGGCAAGACCAAGGACCAGGTGCTGGCCGAGACCGGTTGTGTGGTGGGTGTGAACGACCTGTCCCTGAGCATCGGCACCGGTGAGATCTTCGTGATCATGGGTTTGTCGGGCTCCGGCAAGTCGACCCTGGTGCGCCACTTCAACCGCCTGATCGACCCCACCAGCGGCGCGATCCTGGTGGACGGCGAAGACATCCTGCAACTGGACATGGATGCCCTGCGCCAATTCCGCCGCCACAAGATCAGCATGGTGTTCCAGAGCTTCGGCCTGCTGCCCCACAAAAGCGTGCTCGACAACGTCGCCTACGGCCTCAAGGTGCGTGGCGAAACCAAGCAGGTGTGCGCCGAACGTGCACTGCACTGGATCGAAACCGTGGGCCTCAAGGGCTACGAAAACAAATACCCGCACCAGCTCTCCGGCGGCATGCGCCAGCGCGTCGGCCTGGCCCGTGCGTTGGCGGCCGATACCGACATCATCCTGATGGACGAAGCCTTCAGCGCCCTCGACCCGCTGATCCGCGCCGAGATGCAGGACCAGTTGCTGGAGCTGCAAAAGACCCTGCACAAGACCATCGTGTTTATCACCCACGACCTCGACGAGGCCGTGCGCATCGGCAACCGCATTGCGATCCTCAAGGACGGCAAGCTGATCCAGGTCGGCACGCCTCGGGAGATCCTGCATTCGCCTGCGGATGAGTATGTGGACCGGTTTGTTCAGCGGCGGGCGGCGGTGGTCTGATCCTGGTTTGGTGGTGAGGCTGCTGGCCCTATCGGGGGCAAGCCCCCTCCCACAGGGGATCGCATTCCAAATGTGGGAGGGGGCTTGCCCCCGATAGGGCCGGTAAGCCTGCACAAGCATTAGAGAAGGTATGAAGATGTCCCAGGCAATAAAAATCACCATCGCCGACACCCCCCTGCACTGGCAGGACGTCGTCGCCGTCGCCCGCCACAGCGCCGTCCTCGAACTCTCGGACCAGGCCTGGGCGCGGATCGACAATGCCCAGGCCATCGTGCAGCGCATCGTCACCAGCGGCGAACGTGCCTATGGCGTGAACACCGGCCTGGGCGCGCTGTGCAATGTGTCGCTTGCGGGCGAGCAACTCAGCCAACTGTCGCGCAATACCCTGCTGAGCCACGCCTGCGGCGTCGGCCCGGTGCTCAGCGATGAGCAGACCCGCGCAATCATCTGCGCGGCCGTCATCAACTACAGCCACGGCAAGTCCGGCCTGCATCCGCAGGTGGTGCAGGCGTTGCTGGCGCTGCTCAATCACGGCATTACGCCGCAAGTGCCGTCCCAGGGTTCGGTGGGTTACCTGACCCATATGGCTCATGTCGGCGTGGCGCTGCTGGGTGTCGGCACAGTGAGCTATCGCGGCCAGATCGTGGCGGCACACGCCGCCTTGCAGGCTGAAGGCTTGCAGCCCGTGGTGCTCGGCGCGAAAGACGGCCTGTGCCTGGTCAACGGCACGCCGTGCATGACCGGCCTGAGCTGCCTGGCCCTGGCTGATGCCCATCACCTGCTGCAATGGGCCGACGTGATCGGTGCCATGAGTTTCGAAGCCCAGCGCGGTCAGATCGACGCCTTTGATGAAGAAATCATCGCCCTCAAGCCGCACCCCGGCATGCAGCGCGTTGGCGTCAACCTACGTGCGTTGCTCGACGGCAGTGAAGTGATCGCCAGCAGCAAAGGCGTTCGCACCCAGGACGCGTTGAGCATCCGCTCGATCCCGCAGATCCACGGCGCGGCGCGGGACCAAGTGGAGCACGCCACCCGCCAGATCGAGACCGAACTCAACAGCGCCACCGACAACCCGTTGCTGCTCGGCACGCCGGACAGCTACCGCGTGGTGTCCCAGGCCAACCCGCACGGCCAGTCCGTCGCCTTGGCCGCTGACCTGCTCGCCATCGCCATGGCTGAAATCGGCTCGGTGGCCGAGCGCCGCCTGGACCGCCTGATCAACCCCCACGTCAGTGGCTTGCCGGCATTCCTGGTGAGCAACCCCGGGGTCAACTCCGGGATGATGATCGTGCAATACGTCGCCGCATCGCTGTGTGGGCAAAACCGCCAGCTGGCGCAGCCCGCGGTGCTCGACAATTTTGTCACCTCGGGCTTGCAGGAAGACCACTTGAGCATGGGCACCAACGCCGCGCTCAAGCTGCATCAACTGTTGGCCAACGTTACCCAGATCCTCGCCATCGAATACTTGTTGGCGGGCCAGGCATTTGAATTCTTGAAGGACCGGCGTTTCGGCGCGGGCACCGACCGCGCCTGGCGATTGCTGCGTGAAGTGGTCCCGGCTTACGAGCAGGACCGCTGGCTGGCACCGGACATCGAAGCCGCCGCCAAGCTGCTCAAAGACACCGCGTTACCCAATTTGCACTGAACACTTATTTATTCGAAAAATAATTTACAAGGAGTACGAACGTGACTGCGCTAAATCTGATTCCAGGCCAACTGAGCCTTGCCCAACTGCGGGCCATCTACCAGCAGCCGGTGACGCTCAGTCTGGATGACAGTGCCTCGGCGCAGATCGAAGCCAGTGTGGCCTGCGTGGAGCAGATTCTCGCCGAGAACCGCACCGCCTACGGCATCAACACCGGTTTCGGTCTGCTGGCCTCGACTCGCATCGCCAGCGAAGACCTGGAAAACCTCCAGCGTTCGCTGGTGCTGTCACACGCCGCCGGCGTCGGTGAGCCAATCAGCGATGCGTTGGTGCGGCTGGTCATGGTGCTCAAGGTCAACAGCCTGAGCCGTGGGTTCTCCGGGATTCGTCGGCAAGTGATCGACGCGCTGATTGCGCTGATCAACGCCGAGGTTTATCCGCATATTCCGTTGAAAGGCTCGGTCGGTGCGTCCGGTGACTTGGCGCCGTTGGCCCATATGTCCCTGGTGCTGCTGGGCGAAGGCAAGGCGCGCTACAAAGGCGAATGGCTGGAAGCGAGCGAAGCGCTGAAAGTCGCTGGCCTCACGCCACTGACCCTCGCCGCCAAAGAAGGCCTGGCGTTGCTCAACGGCACCCAGGTGTCCACCGCTTATGCCCTGCGCGGCCTGTTCGAAGGTGAAGATCTGTTCGCCGGCGCCCTGGCCTGTGGCGGCCTGACGGTGGAAGCGGTACTGGGTTCGCGCTCGCCGTTCGACGCGCGCATTCATGCCGCACGCGGCCAGCGTGGGCAGATCGATTCAGCTGCCGCTTATCGCGACCTGCTCGGCGACAGCAGCCAGGTCTCCCAGTCGCACCAGAACTGCGACAAGGTGCAAGACCCGTACTCGCTGCGCTGCCAGCCACAAGTGATGGGCGCGTGCCTGACCCAGTTCCGCCAGGCCGCCGACGTGCTGGTGGTCGAAGCCAACGCCGTGTCGGACAACCCGCTGGTGTTCGCGGCTGAAGGCGACGTGATTTCCGGCGGTAACTTCCACGCCGAACCGGTCGCCATGGCCGCCGACAACATGGCGTTGGCCATCGCCGAAATCGGCTCGCTCAGTGAGCGGCGTATCTCGTTGATGATGGATAAGCACATGTCGCAACTGCCGCCGTTTTTGGTGGGCAATGGCGGTGTGAACTCCGGCTTTATGATCGCCCAGGTGACCGCTGCCGCGCTCGCCAGCGAAAACAAGGCGCTGGCCCATCCCCATAGCGTCGACAGCATCCCGACGTCCGCCAACCAGGAAGACCACGTGTCCATGGCGCCGGCTGCGGGCAAGCGTCTCTGGGAAATGGCCGAGAACACCCGTGGCATCCTCGCCGTCGAGTGGCTGGCCGCGTGCCAGGGCCTGGACCTGCGTGAAGGCCTGAAAACCTCGCCGAAACTGGAAAAGGCCCGTGGCATCCTGCGCGCCAAAGTGGCGTTCTACGACAAGGACCGCTTCTTCGCCCCGGACATCATCGCCGCCAGCGAACTGCTCGCCAGCCGCTGCCTGAATGAGCTGGTGCCGGCCAAGTTGTTGCCGAGCCTGTAAGCGACACTCGCTCTGTAGTGAGCGGGCTTGCCCCGCTCACCACAAAAAAGCAGCTGTCCCGAGCGCGGATTCTAATTTTCTCAGGATAAAAATAATTAAGGACGAGAAATGCACCAGCAGGAAAAAGGATTGAAACGCGGCCTCAGCGCCCGACATATTCGCTTCATGGCACTCGGTTCCGCGATCGGCACCGGGCTGTTCTACGGCTCCGCGTCAGCCATCCAGATGGCCGGCCCCGCCGTGCTGCTGGCCTACCTGATCGGCGGCGCCGCCGTATTCATGGTGATGCGCGCCCTTGGTGAAATGGCGGTGCACAACCCGGTGTCCGGCTCCTTCGGCCAGTACGCCAGCACCTACCTGGGCCCCATGGCCGGGTTTATCCTCGGCTGGACCTACGCGTTTGAAATGATCATCGTCTGCCTCGCCGACGTCACCGCGTTCGGCATTTATATGGGCTTCTGGTTTCCCGAGGTGGCGCGCTGGGTCTGGGTGCTTGGCATCGTGTTTTTGATCGGCGGCCTGAACCTGTGCAACGTCAAAGTGTTTGGCGAGATGGAGTTCTGGCTGTCGCTGCTCAAGGTTGGCGCCATCGTGGCGATGATCCTCGGCGGTTTCGGCATCATGCTGTTCGGCATCCACTCGGCAGGCGAGACCCAGGCCAGCGGGCTGAGCAATCTTTGGGCTCACGGCGGCTTCATGCCCAACGGCGTCGGCGGCCTGATCGCCTCGTTTGCGGTGGTGATGTTTGCCTTCGGCGGTATCGAAATCATCGGCATCACCGCCGGGGAAGCCAAGGACCCGCAGCGTGTCATCCCCAAGGCGATCAACGCCGTGCCGTTGCGCATCCTGCTGTTCTATGTGCTGACACTGTTTGTGCTGATGGCCATTTATCCATGGCCGCAGATCGGCAGCCAAGGCAGCCCGTTCGTGCAGATTTTCAGCAACCTGGGCATCGGCTCGGCGGCGACCATCCTCAACATTGTGGTGATCTCGGCGGCAGTTTCGGCAATCAACAGTGACATCTTCGGCGCCGGGCGCATGATGTACGGCCTGGCTCAGCAAGGGCAGGCGCCAAAGGGGTTTGCCCAGCTGTCCAAACAGGGCGTGCCGTGGATGACCGTTCTGGTGATGGGCGCAGCGCTGCTCGGCGGCGTGCTGCTCAACTACCTCATCCCGGAAAACGTGTTCCTGGTGATTGCCTCGATTGCCACCTTCGCTACGGTGTGGGTATGGCTGATGATTCTGTTCACCCAGGTCGCGATGCGTCGCTCGATGACCAAAGAACAGGTCGCCGAGCTGAAATTCCCGGTGCCGTTCTGGCCCTATGCGCCAGCGGCGGCCATCGTATTCATGCTGTTTGTATTTGGTGTGCTGGGTTACTTCCCGGACACCCAGGCAGCCTTGCTGGTCGGCGCCGTGTGGATCGTGCTGCTGGTCGTTGCCTACCTGCTGTGGGTCAAACCCGCTGCCGGGCAAGCGGCCACCGTCCATTACGACCCGGCTGTGTCTCATCGATAACTTAGGGAGGCGTTGATGAAAACCCTTTGGCAACACTGCCACGTTGCAACCATGGCTGACGGTCACTACTCGATCATCGAGGATGCTGCCATGGTCACTGCCGGCTCACTCATCGAGTGGATCGGCCCGCGCAGCCAAGTGCCAACGGCGGACTACGCCCAGGTGCATGACCTGCAAGGCGCGTGGGTCACCCCCGGGCTGATCGACTGCCACACCCACACGGTGTTTGGTGGCAATCGCAGTGGCGAATTCGAGCAACGCCTTGAGGGCGTGAGCTATGCCGAGATTGCGGCCAAGGGCGGTGGTATCGCCAGCACCGTGCGCGCCACCCGCGCAGCGACAGAAGATGAACTGTTTGCCAGTGCTGAAAAGCGCCTGCGCAGCCTGCTGCGCGACGGCGTGACCACGGTGGAGATCAAATCCGGCTACGGCCTGGACCTGGCCAACGAACGCAAGATGCTGCGCGTGGCCCGGCGCCTCGGCGATGAACTGCCGGTCAGCGTGCGCGCCACCTGTCTGGCGGCCCATGCCCTGCCGCCGGAGTACAAGGACCGCGCCGACGATTACATCGAGCATATCTGCACCGAAATGCTACCGGCGCTGGCAGCCGAAGGGCTGGTGGACGCCGTGGATGCCTTCTGCGAATACCTGGCGTTTTCCACCGAGCAAGTGGAGCGCGTGTTCAAGGTCGCCCAGCAACTCGGTCTGCCAGTAAAACTGCATGCCGAGCAGCTGTCGTCGCTGCATGGCTCCAGTCTGGCGGCGCGTTACCACGCGTTGTCGGCGGATCACCTGGAGTTCATGACCGAAGAAGACGCCATCGCCATGGCTGCGTCGGGCACTGTCGCCGTGCTGCTGCCGGGGGCGTTCTACTTCCTGCGCGAAACCCAGTTGCCGCCGATGGACGCGCTGCGCAAGCACGGCGTGAAAATCGCCATCGCCAGCGACCTCAACCCCGGCACCTCGCCGGCACTCTCGGTGCGCCTGATGCTGAACATGGCCTGCACCCTGTTCCGCATGACCCCCGAAGAAGCCCTGGCCGGTGCCACTCAACATGCGGCCACTGCGCTGGGCATGGGCGAGACCCATGGCTCGCTGGAAGTGGGCAAGGTGGCGGATTTTGTGGCGTGGCAGATTGATCGACCCGCCGACCTCGCCTACTGGCTGGGCGGCGATCTGGATAAACGCGTCGTGCGCCATGGCGTCGATGTCACTGTGTAAGGAGTGCTGTTGTGGATAAGGTTCTGAACTTCAAACAAGGCCGCACGCCGCTGCTGATCAGCATGCCCCACGCCGGCCTGCGCCTGACGCCTGCGGTGGAAGCCGGGTTGATCCCCGAGGCACAAAGTCTGCCCGACACCGACTGGCATATCCCCACGCTGTACGACTTTGCCGAGGAACTGGGCGCCAGCACGCTCTCGGCGCAGTACTCACGCTTTGTCATCGACCTCAACCGGCCGTCCGACGACAAACCGCTGTACGCCGGCGCCACCACCGGCCTCTACCCGGCCACGCTGTTCGAGGGTGTGCCGTTGTTCCGTGAAGGCCTGCAGCCGAGCGAGGCAGAGCGCGCCAGCTACCTGCAAAAAATCTGGGGCCCGTATCACCGTGCGCTGCAAGAGGAACTGGCACGGCTCAAGGCCGAGTTCGGCTACGCGCTGCTGTTCGATGCGCACTCGATCCGTTCGGTGATCCCGCACCTGTTCGACGGCAAACTGCCGGACTTCAACCTCGGCACCTTCAACGGCGCCGCCTGTGATCCGGAACTGGCCAGCCAGTTGGAAGCTATCTGCGCGCAGCATCCGCAGTACAGCCATGTGCTGAACGGGCGCTTCAAGGGCGGGCATATCACCCGACATTACGGCGACCCGGCGCAGGATATCCATGCGGTGCAGTTGGAGCTGTGCCAGAGCACGTATATGGAGGAGTTCGAGCCGTTCCGTTACCGCGAGGATTTGGCCGAGCCGACGCGGGTGGTGTTGAAGCAGTTGCTGGAGAGGATGTTGGGCTGGGCAAAAAGACGTTACAGCTGACCTGGCTACTGCGCCTGCGCAGTAGCCGCTGTAACCCAACGTCTAAGACATACCTGATAAGCCGGCAGGGTGCGATCTCGATAGCAAAAAGTGTGCACCTCTATATTTGTTCGGCCTTAGGGGGCAATGTCGTGAGTGCTGCCTTGTTTTACATTGAAGCTCCCCATCATTTGGAAAGTGGTCTTATCCGGGTTTTCGAGCGTCAGGTCGAAGGTGGCACGTATAGTGGTTTTGTCCTGGCTCCATTGGTAGGTAATCCAGCCTTTTCGGAGAGGGAAATCATAGGCGGCGTCCACTATGTCGTCCTCGTCGTCAGGGCTGTCTTCAAACTTGTAGAAGCTTGCAGTATTTTTCTTAACACCTGAATCAGGTGTGACCGGGGCAAGCGAATGGTCGAAACTTGTCGCGTTTTGTTCCAGGAAAAACTGAACCAAATTGATTTCGGTCGTCTGAGTTGTTTTATTTATCGTGTCCTCAAAGAACCTTATCTTCCAACAATCAACTGGATGAGCATCAACGCTCTTTACACTCACAAATTCCGCTCTAGTGGCGATGAGTTTTTCGCTATGGGTTGAAAAGATCACATGTGCGCGGAAAAATTCCTGCAGCTCATCTTGGATGGGTTGAGAGCACATCGCACCAGTCTCCATTGAGTAGGAAGTTAACGTAAGGGCTGTGTGTGATTTGATCGCGACCGTCATCGAGTGTCACCTGTGACAGTTGACAGTTGACAGTTCTTTATATTGTTTAGCGATAGTCGAGGGTTGGAAGGGTCGCATGGGTGCAATTCTCGGTCGTCACAGGTCGCTTTTATCGGAGTCTCGCTGGGTAAGGTTGTGGATACGGCGCACCAGACGCCACTCCCCACAATAAAAACTGCCGAGTGAGCCCTCATCCATGCACAGACTGTTGTTGACCCTCGCCTGCGCAACACTGCTCAGCGCCCAAACCATGGCCGCCGAGCCGGCTTCCTGCAAAACCATCCGCATGGGCGTCGTCAGTTGGACCGACGTCGTCGCGACCTCCGGCATGGCCGACGTGCTGCTCCACGGCCTGGGCTACGACAGCAAACAGACCAGCGCCGTGCAGCAGATCATCTTCGCCGGCATCCGTGATAAGCGCCTGGATATCTTCCTCGGTTACTGGAAACCGGCGATGGACAACAATATCGCGCCGTTCCTGGCGGCCAGGCAGGTCAAGGTCTTCGACACTCCCAGCCTGGCCGACGCGCAAGCCACACTGGCCGTGCCGCAATACGTGGCTGATGCCGGGCTGAAGACCTTTGCCGACATCGCCCGCTTCAAGGACAAACTCGGCGGCAAGATCTACGGCATCGAGCCCGGCAGCGGCGCCAATACCGATATCCAGAAAATGATCGACACCAACCACTTCGGCCTGGGCGGCTTCAAGCTGGTCGCCTCGGGTGAAGCCGGGATGCTGGCCGCGGTGCAGCGTGCGGTGAATCGCAAGGAATTCGTGGTGTTTGTCGGTTGGACCCCGCACCCGATGAACATCAATATGGAAATGGCCTACCTCACCGGCAGTGAAGACGTGTTCGGCCCCGACGAAGGCCGCGCCACGGTCTCCACCGTGACGGCACCGGACTTTGCCGAACGCTGCCCCAATGCCAATCGACTGTTGGAAAACCTCACCTTCACCGCCGCCCAGGAAAGCCTGTTGATGGTGCCGATCATGGAACGCCAGTCGCCGCAGGAGGTGGCCAAGCAGTGGTTGCGTGATCATCCCGAAGACTTGCGGCGCTGGCTGGCCGGTGTTGTCGCGTTTGATGGCAGCGATGGCGTGACGGCAGTGCAGGCGAGCCTCAAACCCTAAGCCAAATGCTGCTCCACCTGTGGGAGGGGGCTTGCCCCCGATAGCCCCATGCCAGACAACTTGTCAGGTGGCTGATCCAGCGCAATTGCAGCAAGCCCCCCTTGAACCTGCTGTGCCAGAGATTATCGCGTATGTACCCAATCTCCCCGCAACTTGCAGCCTTCGTCGAAAAAACCGAGTTCTCCACCGGCGACGACGCTTCCCTGACGGGCCTGCGCCAAAGCTACGACCGCATGTGCCAGGCATTCACCCCGCCGAAACCGCAAGGGCTGCATCTAGCGGACTTCACCCTGGCTGGTGTGGGCGTGCGCAGCTATCTGCCCCCGGCACTGCAACCAGCCGATGGCTGGCCATGCCTCCTTTATATACATGGCGGCGGCTGGGTGGTCGGCGGCCTGGATTCCCACGACTTCATCTGCTTCGAACTGGCCAGCAGATTGAACGTGTTGGTGATCGCCATCGATTACCGGTTGGCACCTGAATACCCGTTCCCGGCGGCGTACGAGGACTGCCGCGCCGTATGGCGGGCAATCCAGGCGGGCGAGGGGCTGCACGCGGTTAATCTGCAACGTCTGGTCGTAATGGGCGACAGTGCCGGTGGCAATCTGGCTGCGGCGCTGTGCCTGGGCCTGCGCGACGACGGCCAACCGCTGCCTCGCACCCAAGTGCTGGTTTATCCCGGGTTGGGCGGTCCAGCTGATTTGCCGTCACGCAGTGATTGCAGGGACGCGCCTTTGCTCAGCACCGCCGACGCCGAATACTACCTGGCACTTTACCTGCGAGGGGCGGGTCAGCCGTCGCCCTACGCCATGCCGCTGTTGGCCAAGGATTACAGTGGTTTGCCCAACGCCTTGATCGCCGTGGCCCAGTTCGACCCACTGCGCGACGACGGCATGCTGTATGCCGAGCGCCTGCAAGCGGCAGGCGTCGCTACGCGGCTTTATCCAGGAAAAGGCCTGGTCCACGGCTGTTTGCGCGCTCGCCGCCAAGCGCCGGAGGTGGATCGGCTGTTCGCTTACCTGTTGGACTACCTACATGGCGAACTGCTGACACCGGTCTAAGCGCTCAAGGACATGCTCATTGCACAATTCGGGTTTATAGTGCCAGACGGCAAAATAAAAGACGTCCCCCCAGGGATGAACCCGACCCCCTACGGAGCGCGCAATGCAGACTTGGTACCCGCAGATCAAACCCTACGCCCGGCACGATCTGGCAGTCGATGACACCCACACCCTGTATGTCGATGAAAGTGGCTCCCCCGAAGGCCTGCCTGTCGTCTTCATTCACGGTGGTCCCGGTTCCGGTTGCGACGCCCAGAGTCGCTGCTATTTCGATCCCAATCTCTACCACATCGTCACCTTCGACCAGCGCGGTTGCGGGCGCTCCACGCCCCGCGCCAGCCTGGAAAACAACACCACCTGGGATCTGGTCGCCGACCTTGAGCGGATCCGCGAGCACTTGGGTATTGAAAAGTGGGTGCTGTTTGGCGGCTCCTGGGGCTCCACGTTGGCCCTGGCCTACGCGCAAACCCACCCTGAGCGTGTGCATGGCTTGATCGTGCGCGGCATTTTCCTGGCTCGCCCGCAGGACATCGAATGGTTCTACCAGGCCGGCGCCAGCCGCTTGTTCCCGGATTACTGGCAGGATTACCTGGCGCCGATCCCCGCGGACGAGCGCCACGACATGATCGCCGCCTATCACAAGCGCCTGACCGGCAACGACCAGATCGCCCAGATGCACGCGGCCAAGGCCTGGTCCGGCTGGGAAGGGCGCATGCTGGGCCTGTGCCCAAGCCCGCAGCATGTGGAGCGTTTTTCCGAGCCGCAGCGTGCCTTGTCCATCGCCCGGATCGAGTGCCACTACTTCACCAACAATTCCTTCCTGGAACCCAACCAACTGATTCGCGACATGCACAAGATCGCCCATCTGCCTGGCGTAATCATCCATGGCCGCTACGATATGATCTGCACGTTGGATAACGCATGGGAGCTGCATCAGGCTTGGCCGAACAGCGAACTGCAGGTGATTCGCGAAGCGGGTCATGCGGCGTCTGAGCCTGGTATTACCGATGCATTGGTTCGCGCGACCGGTGAGATGGCACGGCGTCTGCTTGATCTGCCGCCAGAAGAAGCATGAAGGGCCTGTTGCAACGGGTGCGTGGCGCCCGGGTCGAGGTCGCGGGCGAAGTTGTCGGCGCCATCGACCAGGGTTTGCTGGTGCTCGTAGCCGTTGAGCCTTCAGATACGCCTGAAAGCGCCGATAAGTTGCTGCACAAATTGCTCAACTACCGGGTATTCAGCGATGCCGAGGGCAAGATGAACCTGTCGCTCAAGGACATCGGCGGCGGTTTGTTGCTGGTGTCGCAGTTTACGTTGGCGGCGGATACCAAGAGCGGGCTGCGGCCAAGCTTCTCCACAGCGGCCCCGCCGGCCCTGGGAGCGGCGCTTTTTGATCACCTGCTGCTACAAGCGCAACAATTGCATGGCAAGGTGGCGTCGGGGCGTTTTGGCGCCGATATGCAGGTGCATTTGGTCAATGATGGCCCTGTGACATTTCTGTTACAGACATGAATGTATTAAAAACGACTTTTAATGCCTAAAAACGCAGGATTTCGCTACAAATACTTCGCTGCCCCTGATGCGTTGTGTCGCGGGCTACTAGATAATCGCGCGCTACGGGGATCAGCGTTGTTTGGTCCATTTTGACTTAGGTAGAGACTTGTCCGACAACCATTGGGGAATCATTTTGACCCACGGGAGTCGGAACAATGCTCGCCAACCTGGCATATAGATAGCTGGCCGTTGGTTTTTTGATCTGTTTTCGGCGAGGGTTGCTCGTGATTG
>Ga0308161_1002036_pt1 | contig 22365 bp, 16 predicted proteins | sample PhyFR2_FD_201034 | JGI IMG/M metagenome (GOLD analysis project Ga0308161, IMG submission 201034) | Phyllosphere microbial communities from UC Gill Tract Community Farm, Albany, California, United States - DLSLF.R2 | ecosystem: Host-associated > Plants > Phyllosphere > Unclassified | place: USA...
CGATAGCATATCCAAGGTATGGAGACCAAGATCCGTTACATAATCGTGCGTATAGCCAGATTGAGTAGGCTGCAGAGAATACGATACCTGAACTCATGGCGATTCCTACTAATGGACTACGTTGTACGCTACCCATCAGTGCCATTAATTCACCGGCCCAGTTTACTGTTAACGGTGTTGACATGTTTCCTAAAATGAATAGGAAGAATAGGAATGAGAATACAGGCATGTATTGTGTTAGACCTCGGTAGTATCGGATAACACGTGTATGGTAACGCATCTGATTAAATCAGACGGACTATGTCATATCTTAACTGTTGTATAAAGAGTTAAGACTTATACGTATAGTCTCTGGAGCAATCTATTGCTTACTAGTTGGTGTCCGTGTTCTCATTTTGACTGTCATTAACAGTAGAAAACATAATAGCTCTTTCTAGTATATAGTATAATTCGCAGAACATTAATCTCAGCTATGCTGAGTAGCTCTGGGACCTAATCTAGTTGAAAGTAAACAACTAAATTTGTTAATCGTAAAGAATTCCACCTACACACATGAACATAGCTGGTGAAACAATACCGTGGGCAATTCCAAGTAGAATAGCTCCCTCGATACCTTGTAGTGTGTTAGAGAATAATCCAATAACTACAACTGACATGTGAGCAATTGATGAGTAAGCAACAAGAACTTTAAAATCAGTTTGTCGTAGTGTAGTTAATGAACTGTACACTAATGTTACAACAGCGATAGTTTGTACTAATGGTGAGAAGTATGATGTTGCCTCAGGTAAGAATGGAATTAATACTCGTACGAAACCATATGTAGCCAATTTCAGAATTAATCCAGCCAGAACCATAGAAGCAGCAACTGGTGCCTCTACGTGAGCCCGACTTAGCCAAATGTGAACTGGTAGTAATGGAGTTTTAATAGCTAAACTTAGGAAGATAGCTAACCATAACCATCGTTGGCTCTCGAAACTGATATCTGCTAATGATAGAACCTCAAAGTCAGTACTTCCAACGTGGTAGAAGATTACTAAGAAGGCTAATAGCATGAATAATGATCCGAATAGTGTGTATAGGAATAGTAGGAATGAAGCACGGATACGATCTGCACTTGCTCCCCAAACTCCAACGATAATGAATAGAGGAATTAATACTGACTCGAAGAATACGTAGAATAGTAATAGATCTAGTACTACGAATACTGCGATTAGAAGGCTCTCTAATACTAAGAAAGCGATCATGTAAGATTTGATGTTGTGTTTAACATTCTCCCAACTTGCTAAGATACAGATTGGCATTGTGAATGTTGTAAGTAGAACGAAGTAAAGTGAAAGACCGTCAACTCCCATGTGCATGTGCAGATAGCTAAGTTGGTTGTACTCAACAGTGAACTGGTACTGGCTTGAGCTTGAGTCGAATTCACCCCACATAATCATTGATAGAATGAAAGTTACTACAGTTGTAAGTAAAGCTACTCGCTTAACTCGTGAAATCTGTAGAGGAGTACTCTCAGACATAGGCGCTAATGTTAAAGCTCCTAGGAATGGAATAAGAATAAGTGCTGTAAGCATAATGTTTAAATAATAAATTTACCTCCTTTCCAGTTAGTTCCGGGCTTCGCCCGGAACGCAGGAAAACTACCCTTTAAATTAAATAATATTAAGCAGTAGAATTTTTATGGCTCTCTATAAAGGAGCAGTCAAAAATTAATCTTGACGTTGTCTATTAGCTTTATGTTATATATAAGAAACATACATTTAAATTTAAATGGCTGACTTTAATATAGGCTCGGGCAGTTAATCTCTTATATAACTACAAATTTCTTATAAATAAAAGGAAGGTTTGTTTTGGGATTTATCACCTAAGGTCTCGAGTAAGTAAAGCATCTTTAGCGTAATTGGTAACGCGTCTCACTTCGGATGAGCAGATTATAGGTTCGAGTCCTGTAGGGTGTAACTTGCAGATATAGATAGATAGACATAGCGCCAGCAAAGCTGGCGACTATAAGAATATGATTATTACTCAAGCATAGCGCATGTGATGTAGTGGTAACATAGCTCACTTCCAATGAGTTCTCATCGGTTCGATCCCGATCTTGCGTATAATATGTACTTATAATGTTATTCTCTTATATATATATTGATGTATTGATGCCTTTCTCTTATATACTGTAAAACCCTTAAAGTAACGGGCCACCCGACACGCATGAGTCCCTTCCCTCTTCCCCGTCTCCCTTCGCTACCGCTCTTAAATTCCCCCCTCTGGGGAATTACAGCCGGGGACCAAAGGTTGTTTGATCAATCGGTCTGCAGGATACGCAATGCTAGTTATTACACTATTATCTCTGTTAATTGCGGTACCGCTTTTTTCATCTAAAACATCGCCGAGCTATTCATCTAACACATCTGGGTGGAAAATGCAGCTAACACGTGCGACTTCTGTAACATTCTTCTTGGCCGCGGCCTTATCGTTCAACGCTTACTACGTTGCAACTTTAGGATCCGGAGTGAGTCTTTACAGTGGACTATTCCATGTTAGCACAGTTTCAATGGCAATTGAGTTCTTTATCTTTATTGTCGGAGGGCTAATTCTTCTATCATGAGCATCATCAGCATACACTGCTAACCTTAAAGGGGAGTCAGTGCGACCAACAATTGCTGAGTATCCAATGATCGTTGTATTCACTACAATTGGTGCCTCATTCTTAGTATCTAGTACTGATCTTGTATCACTGTACCTAGCTATTGAGTTACAAAGTTTCGCTGTATACATTCTTGCTGCTCTTTACCGGAACAACGAGTCTGCTACAGCTGCTGGACTGAAGTACTTCCTACTTGGTGCTTTATCTTCAGCCTTTATCCTTCTAGGATCTAGTTTAATCTACGGATACACAGGGCTAACAAACCTTGATGCTATCAGTAGTTTACTATCTGTTTCATCTCCATCAGATAGTATTACACAAGGAGTAATTCTTGGTCTTGTAATCATGACTGTTGGGTTCTTATTCAAAATTGCTTCAGCTCCATTCCACAACTGGGCTCCTGACGTATACGACGGAGTACCAACAATTGTTACAACTTGGTTAGCTGTAATGCCTAAAATCTCTATCTTCGTACTATTATTAACACTTAACTCATTAACTGATGGTCTAGGATTATCATTTGGTGATATTACAGTGAACGTATGGCAAGCTCTATTATTAGTTTGTTCATTATTATCATTAATCATTGGTACTGTTGTAGGATTAGCACAATTCCGAATCAAACGACTATTAGCTTACAGTACAATTTCACACGTTGGGTTCATGTTACTAGCACTAGCTGTTAGTGGACAAGAGTCAATCGACGCGTTCTTATTCTACTTAATTCAATACAGTCTAACTAGTTTAAACGGATTCTTAATCTTACTAGCCTTTGGTTACTTAATCTTTAGCAAGAAATCAACACAAAACAGTGACGTACAATTCATTTCACAACTAGCAGGACAGTTCCGACAAAACCCTGTTCTAGCTTTAAGTATGATCATTTGTCTATTCTCTATGGCAGGAATTCCTCCTCTAATGGGATTCTTCGCTAAGTATGCAGTTCTATACACAGCTATCCACAACGGATACTACTTCATTTCACTAGTTGCAATTCTAGCTAGTGTAGTGAGTGCTGCTTACTACCTACGAGTTGTTCGAGTACTATACTTTGACACAACAAGTGATAACACAGATGAGTCTTCTTACGACGCATCAGTAATCACAAGTACACACAGTTACCTAATTGCTGTTCTAACAGCAGCTATCGTTCTATTTGTACTACAACCATCATTAATCTTAAACAGCACTCAGTTAATGGCAATGTCAATCTATAGCTACTAATGACAATGATCGTTCTATTAATCTTTGTGCCTATCCTGGTTGCAATTCTATTAGCACTTAACGTACTATTGGCAGTTCACCGACCTGACACAGAAAAGGTAACTCCCTACGAATGTGGGTTTAACCCAATCTATGGTCAAGTACGGGCTCCATTTGCTATCCAATACTACTTAGTTGGTATTCTATTCTTAATCTTCGATCTTGAAATCGCTGTTCTGTACCCATTAGCTGTAACATTATACCAAGTATCAGTTTATGGATTCTGGGTTGCCATGATCTTCTTAGTACTTCTAACCGTAGGATTCGTATACGAGTTCGGGAAGGGAGCACTGAAATTCACTGATCACCGATCTTCAATTCACCGAGCCACAATCGAAGCACCTCAAGTTTAGTTGTTTGCTTAACAAGGCGAGTGCAAATTATAATCCCCTTTTTACCTATTTATTCTGTTTTTTATGTGTCGTTATAACGTTAGTCTCTTATATAATATAATACAGAAACAGAGATACTTTAATAAAGAAATAGAGTACGGTATTTATCCTCTGGGAGCTGCTCTGTTATATATTGCTACAAAGTCTTTAATGTTTCAGTTTTCCTGTTCTTTTCCCTTCGACAGGGGCGAGAAACGAAAGGAGGGGGAAACAAGCGATACTTTAGAGTATTCAAGAGGCTATGATTAATATTAGAGTGAGCTAGCATAGTATATATGAACTCTATAGTTTTTGTTTCGGAAAATTGACAAGTACTTGTTTTTTTGCCCTTGCTGGGGGGGGGGGCTTTTTGGGGTTCATTTTTGGGGTTCCCCCAAAAACACCCAAAAACACCCAAAAACACCCAAAAACACCAAAAAAAGGGAAAATAACATCATGTTTTAAGTATGTTAATATAATGTATGTCTCTTATATTTAATAATAAACAATAAGTAACTTATCTTGGCCATATAGGGTAATATTTACCCATTTATTGGAAATCGCTCCTTAACTAAGTCACGCGTTAATTTGCCTGACTGAATACCTATTACCTCCATTTAGGTTACTTATTCTCTCCTTCTGTTATAAAGCCTGTTATAGACTGCGGAGGCTATACACATAATTAATATCTTATTTTACACGTAGGGGTTTGACCTACTCTTATTTCTAATCTGCTCTTTTTTTTTGCCCCAGCGTAGCTGGGCAAAAACAGCTAACAAAGGGGACGGAATTAAACAGGAATAAGATTAATTTGTTTTAATCAAGATTGTCTTTGATTAAGGATAGATTAAGCAAATATACATTTATACTATGCGATTACTTAAATCACATCCAGTTTTAGGACTAGTTAACAGTTACATGGTTGACAGCCCACAACCGGCAAGTCTTAGTTACATGTGGAACTTTGGTTCATTATTAGGAGTTTGCCTAGTGATCCAAATCGTAACAGGAGTAACACTTGCCATGCACTACACACCTAACATTGATCTTGCATTCATCAGTGTAGAGCACATTATGCGTGACGTTCACTACGGATGGTTAATCCGATACCTACACGCTAACACAGCTTCATTCTTCTTCATCTTCGTTTACCTACACATTGCTCGAGGTCTTTACTACGGATCATACCGATCACCACGAGTTCTACTATGGTCTATTGGAGTAATTATCTTAATCTTAATGATTGTTACAGCATTCCTTGGATACGTACTACCGTACGGTCAAATGTCACTTTGGGGAGCTACTGTAATTACTAACCTAATGTCAGCTATCCCATGGATTGGACAAGATATTGTTGAGTTCCTATGGGGAGGTTTCAGTGTAAACAACGCTACACTTAACCGATTCTTCTCATTACACTACTTACTACCTTTCATCTTAGCTGCTCTAGTATGTGTACACCTTATTGCACTACACGAGCACGGAAGTAGTAACCCATTAGGAGTATCAGGTAACACTGATCGATTACCATTCCACCCATACTTCACATTCAAAGATCTAGTTACAGTATTCCTATTCTTACTAGTTCTTGGAGTAATGGTATTCTACGCACCTAACTACCTAGGACACAGTGATAACTACATCCCTGCGAACCCAATGCAAACACCTGCATCTATTGTTCCTGAGTGATACCTATTACCGTTCTACGCAATCCTACGATCTATCCCTAACAAGTTATTAGGAGTAGTGGCTATGCTTGCTTCATTACTAATTCTACTTGCAATGCCTATTGTAGATACTTCACGTGTACGTGGATCACAATTCCGACCACTAATGCGATGGGCCTTCTGGCTATTCGTAGCTGACTTCTTTGTACTAATGTACATTGGTAGCCAACACGTTGAGGAGCCATTTATTACTGTTGGAGCTCTTGCCACAGCGTTCTACTTCAGTTGGTTCCTAATTGTTGTGCCTGTAATCGGTATCGTAGAGAACACTCTACTAGACATCGCTACAGAGCCTAAATCATAATTTAATCCCCTTTTTTTTTGCATTTTTTTTGCATTATATATAAGAAACTAACAATAATAAATAATTATAGAAGCTACGCTGGGGACAGGGGGGCAAAAATGGAATGGATTGGGCTGCCGAAGGAGTGATCCTTTAGTTGCCTTTTTTATAACAGGAGCCAAAGGAGTAACTCATCGCTCTTTCTAATAAGGGGCAAAACAAAACAGAATTTACAGTGAGACTAAGATTGTTATATCTTGTTAGTTTCTTATATAACAATCTCCTAAATAAGAGCCCATCACTCTTTCTTTCCCTGCTCATAAACAAGTAGGGAACTCCTATTTCCCCGGGCCCCCCCTTCGGGAGCTCTTTAACCCTCCCGGTGTTCCGCCCCCTCCCTCTTAAAGTCGGTCGGGGGGCGAAAACTGTAATTTCGAAAACTAGGGAAGTGCAAAGGACTACTCAAAATACCTTATTTTGAAAGAAAGAAGTATTTAAACGTGAACAGAACAAAAAACTTATATATTCATATATGACTCGATGACTTTTTAGTACAAACGCCAAGGATATCGGTACATTATACCTTATCTTCGCCGTGTTCAGTGGTATGTTAGGGACAGCCTTCAGTGTGTTAATCCGTATGGAGTTAGCATCACCTGGAGTACAATACTTACAAGGAAACCACCAACTTTACAACGTGATCATTACAGCTCACGCTTTACTAATGATCTTCTTCATGGTTATGCCAGCCCTAGTAGGAGGATTTGGTAACTACCTAGTGCCAGTACAAATCGGAGCTCCAGATATGGCGTTCCCTCGACTAAACAACATTAGTTTCTGGTTACTACCTCCTTCATTAATCCTACTATTAGCTAGTGCTTTAGTAGAGCAAGGAGCTGGTACTGGATGGACAATTTACCCTCCATTATCAGGAATCCAAAGCCACTCAGGTGGATCTGTTGATTTAGCTATCTTCAGTCTACACCTATCTGGTATTAGTTCAATGTTAGGAGCAATGAACTTCATCACTACAATCCTAAACATGCGACACCCAGGAATGTCAATGCACAAACTTCCACTATTCTGTTGGGCGATCTTCATTACAGCAATTCTACTTCTACTATCACTACCTGTTTTAGCTGGAGGTATTACAATGCTATTAACTGATCGTAACTTCAACACTTCATTCTACGACCCTGCTGGAGGAGGAGACCCAATCCTATTCCAACACCTGTTCTGGTTCTTCGGACACCCAGAGGTTTACATTCTGATCATCCCTGCATTCGGAATCGTATCACACGTAGTTGCAACATTCTCAGGTAAACCGGTATTCGGATACTTAGGAATGGTTTACGCTATGTTCAGTATTGGAATTTTAGGATTCATCGTTTGGAGTCACCACATGTTCGCTGTAGGACTTGACGTTGATACTCGAGCTTACTTCACTGCTGCCACAATGATTATTGCTGTACCTACAGGAATTAAAATCTTCTCATGGTTAGCTACATGTTACGGTGGATCATTACGATACACTGCTCCAATGGTATTCGCATTAGGATTCATTGCACTATTCACAATTGGAGGTCTTACAGGAGTTATCCTTGCCAACGCTTCATTAGACGTTGCAATCCACGACACATACTACGTGGTTGCTCATTTCCACTACGTTCTTTCAATGGGAGCTGTATTTGGAATGTTTGCTGGATACTACTTCTGGGGACCTAAGATCATTGGTAAAACTTACAACGAGCAATTAGCACACATCCACTTCTGGACAATGTTCGTTGGTGTTAACCTTACTTTCTTCCCTCAACACTTCCTTGGACTGGCGGGAATGCCTCGGCGTATCCCTGACTACCCTGACGCCTTCGCGGGATGGAACCTTATCTCAAGTTACGGTTCAATCATTTCAGTGGTAGCTACAGCTATCTTCCTTTACATCATTTGGGATCAATTTGTACACGGTAAAGCCGTTTCAAACAACCCATGGGCAGTACCACAATTCTTCACAAGTACTCCAGAGTTCTTAAGCGGACCACAATACGCTCACTCATTAGAGTGGACTCTAGCTAGCCCAGTACCATTCCACTCATACAACACACTACCTGTACAATCATAGTACAAATAGTAGGCTTTTTCAATAAGGCAGCCTTCGGTAAACTCGAAGGAGTGGAAATTAATCCCCTTTTTTAACAAATTATAACACCAAGTCTCAAACCGTATACTCGACTGTATACATCTGGCTATAGGCTTTCAAAGTCTAATAAACCAGACGAGGCACGCTTACTGCCTTTCTATCTCCTATATTAGGAGTCACTTCCTTTTCAAGCAGGACAGGTTTTAAGGCTAACATATCAATGTTAAAGCTAAATCAACTAATTAAATCATGCCACAACTATTACCATTCTACTTCATTAACCAACTATCATTCGCATTCCTAGTACTAATCACTCTAGTTTACGTATTCGGAACTTATATCTTACCAGCCTTCGTTGAGCTATTTGTAACACGAATGTACATTACTAAACTATAATTTATAGCTATAGTTTATGACACATTTCCTGCTGCTTACGATTCTAGCGAGTAGCTGGGTTAATCCCCTTTTAGTTTCCCGCCCCTTTTCGAACAGGTAAAAGCCATGATTCTATTTAATGAAAACATATAAGAGAAATACAAGTAATAGCAAATAATAAGCACTAGTGTTACTTAGCCTTTTCAAACATGTTTCGAAAATAGGAATATAAGTAAGTTTCTTATATGTTTAATTTCTTTTCTGTTTATTTTATAAAAGGGGGGTTAATAACCTCGGGCTTGTCCGAGGAGAAAAAAGGCGTGTGAACTAAGATCCCCACCAGTAGATTGAAATGTATAGGAATAACCAAACTACGTCAACGAAGTGCCAGTATAGAATAGCAGCCTCGAATCCTAAGTGGTGGTGGTCTGTTAGGTGGTATGATAGAATTCGGAAGAATGCTACCGCGATGAATAATGTACCGATAATAACGTGGATACCGTGGAATCCAGTTGCAAAGAAGAATGTTGACCCGTATGCTCCATCCGCAATAGTGAATGGTGCCTCGTGGTACTCTAGTCCTTGAAGAGCTGTGAAGATTACAGCTAGTACAACTGTAATGATGATTCCTAGGATTGTACCTCGTCGGTTACCCTCAATTAATGAGTGGTGTGCGTAAGTTACACTTGCTCCTGATGAAAGAAGTAGAACAGTGTTAAGTAATGGGATCTCGAATGGGTTAAGAGGGTCAATACCTGCTGGAGGCCATGCGTTTCCTAACTCTACAGTAGGAGCTAATGCTGAGTGGAAGTAAGCCCAGAAGATTGAAATGAAGAAGAATACCTCACTGATAATGAATAATGCTACACCAAGGTTAAGACCTTTTTGTACAGCAAATGTGTGGTTTCCTAATAGAGTTCCCTCTGCTACAACGTCTCGGAACCATAGAGCCATTGAGCTCACAGTTGTGATGAATCCGATGATAACAAGGAATCCACCGTTAGATACTCCGTTGAAGTACATTGCAGCGGCCATAGTTAGGATTAGTAATGAGAATGAAGTTAGTAACGGCCATGGTGATGGAGTTACTAAGTGGAAAGGATGTGCTTGGAATTGTGCTCGTGATAGTTGCATAATTAAAGATTTTTTATAGAATCAGACAATAATAGATAATGTCTATTATTACTAGGGTCCTTGAATTAATCAAGGCAGCTGTTAGCTTATGATACTCCTCTAGTTACGGCACAGTTGTGCCCTCCTTCCCCCAACTTATGATCGGGAAAATGTAGAGGATGCTTATGCCATAATTTTTAATTATATATTGTCTGTCTCTTATAGTTTATTAATCGGATAAAATAGGATTCGAACCTATGGTACCGGAAAGGCACACCATATTTCAAGTATGGCACATTCGACCACTCTGTCATTTATCCAAAAATAGAGTAGCGGCTGTTTTTGGGTTTTTTGGGTTCCCCAAAAAGCCGATACTATTCTTATATAGTTTATAATTACTGGTCTATCTCTTATAGTCGTTTCATTTATTTTTGCTACGTTTTTGGTGTAGCTAAAACAACATATAAGAGTAAGTTATAACTTCTGCTTTTCCTTTAATGACTGTAAATTCGCTCCTTCGGCTTCTGTTTTTGGGCGTTTTGGGTGTTTTTGGCTTTTTGGGGTTCCCCCAAAAACGCCCCAAAAATTAACCCCAAAAGAAGGCAGCGATAAACAGCAAGTATGCTGGAACTGGTAGACAGGTGGTTCTTAAGCAACCATGACGATACGTTGTATGGGTTCAAGTCCCATTACTTGTAAATTAAAGGAGGCTAATATAAGAGACAGACATAACTTCACAGGAATGGCTTGATTCGAACAAGCTCCGCGAGACTTTGGAGATCTGCATGCTACCATTGACACCACATTCCTATCAATACTTGGTTAAATTTACCTCCTTAGCGCCCCGCTCCTTTGACAGGGGCGAGTAAACAAGGGCAACACGAATCGAACATGTATTGGCGAATTTGAAGTTCGCTATTCTACCATTGAACTATACCCCTAGCGTTAATAGGGCTAAGAGGGGATCGAACCCTAAATCAACAGATTTGCAATCCGTGTGTAGTACCATACTACCGCCTCAGCCCTTTATATTATTTTTATATAAAAGAGAGAAACAAATAAACCTAACACTAGAAGAATCGAACTTCCATCATTAAATTAGGAATTTACTGCTCTACCGTTAAGCTAAGCGTTATAAACTATCCTTTTATAGATAAAATGTTGCTAAAAGAGAATAACAGATCTTTATCTAAAAAAAAAAGGGGATTATGATTTGCTTGTTGCTGTAGCTGTAGGAGTAGGACTCATACATAGTACGATAGGTCCAACCATAGCAAGTAAGAAAATTACACTTGCAACTACTAACCATAGTGAAGCGTATGTGTATAGACCGTGACCAATACTCTCGATTTGAGTAAAGGTTGTCATTGTGCTATCTGCAACTACTGGGTTGAATGCAGCGTGAACTCCTTCTGTTCCCACAGAGTGGTGAATAGAGTCAAGTGCAGTATCAGTGTTAGAAATCCCAAGTAGAGTTGTGTTTAACCAGTTAAAGATACTTAGTGAAACGTGTAGTGATCCACCATCGTGGTAACTTACTGGTAAGATTGATAGTAACTCGAAGAAGAATAGTGATCCTAAGAAAGCTCCCATAGGTAAGCTCTTAGTATACTCTTGTCCTGTCTCAACTAGCTCAACTAATCGTAAGTTAAGCATCATGATAACGAATAAGAATAGGATCGCGATAGCCCCAACGTAAACAATTAAGTATACAAGTCCTAGGTAGGCAACACCTAATAGAACTAAGTAACCAGCTACGTTAAGGAACACAGCAATTAGGAATAATACCGAAATAACTGGGTTTTTAGCAGTAATAACCATAATACCTGATAAAATGGCTCCTAAAGCTAGTAAATCTAGTAATACGTTGTTCATATTTAAAATATAGATACCCTATCTAATACTTTTGGTTTTCGCCCGGAATAGGTAGTTAGATGCCAGATGCCTTTAGGGAAATATAAAGGAATAGCAGAGAGTCGTAGACATTTAGCTTATTATTTATAGCTTTAAGTAATAACTAAAGTAGTTGTTTAGAATGCTTAAATACATCCCAAAACAGTAAACCAAAATGAGTTTTAGTCTTAACTCCCTATTAACAAATAGGGAAGTCCTTAACTGGAGTCGAACCAGCTCTCTAAGAATTAACAGTTCTTCGCTGCACCGTATAGCCCTAAGGACGTTATCTATTGGTTTTAGTATTAACATACTTATATTGTATTAACTAATATGACTTCATTTTGGCCCCCCGCGTAGCGGGGGCCAAAACACATGAAAACAGGACACAGCAAATTTATTTAGTATAGTGTGAGTTTCTTATAATGCTCCTTTCCCGGAAACATCTTACAAGTAGTGGGACTTGAACCCACATGGCTGGAGGCCACAGTTTCCTAAGAACTGCCCGGCTACCAATTACGGCATACTTGCTGTTTATTTTTGCCCTAGTTACTTTTATAGCAAGGGAAACAGGGAAAAGGGGGTTAATAATTTAGTTGTCAAATAATACTATGAGTATAGTAGTAGGAATGACATCATAAGAGCGAATAGACCTGTAGCCTCTGATAGAGCGAATCCTAGGATCGCGTATGAGAATAGTTGCCAATCTTACTTAATGGTATATATATATATATCCTAGCGCCCCTGCTAGCAGGGGCGATTAAGTAATAATGAGATCATATCTTTTGTCATAGTTTCAGACAATTTAACATCTGATCGTTGAAGATTTAAGTCTTGCTGATTAGTATTTAGCATTAATTCTATTACCAATATTTTGGTGATCTTTTAATACAGTCCCAGCATATAGTTAATAATTCGACCCCAAGCAAGGTCGTAGAGCAGGGTTACGTGCAGTTGCAGTAATTAGTCCTGAGAATACTACTCCAATTCCAACTCCCGCTCCGGCTAGTCCAATAGTAGCTAGTCCTGATCCAATGTATTTTGCAGCTTGTAGCATGGTTAATGTGAATTTAATAGCCTCGTCACACCGTACAGCGCCATAATAATTAAATTAACAGAGGGTTAGGTGTATGGCAGACGGAGCTCTAAGTTGCAGCAGTGGTCTAGAAAAATTGAGTAACTAAACATGCCGTTCTTTTCACATTAATATTGACTATAAGAGAATAACTTTCATTATAATAAAAAGGTATTGGCCTTCCTTAAAAAATAAAGGCTGCTTTCCGAAACAGGGCTCTGTTTATTCAATAAATCGTCACTCACTTATATTTAATATAAAAGCTTTGATTAAAAGTAACTGTATCAATTTACATAGGTTGGCTTAGTTCAACGGTAGAACACTAGTTTGTGGATCTAATGATCCCAGTTCGATTCTGGGAGTTGACCCTTATACAGTAATAGAGGGATTATGGGACTGATGGCTTCAAGTTATGGCCACAGGAAAGTCCTAGATGATTATAGCATATCCTATAAATAAGGAATAGCTAAAGCTATGGTTACTTACAGAAAAAATATATTACGAGATGAAAACCAGTAGTCTATAATATCGCACTTATTACCTATGCTCATCATTTTTGTTTTTGTCTCGTCCTTTTTTGGGATTCCCCCAAAAACAGCGGCTAAAATAGGGCCAAAATGACAAAAAGAGAAAGAATACATATTGTAATTTATCAGTCCAACTTAGTAATTACTGGGTACAGAATTAGGCTTATAGTAATCCCTTTACCACTTAAACTAAACAGCTAATATAGTTCAACGGTTAGAACATATCCCTCATATGGATATAATGTAAGTTCGATTCTTACTATTAGCTTCTAGATTTATAGCCGTTATAAGAGACTAATTTAATAATTAGTTATAGTAGCGAATTTACAGTCATAAAAGAAATAGTCTAAAGTGAATATAGTTTAATGGTAAAACACTTCAGTGTCATTGAAGTAGATGCGGGTTCGAATCCCGTTGTTCTCGTTATCTTTAGCTCTTTCCGCTATAACAGGGGACAGCTTTAAGACTTATTATTACTCTATAGAACAGCCTAGTTAAAAATTTAGAATTCAGCCTTCTTTTTAAAAACAGGAGCCGAAGGAGAAATTAAAGGCATTAAAAGTCAAGAAACTTTGTTACTGCTTATTCTATAAATTTCTGCATTTTCCCAGAATTTAAAACCACTTTCTCTGTTTTGGCCCCCCTGCGTAGCAGGGGGGGCCAAAATGTCGCTTTGTTTTTGGGCGCTACGGAAATAGGGTTATTGGTATGCCTTCTTTCATTATTTATGACTGTAAGGGGCGAAACCCACAAACTTATAATACAAAGGAAACCAATAGGAACTATTACAAGATGCATGACATTATCATTAGTGTTATTCCTTGTAGGTATTTTAGGATTCGTTCTAAACCGTAAAAACATTATTCTAATGCTAATTAGTATTGAGATGATGTTACTAGCGGTGACTTTACTAGTTATTGTTAGCTCATTCAGCTTCGATGACATTGTAGGTCAAACTTACAGCATCTACATCATTGCCATTGCTGGAGCAGAATCCGCAATTGGTCTTGGTATCTTAGTTGCATTCTATCGATTACGAGGATCAATTACTCTACGTTAGATGTACCTATCAATTTTAGCTTTACCATTATTTGGTGCTGCGTCAGCCGGTTTACTTGGACGTAAACTTGGAGTTACTGGTGCACAATTAATTACAAGTGTATGTATGTGTACATCTGCACTTCTATCTATTGTTGCCTTCTACGAGGTAGCATTATGTGGATCACCTGTATCAATCTACTTAAGTAGTTGGATTGACTCAGGAATGATGTCTGTAGACTGGGCATTCATGTTCGACAGCCTAACAGTATCAATGTTACTACCTGTTACAGTAGTTTCATCAATGGTACATATCTACTCTATGAGTTACATGGCTGCTGATCCTCACAACCAACGATTCTTCTCATACCTATCAATGTTCACTTTCTTCATGCTAGTACTAGTAGCTGGAGATAACTACCTAATCTTATTCGTAGGATGGGAGGGTATTGGAGTATCTTCATACTTACTGATTAACTTCTGGTTCACTCGAATCCAGGCTAACAAATCAGCTATCAAAGCCATGACAGTTAACCGTGTAGGTGATACTTTCTTAAGTATTGCATTCTTCGGTGTGTTCTGGGCATTCGGTAACTTAGATTACGCTACAGTTTACAGTCTGTCACCTTACATGAACGAGACAGTTCTAACTATCATTGGATTACTATTCCTATTCGCCGCAATGGGTAAATCAGCTCAATTAGGACTACACACATGGCTGCCAGATGCCATGGAGGGACCAACTCCAGTTTCGGCGTTAATCCACGCTGCTACTCTTGTTACTGCGGGAGTTTACTTACTTCTACGGTCTTCTCCACTACTTGAGTACGCTCCAACAACTCTTGTTGTAATTACATGGGTGGGAGCTATTACAGCATTCTTCGCTGCAACAACAGGTCTACTACAAAATGACATTAAACGTGTTATTGCTTACTCTACTTGTTCACAAATGGGATACCTATTCATGGCAGTAGGTATTTCACAATACTCAGTAGCACTATTCCACCTGGTTAACCACGCCTTCTTCAAAGCTGTACTATTCCTTGCTGCTGGTGGAGTATTACACTCAATGGCTGACCAACAAGATATGCGACGACTTGGTGGTTTAATTAACTTACTACCATTTACTTACACAATTATCCTAATTGGTTCACTAAGTCTAATGGCCATTCCATTCATGACAGGATTCTATTCTAAAGATTTAATCCTTGAGTCAGGATACGCTACATATACTATGAGTGGACACATCGTTTACTGGTTAGGAACATTAACGGCTATGATTACTGCATTCTACTCATTCCGTCTAATCAGTATGACATTCTTAACTACACCTAACGCTCCTAAAGTGGACTACGAGCACACTCACGAGCAAGATATGATCACTGTAGTGCCTTTAGTAATCCTTGCAGTAATGTCAATCTTCTTCGGTTACATTGCTAAGGATAGTTTCGTAGGTATGGGTAGCGATATGCTTGCTACATCATTATTTGTTCACCCATCACACGTGACATTAGTTGAGGCCGAGTTCTCAATTCCTACATTCTATAAATTACTTCCTGCTATTGGGACAATTGGGGGTGCATCATTAGCATTACTAATGTACCACCGATTAGCTAACTTCACTGTAGATTTAGCTCTAAGTGATCTTGGTAAACGAATCTACACATTCTTCAACGCTAAGTGGTTCTTTGACGCGGTTATTAACCACTACGTAATTAACAAGGCTTTAGGTCTTGGAATGATTACAGCTAAAGTATTAGATCGAGGAGCTATCGAGTTATTAGGACCATTCGGACTAACTAACTCACTATACGGAGGTAGCCAAACAATTTCACGATTAGATACTGGAATTGTAACACAATACGCTCTATACATCATGATTGGTTTAATCTCAATCACATTATTACTATTCGTACCAATTCTATCAGGTATTTCACTAGACAACATCGGTGACCTACGACTGATCTTAATTTACGCAGCTGGTCTACTGTTCGCCTTTGGTAAAAGCGAAGTAACAGGCTCTAAACAATCTGCATAATCCCCTTTTTTGTCTCGCCCTGCTTTCGACAGGGGCGGCTATAAGAAATAAACATTACTTACAAATAATATAAGAAATAGTTATACTATCGCATGTATACCTAATTAAAGCGAGATTAGTTTAACGGTTAGAACGTCGACTTTACACGTCGATGGCAGAAGTTCGACTCTTCTATCTTGTATCTATTAGTTTATTTGTGGATTAGTTAAACGGTATAATCGCCGACTCATGATCGGCAGTTCTGGGTTCAATTCCCGGGTCCGCGTAACAAAGCATAGCTGTTTAGCCGTCAAATGAATAAAGCTGTGATAATGGATTGGTCATCTAGTGGTAGGATAACAGCTCTTCATGCTGTGCACGCAGGTTCGATTCCTGTCCAGTCTATTAGAGATCTAACATAAATAGGCAAAGCCTTAAATTACTCGCCCATTTTTAGAAAACAGCTAGGTTGGCTTGACGGCTTTTATAAGAGAACAACATGTTTAATTTACTAAACGGGTTAGTTTCTTATATTTAACGTTCCATAATAAAGATCTAGTAATTCCGGAAAGCAAGGCAGTAAAGAAAGCCCATAGATACCTATAACTAATAATATTAATCATAGCCTCTTGAATACTCTAAAGTATCGCTTGTTTCCCCCTCCTTTCGTTTCCCGCCCCTGTCGAAGGGAAAAGAACAGGAAAACTGAAATATTTACTATTTTGTAATAGTACATGACAGAGCAGCTCCCAGAGGATAAATACCGTACTCTATTTAATTTATTAAAGATTTTGTTTCTGTCATGCATTAATGGACTGTAAATAAGCCGCTTATTTAAAGCTGTACTTTTATACGTATTCTATTATATAAGAGTATTACGTGAGTAACCCTAAAAAAGGGAACAAATACAAGAATATGTAAGCAGGATTAATATAAATATAAGAGAGTAACATTACATTGAAGTACTAGACTGTGAGAATATATAAGAATATACTTTTTTTTTTAAACGCCAGATTAGTTTAGTGGTAAAACGTCTACCTTGTAAGTAGAAATCCTGTGTTCAATTCACGGATTTGGTATCGTATATATACATATGTCATTTATTCTTTTATATTATGCATATATACAATTTACTAAATTGGGTTATGGTCTAATGGCATGACGGGATTTTTTGGAGATCCACGATACTTGTTCGATTCAAGTTAACCCAAAATGATCCATTTAGGGTGTTTAGCTCAGTGGTAGAGCGTTTAGCTTTTAACTAAATGGTCGACAGTTCGAATCTGCCAACACCTGATTTAATTAAATTTATCATTTATAGAAGTAGTACATTGTACATAGGCAAGTATAACTTATGCCTCTGTTGTCTATAAATAAAGAAAGGATTTAATACATTGGGCAAGTCATCTGTTGGCAAAGTGAAGTCGATTGCTATTCGACCGTATAGGTACTCCCTATCTGTGAGTTCGAATCTCATCTTGCCCGTTTCATACTTATAGAAAGTACTACTCTTATAAGAATATATATTATAGGGGATATAGTATAATGGCATTACGCGGTGTTTGCATCATTGCGACGCTGGTTCGATTCCAGCTATCTCCAAATATATAGCCAAAGTAGCATAGTTGGTAATGCACTGGACTGAAGTTCTAGGTAGTGATAGGTTCGAATCCTTCCTTTGGCAGCTAGCAAATAATAGAAAATTAGTGTGTAATGTAATAATATGGGTAGTTTTCCTAGTTGGTTAAGGAGACTTACTGTAAATAAGTTAGCTGACGCTACCGCATGTTCGAGTCATGCCTACCCAATATTATAATTATATAAGAGACTAACAAAGTATCACACTACATTATGATATAGAGAATGGTAGGTTTCCTATTAAGTAGTTACTACATTAACTTCGGTGTACTCAATCCTTGAATACATCTTATACACAGCGGTAGATACTAGTATCTATTGCCTAGTTCTCTTACTACCCTCCTTCTTGTAGGAGGTAAGCTTACTCCTCCCTCTTCGACAGGGAGGCGGTGAGGCGATAAGGGAAAGTAGAATACAATCTGCTAAGTTTTAAAATATGACTACAACATACATGTTTGATAAATCTAACCGAACTAACATTATGTCAATGCAACGTCAAGCTATTTCAATCATTCAATCCTTCTTTGTTAAGTTCCAGACATTAGTAGGTAAGCCAGTATTTACTGTAAGTGCCGATAAGGCAGTTGTACAGCTATTCTACATGGGTACAGCCACTGATACTTTAACTAACGCAAGTATTGCAGCATTAGGAGATGCTCTTACACGGTGTTTCGGTCGAACAGTTGAGTTACGATTAATTCGTCTTAACCACTCAGCTCTAGACAGTTCAATCTTCGCTCAATACTTAACTGCTAACGCTGGTAAATATTCATTCAACCGTATCTTAGATATGCTGAAAGGAAGCTTACCAACAGTAGTTTCTGAAGGATCAGTAGATGACAGTACTGTAACTCCTACATCTCACATCACAGGAGTGAAAATCAAACTATCAGGACGATTAACCACACAACGTTCTGGTCCACGACAAACAGTACAAGCTGGACGACTAGGTTCATCAGCTAAAGGCCAATTTGGTACAGTTGATTATAGCAAACACACTGCTAAGAACAAGTTAGGTGCATTCACAATGAAAGTTTGGATTAGCCAACAAAGTCGATAGATAATTATTAACCTCCCCTTTTATGCGAGTATAAGAGAGGGACTAGTTATGTTAATAACATTGTTTAAGTTTCTATCAGCGCCTCGAGTATATTACCTCGAGGAGTGCCTTTATAGCTGGTTGTGGTTATATGTTGTATTATATTGTTAGTCTCTTATATATATAAATAAATCGGAGAATTGGGAATCGAACCCAAACGTTCTTCAACCCAAATGAAGCGCCCGGCCATTAGGCTTTCCTCCGTAGGATTTCTTATACTTATATTAAAAAAATAGGGGAACAATGTGGTATCATCAAGTCTAGCGACTCATTAGTATCACTCAGCTCACGTCTTGCAACGCTTACACATGTGACCTATCAAGGACGTGGTCTACATCCTGTCGCTTGCCTATCTAAATAAGCGCTAGCTTCCAAAGAACAGCTTCGATCTTATATGCTTTCAGATCTTATCCTTAACACATGTAGCTACTCTGCGGTACCATTATAACTAATTGCTATAAATAATAGCAGATACACCAGAGATGTGCACCTGATGGTCCTTTCGTACTAACCAGATGTTCTTCTTATTCTATATGTCCCACCAGAAGATAGGGACTATACTGACTCCTTAGTATTGGACTATATCACACCTATTGTTTAGCGGCGGGCTTGCCCGCCGTCAAAGGTATATTCATGTAGTCTCTAAGCATTATTGCTGCAAATAACTTTATTTATACACTGTAACCTATTATAGGTGGTATAAATTTATAAAGTGTTTTTGCATATAGAATATTTTGACGACGCGAGTCATTATATATTTACACGTCGTATTGAACCCAACTCACGTACCACTTTAATCGACGAACAGTCGAACCCTTCCCAGCTTGTGCACCAGGAGGATGTGATGAGTCGACATCGCAATTTACTATATATATATAGCGATCTTAATTTTTCAATTAAGTTAGATCATATCTTAATCCTAACTAGGACCTTAGCGTATGATCGTTGAGATTATAAATCTGCTGATTAGCCAATCTTCCAGGCCCCCCTGCTAGTAGCCGGGGGGACAGGTTCCTCGAGAAACCTTCCTGGTCCCTCTCTCCCTCCTTTACAGTCGGTCGAGAGGAACTAACTTTAATTCATATTTGAATATAGAAGCTCTAAGGCCGTCCCAGCATATAGCTAATAATAACTTAATATTTCTATCAAGCAACCCCGATGTATTAAGGTGCCAAACAGCGCTTACGATATGAACTCTTTCGCGCTATTAGCCTGTTATCCCTAGCGTAACTTATCCGTTGAACGATAGCTGTACCATAACATACTATCGGTTCATTATGCCCTACTTACGTACCTGATTGACCTGTCGGTCTTTCAGTTTAGCACACTTATGCCATTATGCTGTTATTGACTATACATAGTCACTTAGTCCCCGTCTAAGCTATGTGTACCTATTGGACCCCTCCGATGCTTTCTTGGAGGGTACCGTCCCAGTAAAACTACCCATCAGACACGTTCCCTACTCGCCCCTGCTAGTAGCGGGGCGCTATAGGTTAGTGCGTTTACGATTTGTTGAGGTCTCTCACTTACGCCTATTACCGAAGCAATAAGCTACCTCATACCTGTGACAAATGGTAGACTAACACAATATCTGACTGTAGTAAAGTTGCATAGGGTCTTCCCGTCTGACTGGTGGTAAACCGCATCTGCACGGCTAATTCAATTTCACCGGACTCAAGTTTAAGACAGTGGGGGCATCGCTGTTCCTTTCATGCAGGACCGTAATTGGCGGCCAAGGAATTTCGCTACCTTAGGATCCTTATAGTTAAGACCGTCGTTTACCTCGTCTTCAGGTTTCAAAAGCATATCATAAATACACTCTTAATCACCATATCACGAGGCACCGGACAGGAATCACAACCTATACGACCACGATTAGTGTTAGCAGGCTGCTGTGTTTTGGGTAAACAGTCGCACCCCCCGATTTTGTGCCACCCAAGTACCCGCTGGTACAAGGGCATCTCTTCTTGTCGAACGTACGAGATCATTTTGCCGAGTTCCTTAAACTTGATTATTCCGTCACCTTAGTATACTCTACCCGAGAACCTGTGTCGGTTTAAGGTACGGTAGCTATTGATTGCATTATTTTCCTGGACTCTTTAACAGAGCCGTTCTGCAATATTATCATCAAAGTGTCGCGTTGGCTAACCTCTTAGATACCGCTTCTCCTATATCTCTCGATATAAGAATATAACCTGAGGAAGTCTAACTTGCCCTCAGAAACCTTTCTCTTTCGGTGTGAATGATTTAACATTCATTAGTGTTACTCATGCCAGCATCCTCACTCCAATTATCTCCAAACAATAAAATACTGCTCTTCATTGATATTGGACGCTCTGCTACTTATTAGTATCAAGTGTTTGATACTATACAATGGTATTAGTGTATTGATTAAGACCCGGTATATCTTCGGCGCACATAACCTAGACCACTGAGCTGTTACGCTTTCTTTAATTGATGGACGCTTCCAATCCCACAACATGGCTGTATTAGGTTACATACTTCCTTAATTTCACTTGTCAATAGCTTTGGGACCTTAACTCATTGTTTGGGCTGTTTCCCTCTTGTCATAAGACCTTATCACCCTACGACTCACTGCCAACAAATACTTATGATCATTCCGAGGTTAACTGACCTAGATAGGACTTTCACATCCCCCTAGTCGACCTTCCATACAATGGAAAGTATGTCAATCAGTGCTGTACCTACCATAAGTTCTAGATTGACGCTGCACTGCAATGCATTTCGCAGAGAACCAGCTATCACGACGTTAGATTAGCATTTCACTCCTAGCCACAGGTCATCAGAGCACTATGCAACGTACATCTGTTCGGACCTATATTCCTGCCCATGGCTAGATCACGTCGTTTCGGGTCTAATAATACAGACTTAACCCATCGATGCGCTCGGCTCGATAGTCGCTTTCGCTTGGACTTTTAATCTTGCCTGCATTATTAAGTTGCTGACCCATTATGCAAAAGGTACGACATCATAACTTAATACTCTGTCTGCTTATAGGATTGCTAGTTCAGGCTCTATTTCACCAGTCATCGACTTGCTTTTAATCTTTCCTTCACAGTACTCTTCACTATCGCTAAACACATCATACTTAGCCTTGGAGGATGGTGCCCCCATATTCGGACAGGTTTAATGCCGCCCTACTCA
>Ga0308161_1002037_pt1 | contig 22361 bp, 18 predicted proteins | sample PhyFR2_FD_201034 | JGI IMG/M metagenome (GOLD analysis project Ga0308161, IMG submission 201034) | Phyllosphere microbial communities from UC Gill Tract Community Farm, Albany, California, United States - DLSLF.R2 | ecosystem: Host-associated > Plants > Phyllosphere > Unclassified | place: USA...
TCTCCTTCGTTGGGGAACTGGTGCGCCGCCTGGGCTGCATCGGCATGAACGGCATGATCGAGGTGGACATCTACGGCAACGTCAATTCCACGCACGTGATGGGCACGCGGATCATGAACGGCATCGGCGGTTCGGGCGACTTCGCGCGCAATGGTTTCCTGTCTGCGTTCCTGAGCCCGTCGACGGCGAAGAACGGCACCATTTCGGCGATCGTGCCGATGGCCAGCCATGTCGACCACACCGAGCACGACGTGTCGGTGATCGTGACCGAACAGGGCCTGGCCGATCTGCGTGGCCTGACCCCGCGCAAGCGCGCGCAGGTGCTGATCGACAACTGCGCGCACCCGGATTTCCGCGCGCAGCTGCAGGACTACTTCGACCGCGCCAGCCGCGAGAGCTACGGCAAGCACACCCCGCACCTGCTGCCGGAGGCGCTGTCGTGGCACCAGCGGTGGCTGGATACGGGGACCATGAAGGCCTGAGTATTGCCGGTTCGCCGGGCATGGCCCGGCGCTACCCCGCATCACACCTTGGTAGCGCCGGGCCATGCCCGGCGGGTGTTCCGCATCACACCTTGGTAGCGCCGGGCCATGCCCGGCGGGTGTTCCGCATCACACCTTGGTAGCGCCGGGCCATGCCCGGCGGGTGTTCCGCATCAGCTGCGCAGGCTCGCCAGCGATTCGGCCTGGATGCGCTCGTAGATCTCGAACTCATCGTTCACCGCCGCACCCAGCGCCTGTTCGAAGGCCTCGCGATTGGCATGGGCGGCGTACGCGCGCTGCTCACCGCCGCCCAGGTTCGACTGGAAGATGCCTGCGGCGCTGACCGGCAGGAAGTCCTCGTAGACGATCGGGTCGGCCGTGGCCAGGCCAGCGGCAACCAGCACTTCGGCCGGCAGATCGGCCACGCGCTCCGGCGCGGCGCGGCCAGCGTCGGTCAGCTGGTAGCGGTAATACCCCAGGCCTTCCTGGCGCAGGGTGTCGTGGTCATCCGGGAAGCTGGCGAACACCGCCTGCAGGCGCTGCCCATAATCACCACCGGTGCTGCCCGCGCCGTCGGCATCGCGCGCCTGCGTCAGCAGCTGGTCGTACAGCGCGCGGCCCTTGGCGGTCAGCGCCAGGCCGCGCTGCTCGATCTCGCCGAAGCGCGCGGTATGGGTACCGGCGTCGCCGCCTTCGTTGCCCGGGAAGTGCACCGCCTCTTCCAGCGCCTTGAAGCTGGTCTGCCGCAGCAGGATCGGGCAGGCGCGACGCGGGGGGCCCTCGATCACCGCCTTGGCGGCCATGCCGTGCTCGATCATCGCCGCCTGCGCAGCGTCGATGTCCAGCGTGCGCGGGGTCAGGTGGTTGATGTGCGGGCCACGGAAGCTGACCACGTCGGCCACCAGCCGGTGCGCCTTGTGCAGGGCATGGTAGGTCGGCAGGTCGACGGTGGCATCGCCATGCCAGCGGAAGGTCTCCAGCGCCTGTTCGACGAAGCGCTCGGCATCGGCCTGGGTCAGGCCACCGTCACGCTCGGCCTGGTCGATCAGCGCCAGTGCGTCGTCGGTGAAGATGCGGCGGCGGGCGAGGATCTCGGCCGACTGTGCGCGTAGCGCCTCGTCTTCGATCAGCTCCAGGCGCAGCAGCGAGGTGAACACGCGGAACGGGTTCAGTGCCAGCGCAGCGGCGGTCAGCGGGCGGAAGGCGGTGGAATGCACCGGCACGCCGGCCACCGACAGATCGTAGTAGCCCACCGGGTACATGCCCATCACCGCGAACAGGCGGCGCAGGGTTGCCAGTTCCTGCGGGGTACCGACGCGGATCGCGCCATGGCGTTCTTCATCCAGGCGGGCACGCTCGTCGTTGCGCAGCAGCTGCGCGGCCAGCGCCGGGTCCTGCGCCAGGACCTGCGTGTTGATCCGCTCCACCAGTTCCACCAGCGTGCCGTACAACGGCACTTCGGTGCGGTACATGCGGGACATGGCCTGGGCGAACAGGCGGCGGATCACATCAGGCGAAACGAAAGAGGCGCTCATCAGTCACTCGATTACGGGAACGGGGAACAGCTCGGACCCGTATTGTCGCCGGAGCGCGCGGCGGCGGCGATACGCAGAGCAACATGAAGAACATCGTTAGCGCCGGGCCATGCCCGGCGAATCCCAGGGCCGCGCTGCGCGCTCGCCGGGCGTGGCCCGGCGCTACCGCTTCAACTGCCGCTTCAGCGTGGCATCGAGGGTGATCGGCCGATCCCAGTGCTCGTAGCTGGCCACGATGGCGTGGCGCACGGCCCGGTAGTGCAGGTTCTGCGGCTTGGCCGGCATCCGCTTCACCACCTCGGCCCAGCCGCCCTCGGGGTCCTGGCTGAAGGCGCGCACGCTGTCGCGGCAGGTCTGGCCACTGGCCTTGGCCCAGAAACAGGCGAAATAGATGTCGCCGGCCTGCCACCGGTGGGTGGTTGCCAGCGCGGCGATGTAACCGCGCGGTACACCGGCATAGCGCGATACCTCGTCGAGGAAGGCATCGGGGTAGCGCTCGGCGTAGTGGTTGATGTCGGCCAGCTGGCTGTCGACCCAGGCATCGCCGGTATCCACCTCATAGGTCGCCGAACGTTCGGCGGTCTGCTGCGCCAGCACGATGGCCGGCGCCAGCAGCAGGGACAACAGCAGGGCGCGCAGTGGCAGTTTCATGCTTCGATTCTGCCGCAGCGGCCGCGCCGTGTCAGGCCGCGGCAGCGGCCTTGGCCTCGATCGTCGCCAGCGCCGCCGGCCAGTCCCAGGCGGTATCGGCGTTGACCATGCGTGGTTCGTCGTCAGCCACGCCGTGCTGGGTCTCGTGCGCCCAGGTCACCGCGTACGGGGTGTGGATACCCCAGCCGCCGAGGGTGATCACCGGTTCGATGTCCGAGCGCAGCGAATTGCCGACCATCACGAACTGCTGCATCGGCAGGTCGAATTCGGCCAGCACGCGGGCATAGGTTTCCGGGTCCTTCTCGGACACGATCTCGATGCGCGGGAACAGGTCCGCCAGCGCCGCGACCTTGATCTTGGCTTCCTGGTGGAACAGGTCGCCCTTGGTGATCAGCACCACCGGGTACTGCGCGGCGATGGCGGCCACCGACTCGCGTACGCCGTCGATCAGTTCGACCGGGTGGCGCAGGGTGTCATGGCCGATGTCGAGGATGCGCTGGATGTCCTTGGCCTCGATCCGCTGCGAGGTGATCTCGATGGCCGCTTCGATCATCGACAGCGTCATGCTTTTCACCCCGTAACCGAACACGCCGAGGTGGCGCTGCTGCACTTCCAGCAGGTGGCGGGCGGTCTGGGTGTCGTGGACGTCGATGTAGCGCGACAGCAGGTCCAGGTAATCCTGCTCGGCCTTGCGGTAGTAGTCCTCGCTCTTCCACAGCGTGTCGTCACCGTCAAAACCGACCAGGCCGATGGCGCGCGAGGGCGCAGGCGTGGAGGTGTTCATCGCCCTAGGATACAGGCGCGGCGATGACGAAAAAAACCCGGGTGGCCGAAGCCACCCGGGTTGCCCATGCACCGGTTGTCCCGAATTCAACCGTGGATCAGCGACCCTGGCCCGCGGCCGTGCCACCCGCGCCGGCACCCGCCTGCTGGGCGGCCACGTAGGCCTTGTACTCGTCGGCGCTCAACTGGCCGTCCTTGTTGGCATCCGCCTGGTCGAACACCTGCGCAAGGCCCGCATTCACCTGCGACTCGCTCTTGCTGATGGTGCCGTTGCCATCGGTATCGATGCTGGCCCACGTCTGGCCGCCGCCGTTGGCCTGCGCCGAGGCTGCTGCGGCCGCGTCGGTGGCCTGGTCAGCCGCCTGGCCTGCCTGTGCCGCCGCCTGCTGGGCCTGCGCCGCTTCGTTCTGTGCATGCGCGGCCTGCTGCTTGGCCGACTGCGCCATCGCCGGGATGGCCAACACGCTGCCGGCGGCGACGATCAGGGCGATCAGGGGCTTGCGGTTGCGAATAGTCATCTGGGGTGTCTCCTGAAGGGTGGTAGTGCGCGGTCGTTGTCTCCGCACGGCACCTACCCTGCCACCGCGTTTCTGAATCGATTTTGCGCCGCGATTCCCTCGAACACGCATGGTTAACCACTGGCGCAGACGCATGCGTTAGCGCGGTGGTTAGTGAGAAGTGAGCAGGTAGTAAGACGAGCATTCAGCGCTGCACGATTTAACCGGCAACGAACGAAAAACCTGCGTCAGTCGACGGTTTTTTCCGATGACCGCGAACTGAACAACACCCATCCCAATGCAACACCGGAGAGCGCACCGGCGATCTCCAGCACCACGCGGCTGCCCAGTTCGTTCGGATCGTGGATGGTGGACAGGAACAGGCGCGCATACAGCAGCGACTCCAGCCGCACGATGCCCATGTAGAACAGCTTCCAGGCGTCGATGCCGGCGGAGATGATCACCGCGATCACGCACGACCAGCCGATCGCATGGCCCACGGTCCAGTGCAGCACCCGGCACAGGTGGTGCCACAGGAAATACACCAGCAGGCCGACCAGCAGGGCGATGAGGCCCGCCTCAAGCGTACCGAGCAGGCCGAAATGCAGGGGAAGGTTCATCGGGCGGGGACGCAGGAGAAGGCGGCCAGTGTAAGGGGTATCGGCAGGGCTGCGCTCTGGTACGCGCCATCGCATACGCGCTGTCGCTCCCACGCTTCGCTGCGCGAACCGCGGGCCCCCCTTACCAGCTTCCACACCCCCGCCGCTTCGCGGCCGCCCCCTGACTCAGGGGGCTCTTCCCCAGACGAGTACCGGCGGCTTCAGTAGATCCACGCCATGCGTGGATGGATTTCCATCGAATCGAATATTTCGACAATTGAACGAAGAACATCCACGCATGGCGTGGACCTACCGTGTCGACCAAGGTCGACACCCACCAGGAGCACGCCAAGCCATTCCGACAGATCGCGGAAATCTGTCGAAGGCGGGGTGGGTCCGGTTGCGGGGGCGTGAGCCGCATGGATGCGGCGACCGAGCTTACATGGACGTACTTGCAGCGGCCCCCGCAACCGGACCCACCCCGCCATCCCACGGAATGCCCGCTGTTGCTGTTGCTGTTGCTGTTGCTGTTGCCGTCAATTCGGCGGGTGCAGGGCGCAGCCCTGCCGACAACCCCTTACCGCACTGGCACGTCGTAGGCGGTACCGGAGTCCGGCTCGGGCTGCAGCGTGTAGTGCCACCACTCCTGCGCATAGTTGGCGAAACCACGCCGTGCCATCGCCTGTACCAGCTGCTGGCGGTTGGCCTTCTGTGCGTCATTCAGGCCGGGCGTCTGCGTATGCGCGCGCGGGCCGAAGAAATCGAAATCGGTGCCCATGTCCATCGGCGTACAGCGCCCGCTGCGGCAATCCAGCAGGCCCAGATCCACGGTGGCACCACGGCTGTGGCCGGAGCGCTCGGCGATGTAGCCGTCGCTCAGCAGCTGCGGCTTGTCCAGATCCGGATACTGCAGCGCCTTGCGCGACTGTTCCTGCGGATCACTTACCCAGGCCATGAACGCCTGCACCGCGCGCACCGGGCGATAGCAATCGTAGAGACGCAAGCCAAAACCCTGCGCGCGCAGGTCGGCTTCCACAGCAGCCAACGCCTTTGCCACCGGCGCCAGCAGATAACACGCGGGCGCCTCATAGCCGGGCACACGCGCAGCGGTGAAGTTGTTGGCACCGGCGTAGCGGATGTCCATCTCGATGCGCGGCGACAGCGTGCGGATCTCCACCAGTCCCGCCGCAGTGACGTCGGTGGCGGGCGAGATGCGCGGCGGCTCAGCGGCGTGCGCCGCCGCTGCCAGGGCAATCGCCAGTACGAGTGAAATGCAGGTCCTGGAAGTCATAGCTGAAGTCGATCTCCGGATCGATGGCGCGCAGTTCCAGCGTCGGCGTGCCTGCATCGGGATTCAGTCACGCCTGCGCCGAGGGTTCCAGCGTATCCCACTGCAACAGCCAGCGCCCTTCCAACTGCTTCACTGTTGCCTGCAGCGCGGGCGATTTGTCCACGCTGAAGCGCAGGCCATTGCTGGTGGGGCATAGCGAGGCGGGGCCCAGCCAGGGATCGCGGTAACGCCCCTGCCATTGCGCCAGATCAGTGGTTGCAGCCGGTCGGGCCGCCCGGGTAGAGGGCGCACGACTTCCCGTGGCGGCACGCGCGGCCCGATCGGCCTTCAGCTCGGCCAGGTAGTACCCCACAGGTTGCGCGTCATCCGGCGCGGTGAACTGTTTCAGCGTCGACTGCATCAACGCGGTGCGGGCTTCTTCGGCCTCGCCGTTGATCAGCATCACCACGCCGACCTTGCGATCCGGCAGCAGCGCCAGCGAGGAATACATGCCCGACAGCGTACCGGTGTGCGCGACCTTCCAGTGCCCGTCCATGTCCGACACCCGCCAGCCCAACCCATAGCCATAGAAGTGGGCGTTGTCCCACTTGCGTTGGCGTTCGCCCAACGGCATCGGCATGTGCAGCGTCCACAGCATGCGGCGTTGCTCGGCGCTCAACCACGCCGGTGCCAGCGCCGGGTCCAGCAGCACCTGCATCCAGCGCGTCATGTCGCGCAGCGAACAGCGGATGCCACCGGCCGCCATCGACGTCAGATCGGGGCTGAGCGTTCCATCGGCACCGGCCACCACATTGCGGCCATCGCGACGCACATGCGGTTGGGCGACATTGCCGACCTGCTTCACCGACCATGCGCCCACCTGGCAACGGGTCATCCCCAGCGGCTCAAACACCCGCTCGCGCATCAGCTGGTCATACGGCTTGCCACCGGCGGCCGCAGCCACCTCACCGGCAACGACGTACATCAGGTTGTCGTAGGCGTAGCCGCTGCGGAAACTGGTGACCGGCTTCAGGTGTGCCAGCCCGGCGATGACATCGCTGCGGGTGAAGGCATTGGGCTCAGGCCACAGCATCAGGTCACCGGCCCCCAGGCCGAGGCCGCTGTTGTGAATCAGCAGATCGCGCACCTGCAGGTGTTCGCCCACCCAAGGGTCATGCATGCGGAACGCCGGCAGGTGGCGGCGTACCGGGTCGTCCCAGCGCAGCTTGCCCTGCTCCACCAACGTGGCCAGCAGCGCGGCGGTCATCGCCTTGCTGTTGGATGCAATCTTGAACAGCGTGTCTTCATCGATGCGGCCGCCGTCACCGCGCGCGCCTTCGGCGTGGCGATAGACCACCTGGCCATCCTCGACCACCGCCATCGCCAGCCCCGGCAGGTGCTCGTGCTGGTCCACGAAGGCGATGTCGGCGTCCAGGCGTGCGGTGTCCACCGCCCCTGCATGGGCAGTGGGGCTGGCCAGTGCTGCAGCCAGTAGCAACAGACGATGCAAGTCAGTCTCCGTCAGGCAGCGCGCAGGCAGGTACGGCGTTCATCACGCCACGCCGCCCCGCAGGGCGGCGCGCAGATGCATCCTCAATAATTCCAGGTCACCGTCAACTGCGCATAGCGCGGCGACTGGAATCCCGTGCCATAACCATACATCGGGTTCGGCGTGCCGATGCTGTCCTGCGGTTCGTAGTCCTGGTCCACGGTGACCACGCGCTGCTGGTTGAGCACGTTGTACACCGCCAGCTTCAGGCGCAGGTCGGTGGGGATCGGCACCTTGTAGGAAACGCTGACGTCCAGATCGTAGGTCCACGGGGTACGGCCATCGCCACCGCGCGGCGAATGCACGAACACGCGTTCGGAGGGCACCGTCGACTGGCAGTTGGACACACACACGTAATAGCTGTGGAAGTCGGTGTCGTCGAAGGGATTGCCCGCACCGAAGCGGGTGATCGGGCTGCCCGACTGCACGCCCAGGGTGGCGGCCACGCTGAGATTCTCGGTCAACGCGTAGCTGCCGCGGAACTTGAACTGATGGCGGCGGTCATTGGCCAGATAGCCATAACCGCGGTAGTTCACCCATGGGTTGTCGAAGTTCTCGGTGCGGCCAGCGTCGGCGAAGTCGGTATCGGAGTTGACCGGGCCTTCGGCGTTGCCGCGGCCGTAGGCCAGAGTATAGGAGGCATTGAAGCCCCACTTGCCATCCCACGCGCGATCGACCTGCAGTTCCAGCGCCTTGTAGTCACGCTTGGGCTTCACCCAGCCGCGTTGGCCCACGTAATTGCCGTCGTCGTCATACAACGCCCAGCCTTCCTTGGAGGTGTCGATGTCGATCCAGCCATCGTTGCTGCCATCGCAATTGGTGTCCCCCCAGACTGTGTTCGTGCGCCCGGGGTTTCCCATGATCCAGACGCCGTCGATCGCACCACACTGGCCGGTGGCGGTGATGTTCATGTCATCGATGGCGTTGCTCAGGCGCCGGTAGGTGACGCTTGCGGCAACCGACCACGATTCACTCAGCATGTGCTGGAAGCCTAGAATCGCCTCATCCTGGTAGACCGGATCCATGTCCCGGTTCACTTCGGCGCGCAGGTCCGGGACGCTGCCATCGCCTTGCGAATTGTCGACCGGACCGATCTGGCCGCCCAGGTTGGGCACGTTGTTGGTGGCGCCGGTGTAACCCAGGAACTCATACCAGGTGCGCTCATCGAGGAAGCCACCGGCCTGCTTGATGTTGATGACGTTGGCCACCGGCAGGTAGTAACGCCCCAGGTTGCCGAACACCTTGGTGGTGCCATCACCACGCACGTCCCAGGCGAAGCCCAGGCGCGGCGCGATCATGTTGTCGATCTTGATGTAGCTGTCGCCGTCGCCGCCTTTGTTGTCGAACCCTTCCACGCGCGCGCCGATGTTGAGCAGGAAGTTCGGGGTGACCTGCCAGTTGTCTTCCAGGTAGTAGGCTGAGTTGATGGTCTCGAACGAACCGGCCACTTCGTAGCGGCGGGTACGCGCGACCAGGCCGCTGGCGGGCACGGTGCCGCCGTTGAGTGAACTGCCCGGCGTGCGGTAGTAGATGTCGTAGCGCAGGCCACCGGGACCGGGATAGGCGCGCTCGTAGTCGGAGGTGTTTTCTTCGCGGTCCAGGCCAAAGCGCAGCAGATGGTTGCCGATGGACCATTCAAAGTCGGCGCGCGCGGCCTTGCGCGTATCCAGCGCCGACTCCAGCTGCGAGCTGCTGGTGCAGCTGCGGTCACCCTGCAGGTTGGAAGGCACGCCCTGGCTGGCAGTGCGGTTGTCGAACACGCGGTTGCAGTTCTCGTCCATCAACGAGCTCTGCGTGCGGTTGCGCTTGTTCTCGCCATACATCAGCTTCATGGTCAGATCGTTGTTGACCTGCCAGCTGTAGGTGCCCGACCAGTTCCTGCCGCCCACCGTGTTGTAGATCTGGTTGTTGCGCTCAGCTGCGACAGTGCCGGTGTCATGGTCGTAGCGATAGACGTCGGTGACGGTATCGCTCTTGTCGGAGAATCCGAACAGCGACAGCATCTGGTTGTCGGTGATCTGCCAATCCAGCTTGCCGCCCCAGAACGGATCATCGGCGGTACCCCGGTTGAACACGGTACCGGCATCATTGGTCGAATTGGGCGTGTAGTCGCGCGCTTCGTACATGCCGAAGAAGAACAGCCGGTCCTGCACCAGCGCACCGGAGGCGAACACATTCAGCGCACTGCGCGAGTAGTCGTCACGGCTGGCGGTGATGTAACGGCTGCCGTCGCCGTCATAGCGGTCGCGCGCCTGCGACTGCCAGGCGCGCGGCTCGAACACCAGTTCGGCACCGGCCTTGAAGTCGTTGCTGCCCGAGCGGGTGACGGCGTTGATGACGCCGCCGGTGCTGCGACCGAACTCCACCGAGTAGCCGCCGGTCTTCACCTGGAACTCCTGGTAGAACGAGAACGGTACCGACGAGAACCCGACCCGGTTGTAGAAATCGGTGACGTTCAGGCCGTTGATGTAGACGGTGTTCTCCGCCACCGACGAACCACCGAAGGAGATGCCCTGTCCACCCAGCGAGCCCTTGCCCTTCACCGCGCCAGGCGCCAGCAGCGCTACCGCGGTGATGTCACGGTCCACCGGCAGCCGCGACAGTTCCTCGCGGGTGATGTTCGTGGCCGACTCGGTGGACTTCACGTCCACCATCGACACCACCTGCGGCGCGCGTACTTCAACGGTGCCCAACGTGCTGACCGCGCCCAGCGGCACATTCACCGTGGTTGCACTGCCCAGGCTAACGGTGACCTGGCCGACGCGGCTGGCAGCACCACCCGGCAGGCTGACCTCCATGTCATAGGTGCCGACCGGCAACAGCGGAATGCGGTAGCTGCCCTTGCTGTCGGCCTGCACCGAACGCACAAAGCCAGTGGCGGGGTTGCGCACGGTAACGGTGGCACCGGCAGGCACCTGCCCGGCATCGCTGGTCAGGCGGCCGACCACGGCACCGTCCTGCGCGAATGCGCTGGGCGCCAGCGTGGCCAGACACGCGCCGAGGGCGACGCACAAGGCCGCCCGCTTGATGTTGTAAGCCTTCATCCCCTGCTCTCTCCTGCAAGAATTGAATGGTGGTGGGGTGGTGTGTCGCGCTAGCGTTGCCCGGCTGGCAGTACCCGCCACTGGAAGTCGTAGCTCCATTGGTCGAAGTACAGGTTGCCGCCTGACCACTCGGCCTCGCCGCGCTGCGAGTCGACCGTTTCCGAGCGGTAGTGCTGTTTGGCCGGCACGAGCGCCTGGCCGAAATCGTCGTTGAAGGCGATGCGGTAGCCATCGAGGCCACCGAGGTAGAAGTCACGCAGCGCGGGCGTGTCGCTGGCCAACGCGCCGGTGGTCACATCCATCGGCAGCCAGCCATAGGGCGCCAGGTAGACCTGGCCCCAGTCGTGCAGGTTGTTGTAGCCGCTGCCATCGTCGGAGAACACCATGCCCGACTGCCAGCGCGCGGGAATGCCGTTCATGCGCAGCAGGGCGATCAACAGCAGTGTCTGCTGCCCGCAATCGGCATGACCGGCGCGCAACGCGTAGTCGCTGATGTTGCTGAGGGTCGAGTACTCGCGCGCACCGGCCCATGGAATGCGGTCGACCGCAGCGAACAGCTTGCGTACCACTTCATACGGGCGTGTCTCGCCCTGCAGCACCTGGTCGGAGAACAGCTTCAGCGCCGGGGTGAAGCGCACGTGCGGCAGCTGCTCGGCCAGATAGGGCTTCAATGCTGGATCATCCGGCGTGGCCTGCACCTTCGTCGCATCGATTGCCGTGTGGCGCGCGAAGATCGTCACCGCATAGCGGATTTCAAAGTGCGTCGGCTGCCCGGCCACCGCCTTGGCCTCCAGGTAGGCGGTGCGCTGCTGGGTGCTGGCCGGGGCGACTCGAGCCTTGCCTGGGGTACTGCCGATCCATTGCACGCGCTCCTGCTGGCCTGGAATTTCACGCGGGTACGGAATCCAGGCACGTACGGTTTCGCCGGCCGGCACGGTGTCGGCCTTGACCGTCAACGATTGGGTGAATTCGATGCGCTGCGGCAGCACCGATACCGTGCCGCTTTGTTCGGCGGCAGCAACCACGCGCGCGTGATGCGCGTTGAGCACCTCGTTGGGGCCCGGCGCCGGCATCGGCGCATCCGCGCGGCGGCGTGCACGCGCTTCATCGCTGAGCAGGAACAGGTTCGATGGTGCGCGCTTGAAGTACCAGCGCGTGCCATCGATGTCGAGATGCTCGATCAGGCCAAGCTGGTCCCAGCGCGCGAATTCCTCGTCGGTCAGGTCGGGAATCCAGCGGCGTACCGCGGCTTTGGCTGCGGCTTGGTCAAGGGAGAAATCCAGTCTGATGCGGCGCATGCGCTCGCGCTGGAACGCGCTTTCGGCAGCATCGCCAGCGGTCGCCAGCAACGCATCGGCATCGCTGAAACGACCGCTGTCGACCAGATCGATCAGCTGGGTTTCCCGTTCGCGTTCAGTGGCGCTGCGCGGATCCGCGGCCGGTGCCGCCGACGCCCACAGCAGCAGCGCGGCACACAGGCCGGCAGCGGCAGGCAGAGACGGTTTGCGAACGGCAGGATCCACAGCGACACTTCCCAAGCGCGGGTGGTAACGGCTGTGTAACACGGGCCGGAAGACCGGTCAATAATTTATTCTTGCTTTCGGGGCCGAAAGGAATAAATATTCCAACAGGCATTCGAGGAGGGTGTGCAGCGCATGATCCTGGCTTCCCGCGAACCGCGTCGGCACTGGCCGCACCGGTTGACCTTGGCACTGGCCCTGGGCCTGCTGGGCGCACCCGCATTCACCCAGGCGGCCACGCCTGTACCCGACCCCGGCGCCCCACTGCCTTACGTGATCGGCCTGCACGAGGCCTACCTCACCGCGGACTACTGGGCGGCATGGCTGGACAATGCCGACGCACCTATCCTGGACCGCGCGCAGATCGAGGCGCAGAACGCACGGATGCGCGCGCAGGACAAGCACATCCAGGACATCGCAACCTTGCCTGCGCAGCTCAGCGCGGCACAGGTGCGTGACAGCATCGGCGCGCTGTCGAGCTGGCCCACGCGGGCGCTGTATGACGACAAGGGCCGCGCCATCGCCCCGGGCGTGCGCAGCGCGATCGAAGCCAACCTCGGTCTCGACGCAGTTCCGGCGCAGGTGTCGCCGGACTACGCCCTGGTGGTGAAGCGCGCCGCGCTGCGCACCTTCCCCACCCGCCAGCGTGTCTTCAGCACCGTCGGCGACACCGACATCGACCGCTTCCAGGAGTCGGCGCTGTTTCCCGGCGACAAGGTTGCCGTCGTCCACCGCAGCACCGACGGCCGCTGGCTGTTCGTGCACAGCGAGCGCTACAGCGCATGGATCGAAGCCGACGCGGTGGCCAGCGGTGACAAGGCCACGGTGCTCGGCTACGGCGCGAAGGGCCCGTACCGCATCGTCACCGCCGCCACAGCGCACACCGCCTACACACCCGAAGAACCGCGCGTATCGCGCCTGCAGCTGGACATGGGCATGCGCCTGCCGGTGTTGGCCGACTGGCCCGCCGCTGAGCCGGTGAACGGGCAACAGGCGCACGCCTCTTGGGTGGTGCAGCTGCCGGTGCGCGAGGCCGATGGCCGCCTGAAGCTGGTGCCGGCGCTGCTGCCGCGCTCGCAGGACACCGCCGCCGACTACCTGCCGCTGACTCCGCGCCTGCTGCTGCAGCAAGCGTTCAAGTTCCTCGGCGAGCGCTACGGCTGGGGCCACGACTACGACACCCGCGACTGCAGTGGATTCGTATCGGAGATCTACCGCAGCTTCGGCGTGCTGCTGCCACGCAATACCAGCGCACAGGCGGTCAGTCCCGCGCTGGACCGCTTGCCGTTCACCGCCAAGGACGGCAAGGCCGTGCGCGACCGCGCTGTCACCGATCTGCAGGTGGGTGACCTGGTCTACATCCCCGGCCACGTGATGATGGCCATCGGCCACGTCGATGGCCGCACCTGGGTGATCCACGATACCGCGGGCGGCAGCTGGTTCGGCGCCGACGGCAAGCGTGTGCAGGCCCACCTCAATGGCGTATCGGTCACCCCGCTGGAGCCGATGATGGCCAGCGACAGCGTCCGCTACATCGATCGCATCACCAACATCCAACGCCTGCGTGCCAAGAACCCCTGAATGAAGATCACCGCCATCGAACTGGGCATGCTGCGCGTGCCGCTGAAGACCCCTTTCAAGACCGCGCTGCGCACGGTGGAAACCGTGGAGGACGTGGTGGTGCTGATCCGCACCGACAGCGGCCACACCGGCTACGGCGAGGCGCCTGCCACCGCGGTGATCACCGGTGACACCCACGGCTCGATCATCGAAGCGATCCGGCACTTCATTGCCCCGCGCCTGATCGGCCAGGAGGTGGTCAACCTCAACCGCCTGTGCACGCTGGTGCAGACCGCGATGGAGCGCAACACCAGCGCCAAGGCGGCGGTGGAGATCGCCCTGTACGACCTGTGGGCGCAGCTGCATGGCGCGCCGCTGTACCAGATGCTCGGTGGTGGCGACCCGGTGATCACCACCGACATCACCATCCGCGTGGACATCGAGCGGGTCAAGGCGATCCATGCCGCCGTCGAAGGCCGCGCGCTGCTGCGCCTGGATGCCAACCAGGGCTGGACCGCCAAGCAGGCGGTGCATGCGATGCGCACGCTGGAAGATGCAGGTGTGGTGCTGGAACTGCTGGAGCAGCCGGTCAAGGCCGCCGACATCAGCGGCCTGAAGTACGTGACCGATCGGGTCAACACCCCGGTGATGGCCGACGAGAGCGTGTTCAGCCCGAGCCAGGTGATGGACCTGATCCAGCAGCGCGCCGCCGACATCATCAACATCAAGCTGATGAAAACCGGTGGCCTGTCCAACGCAATCCGCATTGCCGACATCGCCGGCATCTACGGCGTGCCGTGCATGATCGGCTGCATGATCGAATCCAGCATCAGCGTGGCCGCAGCGGTGCACCTGGCGGTAGCCAAGAGCGATGTGATCACCAAGGTCGACCTGGATGGCCCCTCGCTGGGGCAGTTCGATCCGGTCAGCGGCGGGGTGCGCTTCAACGAGTCGGAGATCAGCATCAGCGATGTGCCGGGGTTGGGCATTACCGAAGTGCGGGGGTTGGAGATGCTGGGTTGATTTCTGCCTTGCGGCTGGCTTGGCGTACAACTGACGTTGCGTCGGGCGTTACTTTTCTTTTCGCGAAAAGAAAAGTAACCAAAAGAAACGCTCCGCCGGCCGCGAGCCGACGTGCTGCGCACGCCGGTGCCCTGCGCTCCTCGGTCCGCCGAGGGACGGCGCGGAACTCGCTGCGCTCAGACACCCGCGCCTCTTCGCCCTCGCCGGACCTGCGGTGCTCGGCTCGCTTGAAGGCGGACTCAACTGCAGCTCCGGGTAGATCCACGCCATGCGTGGATGCCTTTGCTCCTGCTTTTTCCCCACTCCGTACCCCCTTCGCAGCTGGCACCCGCCCGAGCCACCACATACTCTGCTCTACGCCGCCAACCGCAACGCGGTCCTCTATGCTCCAGCGCACGACCATCGGACGCCCCGCATGCCGCCCCTGCTGAAAATCCGCACCGAGCGCGGGCAGATGTCGGCCATCGAACGCCGCATCGCCGACTTCATCCTCGACAACGCGCACCTGCTGCGCGACTACTCCTCGCAGCAGCTGGCCAGCGCGCTGGGCATCAGCCAGTCCAGCGTGGTCAAGTTCAGCCAGAAGCTCGGCTTCAAGGGCTACCCGGACCTGAAATATTCCATCGGCGAGGACGTCGCCCGTGCCGGTGCCGACCCACAGCAGGCGCCCGCCGAACCGGACATCAGTGATGACTACCTGCGCCTGGGCGACGCCCTGCGCCGCAGCAAGGCCCAGGCCGAGGAAGAAACCCGCCAGGCCAACCCACGCGAGGAGATCGAGCGCATCGTGCAGCTGCTCGACGGCGCGCCCAAGCTGTTTGTGTACGGCCTGGGTGACGACGGCCTGTACGCGCGCGAATTCGCCATGCGGCTGTCGCTGCTCGGCCTGCTGGTGGTGCCGCATACCGATCCGATCCTGATGCTGGCCAACCTGTCCGCCGCGCGCCCGGGCGATGTGCTGCTGATGTTCTCCGAGTTCGGCAAGTTGCCACAGCTTTCGCAGCTGTCGCGCCAGTTCCAGGACATGGGCGGCAAGGTGGTGTCGATCACCCGCCACACCGCCAACCCGCTGCGTGCGCATGCCGATGCGGCACTGGTGGTGTGCGCGCACGACCGCGCGCCGCAGGTGGCGCAGCTGCTGTACCGTAGCGCCATGCATGCCCTGCTCGATTTCCTGTTCGTGCTGCTCTGCCACGCCAATCCGGATCGCCAGCAGCAGCTGGCGGTGAACCTGGAACGGATCGACCACCTGCTGGATTCCTGACCGGAGCGCCCGATGAACCTGCTGCTGGCCCGCCTTGCATCTGCCGCGCTGCTGCTCGTTGCCGCAGCTGCTCTCCACGCTGCCCCACTGGACAACGCTCGCCAACTGATCGTGGTCACCAGCGAGACCTGGGACAGCACGCAGGGCCAGCTGCAGGCCTTCGTGCGCGACGGCAAGCACTGGCGCAGGCACGGCCAGGCCTTCCCGGTGGCGCTGGGTCGCACCGGCAGTGCCTGGGGCCTGGGCCTGCATCCTGCCCAGACCGACGGTCCGCAGAAACAGGAAGGCGATGGCCGCAGTCCGGCCGGTGTGTTCGCGCTGGGCAGCGCGTTCGGCTATGCCATCACCCGGCCCGGCACGGCGATGACCTATCAGCCGATGCTCGAGAGCAGCTACTGCATGGACGTCCCAGCATCGCCGTTCTACAACCGCATCGTCGATGCGAAGAAGGTGGGCAGCGCCGCCATCGCCGGTTCCACCGAACCGATGCGGCTGGACCTGCACAACCAGGGTGACGTGCGTTACCGGGAAGGCTTCGTGATCGCGCACAACCCGGACAACCAACCCGGCAAGGGCAGCTGCATCTTCGCCCATCTGTGGCGCCAGCCCGGCGAGGCCACCGCTGGCTGCACTGCGATGCCAGAGGTGCACATGCAGGCGTTGCTGGACTGGCTGCGCCCGCAGGACACGCCACGCTTCGTCCTGTTGCCAAGGGCCGAATACCAGCGCCTGCAGGCACAGTGGAAGCTGCCCGCGCTTGAAGGAGCCGTACGTTGAGCGCCGCCGACGAACCCCAACTGCAGCGCGCGGTCAGCCGCTGGCAGATCGTCGGCCTGTCCATCAACGATGTGGTCGGCAGCGGCATCTACCTGCTGCCGGCGGCCACGGTCGCCCTGCTCGGCCCCTTCAGCCTGTGGGGCGTGGTCGCCGCCGGCATCGTCGTCGCCCTGCTGGTGCTGTGCTACGCGCAGGCGGCCAGCTATTTCGATGAACCCGGTGGCAGCTACCTGTACGCGCGCGAAGCCTTTGGCCGCTTCGCCGGCTTCGAGATCGGCTGGATGATCTGGCTGACCCGCATCAGCTCGGCCGCAGCGCTCAGCAATGCGCTGGCCGACGCTGTGGCGCGGTTCTGGCCGTGGGCAGGCGCAGGCATGGGCCGTATCGCGATCATCGTTGTCTCGCTCGGTTTCCTCACCGGGGTGAACATCATCGGCGTGCGTTCGGCCGCCCGCACCGGCATCGTGCTGGTGATCGGCAAGATGCTGCCGCTGCTGTTGTTCGTGGCCATCGGCGCGTTCTACATCGACCCACAGCTGGCCTTCTCCGGCCAGCGTCCGGACCCGCACGACCTGCAGCGCATGGGCGAGGCGGCGCTGCTGTTGCTGTATGCCTACGCCGGGTTCGAGAACATTCCGGCCGCAGCCGGTGAATACCGCAACCCACGCCGCGACATCCCGTTCGCGCTGATCACCATGATCGTCACCGTCACCGTGATCTACGCGGCGGTGCAGATCGTGGCGCAGGGCACGCTGCCCGGCCTGGCCAACTCGGCCACGCCACTGGCCGATGCGGCCTCCAGCTTCGGCGGCGAGGCGCTGGCGCTGATCCTCACCGTGGGCGCGACCATCTCCATCCTCGGCACCAACAGCAACACGATGATGATGGGCCCGCGCTTCCTGTTCGCCCTGGCCCGCGATGGCTACGGCCCGAAGGTGCTGGCGCAGGTGCACCCGCGCTTCCGTACCCCGGCCGCGGCGATCTTCTGCCAGGGCCTGATCGCCCTCGGCCTGGCGCTGTCCGGGTCGTTCGTGCAGCTGGCACTGCTGTCGATGACCACACGCCTGTTCGCCTACATCGGCACGGCCGCCGCAGTGCTGGTGCTGGCCAAGCGCTATGCCGACCGTCCCGGCGCGCTGAAGCTGCCCGGCGGCCCGTTGATTCCGGTGCTGGCCCTGCTGCTGTGCGTGGCCCTGTTTGCCAGTGCCAGCTGGCAGAACATCGTCGCGGCGCTGGTCGCCTTCGCCGTTGGCGCGGTGATCTACAAGCTGCCGCGCAAGGATGCCGCTGCTGATTGACCTGCCGATCACGCTGCCGGTCCGGCGCGTTAACCGGCCGATGGGCACGATCAGGCTTCGTCCACTACGGAGCCTTCTGTCCATGAGCCCCGATTACCAGATCCCCGGTCGCGTGCCGGAAGACAGCACCCCGCGCGAGGCCATTTCCGACTACTGGCGCGACCGCTACAGCGCCGAACCGTATTACGACGCCAGCCTGCTGTTCGATGACTACGAGCCGGCCTATCAGATCGGCCACGCAGCGCGCTTCAACGAAACCCGCGCCGATCAGGTGATCCGCGCCTACGAACAGGTCGAAGCGGAGTTGCAGTCCCGCTGGGCGACGGAGCGCGGCAAGAGCCGCCTGGAATGGGATCAGGCCCGCGCCGCTGTCCGCCGCGGTTGGGATGAAGCCCATGTAGCCGATCCGCGGCTGACGCGCCACGGTTGACCCCTCCAGCAGTTGACTGATGCAGCCCCAGTAGCGCCGAGCCCCTGCTCGGCGCCTTCTGCGTTGCAGGCCTGGGCCGGGCAGGCGCTCGGCGCTGCCTCAGCCGGTCATTCCTGTTCCGGCAGCGGCGGGATCGACGAAGCACGCTTGGGCTCGGCCGCGTTGGCGGCAATCAGGTCGCGGGTGTTCTTCTGCACCGCCACCGCGCCAAACAGCGACAGCGCGAATGCCATGCCGTAGAAGCCCTTTTCGCTCAGCACCAGGGTGGCGTTCCACAGGCCGACCAGCAGCAGCAACAGCGCCGACAGCAGTGCGAACCAGCACAGCGCGTAGTACAGGCCGCTCACCGGAATGGCCTCGACGCGGTCGCGCACGCTCTTCTGCAGCGATACCGCTGCAAACAGGCCGAACAGCAGCAGGGTCAGGTAATAGCCCTTTTCGTTCAGCGGCATCTCGGCATTGAACAGGCCGACCAGGTAGGCCACCGCGCCCAGCAGCAGGGCCACCCACGAGGCGGCGATGAAGGCGGGCGAGGGTCGATGGATGAGGGGTGCGTTCATTGCAGGTCCTTGGCAGACAGGCGGGCAATGCTTTGCCCGGGCGACAACACCCTAGACGATCCGCGCCATGCCGCACAGGGGGGAGCAGGACCTTCGGGCCACGACCGTCACCGCCCCGGTGGTATACAAGGGAGAGCCTGGCCATCCGCATCCCCTTCCGCTGGAGATACCCATGACCCGCACGCCCCTGCTGCTCGCCCTCGGCCTGCTGCCGATCCTCGCCACCACCGCCTGCAACGCGGCCGGCCCTGATGCGTCTGGCCAGAAGGCCCCGGCGACCGCCGCGGCCAGCGCAGACCAACGTCCCTTCACCGCCACCGAGGTCAGCCGGTTCGACCAGCCGTGGGCGATGACCTTCCTGCCCGATGGCAGCCTGCTGGTCACCGAAAAGCGCGGCAAGCTGCAGCACCTGGACCTGGCCAGCGGCCAGAAACATGAGATCACCGGTGTGCCGAAGGTCGCCTACGGCGGCCAGGGTGGGTTCGGTGACGTCATCCTGCATCCGGATTTCGCCCGCAACCATGTGGTGTACGTCAGCTACGCCGAGGAAGGCACGCTGGACACGCGCGGCGCTGCCGTGGCCCGTGCCACCCTCGCCCTCGATGCCAACGGTGGCGGCCAGCTGAAGGACCTGAAGGTGATCTGGCGGCAGACGCCGAAGGTCAGTGGCGAAGGTCACTACGGCCACCGCCTGGCCTTCGGCCCGGACGGCAAGCTGTGGATCAGTTCGAGCGAACGGCAGAAGTTCGATCCTGCGCAGGACATGAGCGGCAATCTGGGCAAGATCATCCGCCTCAACGACGACGGCAGCCTGCCGGCCGACAATCCGTTCGCCTCGCAGGGCGGTGTGGCCGCGCAGGTGTGGTCGCTCGGCCACCGCAACGTGCTGGGCATCGCCTTCGATGCCAACGGCAAGCTGTGGGCGCAGGAGATGGGCCCGGCCGGCGGCGATGAGCTGAACCTGATCGTGCGCGGTGCCAACTACGGCTATCCGATCGTGTCCAACGGCGACCACTACGACGGCCGTCCGATTCCCGACCATGACACCCGCCCGGAGTTCGCCGCACCGAAGGTGACCTGGAACCCGGTCATTTCCCCGGCCGGCCTGATGTTCTACAGCGGCAGCCTGTTCCCGCAGTGGAAGGGCAGCGCCTTCATCGGCGGGCTGTCGTCCACCTCGCTGGTGCGGGTTGCCTTCGACGGCGACAGCGCGCGCGAGGCCGAACGCTTCAACATGGGCGAGCGCATCCGCGAAGTGGAACAGGGCCCGGACGGCGCGCTGTGGCTGCTGGAAGACGGCAGCAAGGCACGGCTGCTGAAGCTCACGCCGAAGGCCTGACGGCCGGGTGGTGCCGGCTGCTGGCCGGCACCTGCAGGAGCCCTGGTTGCCGGCCCGCGGCCGGCACTACCGATCTGGAACGGCCCTGCATACGGGGCCGTTTTCGTTACTGGATGGTGCCGACCTTCACCTCGGTGCGCGTGCAGGCCTTGTCCAAGCACTGGCCGGTCAGCCAGACCTGGCCATCGCCGATCATCACGCCCTGCTGGTTGACGAACACCGTGCCGAAGTCCTGCGCGGACACCGCCTTGACCACCGCCGGGGTGATGATCTTTTCGTAGTTGCGCTGGAATTCACCGGGCCCGGTGATCTTCCTGCCACCGCTGATGTTCAACGGGAAACGCACTTCTTCAACCACCGCCGCGCGATCGCCACCGACCACTGCGGTCTTGAAGGCAGTGAATACTTTTTCATACTGCGCCGCATCGCCGAGCAGCGTCTCGATGCGCGCGCGGGCGTCGTCTGCCGCCGCAGGTGCTGCGGGGTTGGCAGCATCGGCCGGCGTCGCAGCCGCATCCTTGGCGTGCTCCGCCGCAGCCTGTGGCGCGGCGACCGCATCGGGCGTGGTGCTGGCGGCCGCCTCGGCCGGCGTCGCGCCCGTCATCGGCGGAGGCGCATCGGCGGCAGGTTCGGGCGGCGGTGCCGGCTGCGAGCACGCGGCCAGCAACAGGACAGGAACAAGGTAGGCCATCGTGCGCATGCGCGGTCTCCATCGGATCAGGCTCCGATGGTAGCGCCGGCGGTGCCCGGCGTGTTCGCCATGGGTGAGGACGCCGGGGATGGCCCGGCGCTACTCATTGCCAGTAGATCCACGCCATGCGTGGATGCTCTACCGATCAGGCCTTCAGCAGTTCGAACTGCACCGCGTCACCAGCCATCGACGAGGCGCACACCCACACGTCGAACAGGCCCGGCTCGGCACGCAGCACGCCGTCGCGGCCGGTGAATGCCAGCTGTTCACGGGTCAGGGTGAACACCACCTCGGCCGACTCGCCCGGCTGCAGGGCCACCTTGCGGAAGTCCTTCAGCTCGCGTACCGGCCGCACGCGGCTGGCCACGCGGTCGTGGATATACAGCTGCACCACTTCCTCGCCAGCCACGCTGCCGGTATTGGTCAGCGTGGTGGTCAGGGTCAGGGTGTCGTCCCAGCCGACGCGCGCACTGCTCAGCTGCGGCACGCCGTAGGCGAAGGTGGTGTAGCCGATGCCATGGCCGAACGGGTACAACGGCTCGTTCGGAATCTCGCGCCAGCGTGCCTTGAATTCCGACATCGTCGGCAGTTCCGGGCGACCGGTGCGCGGATGGTTGTAGAAGTACGGCTGCTGGCCGGACACCTGCGGGAAGCTGACCGGCAGGCGGCCGGAGGGGCTGTAATCGCCGAACAGCACATCGGCCACGGCATGGCCGGTCTGCGTGCCCAGGTACCAGGTGATCGCAACGGCATGCGCATTGCGCACCGCGCCCTGCAGGGCCAGCGCGCGACCATTGCGCAGCAGCACCACCAGCGGCTTGCCGGTCATCGCTACCGCTTCGGCCAGCGCCTGCTGTGCCGGCGGCAGGGTGATCTCCACGCGCGACTGCGCCTCGCCGCTGTAACGCTGCGGCTCGCCCAGCGCCAGCACCACCACGTCGGCGCGCAGCGCAGCGGCCACGGCCGCCTCGGTGCCACCGGCAATGGCGGCTTCCAGTTCGCATCCCGGCACCACTTCCAGCAGCGCGTCATCGCCGATGGCCGCGCGCACGCCGGTTTCCAGATCCACGTAACGCTGCTTGTCGCCGAACAGCGTCCAGCAGCCTTCGATGTTGTCGCGGTCCTGCACGAACGGGCCGATCAGCGCGATCTTCTGACCGTTCTTCTGCAGCGGCAGCACGTTGTCGCGGTTGTTCAGCAGCACGATCGAACGGCGCGCGGCATCACGCGACAGTTCGTCATGGGCGTCGATATGGGAGGTATCGGCTTCGCGCGCCGGGTCCAGCGAGCGGTACGGGTCGTCGAACAGGCCGATGGCTTCCTTCAGCCACAGGATGCGGCGCACGCCTTCATCCAGCACGCTCATCGGCACCTCGCCGCTCTCCACCAGGCCCGGCAGGTGCTCGGCGTAGAAGCCGCTCTGCATGCTCAGGTCCAGGCCTGCGGTGAACGCCTTGGCGGTGGCATCGCGGTCGTCGGCGGCATAACC
>Ga0308161_1002042_pt1 | contig 22321 bp, 19 predicted proteins | sample PhyFR2_FD_201034 | JGI IMG/M metagenome (GOLD analysis project Ga0308161, IMG submission 201034) | Phyllosphere microbial communities from UC Gill Tract Community Farm, Albany, California, United States - DLSLF.R2 | ecosystem: Host-associated > Plants > Phyllosphere > Unclassified | place: USA...
CACCATCAACTTCGCCCATGGCTCGTTCTACATGCTGGGCCTCTACGCGGCCTATTCGCTGGTCGGCGTGCTGGGCGACAGCATCGGCTTCTGGCCCGCGCTGCTGCTCGCGCCGCTGTTGACGGCGGCGCTGGGCGCGCTGGTCGAGATCGTGCTGCTGCGGCGCATCTACCAGGCGCCGGAACTGTTCCAGCTGCTGGCGACGTTTGCGCTGGTGCTGGTGATCAAGGACGGCGTGCTGTGGTTCTGGGGGCCGGAGGAGCTGTTCGGCCCGCGCGCGCCCGGGCTCGAAGGCGCGGTCGACATCCTGGGGCGGCAGTTTCCGGTCTATGACCTGCTGCTGATCGCGGCCGGCCCCGTGGTGCTGGGCCTGCTCACGCTGCTGCTGACGCGCACGCGCTGGGGCACGCTGGTGCGCGCCGCGACGCAGGACCGCGAGATGGTCGGCGCTTTGGGCGTCAACCAGGCCTGGCTGTTCACCGCGGTGTTTGCTCTGGGCACGCTGCTCGCTGGCCTGGGCGGCGCGCTGCAGTTGCCGCGCGAGCCCGCGCACCTCGACATGGACCTGCTGACGATAGGCGCGGCGTTTGTCGTGGTGGTGGTCGGCGGCATGGGCTCGATTCCGGGCGCGTTTGTCGCCGCGCTGCTGATCGCCGAACTCAAGGCCATCTGCATCTGGCTTGGGCTGGTGGAGATCGGCGGCGTCGAAATCTCGTTTTCCAAGCTGACGCTGGTCGTGGAATTCGTGGTGATGGCGGTGGTGCTGGTCTGGCGGCCCTGGGGGCTGATGGGCCGGCCGCAGGCCACGGCGCGCGCGCTGGGCGAAGCAGAAGCCCCGCTGCGCCGCGCCGGAGCGCGCGGGCAAGCCGCGGGCTGGGCCGGGCTGGCGCTGCTCGCGGCGCTGCCGCTGCTGGCCGGCGCGGGCAGCTATGCGCTGGTGCTGCTGACCGACATCCTGATCATGGCGCTGTTTGCCGCGAGCCTGCATTCGATTCTCGGGCCCGGCGGCATGCATTCGTTCGGCCATGCGGCCTACTTCGGCCTGGGCGCGTATGCGGCGGCGCTGCTGGTGCGCAGCAGCGGCCTGTCCATGGAAGCCGCGCTGCTGCTCGCACCGCTGGCTGCAGCTGCCGGAGCCTTGCTGTTCGGCTGGTTCTGCGTGCGGCTGTCGGGTGTCTACCTGACCATGCTCACGCTGGCGTTCGCGCAGATCACCTGGGCCATCTGCTTCCAGTGGGATGCGCTCACGGGCGGCAGCAACGGCCTGACCGGGGTCTGGCCCAGCGACTGGGCCAGCCAGGGCGCGGCCTATTACTGGCTCACGCTGGCGCTGGTCGCGGCGGGCGTCTTTGCGCTGTGGCGCATGCTGTTCGCGCCGCTGGGCCTGGCGCTGCGCGCGGCGCGCGACTCGGCGCTGCGCGCCGAGGCCATCGGCATCGACGTGCGCCGCGTGCAGTGGGCGGGCTTTGTGATCGCCGGGCTGTTTGCCGGGCTCGCGGGCGCGCTGTTCGTGTTCTCCAAGGGCAGCATCTCGCCCGACAGCCTGTCGGTGACGAAGTCCGTCGATGCGCTGGTGATGGTGCTGCTGGGCGGCGTGCAGGCGCTGGCCGGGCCGCTGGTCGGCGCGGGCGTGTTCACCTGGCTGCACGACACCATTGCGCGCGAGACCGATTACTGGCGCGCGCTGCTGGGCGCGGTCATGCTGGCGCTGGTGCTGCTGTTTCCGCAGGGCATTGCCGGCTTTGGGCAGCAGCTGCAGAGTGCCTGGCAGCGCCGGAGGGCCCGCGCATGAGCCTGCTGCAGGTCACGGGACTGAACAAGGCCTTTGGCGGCGTCAAGGCCGTCGACGGCGTGGATTTCACGCTGGGCAAGGGCGAGCTGCTGGCGCTGATCGGGCCGAACGGCGCGGGCAAGTCCACCACCTTCAACCTGGTCGGCGGCCAGCTCGCGCCCGACAGCGGTTCGGTGCGGCTCGCGGGCCAGGAGATCGCGGGCCTGTCGCCGCGCGCGATCTGGCGCCGCGGCGTGGGCCGCACCTTCCAGATCGCCGCGACGTTTGCCTCGCTGAGCGTGGTCGAGAACGTGCAGATGGCGCTGCTGTCGGCGGACCGCAAGGTGTTTGCGTTCTGGCGCCGCGCCGCGGGCCACCGGCGTGGCGATGCGCTGGCGCTGCTCGAGCGCGTGGGCATGGACGGCCAGGCCGACCGACCCTGCAGCGCGCTGGCCTATGGCGACGTCAAGCGCGTGGAGCTGGCCATGGCGCTGGCGCATGGTCCGCAGCTGCTGCTGATGGATGAACCCACGGCCGGCATGGCGCCGGCCGAGCGGCTGGCGCTGATGGCGCTCACGCGCGCGCTGGCCAAGGAGCGGCAGATGGGCGTGCTGTTCACCGAGCACAGCATGGACGTGGTGTTCGGCCAGGCCGACCGCGTGCTGGTGCTGGTGCGCGGCCGGCTGCTCGCCGAGGGCACGCCCGAAGCCATCCAGCGCGATGCGCGCGTGCAGCAGGCCTATCTGGGCAATGGACAGATTCTTGGAAGGCGCAGGCAATGACGGCACCGCTTCTCGAAGTCAGCGGCCTGGGCGGCTGGTATGGCGCAGCGCAGATCCTGCAGGACATCGCGCTCGATGTCGGGCCGGGCGAGGTCGTGGCGCTGATGGGCCGCAATGGCGCGGGCAAGTCGACCACGCTCAAGGCCATTGCCGGGCTGCTGGCGCGGCGCAGCGGCCAGGTGCGCTGCATGGGGCAGTCCATCGACGGCTGGCCCGCCTACCGCATCGCGCGGCTGGGCCTGGGCTATGTGCCCGAGGACCGGCGCATCTTCACCGACCTCACGGTGCGCGAGAACCTCGAGGTCGGGCGCCAGGCGCCGCGCCACTGGCCCGACGGCCGCGCCGCGCCGCACTGGACGCCCGAGCGCCTGTTCACGCTGTTTCCCAACCTCGGCGAGATGCCCGACCGCGCGGGCGGGCGCATGAGCGGCGGCGAGCAGCAGATGCTGTCGGTGGCGCGCACGCTGATGGGCCAGCCGCTGCTGGTGCTGCTCGACGAGCCCTCGGAAGGCGTGGCGCCGCTGATCGTCGAGCAGATGGCGCAGACCATCCTGGCGCTCAAGGCCGAGGGCATGGGCATCCTGCTGTCCGAGCAGAACCTGCCGTTTTGCGAAGCCGTGGCCGACCGCGCCTATGTGCTGGAAAAAGGCCAGATCCGCTATGCCAGCAGCATGCAGGAGCTGCAGGGCAATCTGGCGGTGCGCAAGGCCTACCTGGGTATTTGAAGCTCCCTAGCGCGAGCGGCTGGCCCAGGCCAGCAGCGTGCCCAGCGCCAGCACGCCTGCGGCCAGCGCGAACAGCGGCTGGTAGAGGTGCGACTGCGCGTAGAGCCAGGCCATGCCCGTGCCCGACAGCGCCTGGGCCAGCGCGAACACCGCCGTCGCATAGCCCCAGATGCGCTTGTGCGCGAGCGGCCCGACCAGCTGCAGCAGGCGTCCCGAAGTCAAGGCGGCCATGCCCGGCGACAGCGCGCCTACGATGAATGACGACAGCCCGTAGCCGATCAGCTGCAGGCCGGGCGCGGGCGCGTGCAGCAGCGCCCACGGCAGCAGCACGGGAATGCAGACGGCAAGCGTCTTGAGCGCCATGCCGCCGACCACGGCGCGGTGCCAGTCCCAGCGCGCAGCGCAGGCGGCCGTGGCGATCGGCCCGAGCAGCGCGCCCAGGCCGAACAGTCCCCATTGCAGCGCGCCGAAGGCCGTGCCCAGCTGGCGTTCGCGCGCGAGATAGTCGACCCAGAACACGGTATGCGGCACAAAGCCCGCGGCATCGCAGGCATAGGCCGCGAGCAGCCACAGCACGGGCAGCAGCCAGGCCTTGCCGGGTGCGGCATTGGGCAGCGGCGCCGCCGCCGCGGGCTGCTGCCGGGCCAGCCGCGCGGCCGCTGCGGGAATCCGCTGGCTGCTGCGCCAGCCCCACCAGCCGCACAGCGCCGACACCAGCGCCAGCGCCACCCAGGTCCAGAACAGGTCGAGCCGCACCAGTGCCGGCACCAGCGTGGCCGACAGCAGCGCGCCCATGCCCACGCCCGCGAACAGCACCGGCCCCAGCGCCGCGCGCCGCGCCACGGGCAGCGCCGCCATCGCCGCCGACGGGCCGATGACCATCAGCACCGCCGCGGCCATGCCGGCCAGGCAGCGCCAGGCAAAGAACAGCGCAAAAGGCTGCGGCACGGCCGACAGCGCAAAGCTCAGCGTCACCGCCATGAAGCTGCCCAGCAGCACGCGCGGCACGCTCCAGCGCTCGGTGAGGCCATGCGCGCCGAGCGCGCCCACCAGATAGCCCAGCAGCGTGGCCGCGCCCAGATAGGCCGCCTGGTCGGGACTGAACCAGTGCGCCTGCACCAGCGCCGGCATCAGCGCGGTGAAGGCCATGCGGCTCAGGCCGACGCCGCACAGCGTGGCCATCAGGCCGGTGAGAAGCAGGGGGAGTTCGTGGCGTTGGATCACAGGGCGGGTCTGGAAGATGCGCGGTACGGCGCCGCGGTGGAAGCTTGCGCGTGCCGGCGCGCAATGGCAACCCTTGGCTGTCGCCTGGGCGCCCACATGCGCCCACGGGACGTCATGAAATTTTCATGCAAGCGCCTTAGGGTGGCGGCACTTTCATCGTCAGCGACCCCTATCAAATGCTTCACAGCAGCTTCTCCGGCGCCGCGGCGCCTGCCGCCTGGACCCTGCGCGCCTCGGTCCTGGCCACGCTTCTGGCCCTTTCCGCCTGTGGCGGCGACAACGCCCCGGTGGCCGAAGACGTCGTCGAGACCGCGCCCGTGGTGATCCCCGCCGCGCCCGCGGGCCTGGGCTATGCCGACAGCGCTGCGCTGCCCGACGTGCCGGCCTTTGTCGACTACGCCCACACCAACCAGCGCGACAACCCCTGCATGGTCGGCGTGGCGACGAATGCGGGCGTGCGCGTGCTCTCCGGCTTCCTCGACATCTGGACCCCCAGCACGCAGATCGTCGATGCCGGCGTGAACCTCGCGGCCGCCAATGGCTGCCCCGCCGTGACCGCTTCGGCCTGGAGCGGCGTGCCCGGCACATCGCCCGACGGCACGGTGGTGAACGCCGTCGCGCACGCGGAAAACATCGCCTTCTCGACGCGCATCACCGTGCAGCGCACGGCCGAGCAGGCGATTGCCGCCTACTACGACGACCGCCGCGGCAAGAACTACAGCGTGACCGACGGCATGGGCCCGTTCACCGGCGCCTGGCGCAAGCTGGCGCGCCAGACCACGACCATCAACGACATTCCCGCGGATGCGAGCACCCAGGTCTACAACGACGGCGGCAACAACACCGGCGTGGCCGGCGCGGCCAACCCCGAGTTCGGCCAGGTGATTGCCTTCGTGCAGAGCATGGGCAACAACGCCTCGACCGAGCCCGGCAAGCGCTTCTACAAGTACGCGCGGCCCTGGCGCTGGAGCCAGGGCGTGGTGGTCCAGCCGACGCTGCTGCCCGCGCGCAGCGGCACGCCCGCCACCGACGGCGGCTTTCCCAGCGGCCACACGGCCGAATCGGTGCGCAATGCGATTGCCATGGCCTACGTGGTGCCCGAGCGCTTCCAGGAAATGCTGGCGCGCGGGCTGGAGCTGGGCGAGAACCGCATCGTCGCCGGCATGCACTCGCCGCTGGACGTGATGGGCGGCCGCGTGCTGGGCCAGGCCTCGGCGCTGGGCAATATCTACGCCGCCACGCCCGAGTCGCGCGCTGCCGCCCATGCGCAGGCCCAGCAGGCGCTGCGCGCCGAAGCCGGCGCGAAGACGGACGCAGAGTTCCTCGCCGCGGCGCAGGTGCCCGGTATCGACCACGCCGCGGCCGCGGCCAGCTACCGCCACCGCCTGAGCTTTGACTTCGCGCAGACCGGTGCCGCCGGCAAGGCCGCCGTGGTGCCCAAGGGCGCCGAAGTGCTGCTGGAGACGCGCCTGCCCTATCTGAGCCCCGAGCAGCGCCGCGTGGTGCTCAAGACCACGGCCATTGCGTCGGGCTATCCGGCCATGGATGACGCCGAAGGCTTCGGCCGCCTGAACCTGTTTGCCGCGGCCGACGGCTTTGGCGCCTTCAACGGCGACGTGGCCGTGACCATGGACGCGAGCCGCGGCGGCTTCCACGCCGCCGACACCTGGCGCAATGCCATTGGCGGCGCAGGCAAGCTGACCAAGCTGGGCACGGGCAGCCTGACACTGGCCGGCAGCAACGCCTACAGCGGCGGCACCCAGGTCCAGGCCGGTACGCTGGTGGCCGCCAGCGCCGGCGCGCTGGGCCAGGGCGTGGTCTATCTCGATGGCACGGGCATCTTGAAGATCGCCGCGGGCACCGCCGCCAAGGCCGGCGCCGACTTCACCCAGGCCGGCGCCGCGGTGCTTGAAGTCACTGCCGGCAACGCCGCGGCGCTGCAGGTCGCCGGCAAGGCCACGCTGGGCACGGGCAGCCTGCTTCGCGTGCACTTCGGCGCCGGCACCAGCGCGGGCCAGGTCATCCCCGTGATCCAGGCCGGCACGCTGCTGGGCAGGTTCGGCCGCATCGAACTGCCCGCGGGCGTGAACGCCAGCCCGGTCTATGAGGCCGGCGGCATGGGCCTGCGCGTGCAGTAAGGCGCGGCGCCGGGGGCTTCAGGAATCGGCAGTGAAGCCGATCTTCTTGATGATCGGCCCCCAGTGCGCGTACTCGGCCTTCTGCCAGCGCTCCATCTCCGCCGCCGTGGTGCCGTGCGGGATCAAGCCCATGATGGCCAGGCTGTCGGTCACGCTCTTTTCCTTGAGCGCGGCGTTGATCGCGGCATTGGCTTCGGCGAGCACCCTGGCCGGCGTCTTGGCGGGCGCGTAGAAGCCAAACCATTCCTCGGTCGTGAGTTCGGGGAAGCCGGCTTCGGCAAACGTCGGCACGTCGGGCAGCGAGGGGAAGCGCTGCGGGCCCGAGGTGGCGAGAATGCGCATCTTGCCGGCCTTGGCATTGGCCAGGAAGTCGCCGCAGGGGCCCACCACCGAAGCGATCTGCCCGGCCACGGTATCGGTCACGGCCGGCACGGTGCCGCGGTAGGGCACATGCTTGAGCGCTACGCCGCTGTTGATGCCCAGCAGCGCGCCGAGGAAGTGCGGCGTGGTGCCCGCGCCGGGCGAGCCGTAGTTGGCCAGATCGGGGTGCGCCTTGGCCCAGGCCAGGTAGTCCTTGACGCTCCTGACGCTGGCCGGCACCAGCGGCCCGACGGCCAGGCCGTGGTGCATGATCGCGCCGATCGACACCGGCGCGAAGTCCTGCGCGCTGTAGTTCAGCTTGCTGTAGATGTGCGGGTAGTTGGCCAGCGCCGAGACCTGGGCCAGCGCCAGCACCGAGCCGTCGGCGGGCGCGGTTTTCAGCGTCTCCAGCGCAATGCGCCCGCCCGCGCCGGGCTTGTTCTCGACGATGCCGGCATGGCGCGAATAGGCCGTGCCCGCGAGCTTCTCGCCCACGCGCCGCGCCACGTTGTCGCCCGCGCTGCCCGCGGGAAAGCCGTAGTAGATCTTCACCTGCTCCACGGCCTGGGCCTGCGCCGCCAGCGGCTGCAGCGCGGCCAGCGCCGCGCCGGCGCCCAGGGTGTGGATGAACTCGCGTCGTGTCGTCATGTTGTCTCCTCTTGTGCTTGTCGTTGACGGGCGGGAACCGGGGGCTTGCAGGCTCAGCGCGGCGCCATGCGCAGCGCGCCATCGAGGCGTATCACTTCTCCGTTCAGGTGGCCGTTGGTCACGACCTGGCTGGCGAGCTGCGCGAACTCCTCGGGCTTGCCCAGGCGCGGCGGGAACGGAATGCTCGCGGCCAGCGACTGCTGCACGCTTTCGGGCAACTCCTGCATCAGCGGCGTGGCGAACAGCCCGGGCGCGATGGTGCAGACACGGATGCCGTGCTGCGCCAGGTCGCGCGCCATGGGCAGCGTCATGCCCGCCAGTCCGGCCTTGGAGGCGCTGTAGGCCTGCTGGCCCACCTGGCCGTCGAAGGCCGCGACCGAGGCCGTGAACAGCATCACCCCGCGTTCGCCGCCGTCCAGCGGCGCGAGCCTGGCGCAGGCCGCGGCAAACAGCCGGCTCACGTTGTAGGCGCCGATCAGGTTGACGTTGATCACGCGCGTGAAATCCTCGAGCGGCGCGGCGCTGCCGTCGCGCTGCACGATGCGCTTGGCGCTGCCGATGCCGGCCACGTTCATGAGCATGCGCGCCGCGCCCAGCGCTGCCTCGGCCACGGCCAGCGCGGCCGTGACGCTGGCGCTGTCGGTGATGTCGCAGGCGCAGGCGAGGGCGCGGCCGCTGCCATGCGCGGCGTTGATCCCGGCGGCCACGCGTTCGGCGGCTTCGAGGTTGCGGTCGAGAATCGCGACCTTGGCGCCCAGGCGCGCGAGTTCGCGTGCCGTGGCTTCGCCCAGGCCCGAAGCGCCGCCGGTGACGAGCGCGGTATGTCCTTGGATCTGCATGCTGTGCTTGCCTCAGGTTTGGGGGAAAAGAATGCCGCCGGCGCTGCCGTCATGCAGCGCGTCGACGGCGGCCGCGCGGTGGCTCAGCACCGCGCGCTGGTTGACTGAACCCTTGTCGGTGATCTCGCCGCGGTCCAGCGACGGCGGCTCGGCCAGCAGCAGCGCGCGCGCCACGCGGCTGGCGCTGCCGGTCGCCTGGCGCGCGAGTTGATCGAGCAGGGACTGCATCTGCCCGCGCACGCCGGCGCTGGCCAGCACCTCGGCCCAGGGCGCGTCGGCGCCCAGCCCGCTCAGTTCGCGGCAGCGCGGCGCGGCAAACATCAGCAGTCCGACTTCGTTGCGGTTCAGGCCGGTGACGACCACGTCCTGCAGATAGGGCGCGCCCGCGGCCAGCACCCTGGCGCGCAGCGGCCCGACGCTCACGAAGGTGCCCGTGGCCAGCTTGAAATCCTCGGCGATGCGGCCGTCGAAGCGCAGGCCGCGGTGCAGGTTGTCCGGATCGATCCAGCGCACGGCGTCGCCGGTGCACAGAAAGCCTTCTTCGTCGAACGCGGCGCGCGTGGCCTCGGCATTGCGCCAGTAGCCGGGCGTGATGTTGGGGCCGCGGTAGCGCACCTCGGTCTTGCCCTCGGTCTCGACCAGCTTCACCGTCGTGCCCGGCACCGGACTGCCGATGTCGCCGGCCGTGACGTCGTGGCTGTTGACGAACAGCGCCGACGGCGCCGACTCGGTCATGCCCAGGCCCGTGGCCATGATGATGCGTTCGCCCAGCGCGGCTTCCTGCGTCGCATGCAGGCTGTCCCACACCGGCTGCGCCAGGCCCGCGCCCGAGTAGAAGAAAAAGCGCACGCGCGACAGCAGCGTCGCGCGCAGCTGCGCATCGGTCTGCAGCGCATGCGCGATCTGCTCGAAGCCCGTGGGCACGTTGAAGTACACCGTGGGCGCGATTTCGCGCAGGTTGCGCAGCGTCTCGTGCATCAGCGCCGGCGTGGGCTTGCCGTCGTCGATGTAGAGCGTGCCGCCATGCTGCAGCACCAGGCCGACATTGTGGTTGCCGCCAAAGGTGTGGTTCCACGGCAGCCAATCGACCAGCACCGGCGGCGCCTCGGCCAGCGCCGGCAGCGACAGCGTGATCTGCTGCAGGTTCGCGCACCACATGCGCTGGGTGTTGATCACCGGCTTGGGCAGCTTGGTCGAGCCCGAGGTGAACAGGAACTTGACGATGGTGTCGGGGCCCGTGGCCTGCATCGCGGCATCGACGGCCGGCGTGGCCTCGGTGGCCAGCAGCTGCGCAAATGCCGTGGTTTCGCGGCCTTCGAGCCGTCCTTCGACCAGCACCACTTCGACATCGCTCGGCACGGTCGCTGCAATGGCCGCGCCAAAGCGCGCGCCGTCGGCCGCCAGCACCAGGCCCGGCGTGAGCGTCTGCAGCACATGCTGCAGCTTGGCGAAATCCTGGCTCGCCGTGGCATAGGCCGTCGACACCGGGCAATAGGGCACGCCGGCATACATGCAGCCCAGCGCCATCAAGCCGTGTTCAAGGCTGTTCTCGCTCAGGATCAGCACCGGGCGCTCGGCATCGAGGCCGCGATCCAGCAGCGCCTGGCCGATGCGGCGCGCGGCCGCCAGCGCTTCGCCATAGCGCAGATGCTGCCATTCGCCGCTGCTGCCATCGGGGCGCCGGCGGCGGCGCGCGAGAAAGCTGGCTTCGGGCGTGGCCGCGGCCCAGTGGCGCAGGTAGTCGGTGACGCGCAGCGCATACGCGCCCAGCGGCAGTTCGGCATCGAGGTAGCGCACGCCTGGCGCACCTTCGCGCAGCGTGACGCGCGTCACGCCAAAGGCCATGGGACGGTAGCGCACGGCGGTGGTTTCACGGGGCAGGGCAAGAGCGGACATGGCGCCTCCTCAAGACTTGCCGACCTTGGCTGCGCGGCCGGCGAGAAAGTCGCCCAGGCGCTGCTTGGCCTCGGGCGCGCTCTGCGCGATCGCGGCCATCATGGCCTCGGTGAAATAGCCCTGGTCGGCGGGCTGCTCGGCGATGCGCGGCAGCGCCTGGACCAGCGCGTAATTGGTCAGCGGCGCGTTCTGCGCCACGCGCAGCGCGAGCGCGCAGGCCTTGTCGAAGGCCTGGCCTTCGGGCACCAGGTACTGCGCCATGCCGATGCGCTCGCCCTCCTGCGCGTCATAGACACGGCCGGTGAGCATCATGTCGGCCATGCGCGCGGCGCCGATCAGCTTCGGGATGCGCACCGAGCCGCCGCCGCCGACAAAGATGCCGCGCGAGCCCTCGGGCAGTGCATAGAAGGTCGTCGCATCGGCGACGCGGATATGGCAGGCGCTGGCGAGTTCCAGGCCGCCGCCGACCACGGCGCCATGCAGCGCCGCAATCACCGGCACCGGCCCGAACTGCACGCGCTCGAGCGCCGCATGCCACATGCGCGAATGGTGCAGGCCCTGGGCCGCATCGCGCTCCTGCAGCTCGGCAAGGTCCAGCCCGGCGCAGAAATGCGGGCCTTCGCCATCGATCACCGCGGCGCGCACGCTGGCCGGCAGGGTCTCGAAGATGTCGCGCAAGGCCAGGATCAGGCCGTCGCTCAGCGCATTGCGCTTGGCGCCGCGCGCCAGCCGGATCACGGCAATCTCCTGCGCGTCGCCACGCAGCTCGAAATGGATGTCAGGGTGGGTCATGGGGCTCTCCTGGCGTTTGATTTTGGTTATCTTTCATAACCATATCAAGCGAGAAAAGCAGCTTTGGACCTGGGATATACCCGCGCCGGGTCAGTCGTAGATTTTCTGCAGCAGCCGGATCAGCGTCTTGCGTTCCTGCGCCGTGAGCCGGTCGGTGGCGTCGATCTCGAGCGCACTGACGGTCTGCTCGGCCTGCGCGTTCAGCGCCTGGCCTTCCTCGGTCAGGTACAGGCCCATGGCACGCCCATCGTAGGGATGGGGGCGGCGCACCAGCAGGCTGCGCTTTTCCAGCACGCCCACCAGGCTCACCAGGTTCGGCGGCAGGATGTTGAGGCTGGCGCAGACCTGGCGCGAGGTGATGCCGGCGTTGTGCGCCACCAGGTTGAGCAGCGAGAAATCCACGACCTTGAGCCCGTAGACCGCCATGCGCTCGGTGAAGACCTCGATGATCGACAGCGATGCACGCCGCGCGTTGTAGCCGACCAGCGTGCGCAGGAAGTCGGTGTTGACGGCATCCACGATGTCGATCGCTACCGCGGGAGAAAGGGTTTTGGCGCTTGGCATGCGGCGATTGTGCCGCGCCAGGGCAAGCGCGCAATAGCTGGTTTCCACCGGGCGTGGCCTACCTGCGGGACCTGTCGATGCGCCCACCGTCCACGCTGAGCCTGTCGACCTCCACCCCGCGTTCACCCTGAGCCTGTCGAAGGGTGGGAGTTCCGCCCCCGCCCGGCTGGCGGCGATCGACGGAAATCGAAGCGCGAAGCCGGCTAATGCGGGTACTGCGGCGCCAGCAGCGCGCGCCGGTATTGCACTGCCTCGGCCACATGCGGCGTTTCAATGCGCGCGCTGTCGGCGAGATCGGCAATGGTGCGCGCCACCTTGAGCACGCGGTGCAGGCTGCGGCCCGACCAGCCCAGGCGCGCGGCCGCCGATTGCACCAGCGTCTTGGCCGCGGGTGCGAGCTGCAGGTGGCGGTCGATGGCCGGGCCCTGCAGGCCCTGGTTGGGGATGCCCTGGCGTTCGCACGCCAGCGCATGCGCGCGCACCACGCGGGCGCGGATCTGGGCCGTCGACTCTTCCTGCGCCGCATCGGCCCGGCTGGCGGCCAGCAACTGCGCCGCGGGCAGCGCCGGCACTTCGACATGCAGGTCGATGCGGTCGAGCAGCGGCCCGCTGAGCTTGCGCTGGTAGCGCGCCACCTGGTCGGGCGTGCAGCGGCAGCGCTGCTGCGCCGAGCCCCAGAAGCCGCAGGGGCAGGGGTTCATCGCGGCGATCAGCTGGAAGCGTGCCGGAAACTCGGCGCGCTGCGCGGCGCGCGCAATGGTGATGCGGCCGGTCTCGAGCGGCTCGCGCAGCGCCTCGAGCGCGGCGCGGCTGAACTCCGGGAACTCGTCGAGAAACAGCACGCCGTGGTGCGCCAGCGAGATCTCGCCCGGGCGCGGCGGCGAGCCCCCGCCGACCAGCGCCACGGCGCTGGCCGTATGGTGCGGGCTGGCCGTGGGGCGCTGCGCCCAGCGCTGCGCGCAAAAGCGCCCGCTCAGGCTGGCCAGCGCCGCGGCCTGCAAGGCCTCATCGACCGACATCGGCGGCAGCAGATCGGCAAAGCGCTGCGCCAGCATCGACTTGCCCGCGCCCGGCGGGCCGATCAGCAGCAGGCTGTGGCCGCCCGCCGCCGCGATCTCCAGCGCGCGCTTGGCCTGGGCCTGGCCCTTGACATCGGCCATCTCGGCGCGGCTGTCGCACGCCGGCAGGGGCGCGCTTTCAACGCGCCGCCAGCCGGCGCCATTTGCCGGTTCGGCAAGGTCTTCGGGACGGGGCATGAAGGCCTGGACCACATCGAGCAGATGCTGCGCGCGGAAGACGCGCGCCTCGGGCACCCAGGCCGCCTCCTCGGCGCTGCCCGGCGGCAGCACCTGCAGCACCGGCTCGCGCTGCTGGTGCAGTGCCAGGCTGGTGGCCAGCGCGCCGCGCACCGGCCGCAGCTCGCCCGACAGCGACAGCTCGCCGGCGAATTCCCAGCCCGCCAGCCGCGTGGCATCGAGCTGGCCGCTTGCGGCCAGGATGCCGATGGCGATCGGCAGATCGAAACGTCCCGAGTCCTTGGGCAGGTCGGCGGGCGCGAGATTGACCGTGATGCGCTTGTTGCCGGGAAATTCCAGCCCCGCATTGACCAGCGCGCTGCGCACGCGCTCGCGCGCTTCCTTGACCTCGATATCGGCCAGGCCCACCAGCGTGAAGCAGGGCAGGCCATTGGCCAGATGCACCTCCACCGTCACCTGCGGCGCATGCAGCCCGAGCAGGGCGCGGCTTTGAACTTGGGCAAGGCTCATGGGATGGCGCCGCAGCGGCAGTGGGCCGAGGCGGGCGCGAAACAGTTTGCCATGCGCGTGCATGCGGGCCCGCATGACCTTGCCGGTTGCAGGGCGGGCCGCGCGCGGCGCTACCCGCCGCTGCGGCGCATCACGGGCGCATGCACGGCCATCAGCGCCACCATCCAGTCGATGAACACGCGCAGTTTGGCGCTCACATGCCGGTGGGGCGCGAACGCCAGATACAGCGGCATGGGCTCGAGCTGCCAGTCTTCGAACAGCGGCACCAGTTCGCCGCTTTGCCGGGCGGCCCTGGCCATGTATTCGGGCAGCCACAGCACGCCCAGGCCGGCCAGGCCCGCGGCCAGATAGGCGTTGCCGTCGTCGACCGAAAGCGCATGGCGTCCGCGCACCTCCAGGCTCTCCTCGCCGCGCCGCATGGCATAGGCCGCGGGCTTGCCGTGGCGCGCCCAGTGGAAGCCGACGATGCGCTGGTGCGTGTCCTGCAGCTCGCGCGGGTGCGCGGGCACGCCGGCCAGCGCCAGATAGCCGGGCGCGGCGTAGACCCCCAGCGGCAGGTCGGCGATATGGCGGTGCATCAGCGACTCGTCGGTGAGCCGGCCGCCGCGCACCACGCAGTCGACGTTCTCGCCAATGATGTCCACCATGCGGTCGCTGACGCCCAGATCGAGCTGGATCTCCGGATAGCGCGCATGGAAGCCCGGCAGGGCCGGCACCACGATCAGCCGCGCCATCGGGCTGGGCATGTCGACGCGCAGCCGGCCACGCGGTGATTGCGCCGCGCCCGACAGGCTGGTCTCGGCATCGTCGACATCGGCCAGCACGCGCAGCACGCGCTCGTAATACGCCGCGCCATCGGCGGTGACGTTGACCTTGCGCGTGGTGCGATGCAGCAGCCGCACGCGCAGCCGTGCCTCGAGCTGCTGCACCAGTTGCGTGACGCTGGTCTTGCTCATGTGCAGGGTTGCGGCGGCCTTGGTGAAGCTGCCGGTTTCCACCACCCGGGCAAACGCCTGCATGGCGTCGAAGCGGTCCATTCGCACTCCAGATGCTGTGATGATTGTTTGGATTCTACGAACAGTGATGCACAGGCTTGCTGGTTTATCCAGCGCGCCTGGATGCCTACATTGGGCTGCATCTCCACTGCAGAAAGATTCCCATGACGCAACGCGATGTCGTTTTCCCGCCGGGCCGCCAGGCGCTCTATGAACGCAACCGCTATTCGCCGGCGGTACGCGCCAATGGCCTGCTGTTTGTCTCGGGCCAGGTCGGCAGCCGCGAGGATGGCTCGCCCGAACCCGAACTCGACGCCCAGGTGCGGCTGGCGTTCGGCAACCTGAATGCGGTGCTGCAGGCGGCCGGCTGCACGTTTGCCGATGTGCTCGACGTCACCGTGTTCGTGGTCGACCCCGAAGCCCATTTCGAGACCATCTGGAAGATCGTGCCCGAGTTCTGGGGCCAGGCGCCTTATCCGACGCTGACCGGCGTGGGGGTGACCTGGCTTTACGGCTTCCAGTTCGAGATCAAGGTGATCGCCAAGCTGCCCGAGGCCATGGCGATCGCAGCAGCCTAGCGCAGCGCGCGGCCCTGGTGCAGCGCCAGTCCCGGCGCGTCCAGCGGCGCGCGCAGGATCCGCCCGTGTGTGGAGTCGGTGACATACAGCGTGCGCCGGTCCGCGCCGCCAAACGCCAGGTTGGTTGTCGAGCTGCCGGCCGCGCCGCGCAGGACTTCGACCGGCTCGGCGCGCGCGTTGAGCACCCAGACATAACCCAGGCCGGGATTGGCCACCAGCAGCCGGCCCTCGGTATCCACGGCCAGGCCATCGGGGCCGCTGGGCCCGTAGGAGGTGAAGAACTGGCTGACCTTGGCGACACTGCCGTCGGGCAGCAGCGGCACACGCCAGACGCAGTTGCCGCGCGTCACGGCCAGGTACAGCACGCGGCCGTCGGGCGACAGCGCGACGCCGTTGGGGCTGGGCACATTGGCCAGCAGCAGGTCGAGCTGGCCGTTCGGGCGCAGCCGGTACAGGCGGCCGCTCGGGTCGTGCAGGCCGCTCTGGCCCTGGTCGGTGAAGTACAGGTTGCCTTCGGCGTCGAACACCAGGTCGTTGACGCCCTTGAAGCGCTCGCTGTTGCGGCGCTCGAGCAACGGCGTGACCTGGCCGCTGGCGAGATCGAGGCGCATCAGGCCGTTCTTGTAGTCGGTGATCAGCAGCGTGCCGGCATCGAGAAACTTCATGCCGTTGGGCTCGCCGTCGTACTCGGCCACGAGATGCCACGCGCCCTGTGCATCGACGCGCAAGATGCGGCCCCAGGGAATGTCGCTCACATAGAGATTGCCGGCCGCGTCGAACACCGGGCCTTCGAGAAACGAGTCGCTGATGGCGCCGCCGCGGTTGGCGTCGGCCCAGGCGCTGCGCTCGCGCCGGCGCAGCGATTCTGGCATCGAGGTGAACAACTCCAGTTCACGGACTTGGGGGGCTTGCAGCAGGAACATCAAAAGCACTTTCTGGGTGTGGCGCGCAAGGCTCAGGCAGGTGGGAAGCCATACAGCCGCGCCGGGTTGTCCACCAGGATACGGTCCATCGTGGCGTTCGAATCGCAGTACGCCTGCAGCAGGTCGACCAGGTCGGCATCGTTGACCGTGCCCGCTGTCTCGGTCGTGTGCGGCCAGTCGCTGCCCCACACCAGCTGCCCGGGCGACGCTTGCACCAGCGCGCGGCCCCAGGCCAGGGTGTCGGCATAGCCGGGACCATGCACCGCCGAGCGCATGTAGGCGCCCGAAAGCTTGACCCAGCAGTGGCCGGTTTCAAGCAGCCGCAGCACCAGCGCCTGGGCCTGCGTGTCCGGCACGGCGGGATCGTTCAAGCCCATGTGATCGATCACCAGCGGCACCGGCAGCGACTGCAGCACGGGCGCGAGCGCGACGATCTGCTCAGGGCTGGCAAACAACTGGATATGCCAGCCCGAGCCCGCGATCTTGCGCGCCAGGGTCTGCAGCATTTGCGGCGTGGTGTCGCCCCAGGATTGCGGCGAGACGAAGTTCACGCGCAGGCCGCGGATGCGCTGCGCATCGAGCCGCGCCAGTTCCGCGTCGCTGACCTCCTGGCCCACCACGGCCACGCCGCGCGCGCCGTCGCCGAGCTGGCGCAGTGCATCGAGCGTGCAGGCGTTGTCGGTGCCGTAGGTCGACGGCGTGACCACCACGCAGCGCGCCGTGCCCAGGCGCTGCTGCAGCTGGCGGTAGTCACCCACGCGCGCCACCGGCGGCGTGCGCGGCCAGTGCGGCGACGGCGCGAACTCGGGCGCGAAGATATGCATGTGGGCGTCGCAGGCGAGTGCGGGCAAGCGCCGTGCGGGACGGTTCAGGCCCACGGAATGCGGCACGGCTTGGGGCAGCTCGGGCATGTTCAGTCCTGCTTGATGTCGCCCTTGCGCACGACTTCGCCCCACTTGGCATCTTCCTTGGCCAGGAAGCTGGCGAACTCGGCGGGCGTGGAGCCCACGCTCCTGGCGCCGATGTCGGCCAGGCGCTGCTGCACGGCGTCTTCCTTGAGCACCTCGACCACGGCCTGCTGGAGCTTGCCGGCAATGGGCGCGGGGGTGCCCGCCGGCAGGAACATGCCATTCCATTCATAGACTTCGTAACCCGGGATCACCGTCTCGGCCACGGTAGGCACCTCGGGCAGGCGCTTGGAACGCTCGGGCGCGGAGATCGCCAGCGCGCGCAGCTTGCCGCCGGCCACCAGCGAATACGACGCGGCGACGGTGCTGAACATGAAGTCCACCTGGCCGCCCATCACGTCGGCAATGGCCGGGCCGCCGCTCTTGTAGGGCACGTGCACCATGTCGAGCTTGAGTTGCTGGCGAAACAATTCCGATGCCAGGCGCTGCACCGTGCCGCTGCCGCCGGACGCGAAGTTGATCTTGCCCGGCTGCGCCTTGGCCTTGGCTATCAGGTCGCCGACGTTCTTGAGCGGCGAGTTGGCGGGCACGATCAGCAGGTTCGGCGCCAGCAGCACCAGCGACAGCGGCTGCAGGGCATTTGCCGCATATGGCATCTTGGGGAACAGATGCGGGTTGATCGAATACGGCGTCGCGTCGTAGAGCATGGTGTAGCCGTCGGCCGGCGCCTTGGCCACCGCGCTCGCGCCAATCGTGCCGCTCGCGCCCGCGCGGTTCTCGACGATCACGCTGGTGCCCAGCTTGGGGCCCATGTGCGTCGCGATCAGGCGCGCGACCGCATCGGCGGCGCCGCCCGGCGCATAGGGCACGACGATGGTGATCGGCCGGTCGGGATAGGCCGCCTGCGCGGCGGCGGCGGCAAGGGCCAGGCTGGCGATGAGGGTCTTGGCAAAGGCACGCATGGGATGTCTCCGGTTCTTGGGTCTAGTTGGCTTGCAGGTTCAGGTCTTTGGCGATCTGCGAGTAGGTCGTGACTTCGCGCCCGAGCTGGGTGGCAAACGCCGCGCCGCAGCTGGCGGACGTGTCGAGGCCCAGCTGGCGCCGGCCCTCGCGTCAGTGCGCGGCTGCGCCGCTGCGCGCCAGCACCTGCAGCAGGTTCCTTGCCGCGCCCACGCCCATGTTCACGTAGGCATCGCTGGTCACGCCGCCGATATGCGGGCTCAGCACGAAGTGCGGCTCGTGCTGGAACGGGTGGCCGGCGGTCATGGGCTCGACCGCAAAGCTGTCGAGGCCGGCGCTCATCACCTGGCCCGAGCGCACGGCGGCAAGCAGCGCGTCTTCGTCGACCAGGCCGCCGCGCGCGGTGTTCACCACGATCACGCTGCGCTTGCACTGCGCCAGCGTCTTCGCATCGAGCAGGCCGCGATTGTCGTCCGTGAGCGGACAGTGCAGCGAGATGGCATCGGACTCGCGCCAGATCGTTGCGAGGTCCACGCTCTGCACGTAGTCGGGCAGGTTGCGCGCGTACGGATCGAAGCCGATCACGCGCATGCCCAGCGCATCGGCCATGCGCGCAAAGCGCAGGCCGATCGCCCCCAGGCCGACCAGGCCGATGGTGCGGCCGCCCAGTTCGAGGCTCTTGTGCGTGGACTTGTCCCAGTGGCCGTCGTGCATGCGGTCATTGAGTTCGACCACGGACTTGGCGCAGGCCAGCAGCAGTGCGAGGGCCTGCTCGGCCACGGCGGCGGCATTGGCGCCGACGGCGGCGACGACCTTATCGATGGTGTCGGTGCCGCTGCCATGCTTGGAGATCACTTTCAGCGCGGGCGCGGCGTCCATCACCGCGGCGCCGACCTTGCCGTAGCGCACGATGATGGCCACCGGGTCATGCGCGCGGCACAGCGCGACCAGGCTGTCCTCGGTGGGCGTCTTGCCGGCGTAGACGATGTCGTAGTCGCGCAGCAGTTCCAGCGCCGGCGCTGCCAGGTCGGCTCCGGTAATGAGAATGGTGCTCACAGCGACTCTCCGTCCTTGAGCACGCCGGCGGCGCGCAGCGCGGCGGGCAGCCACTTCGAGGCGGTGTCGCCGCGCGCGATCGCTTCGATGCGTGCGGCCTCGTCCGCGACCTTTTTATCGGCCAGCGCCAGCATGCCCGGCGCCTTTGCGCGCTCGATCACGACCACGCCGTCGGCATCGCCGACCACCAGGTCGCCCGGGTTCACCAGGGTGCCGCCGGCCGAGATCGGGTGGTTGATGCGGCCGGGCACGTACTTGGTCGGACCCGCGGGGTTGAAGCCCGCGCTGAACACCGGGAAGTCGAGATCGAGGATTTCAAGCTTGTCGCGGATCGCCGCATCGACGATCACGCCGGCCAGGCCCAGCTTCTTGCAGGCGCTGAGCATCAGCGTGCCCATCAGCGCTGCCGTCAGGTCGCCCTTGCCGTCGATGACCAGCACGTCGCCGGGCTGGGCCAGCGCGATCGCGGCATGGATCATCAGGTTGTCGCCGGGGCGCACCTCGACGGTGAATGCCGGGCCGGCCACCTTCATGTCCAGGTGCACGGGCGCGACGCGGCCGTGCATGGTGCCGCGGCGGCCGGCGACGTCGGCCAGGATCGCGGCCTGGAAGCTCGCGGCCTGGCGCACGACGTCGGGGGCCACGCGTTCGATATTGCGGATGATTTCGGGGAGTTGGGTCATGGTGCTGTGGTCCGGTTGAAATGAAGTGGGCAGGGTGGGACGCGTGTAACAGGACGCAGGCAACAGGCGCGTGCAACAGGCGCGGGCCAGGGCGCGGGCAATGGGCGTGCGCATCCCGCGGACATGCCGCCGGGGCATGTCCTGTGATCTGCGGTGGTGGTGTGGGCGCGCCGGGTCGCCAGGCGTCAGTCGAGACCGGCGCCCGAGTCCTTGACGATCTGCGCCCAGCGCGGGATTTCCGCCTTCAGCAGCTGCTGGAAGCTCTCGACGGAGCCGCCGAGCACTTCGCCGCCTTCGGAGCGCAGGCGTTCGGCCGCATCGGGCTGCTGCAGCGCCTGGTTGATGGCCTTGTTCAGCTGCTGCACGATGGCCGGCGGCGTGCCTGCGGGCGCGAGCACGCCGAACCAGGTGATGGCCTCGAAGTTCTTGTAGCCGGATTCGGCCAGTGTCGGCGTCTGCGGCAGTTGCACCGAGCGCTTGGCCGAGGTGACCGCGACCGCGTGCATCTTGCCGTTGCGCACCTGGCCGATCAGCGTGGGAATGGACGACACATAGAGATCGATCTGGCCGCTGACCACATCGGTCAGTGCCTGGGCCGCGCCCTTGTAGGGCACATGGCGCAGCTTGATGCCCGTGGCGTTCTGGGCCAGCTCGCCCGCGAGGTGGGCCACGGTGCCATTGCCGGGATAGCCCAGCGTGATGCCGTCGGGCTTGGCCTTGGCCGCGGCCACGACATCGGCAATCGTCTTGTAGGGCGAACCGGCGGCCGTGACCATCACGATGGGCGAGGACGACACCAGCGCCACCGGCGTCAGGTCCTTGAGCGGGTTGTAGGGCAGCTTGGCGTACAGCGCGGGGTTGATGGCCAGGTTGCTGGTCTGGCCCATGACCAGCGTATAGCCATCGGGCACGGCCTTGGCCGCGGCATCGACACCCAGGTTGCCGCCCGCGCCGGGGCGGTTGTCGATCACGACCGTCCATTTGTTCAGGTCGGTGAGCTTTTGCGCCACGGTGCGCGCGATCATGTCCGTGCCGCCACCGGGCGGGAAGGGCACGATCAGGCGGATCGGCTTGGCAGGGTAGGCGGCCTGCGCGTGCGCGCTGGCCAGGGGCAGGGCGGCTGCCACGAGACCCAGGGTGGCTGCGCACAGCGGCGCGAACAACGCGTGACGGCGAAAAGTCTTTGGCATGTTGTCTCCATTGATTTAGTTGTCAACTACCTCAATGCGCTTTGGTAGTTGCGTGCAGTTTAAAAAAACGTTTCAACCCATACAATGCTGTTTCGTACAGCGAAACATGTTGCGCCATGAAGCCTTCTGCCTCAGATCCCAAGAACTTGTCCACGGCCGCCGTGGCGCAAGCCGATGCGCCTGCAGCCGAGCCGGCCGGCTCCAATGGCGCGGTCACCGCGGTGGCGCGCGCGCTGCAGATCCTCGACGCCTATGCACTGGGCGAATCGCACCTGTCGCTGGCCGAGCTGAGCCGGCGCTGCGGGCTGCACAAGACCACGGTGCTGCGGCTTGCGCGCACGCTCGCGCTGTCCGGCTACATGGTCCAGCGCGAGGACGGCGACTGGCGCCTGGGGTCGGCCGCGGGCTGGCTGGGAGCACGCTACAAGGCGGGTTTCGATATGCAGAACGTGCTCGAGCCGGCGCTGCGCGCGCTGACGCTGGCCTGCGGCGAAAGCGCGGCTTTCTATGTGCGCGAAGGCAATGCGCGCACCTGCATCGTGCGCGTCGAGGGCCCGCAGGCGCTGCGCCACCACGTGCGCATGGGCGAGGAACTGCCGCTCGACAAGGGCTCGCCGGGCCGCGTGATCCTGGCGTTCTCGGGCGAACCCGGCGCGCTCTACGAGGAAATCCGCGAACGCGGCTACCACTACTCCATTGGCGAGCGCGAGCAGGGCGTGGCCACGGTGTCCGCGCCGGTGTTCGGCATGCACTGGCGCCTGTTCGGCTCGGTCTGCATTTCGGGCCCGGCCTCGCGCCTGCCGGTGCAAAAGCTCGAAGCGCTGGCCCAGGCGCTGCTGGCCACGGCCAAGCAACTGTCGTATGAACTGGCAGGCACGCCCAGCACCGCGGCGGTGCGCGGTTCCCGCTGGCATCCCTGAGCGCAGGCGCCGTCCACTTTGGTGCAGCCCGGCACCAGGGGAACACCGGTTTTTTTGCACCAACAAGGTGCATTCTCCTGAATGCGCACCGCGCCGGACATGCGGGCCCACGGTGGCGGCTTCGACCGACATTGGCTGGCACAGTTCATGCTTTTCTCCGTTTGTCGAAAATTTTTACAACTGGAGAGCCTCATGTCCCGTGCCTGGATGAAGACCGTCGGTGTTGCCTTTATCGCCGCCCTGCCCATGTTGGCCAGCGCCCAGCTGACCGCCAATGTCAGCGTGACCAGCAACTACAAGTTCCGTGGCCAGGACCAGGACACGGGCCGTACCAAGGCATTCAAGCCGGCGCTGCAGGGCGGCTTCGACTACAGCTTTGGCGAGACCGGCTGGTATGTCGGCAACTGGAACTCCAGCGTCAACTGGCTGCCCAATAATTCGCTGGAAAGCGACTTCTACGGCGGCTACAAGTTCGAGGGCGGCGGCATTGCCTGGGACCTGGGCGCGCTGACCTATGTCTACCCCGGTGCCAGCGACGCCAACACGACCGAGCTGTACCTGGGCGCCGGCTTCGGCCCGCTGACGGCCAAGTATTCGCACACC
>Ga0308161_1002043_pt1 | contig 22277 bp, 17 predicted proteins | sample PhyFR2_FD_201034 | JGI IMG/M metagenome (GOLD analysis project Ga0308161, IMG submission 201034) | Phyllosphere microbial communities from UC Gill Tract Community Farm, Albany, California, United States - DLSLF.R2 | ecosystem: Host-associated > Plants > Phyllosphere > Unclassified | place: USA...
ACAGGCTCACGAGAACCCAAGCATCCAGTCCGCTGAATAAATCGATCATGAAGGTTTTCTGACCCGGTCGTAAGGGGGCGCGATTATGCCAGAAAACCTCAGTAATCGATGCACTAGCTGCTCATCGGTAAGAATCTTCATTGAAATGCCAGGGGCGAAACCGGGCGATCCCAGGGTTTTCGGGGCTTTGGCAAGTCTTTGATTTATAAAGTACAGGGCTGAAAAGACAGGGTTTTGTCACCGAATCGTCATCCCTGAAACATTTGTATGAAATTTTACTGGTGATCGTAGGACCCAGACCCTGGCTGCTGGCTAAGCGCTAGCAGCCCGGGCCGAGCCCTTGGCTCAATCCGAAGCGCTCATCGCTCTTCGGCCTTGAGTTCCTGTTCAATCTTTTGGATTTCCTGGGTAAACGCCTGGTCGAGCAGGCTGGCTCGCTTGCGCCAGGGTTTGCGCTCAGGTTCAGGCTGGGCGGCGTAGGTGGTGACTTCCCCGCCGTAAACGTCCTTGTAACGTTGCTCCTGGCGCTCAAGTTCCGCGCGCAGTTCATCTTTCGTCACATTGTTACCTAATTGAGTTGAGTGTAATTACGCTGCAGCGTTATGCCTGAATGTCGCCCTCGGAGTGTTCAATGTTGAACCAATGATGCGTTCAAGTTTGAACAGCTGATACTAAAGACCGCTGTCATTCAAAGCAGGTAGTTGCGAGTCCGTGCACGGCATGTGCCTGGTCTGGCGAGCTCTGGTCTCGATAATGAAGCCGGGCTGACCTGCACACAGGGTGCATTATAGCGGCGCATTTGAATAACACTATCGGCATAAAGTTAAAAAGCGTCAACTTTGTGTGAGTGTTTTGTTACACGGGCACGTCGGTATTTGCTGAATTCTGGCGCCATAAATTCAACAAGGAATTAAAGATTCAATATGCTCAACGCTACTTAACGTTGCCATGGCAGGCGAGGGAGGGCCGGCCGCTCAGGCATGGCGAAATTGCGATAATCGCATGATCGTCCGATAATCGCCCAATGTTGCCGGCCCTGCCTTGTGCATGGCGGCCGGTGCGGCTTGTAATACCCGCCCAATCCCTGCGGTTGACAATAAGAGAAAGGAACCCGAGATGAACGATCAATTGCGCAACTCTTTCGCGTCAGTGGCGCCGCCGATCGTTGCCTCGCCGGCCAAGCGGATCCAGGCGTTTACCGGTGACCCCGACTTCATGACCTCCCTGGCCCGTGGCCTGGCCGTAGTGCAGGCATTCCAGGAGCGCAAGCGCCACCTGACGATTGCCCAGATCAGTCACCGCACCGAAATCCCCCGCGCCGCCGTGCGCCGTTGCCTACATACCCTGATCAAACTTGGCTACGCCACCACCGACGGGCGTACCTATTCACTGTTGCCCAAAGTCTTGACCCTGGGCCATGCCTACCTGTCATCCACGCCACTGGCGGTGTCTGCCCAGCCGTACCTGGACCGCATGAGTGAACAACTGCACGAAGCCTGCAACATGGCCACCCTGGAAGGCGATGACATTCTCTATATCGCCCGCTCGGCCACCACCCAGCGCCTGATTTCCGTGGACCTGTCGGTGGGCGGCCGTTTGCCGGCCTATTGCACCTCCATGGGCCGCATCCTGCTCGCGGCGCTGGACGACGCCTCGCTGCAGGACTACCTCGACCACGCCGACCTGCAAACCAAGACCAGCCGCACCCTCACCACGCCCGAAGCCTTGTTCGAATGCCTGCAACAAGTGCGTCAGCAGGGGTGGTGCATTGTCGACCAGGAACTGGAACAGGGCCTGCGCTCCATCGCGGTGCCGGTGTATGACGCCTCGGGCCAGGTATTGGCGGCACTCAATGTCAGCACCCATGCAGGGCGGGTCAGCCGCAGCGAGCTGGAACAGCGCTTCCTGCCGAGCATGCTCAGCGCCAGCCGTGAGCTGAGTGCGCAGTTGTTTGCCTAAGCTGTTCGGTGACCGCACAGATCCCGGCTTGATCAATTGACGGTGTTTCACCCGGCTTATTATTGTGCGGCAGCGCTCTTAAGGGCGCCCCAATAATAATGACGACCCCAGGTCGTTGGCCCGCCCTCGGTGTGGAATAAAAATAATGAATCAGCCTTCTGTCGGTACCACGCTGGACGTGCAGTCCTTCATCAACACCCAGCCACTGTCGCGCTATCAGTGGCGCGTGGTCATCCTGTGTTTCCTGATTGTTTTCCTCGACGGCCTCGACACCGCAGCCATGGGCTTTATTGCGCCTGCGCTGTCCCAGGACTGGGGCATCGACCGCGCCAGCCTCGGCCCGGTGATGAGCGCCGCGTTGATCGGCATGGTATTCGGCGCATTGGGGTCCGGCCCGCTGGCCGACCGCTTTGGCCGTAAAGTGGTGCTGGTTGGCGCCGTACTGGTGTTTGGTGCGTTCAGCCTCGCTTCGGCCTACAGCAGCAACGTCGACCAATTGCTGGTGCTGCGTTTCCTCACCGGGCTGGGACTGGGCGCGGGTATGCCCAATGCCACCACGCTGCTGTCCGAATACACCCCCGAGCGCCATAAATCGTTGCTGGTGACCAGCATGTTCTGCGGCTTCAACCTGGGCATGGCCGGTGGCGGGTTTATCTCGGCCAAGCTGATCCCGGCGTTTGGCTGGCATGCGTTGTTGATGATCGGCGGCATCCTGCCGTTGATCCTGGTGGTGGTCCTGCTGCTCTGGCTGCCGGAGTCGGCGCGTTACCTGGTGGTGCGCAACCGTGGCACCGACAAGGTGCGCAAAACCTTGTCACCCATCGAGCCCACTATTGTTGCCCAGGCCACGGCCTTCAGCGTACCCGAACAGAAAACCGTCAAGGCCCGCAATGTGTTCGCGGTGATTTTCTCCGGCACCTACAGCGCAGGCACCTTGCTGCTGTGGCTCACCTACTTCATGGGCCTGGTGATTGTGTACCTGCTGACCAGTTGGCTGCCGACGCTGATGCGTGACAGCGGCGCGAGCATGGAGCAGGCCGCGTTTATCGGTGCGCTGTTCCAGTTCGGTGGTGTACTGAGCGCCGTTGGCGTGGGTTGGGCGATGGACCGGTTCAATCCCCACAAAGTCATCGGCATTTTCTACCTGCTGGCTGGGGTGTTTGCCTACGCGGTCGGACAGAGCCTGGGCAATATCACGGTGCTGGCGACCTTGGTGCTGATCGCCGGGATGTGCGTCAACGGTGCGCAATCGGCGATGCCATCCCTGGCGGCGCGTTTCTACCCGACCCAAGGTCGCGCCACCGGCGTGTCGTGGATGCTTGGCATCGGCCGCTTCGGCGCGATCCTCGGCGCCTGGATGGGCGCCACCTTGCTGGGCCTGGGCTGGAACTTCGAGCAGGTGCTCACCGCCCTGGTGATCCCGGCCGCAGTGGCCACGGCGGCAGTGGTCATCAAGGGCATGGTCAGCCATGCGGATGCGACCTGAGAACGGGCACATTTGACCAAGTTCAGATGAAGGTTAGCTAGGTAACAATCGGTTCGATAATCGAACGCTTAGTCGATTATCGGATTGTTTGGCCCATTTCCCCGGCTTAATCTTCAAGCACTTCGGCGCCACCTCAGCGCCTTTTTCGATAACCCCGGGAGCCCAACCCCATGGCTGACATTCTCACCCTGCGTGATGCGGTCAAGCGCTTCGTGAACGACGGCGATACCGTCGCCCTCGAAGGCTTCACCCACCTGATCCCTACGGCCGCAGGCCATGAAATCATTCGTCAGGGCAAGAAAGACCTGACGCTGGTGCGTATGACACCTGACCTGATCTACGACCAGTTGATCGGTGCCGGCTGTGCACGCAAGCTGATTTTCTCCTGGGGCGGCAACCCAGGCGTGGGCTCCCTGCATCGCCTGCGTGACGCGGTCGAGAAGCAATGGCCGCAGCCGCTGGAGATCGAAGAACACAGCCATGCCGACCTGGCGAATGCCTATGTCGCTGGTGCTTCCGGCCTGCCGTTCGCCGTGCTGCGTGCCTACGCGGGGTCCGACTTGCCCAAGGTCAACCCGCTGATCAAAAGCGTGACCTGCCCATTTACCGGCGAAGTGCTGGCGGCGGTGCCGTCGGTGCGTCCGGACATCACCGTGATCCACGCCCAGAAGGCCGACCGCAAGGGCAACGTGTTGCTCTGGGGCATTCTCGGCGTGCAGAAGGAAGCGGCCTTGGCGGCCAAGCGTTGCATCGTCACCGTCGAGGAAATTGTCGACGACCTGAACGCACCGATGAACAGCTGCGTGTTGCCCACCTGGGCCTTGACTGCCGTCTGCCATGTACCCGGCGGCGCGCATCCGTCCTACGCTCACGGTTACAACGAGCGCGACAATCGCTTCTACCAGGCGTGGGACCCTATTGCCCGTGACCGTGGGACGTTTACCGCCTGGATTGATGAATACATCCATGGCACTGCCGATTTCAGTGAATTCCAGGCCAAACTGGCCACCGCGCAGGAGGCCAAGTAATGGCTTACTCGACCAATGAAATGATGACCGTCGCCGCCGCGCGCCGCCTCAAAAATGGCTCGGTGTGCTTCGTCGGCATCGGCCTGCCCTCGAAAGCGGCCAACCTGGCGCGCCTGACTTCGTCGCCCGACGTGGTGTTGATCTACGAGTCCGGCCCGATTGGCGCCAAGCCTTCGGTACTGCCGTTGTCCATCGGTGATGGCGAACTGGCCGAAACCGCTGACACCGTGGTGCCAACCGGTGAGATTTTTCGCTACTGGCTGCAAGGCGGGCGCATTGACGTCGGCTTTCTCGGTGCGGCCCAGGTCGACCGTTTCGGCAACATCAACACCACCGTGGTCGGTGACTACCACCAGCCCAAAGTACGCCTGCCAGGTGCCGGTGGCGCGCCGGAGATTGCCGGTTCCGCCAAGAGCGTGCTGATCATCCTCAAGCAGTCGTCCCGTTCGTTCGTGGACAAGCTGGACTTCATCACCTCAGTCGGCCACGGCGAGGGCGGCGATTCACGCAAGCGCCTGGGCCTGCCGGGCGCCGGCCCGGTCGGCATCATTACCGACCTGTGCATCATGGAGCCGGAAGAGGGCACCCATGAATTTGTGGTTACGGCGCTGCACCCCGGCGTAACCCGCGAGCAAGTGGTGGCCGCTACCGGTTGGGCGATCCGCTTTGCCGACCAGGTCAGCACCACTGCCGAACCGACGGACGTCGAACTGACCGCCCTGCGCGACCTCGAAGCCCGCACGGCCGCCGCCCATGGCCAAGCACCCGGAGAAGCCTGATGCGCGACGTGTTTATCTGTGATGCCATCCGCACACCCATCGGCCGTTTCGGCGGTGGCCTGGCCACGGTGCGTGCCGACGACCTGGCCGCGCTGCCGATCAAGGCGCTGATGGAACGCAACCCGTCGGTGGACTGGCGTGCGGTAGACGAGGTTTTCCTCGGCTGCGCCAACCAGGCCGGCGAAGACAACCGCAACGTTGCGCGCATGGCGCTGTTGCTGGCCGGCCTGCCGCAGAGCATTCCCGGCGTGACCCTCAACCGGTTGTGCGCCTCGGGCATGGACGCCATCGGCACCGCGTTTCGCGCCATCGCCAGCGGCGAAATGGAGCTGGCGATTGCCGGCGGCGTCGAGTCGATGTCCCGCGCACCGTTCGTGATGGGCAAGGCCGATGCGGCGTTTTCGCGCAACATGAAGCTGGAAGACACCACCATCGGCTGGCGTTTTATCAACCCGCTGATGAAGGAACAATACGGCGTGGATGCGATGCCGCAGACCGCCGATAACGTGGCCGACGATTACAACGTGTCCCGCGCCGATCAGGACGCTTTCGCCCTGCGCAGCCAGCAACGCACGGCAGCCGCTCAGGCGGCCGGATTTTTTGCCGAAGAAATCGTGCCGGTGCGGGTCGCCCATAAAAAAGGCGAGACCGTGGTGGAGCATGATGAGCATCCACGCGATACCACCCTCGAAGCCCTGACCAAACTCAAACCGGTCAACGGCCCTGACAAGACCGTCACCGCCGGCAACGCTTCAGGTGTAAACGATGGTGCGGCGGCGCTGATTCTGGCGTCCGCCGAAGCGGTCAAGAAACACGGCCTCACCGCCCGTGCCCGCGTGTTGGGCATGGCCAGCGCCGGTGTCGCCCCGCGTGTGATGGGCATCGGCCCGGTGCCGGCGGTGCGCAAACTGGTGGAGCGCCTGGGGTTGGCGGTCACCGATTTTGACGTGATCGAACTCAACGAAGCCTTCGCCAGCCAAGGCCTGGCGGTGTTGCGTGAACTGGGGATCGCCGACGACGCGCCCCAGGTCAACCCGAACGGCGGCGCCATCGCCCTTGGGCACCCGCTGGGCATGAGCGGTGCGCGGTTGGTCCTGACAGCCCTGCATCAGTTGGAAAAAACCGGTGGCCGTAAAGGCCTGGCGACCATGTGTGTCGGCGTCGGCCAAGGCTTGGCCCTGGCGATTGAACGCATCTAATAAGAGAGGACTGCTCCATGAGTGACAAGCCCGGTTACCGGCGCCCGCAAGCGGGCACTCAACCTGATTACCTGCACCCGGCCTACCAGTCGACGAACTTGCGTTCGCCGTCCCAGCCGTTGGTGTTCCTGCCCCATTCCTTGTCGGAAATCACCGGCCCGACCATTGGCGCCGAGCGAATCAACGAGAAGGACAACGACCTGACCGCGCAGCATGAAGGCGAGCCTCAGGGCGAACGCATCATCATTCACGGCCGCGTACTGGATGAAAACGGCCTGCCGGTACCGGGCATCCTCGTAGAGATCTGGCAGGCCAACGCCGCCGGTCGCTACAACCACAAGCGCGATGTGCACGACGCGCCGCTGGACCCGAACTTCACCGGCACCGGCCGCACCGTCACGGACGCCGATGGCTGGTACCAGTTCCAGACCATCAAGCCCGGCGCCTACCCGTGGGGCAACCATCACAACGCATGGCGCCCGGCGCATATCCACTTTTCGCTGTTTGGCCCCAGCGTGCTGACGCGGTTGGTCACGCAGATGTATTTCCCCGGCGACCCGTTGCTGGAATACGACCCGATCTATAACTGCGTGCCGGATACCAGTGCCAAGGAACGCTTGATCGCCAGCTTCGACCTGGAAAAAACCATTCCTTCCTATGCCCTCGGCTACCGCTGGGACATCGTCCTGCGCGGCCGCGACGCCACGCCGATGGAGAAATGAGATGAGCCTTTACGCAACCACGTCCCACACCGTCGGGCCGTATTACCACATCGGCCTGACCTGGCTGAACCGCGAAGACCTGACCGTCGCCGCCACCCTTGGCGAGCGCGTGGCGATCAGCGGGCAAGTGGTGGATGGCAACGGTGATGTGGTCAACGACGCCATGCTCGAAGTCTGGCAGGCCAACGCCGCCGGCAAGTACGACCACCCGGAAGATGAGCAGGACAAGGCCGTCGACCCGAACTTCGAAGGTTTCGGCCGAGTACCGGTGGACGCCGAAGGGCGCTTCCGGTTTACCACCATCAAGCCGGGCGCCGTCCCGGGCCTGAAGGGCACGACCCAGGCGCCGCACCTGGTGGTGCTGGTGTTTGCCCGTGGCTTGGTGAAGCACTTGCTGACGCGGATTTATTTTGACGGTGAGGCACTCAATGGCGATGACGCGCTGCTGGCGTGTGTGCCCGCCGAGCGGCGTAGCACCTTGATCGCCAGGCAGGATGAGCAGGGTGTGTATCAGTGGAATGTGATTTTGCAGGGGACGGACAAGGAAACGGTGTTTTTTGATTATTGAGTAAGGCTTGGGGGCCTCTTCGGGGGCAAGCCCCCTCCCACAGTTGATCGAGTTGTCTGAGCCTTACTCGGTTAAATGTGGGAGGGGGCTTGCCCCCGATAGGGCCGGTTCAGGCAACCCATTATCCAAATGTCTGCTTGCGGAACATGGTTGTTGCAAAGTATGTCTAGGCTATAACCGTTCCCACTGAGTGAAAAATCATGACAACAACCACCAGTCACTACACCGGAGAAGAACGCAGCAAACGGATCTTTGCGATTGTCGGTGCCTCCTCCGGCAACCTGGTCGAATGGTTCGACTTCTACGTCTACGCCTTCTGCGCGATCTACTTTGCTCCGGCATTTTTCCCGTCGGATGATCCCACGGTCCAACTGCTCAACACCGCCGGCGTATTCGCCGCCGGGTTCCTGATGCGCCCCATCGGCGGCTGGCTGTTCGGCCGGGTTGCCGATAAACACGGTCGCAAAAATTCGATGATGATCTCGGTGCTGATGATGTGCGCCGGCTCGCTGGTCATCGCCTTCCTGCCCACCTACAAAGACATCGGCGCCTGGGCCCCGGCGTTGCTGCTGGTGGCGCGGTTGTTCCAGGGTTTGTCGGTGGGTGGCGAGTACGGCACCACCGCGACCTACATGAGTGAAGTCGCACTCAAAGGGCAGCGCGGTTTCTTCGCCTCGTTCCAATACGTCACCCTGATCGGCGGACAACTGCTGGCGGTGCTGGTGGTGGTGATCCTGCAACAGATCCTCACCGAGGAAGAATTGCGCGCCTGGGGCTGGCGGATTCCGTTCGTGATCGGCGCCATTGCGGCGGTGATTTCGCTGCTGCTGCGTCGCACCCTCAAGGAAACCACCAGCAAGGAAATGCGCCAGGACAAGGACGCCGGCAGCATCGCTGCGCTGTTTCGCAACCATAAAGCGGCGTTTATCACCGTGCTCGGCTACACCGCCGGCGGCTCGCTGATTTTCTACACCTTCACCACCTACATGCAGAAGTACCTGGTGAACACCGCCGGGATGCACGCCAAGACCGCCAGCTACATCATGACCGGCGCGCTCTTCGTGTACATGTGCATGCAGCCGCTGTTCGGCATGCTCTCGGACAAGATCGGTCGACGCAACTCGATGCTCTGGTTCGGCGCCCTCGGTACCCTGTGCACGGTGCCGATCCTTTTGACCCTGAAAACCGTGACCAGCCCGTTCCTGGCGTTTGTGCTGATTTCCCTGGCGTTGGCTATCGTGAGTTTCTACACCTCGATCAGCGGCCTGGTGAAAGCGGAAATGTTCCCGCCCCATGTGCGTGCCTTGGGCGTAGGCCTGGCCTATGCGGTGGCCAATGCGATCTTCGGCGGCTCGGCGGAATACGTGGCCTTGGGTCTGAAATCCATGGGCATGGAAAACACCTTTTATTGGTACGTCACCGGCATGATGGCCGTGGCTTTCCTGTTCAGCTTGCGTCTGCCGAAACAGGCGGAGTACTTGCACCACGATTTGTAAGGAACGCGTTATGACACTGCGCACGAGCAACCAGCTGTTCGACGCTTACTTCACCGCTGACAGCATGGCCGAGGTGTTCTGCGACCAGGGGCGCTTGCAGGGCATGCTGGATTTTGAGGCAGGTTTGGCCCGCGCCGAGGCGCGGGTTGGGTTGATTCCCCAGGCCGCCGTTGCACCGATTGCCCAGGCATGCCTGGCGTCGTTGTACGACGTCGACGCACTTGGCGCGGCGATTGCCTCCGCGGGTAATTCGGCGATTCCGTTGGTCAAGGCGCTGGGTAAATTGATCGCCAGTGAAGATGCCGGGGCCGAACGCTACGTGCATCTGGGCGCGACCAGCCAGGATGTGATGGACACCGGCCTGGTGCTGCAATTGCGGCGCGCACTGGTGTTGATCGAAACCGACCTTGCTCGCTTGGGCGATGTACTCGCCGCCCAGGCCCAGCGTTATGCGACCACACCGATGGCCGGGCGCACCTGGCTGCAGCACGCGACGCCCGTCACCTTGGGGATGAAAATCGCCGGCTGGCTGGGCGCCGTGACGCGCAGTCGCCAACGCCTGACGGAGCTGAGACCGCGCCTGCTGGTGCTGCAATTCGGCGGTGCCTCCGGAACCCTGGCGGCGCTGGGCGAACAGGCGCTGCCGGTGGCCGAGGCGTTGGCGGCTGAGCTACAACTGACCCTGCCCGAACAGCCCTGGCACACTCAGCGTGATCGACTGGTGGAGTTCGCCAGCGTGCTGGGGATGATCGCCGGCAGCCTCGGCAAGCTGGGCCGCGACATCAGCCTGTTGATGCAGACCGAAGCGGCGGAGGTGTTCGAGCCGTCGGCACCGGGGAAGGGGGGCTCGTCCACTATGCCGCACAAGCGCAATCCAGTCGGTGCCGCCGTGTTGATCAGTGCGGCCACCCGCGTGCCTGGGTTGGTCTCGACGATGTTCAGCGCCATGCCCCAGGAGCACGAACGCAGCCTGGGCCTGTGGCATGCCGAGTGGGAAACCCTGCCGGAGATCTGCCGGTTGGTGTCGGGTGCCTTGCAACAGGCCGTGCAGATGAGCGAAGGGTTGGAAGTCGACCCCGAGCGCATGAAGCAGAACCTCGACCTGACCCAGGGCCTGGTCCTGGCCGAAGCTGTCAGCATCGTGCTTGCCCAACGCCTGGGCCGCGAAACCGCGCACCATTTGCTGGAGCAGTGCTGCAAGCGAGCAGTCGCCGAAGGGCGCCATCTACGCGCCGTATTGGCCGACGAACCGCAGGTCAGCGCCGAGCTGTCCGCCCGCGAACTCGACCGTCTGCTCGACCCGGCCCACTATCTGGGCCAGGCGCACACTTGGGTTACCCGTGCTGTCACCGAACATTTTGAACGGACTGCCTAAGGAGGCCGCCATGCCATCTGTACAACTCGCCGAGGGCGCCCTGCATTACCAACTGGATGGGCCCGTGGACGCGCCAGTATTGGTGCTGTCCAACTCGTTGGGCACCGACCTGCATATGTGGGACATCCAGATTCCGGCCTTCACCCAGCATTTTCGCGTGTTGCGTTTCGATACCCGTGGCCATGGAAAATCCCTGGTTACCGAGGGCCCCTACAGCATCGAACAGCTCGGCCGTGATGTGCTGGCGCTGTTGGACGCACTGGATATTCAACGCGTGCATTTTTGCGGCCTGTCCATGGGTGGCCTGATCGGCCAATGGCTGGGCATCAACGCCGGCGAGCGTTTGCAGAGTCTGGTGGTGTGCAACACCGCCGCCAAGATCGGCACGCCCGAGATCTGGAACCCGCGCATCGAGATGGTGTTGCGCGACGGTGCAGCGGCGATGGTGGCCTTGCGTGATGCTTCCATTGCGCGCTGGTTCACCGCTGACTTCGCAGCGGCCAACCCGCACCAGGCCCAGCAGATCACCGACATGCTCGCGTCCACCTCGCCCGAGGGGTACGCGGCCAACTGCGGCGCGGTGCGGGATGCGGATTTCCGTGAGCAACTGCGCACGATCAAAGCGCCGACCCTGGTGATTGCCGGCACCGAAGATGCCGTCACACCGCCGGCCGGTAGCCACTTTATTCAGACCCATGTGAAGGGTGCCGAGTACGCTGAGTTCTATGCGGCGCACCTGTCCAACGTTCAGGCCGGTGCTGCATTCAGCGACCGTGTGATTGAATTTTTGCTGGCCCGTTGAGGAGCTTTTTGTGGAAGAGAAACAACGTTACGCCGAGGGCCTTCAAGTACGCCGCGACGTGCTGGGCGACGCCCATGTCGACCGTAGCCTCAATGCCCTGACCGAGTTCAACAGCGAGTTCCAGGAAATGATCACCCGCCACGCCTGGGGTGATATCTGGACCCGTCCCGGGCTGCCTCGGCACACCCGTAGCCTGATCACGATTGCCATGCTGATCGGCATGAACCGCGCCGAAGAACTCAAGCTGCACCTGCGCGCCGCCGCCAGCAATGGCGTGACCCGTGCCGAGATCAAGGAGGTGTTGATGCAGAGCGCGATCTACTGCGGGATCCCGGCGGCGAATGCCACGTTCCACCTGGCTGAATCCGTGTGGGATGAATTGGGCGTTGAGTCCCGCCAACCCGACTAGATTTGAAATGCGGTCAAAATGTGGGAGGGGGCTTGCCCCCGATAGCGGTAGATCAGCCACTGAGTCTGTTGACTGGCACACCTAATCGGGGGCAAGCCCCCTCCCACCTGTTTGATTTCACAAGGCTTCAGGTTTCAGTGGGAATCAGCATCCCACACCCAGTTCCATACCCCCGGCAGATGCACGGCTTCACTCACATCCTTGACCGTCCGCGCCAGCGCCGCACGCTGCAGTGCATCATGGTCGGTATAGAACGGCTCGGCGGCGGTCTTTATGCCGGTGACCTGGGCACTGTCCAGCAGGATCTGCAGGTATTCCTGCATATGCCGTGCGGTGTAGCGGTTGATGTCGTGGAAGGTCACCACCACCGGTATCACCCCATCCACCGTCGGCAACTCCCCCAACGCAATCCGTTCGCGCACCACCGACAGCTGTCGATACAGGTTGGCGCGGCGGCGTGGGCTGCCGTTGAAGCCCCAGATCTTGCCGTCATTGGCGCTCAAGTCCGTCAGCAGCACGTGCAGGCCATGGCGCTGGTAGGCGGCGAAGGTGCGGCGGTCGTAGTTCCAGAACGGCGGGCGCACCAGCACCGGTGGCGCGCCGGTGATCGCGGCGATATCGGCAGAACCCTGGGCGAGGGTGCTTTCCAGTTCGGCGTTGTTCAGCCAGCGATGGTTGGTATGAAACGCCGTGGCTGTGTGGAAGGCCAGGATATGCCCGCCCGCGTACTCACGCTCCATGGTCTTGCGACCCCGTGAACTGCCGCCTGAACGGGCCGCTTCGGTCTGTAAAAAGAACACCGCCTTGATCCCCGGCAGCACCGGATTGTGCGCCAGGTCGGCCACCACCGAACGGCTCGGGTTGTTGTAACCCGAGGCACTGGGACCGTCATCGAAGGTCAGCAGGAAACGGATCGGCGCTTGGGCTTGCAGGCGCTGTTCCGTCTGGGGCGTCAGGGCGACGGGCGCGCCGATGCAGCCACTGAGGCTCACGGCCAGGGCCAGCACGGCGGATGCGATGGCGAAGGATTTCATGGTGTGCGCGGGCTCGAAAAAGAGGCCGCTGCTGGGCGGATCAGCAGCGGCAGGCGCGCACCATACAGCAAGTGCGGCGCTGGATTACAGCAGACTTATCGGGTAACTGACGATCAACCGGTTTTCGTCAAACTCGTTGTTGCTGTAGTCGCGGCGCATGCTGGAGTTGCGCCAGCGCATCGTCAGGTTTTTCAGGCTGCCGCTTTGCACGGTGTAGCCCAATTCGCTTTCGCGACCCCATTCCTTGCCATCGGTGATGGTGCCGGTGTGCACGTTGCTGCCGCTGATATAGCGGTTCATCAATGTCAGGCCCGGCACACCGAGGGCGGCGAAGTTGTAGTCGTGGCGCAATTGCCAGGATCTTTCCTGGGCGTTGTCGTAGCTGGAGTTGTAGCTGTCGTTGGCCAGGGTGCCGCCGCTGGTGCCGTTGACGCGCATCCAGGCGTTGTTGCCGGTGAGTTTTTGCAGGCCGACATAGAAGGTGTTGCCGCCGTACTTGGCGGAGAACAGGCCGGACCAGGTCTTGTTGTCCAACTCGCCTGCGCGGGCACCGCCGTCGTCCTTGCCGTAGAAGAACCCGAGGTTGGCGCCCAGGGTCCAGTCACCAAGGGGCTGGCTGTGGGTCAGGTTGACGTATTGTTGGCTGTAGATGTCCTTGAGCTGGGCATTCCACAGGCCGACCTGGGTACGTTTGTCGTTGAACGCGTATTCGCCGCCCTGGAAGTTGAAGCGGTCAGAGGTGAAGGCGGCTTTGCCGGTCATCGACAGGTCGGTCATGCTGCTGTCGTCACGCGGGCTGTTGGCGCGGAACTGGCCGCCGTAGAGGGTCAGCCCATCGATTTCCCTGGACGTGATCTGCCCGCCGCGCAGGGTTTGCGGCAGGGAACGGCCGTCGTCCGAGCGCAGGATCGGCAGCACCGGCATCCACTCGCCGACCTTCACTTCGGTCTTGGAAATACGTGCTTTAAATGCCACACCGAGGCGTCCGAACTCATCTGCCGGCCGGCCGTCGTGATCCAGCGGCAACAACTGTGTGCCGCCGGTGCCGCGCCCGCCATCGAGCTTCAACGAATACAGCCCCAGCACATCCACGCCGAATCCCACCGTGCCTTGGGTGAAGCCGGACTTGGCGTCGAGGATGAAACTCTGCGTCCACTCCTGCGCGCCGCCCTGGGTCTTGGTCGGGTTGGTGAAATTGCGGTTGATAAAGAAATTGCGCAAGTTGAGGTTGGCGCTGGCGTCTTCCAGGAAGCCGTGCTCTTCGGCGACGACGGGAAGTGCCAGGCTGGCGACAGCGGTGGCCAGCAAGAGCTGGCAGGGACGGAACGTGCTCATGGCGTTGGACCTGTTGTTATTGGGGTTATGCAGGTGGCGGCCATGGTGCGGGGCGGTGCGGGGGCGAAGAAAGTGGGGGAGGGCGGGTTTTGGGCGATGATCGAACGAAAGTTGACGGGCCGGCGCCTATCGCGGCGGCACGGGTTCGTGTGGTCAGATCAGGTGGACCAGGCTGGTCCACGGGACCTCAGGCAAATACCGCTGGGACAACAGGGTGGCGGCGACCATTACCAACAAGAACCCGACCTGCAGTGGGCTCCAGTATCCCCAATGGAGGCCGCTGAACCAGGGGTAATAATGGTCGAGGTGCTCACTCACGCTGCCGATACGGCGGCGGTGCAAGAGATGGATCAGTATCATCCCGGCATACGTCAGCATGCCCATCAGCCCCAGCAATAATCCAACCATCAGCAGCATGCCCAGTTGCGGAATGCCGTGGCGTAACACCAGCCAATGCTGATGCGGATTGAAGCGTGCCGGTAGCAGGCGCTCGCTCAGCCATAGGTCCGGCAAGATCAGCCGCGAGGTCAGCGCCGCCCATAACTGAGTGCCACGGATCGCCAGGAAGGCCGGGATAACGGTCAGCGCCACGACCAGGCCTGCTTCGGTCATCTTGTCCCATGGTGTATGTGGCGCCATCGCCAGTGCGGCGGCCAGGGCCAGGCCGCCCCAGACACGGATCCAGCTTTGGTGGGACACCGGGCGCGGCAGGAATTTGCGCCAGAAAAACACATCGCTCTGCGGCAGGCGTTCCAGCAGCTGCGGATAGCGCCCGTCGAGGACTTGCGCCAGATGCTGGCAGGCATGCCAGTCGTTATCGCTGAAGGCTGCCGTCATCCGCTGCTGTTGAGTCTGGGTCATGGGCGTCAGCAGCAGTCGCGCAGCCATGGCATCGGCAGATTTCCAGGTCAAGTCCTGGGCTTTGTCTTGCAGGTTTGCATAGAAACTTTCCTGTTCGCAGCGTGACACCAGTTCGCGCCACATCCACGCCGGTTCCGGGTACACGCCTTTCTGATCGTCCCAGCCGAACGCCTGGCATACCCTTTCGAACAGCGGCACGCTCCACTGGGTGTCGTGGAGCAGGTTCAGCACGATGCGCTGCCACTGCTGCTGCAGGTCGAATACGCGCAGCCAGGGCTGGTTGTTGTACTGCGTGAGCTGGCTGATGAACTCGCGCTCGGCCTTACGCTCCAGCAGTTCCTGCAAGGTGCGACGGTAGTCTTGCAGCAGTTCGCCGCTCAGCGCGTCGGATTGCCAAGGCGTCATGGCCACTTTCTGCCACGGGGTCAGCCAGTCCAGATGTTGCACCGCCCAGCCGGCGATCGCGCCGCGTTCTCCAGGGGTTTGGAAACAATGGCGCAGCAGGCCGGCCTGGAATGCGTCGGTGCAACCTTGCTGTGAGGCCAGGACCCAGCGTTCAGGCAGGTTGTATGCATTGAGACCCTCAAGCAGTGCTCGGGCCGGGTCAGGTGCGGGCGCTTCCGGCGGGGCAGGGCTGAAGGCGCGGATGTCCATCAGCTCAGCCAAGTCGTTCAGGTTGCCGTAGGCCGGCGCGACGGGTTCTTCTTCCTCGCGCTCGGCTCGCCAGCGCGTCTCGCTCAACGCTTGCTCGTAGGCTTCGCGCAGGCGCTGGAAGCCTGCTGCGTCGTCATCCGGGCGGCAATTTTTGAGCAGTCGTGCGTAGCTGCGTTTGAGGGTTCGCTCGTCGGCGCCTTCCGGCAGCTGCAGTAGGCTCCAGCAATCCATGTCGTGTTCCCTCAGCGCCAGAACCCGTTGTCCAACTGTTCCAATTGCCGGGTCAGTTCACTGCGGGCTTCGCGGATGCGGCGTTCGTCCTGGGTGTCGAGTATCTGCTGGAAGTGCGCGGCCCAGTGGCCGAGCTGCTCGCGCAGCTCGCCGAGGTTTTCCTGATAGAGCCGTTCGAGGCGCGCAGTCAGCACTGTGTTGACCTGTTGGTCGCGTGGGTGAACCTTCAACTGCGCCAGCGCTTGCAGGCGCTGCTGAATCTCTTGCGGGCTGAGCACGCCGGGATTGTTTTCGATCACCAGTGAGTGCTGCTCGCCGGTCAGTGGGATGCTCACCTGGGCTTCCAGCAGACCGTTGTTGTCGTAGGTGAAGCGCACGTCCAGCGAGACTTCACCGGCCTTGCGCTTGGGCACCGCGATATCCAGTTGGCCCAGTTCGATGTTGTCTTTCACCAGGCGGCTTTCGCCTTGGTAGATCTTCAGCAGCACCTGGCTCTGGTTGTCGTGCAGCGTGACTACGCTTTTGACCCGACTTACCGGCACGCTGCTGTTGCGTTCGATCAACGGCAGGTAATGGCCGCTTTCGATATGGCCGCCGTACTGGTTCGAGGTTTCGATGCCCAGGGTGTAGGGGCACACGTCGGTCAGCACCACTTCTTCAAGCGCAGCCGAACGGGCTTTGAGCGCGGCCTGGATCGCAGCGCCGTGGGCGACCACCTGGTCGGGGTCAAGGCTGATGGACGGAAAGCGCCCGAACAACCCGGCGGCGAGTTTGCGTACCAGCGGCATGCGTGTGGTGCCGCCCACCAGCAGGATTTCATCGAGGTCGCTGACGCGAATCCGCGCATCGCGCAGGGCGCGTTCAATCGGGGCGCGCAGGCGTTCCAGCAGCGGCGTGTAGAGCTTGGCCATTTCCTGTTGAGTGATGGTCTGCACCCATTGCTGGCCGTCGACCCGCAGGGCGAACTCGGCGCTGTCATCCTGGCCCAGGGCCTTGCGCACGCGCTCGGCTTCGCGGCGCAGGGCTTGCAGTACGCTGTTGGTGGGTGGAAAACCGGCGGTGTTGCGCTGGCTCTCGACGAAGTGTTCCAGCAGCAAGGTGTCGAAGTCTTCGCCACCGAGGAAGTTGTCGCCGGCGCTGGCGCGCACTTCCATCACCCCGTCGAACAGCTCGATGATCGACACGTCAAAGGTGCCGCCGCCGAGGTCGAAGACCAGGAACGAGGTTTCTTTGTCGCGCTGATGCAGGCCGTAGGCGAGGGCGGCGGCGGTGGGTTCGTTGATCAGTTTTTCAACGTTGAGCCCCGCCAGTTCACCGGCGATGCGCGTGGCTTTGCGCTGGCCGTCGCTGAAGTAGGCCGGCACGCTGATCACGGCTTCGGTGACGGTATGGCCGTAGGTGCGCTCGATGTCCTCCTTGAGGCTCTTGAGCACCAGCGCCGAGAGTTCTTCGGGGCGGAACGAACGATCACCCAGACGCACCTCAGTGGCGCTGCCCATGTAGCGCTTGAACAGCGACGTGGTCAGGTGCGGGTGGGTGTGCAGGCGCTCTTTGGCGGCCTGGCCGACCAGGACACGGCCTTGATCATCCAGCCCGACCACGCTTGGGGTCAGCAACTGGCCAAGGGCATTGGGCACCAGTTCGGCGGCGTCACCGCGCCAGACGGCGGCAAGGCTGTTGGTGGTCCCCAGGTCGATTCCTACGATCATTACGACAAGCTCCCTCTGTGGTCTGTAAGAATCTGTGACCAATTTTACCCTGAAAAGTTGGAGCGAACGCAAGGCGGGCTTAACGCGCCAGTTTCGTTTGGATGGTGTGGGGGGGCTACTGTCAAGGTTGACAGTAGATAGCCTGCCTTCAAGCGGCTATTTTCGAGGCGGTGGCAGTATTTTCATTGATGCTCAAGGGGAACGCTCATGAGCTTTGGAACAGAAATGGGCCAGTTTTTAACGTCGTCGAATGTATTCAAGGCGAATCTGATCATTGGGGGGAAAAAGAAAATCCCACTTGTATTTGACATATTTGAGTTGATCTATATCGAGGGTTACAAGTTTTTCATACGGTTCGGGCTTGAGGGCAATCCTGGTTCCAGAAATGAACTGACCCTGGAGGCTAGAGAAGTGATAGCTGGCCAGACCTATCCGATCGGGCCGCAAGACCCAGGGGTCAGGGCGACGTTTGCCCTGGAAGAATACGTCGGATATTCCCCGGAGCACTATTCAGGGATGCTGACCGTTGACCGGCTTGAATACAGGGACGGCACTCTAGATATAGGCATGCGGTTCTCGCTTTGTTTCGAGTCGCCTGAACAGGGCGAAATGGAAGTTGTATGCCAGGTCCTCGAACTCACATCAGCCATGGCACAAGGTCCCGCGGCGGAAGGCAGGTTCGTACCTTCACACCCAGCAGTTGATGGCGATCAAGAACAGGAAACCAAGGTACCCAATTTCTGCGAGATCGCAGTCAGGCACGATGGCCGTTATGAGGCTATCGATCTGAGTGATGTATTTTTCGAGAGATACCCGGATTTGAATTATTTTTTTATAAAGTGCACGCCGCGTCACGGTGGTGATCGTGCGAGCCTGGAGTTTCGGGGGAGTAATCTGAAGGAGTTTACTGACTATCCGATCACAGGACCCGGTGGGTCGTCGAATGCCGTTGAAACGTTTTTTTTGATGCAGCCGGAGTTCTCACAGGGTGTTTCCGACCCCGCGGGCCAGTTTCGTGTCAGCCGTACCGAAGGTTCAGAGGAAGGGTTTTGGTTTATCGGTGAGTTTGAGTTTTCAGTCACTGCCCGTGGCTCGGACGGTAAAGAGATCAAGTATGAAATCAGTAGTAAGGCGTTTCAGGTTCAAGTGAGTAGACGCTTAACGTAGGCATTACAACCTGTAAAACGCGACTTTCCAGATACCGGGAAATAAAAAAACCGCCTCCTGTAGGGGAGGCGGTTTTTTCTTTACAGCAGCGTGATCAGAACAACTTCAACGCCGGCGCTTCTTCTTTCAACGGCTCATTCTTCGCAGTCTGCTCGTTCCAGCCACCGCCGAGGGCCTTGTACAGGGTGACCTCGCTGGTCAACTGCGCCAGGCGGTCGGTGATCAGCGATTGCTGGGCACTGAACAGCTGGCGCTGGGCGTCGAGGAAGGTCAGGTTGCTGTCGACACCAATGCGGTAGCGACGCTCAGCCAGGCGGTAGTAATCCTGGTTGGCCTCGACGAAACCGCGCTGGGCGTCCAGTTGCTGCTTGTAGGTCTCACGGGCGGCGAGGCCGTCGGAGACTTCCTGGAAGCCGGTCTGGATGGCCTTTTCGTAAGTTGCCACGTTGATCTCTTTCTGGATCTTCGAGTAGTCCAGGCTGGCGCGCAGGCTACCGGCGTTGAAGATCGGGATGTTGATCTGCGGTGCAAACGACCAGGTGCCCGAACCGCCTTTGAACAGGCCGCCCAAGGTTGGGCTGGCGGTGCCAGCACTGGCCGTCAGGGTGATGCTCGGGAAGAACGCGGCACGGGCCGCGCCGATGTTGGCGTTGGCCGCCTTCAGGTTGTACTCGGCCTGCACGATGTCTGGACGACGTTGCAGCAGGTCCGATGGCAACCCGGCCGGCACGTCGCTGAGCAGGTCATCCGACAGCGGCTTGCTGGCGATATTCGCCGGCAGGCCGGTGCCCAGCAGCAGGGTCAGGTTGTTTTCGTCCTGGGCCACCTGGCGGGTGTAACGCGCCAGTTGCACGCGGGCATTTTCCACCGAGGTGCGCGCCTGGCTCAGGTCGAGGGCCGAGGCCACGCCGACTTCGTTGCTGCGCGAGGTCAGTTTGAAGCTCTGCTCGAACGCGCCCAGGGTGTCCTGGGTGAGCTTGAGCAGCTCCTTGTCGGCCTGCCAGGTCAGGTAGGCGTTGGCCACACTGGCCACCAGGCTGATCTGGGTGCTGCGACGCGCTTCTTCGGTCGCGAAGTATTTCTGCAACGCTTCTTCACTCAGGCTGCGGACACGACCGAACAGGTCCAGCTCGTAGGAGCTGATCCCCAAGCCTGCCGAGTACTGGCTGGCGATGGTTGCCTCACCGGTCTGCGACAGCTTGGCCGGTGTACGCGAACGGCTGCCGCTGCCCGTGGCCGAGACGGCCGGGAACAGGTCGGCGCGCTGGATCTGGTACTGCGCGGCGTAGGCATCGATGTTCAGCGCCGCAACGCGCAGGTCGCGGTTGTTTTCCAGCGCGGTCTTGATCAGCTGTTGCAGGGCAGGGTCATGGAAAAACTGCCTCCAGCCCTGCTCGGCAGCAGCCTGGTTCGGCGCCTGGGCTGGCGAATACGCCGGCCCCTGCGGGAACTGTGCCGCCACCGGCGCTTCGGGGCGCTGGTAGTCAGGTATCAGCGAGCAGCCACTGAGCACGAAGGCGGTGACGGCTAGGGAAAGTAGCGACTTGCTCATTGGCCAGCCTCTTTAGGAGTTTGCTTAGGTTCAGTCTTTTTACGCTCGCCCGCGGCGGACACGGTTGCAAAGAACAGTGGCACCCAGAAGATCGCCAGGACAGTGGCCGTGATCATACCGCCAATCACGCCGGTACCGATGGCGTGCTGGCTGCCTGAACCGGCGCCCGAGGAGATCGCCAGCGGCAGTACGCCGAGGACGAACGCCATGGAGGTCATGATGATCGGGCGCAGACGCATGCGGGACGCTTCGATGGCCGACTCGACAATACCTTTGCCTTGTTCATGCAGCTCTTTGGCGAACTCGACGATCAGGATGGCGTTTTTCGCCGCCAGGCCCACCGTCACCAACAAGCCCACCTGGAAGAACACGTCGTTGGACAAGCCGCGCATGCTGGTGGCGATCAACGCACCCACCACACCCAACGGCACTACGAGGACAACTGCAATCGGGATCGACCAGCTTTCGTACAGGGCCGCGAGGCACAGGAACACCACCAGCAGCGACAAGGCGTACAGCGCAGGTGCCTGGGAGCCGGACAGACGTTCTTCGTACGACAGGCCCGTCCAGGCATAACCCACGCCCGCCGGCAGTTGCTTGGCGATGCGTTCGACTTCAGCCATGGCATCACCGGTGCTGTAGCCCGGAGCCGGGGTACCGAGGATTTCCATCGCCGCTACACCGTTGTAGCGCGAGAGTTTCGGCGAACCGAAGATCCACTTGCCCGACGAGATAGCCGACAACGGCACCATCTTCCCGGAGTCGCTGCGCACGAACCACTTGTTCAGGTCTTCAGGGGACATGCGGCCAGCGGCCTCGCCCTGCACGTACACCTTCTTCACGCGACCACGGTCGATGAAGTCGTTGACGTAGCTGCCACCCAGGGCAATCGCCAGGGTCTGGTTGATGCTCGACAGCGTAATGCCTTGGGCGCTGGCCTTCTCGTCGTCGACGGTAAGCTCGTACTGCGGCTCATCGTTCACGCCGTTAGGGCGTACACCGGCCAGGATCTTGCTCTGGGCCGCCATGCCGAGGAACTGGTTACGCGCCTCCATCAGCTTCTCGTGGCCGACACCGCCCTGGTCTTGCAGGAACACGTCGAAACCGGTGGCGTTACCCAATTCCAGAACCGAAGGCGGCACGATGGCGAAGACCATGGCGTCCTTGAAGGCCCCGAAGAAGTAACCCTGGGCACGCTTGGCCACTTCGAATACCGACATGGACGCGTCACGCTCATCCCACGGCTTGAGCATCACGAACGCAAGGCCCGAGCTCTGGCCACGGCCGGCGAAGTTGAAGCCGTTGACGGTAAACACCGACTTCACAGCCTTGCCTTCGCCTGGCTCGCCTTCCTTGTCGTTGAGCAGGAAGGCACGCATGTCGTCGATGACTTTTTGCGTACGTTCAGACGACGAACCGACCGGAGTCTGCACCTGGGCAAAGATCACACCCTGGTCTTCCTCGGGCAGGAACGCGCTTGGAATGCGGGTGAACAGCCAGATCATGCCGACGACAATGATCAGGTACACAAAGAACGCAGGGAATTTGTGCTTGATCATGTTGCCCACGCCGCGCTCGTAGCTGATGACGCCACGGTCGAAGGTGCGGTTGAACCAGCCGAAGAAACCACGCTTGGGTTGGCCGTGTTTCTCAGGATCGATGGGCTTGAGCATGGTGGCGCAGAGCGCCGGGGTGAAGATCAGGGCAACCAGTACCGACAACGCCATGGCCGAAACGATGGTGATGGAGAACTGTTTGTAGATCACACCGGTGGAACCGCCGAAGAACGCCATCGGCAGCAGTACCGCCGACAGCACCAGGGCAATACCCACCAGGGCGCCCTGGATCTGGCCCATGGACTTGACCGTCGCCTCTTTCGGCGACAGGTGTTCCTCGGCCATGACCCGCTCG
>Ga0308161_1002046_pt1 | contig 22263 bp, 13 predicted proteins | sample PhyFR2_FD_201034 | JGI IMG/M metagenome (GOLD analysis project Ga0308161, IMG submission 201034) | Phyllosphere microbial communities from UC Gill Tract Community Farm, Albany, California, United States - DLSLF.R2 | ecosystem: Host-associated > Plants > Phyllosphere > Unclassified | place: USA...
CTTCAAGCCCCACTTGATCTGCGTTTCTGGGTTCGTTCTCCAGTCAGACCCTTCGGAAGCCATCTTCTCTCCGGGGAGAGCCTGAGGGATACCGTAGGCTGGGCCCGCCGGGTTGAACGCATCTACTCGCCAGTTTGACTCACGGTTCCAAAGTTTCACAAGGCAGGTAAAGTCTGCCTCACTCCAGCCGTTAGACTTAACGATCTTGTGAGCGATCTCCTGTGGGTTACCGGAAGGAGTAGTCGATGGGCCACTGTTTCCTCCGCTTGAGGAGTCTCCCTGGGCCCACTCCGGCGGCGGAGGAAGCATCGGGTCATCGTCCAGGAACGTACCCTGGTAGCCCTCTGCCGGCGGGAGGAACCAGCCACGGATTCCGGAGCGACTACGGTCATCGAGGATGCGGTAGCCAGGCCCAGTAGCAGGGCCGCCGGCGTGGATGTTCCATGTGTTGTCGATCACCTTTCCGTCGTCGGTAAGCACCACGTAGGTGTGACCGGCAGGACCGGTTCCGGTGGACTGAACGATGGCTCCAGCCGGAGGTTCGGTCTGCTTAGCCCCAGGCGAAGCGGTGTTCGGGAACCACCAGGACTGCGCTTGCATACCGGCGGCTAGAAGACGCTGGTAGTTCTGATAGGCGTTGACGATGCCGTTGTTTCCGATGTAGTGCTCCGGCATACCGTAGATGATGTTCACGATGTCCGGGCAAGCAGCTCGCCAGGGGTTACCGTTGGTGCGTCCGGGGTTGCCCCCGTGAGCAGCCACAAACGAGTCAGAGATCGGGTACTTGTACGCCTGCTGACTAAGAAGGACTGCTCTCTGAGCTAGCTTTGCGAAGTTTCCGTTGGCAACACCGGCGCCGGTCTCCTGACCGTCAACAGCGATGGAGCCGACGGTCTGGTAGGTGGTTGTGGTGGCGTTGGCCACGATGAAGAGCACGAGTACTACAAGCATGGCGATCCAAGTGATCGGATTACCGAGCGCGGCTACAGCGCCTTTCGTAGCCCAAGCTGCACGAGAGAAGTTGGCCCGCGTCTTAGCCACCGTCTGCTCTACTTGAGCAGCGAACTTGCTAGCATCTTCTGTGGAGGTGGGGATGCCTCCGAAGCCTGCTTTGTTCTCCTGCTCCTGGACGTGCTGATCGTTATCAGCTCGATCGGTTTCTGAAACGGTCTCGCCGTTGTCTAGCTCTTCGGGGTCCTGGGGATCTTCGTAGTACTGCTCGTTCTCACGATCGATGTCGATCTTGCACTCACGGCAGAACTTACTGTTCCCGTCTCTTTCTCTGTTACCACAGTTGTCGCAAAGTTCCATCTAGTATCACTCCCCGTTAGATGGGTTATCAGCCTGCGGTCCTGGCAGGCCTCCGCCTGGACGGGTCGGAATACCGCTGCCAGGGCGTGGAGCCGGCGGCGTTGACGGCGGTGTGTTGGTGAAAGTCGGGGTCGCCGGCGCAGCAGGTGCAGCCGGAGCTTCAGGTGCCGTTCTGTTCTTTGAGATCAGCTTCTGAATAGCGTCGTCAATCCTCTTGGATACGGCGCTAACACCCGTGCCGCCGTTCTTAGAGCTAGAAGCGGCCGTAGCTTTAATCTGCTCCTGAAGTCGAGCGATTTCGTTAGCAGTTGCTCGATCAGTGGCTACAACCTTCGTAAGTTCGTTAGCCATATCGACTAGCTTCTCTAGGCTCTGGTTAACAGCGAAGTCCTCCGATGTCTTCGGCTTCTTAATCATCGGCGCATCATCAGCTGTAAGAATGTTCTGATTACGAGTCGTTGCGGTCTGAACGCGCTCGTTCTCACGCACAGCCTTCTCGTGATCCTTAGCAGCTGACTTAGCCTCGCGAGTTGCGTCCTTCACATCCCGACGTGCATCACGTGACTCACGACGAGCCTCGTCGGCTTCGGCGCGCATCTTGTCAAGAGCCTCTTGAGCGCGGGTCTCTTGCTCCTTAGCTGCGTTGTCACGAGCGATAGCGCCGAGGCTTGAGCGAAGCTTGTCCTCAAGGCTCTTTCGCTCCTCATCGTACTTGGCCTGAGAGATTCCTTCACCTGGAGCTGTTGCGTTTCGGCGCTTCTCTAGGTCGTCAAGCTTTGCCTGGGTTTCGCGAGCAGCGGTCTCCTGACCACGAGCGTACTCAGCTCTCATAGAAGCCTCGAGCTGTGCGGTGCGAAGTTGCTCAGCTGCGGCTCTAACGGCGCGGTCAGAAAGCTCGATGTTGTCCTTAGCCTCACCTCTAGCCGTCTTAGCACTGTCCTGAGCCTGTGTAGCAGCTGCGTTACGGGCCTCTGTGGCCTCGCGAGCAGCAGTCGTCTCAGGGAGACGCTCATCGAGAGTCTTACCGGTGCGTGAAAGCGAAGAGGTTTCTCGCATCACCGAAGCTGCTCGCTCCTGGAGCGTGAGAGGTGCAACCTTTGTCTCCTCAAGCCCATCGGCCTGCTTGAAAGCAGATGAGACTCCCTTACCAATCTCCTGCGCCTCTTCGAGGGCCTTGCGGTTGTCTCTACCGGTCGGAAGCTTGCCAGGGCCGAGATCTTGCATCTGCTGGAACATCTTGTCAGATGTGGCGCGGCTACCGGCGGCAGCTGCGTCAGCAGTAAGAGCGCGAACGCGAGCAGCCTCAGCGTCGGTGTCAAGCGACACCGCTTTCTCCTGCACCTCCTGAGTTCTGATTCGCATCTCTCCCGCCACCTGAGTGGTGCGTGTCACGTTGTTCTCAGCCATTGTGACTCGAATGTCAGCGTTCTCCACATCACGGTGAGCGTTCATGGCCTGCTTGTCGGCAGCAAGAACAGAGTTACCGTTGAAGCCCTGGACAGTTCCGTCGTCGTTTACGAAGCGTGGATCAACACGCTTTGCATCGTTCAGAGCGCCGTTGTAGGCAGCCTCTTCACGCTTCCACTTCTGCTGAAGCTCCGTCGATACGTTGCTGCCGGCGTTAGCCACGTAGATTTGACCGGCCTGAGCGTTCAGATCGTCACGTTGCTTCTCAATACGAATCTGATTTACAGTATCGCCTCGACCGCCCGCCAGCTTAGCCTGAAGACTGAGAGCTTGCACATCGGCCATAAGCTTCTTGAAGTCGCTCATATCCTTGCCGAATGCTCCGTCGGCTAGCCCGCTCTCGGCCACTGCTTTCTCGAGTTCAGTGTGTACAGCAGCCTTGGTGTTTTCAGCATCGAGCTTAAGATCAGCGTCAGCAGCTACGTTCTCGAGTCGCTGCTTGTCTAGGGTAGCGTCGTTAAGCTCAGCCTTAGCTGAGTCAATGCTGTTAACCGCCTTGTCCTCGTCAAGTTTTGCGTTGGCTAGATCGTGTTCAGCGAAGGTCTTAGCGGCCTTCTCGCTGTTGTTAGCATCTCGTTCAAGAGTGGTCGCAGTGCTTTCAGCGCGCTTTGCCATGTCTCCAGCACGAGTAGCCTCACGGTTAAAGTCAGACATGTTGTCGCGCTTCTGTCGTTCAGCAGCCTGTGCGGTACGACCGACGAGACCAGGAGCCGAACGAAGCTCGTTCTGTGCGGCGATAGCAGCACCCTGACCCATCTTGCCGATACCACCGGCAGCAAGACCGCCAAGCGCGCCTCCAACAATGGAGCTCGGCATCTTCGCAGCTTTATCGCCGAGCTGACGTGCGCTTGCACCCATCATCGGGATCTTCTGATCGAGCACGTTGGCCATGCGCTCTCCACCGAGGTTCACTCGACTGAAGGTCTCGACGATCTCCTTACGGTACATCCAGAGCACCATGGAGAGGATACCGACGAAGAGCAAAGCTGACATCGGATCAGCGGCGCCGAGAACAGCGCTGTAGAGAGCGAGTGAAACGAGTAGGAAGATAGCAGAAGCCAGGTACTTCAAGATCGATGCGAGCACCGTCTCAAGCCAGCCGAGCATGATCTTCTTACCGCGCGTCGGGTGCATACCGACGAGGATGAAGAGAGGGGCAAAGATCATGAGAATGACAGCGGTGAGGTAGTACATGAGAGCGGTGATTGCTACAACGGAGATCAGGATACCACCGAGAAGAGCCGAAACGACGGCCACGATGCCCTGAGCGAACTGCTGTCCACCGTTGGTCCAGATCGGCCACATCTTGTCGCTCGATGCGACTGTGGTGATCAGGTTGTACCAGGCCGGGTCGAACTGCGTCGGAGTGTTGTCAGTGGTTTGTCCGGCCGGGACAACCTTCATCTGCATGAGCATGTTGTAGACAGCGAGGTTACAAACCTTAGCTCCACCGGACTTCGACTGAAGCCACTTACCGTCGTAGCCGTTTGCGCTACCGGTTGTCTGTAGAGAGAAGCAGAACTTGTCAGGGTCAACGCCTGACTTGGCTACAGCCTTACCGGCCACCGTGTCAGCGTTCTTAACCTCAAGCTGGTCGAGGTTTGTTCCGAAAGCTCCCTTAGCGTAGTTCTGAAGGATGAAGGTCTTCCAGATGGTGCAACCCATGCTGTTGACAGCTAGACCAGTGATCTGATCAGCCGTTGCGTTGCTTGCGTCGGAGACACAGACTCCCTTGTCAGCGCTGAGCGCTACCCCGTCAGAAGTAGATGTCGCGTACCCGGTGCCGCTGAAGCAGTTAGCACCGTTGAACGCGCCGATAACGCAGCCGCTCACCGCGTTAGAAGCCACCATCGGAGCCTTAGCAAGCATGCTTGGATTGAGGAGCACGGCAAGGCCGATGATGAACGATACGGCGAGCCAAACAGCCTGACCAAGAGCGTCACGGAAACGACGCTTGATGACACCGGTGTAGAGCACACCGAGAGCTGTAACCATCACCACGATAAGTACAAGAGGCTTGTAGATGCTGTTGGTGAGGGAACCGATAAGCCCGGTGTCGCTCGTGTTTGCAGTACCACCGATGATGCGAACTAGGTCAATGCAGCCGTCGGCGGCGGGAGTGTTCGGGTCGCAGATGAACGACGAGTTAAAAGCGTTGGTGGCTAGCCAGGTAACCGTAGTCTGGATAGCGTTGGCCGCACCAAGTCCGACGCCGTTAGCCACGTTCGTTACGAAAGCCTGCTCCCAGAAACAGGTACCGGTGTTACGTTCACCGGTGAGCTTGTCCTTGATGTCTCCCCAGTTAGTCTTGTACGTCTGAGGAAGAATGCCGGCGGTGCTGTCGGAGGAGCCCTTACCGGTGCCGTCGTCAAGCGCCTTTCCTGCCAGGCCGTTCTGGTTGAGCACGTCAGCATACGGCTTTACGAAGAAGTCCGATTCCGGGCCAGGCCCGATGCCGGTGTAGTTCGTCCAGGCCGGTGCGCCTACAACCTCGTTGATGGTGAACGTACGGCCTTTGAGATCAGGATAAAGTTTACCGCCCCAGGTGCCGGCTCCCCATGGTGAGCGCTCATCCATGTTTCCTCCGATGACGGAGGTACAGCTCATACCGAGACCGGCGCTTGCGGTGGTGACGTGCTTCGTGCTGCTAGCGTCGATAGCCAGCGCACCGGCGCCGATCCCGATGAGTACTGTGGCTACCGCCGCTAACGCTGCTATAGACGAAGTGAGCCGTGTCTTAAGGCTTCTTACGCGCGTCCTGTCGGTTGCACCGATGTAGTTGGCGCCTTTGGTTCGAAGCTTCAAGACTCAGGCCTCACTTAGTTGAAATCAGCGGTAGTCCGCTGCAGAGTAGCTGATTTGAATATCGACTCAGGTCAAGTCTACAGCGATACGTAGCTCTCTAACTTTGCAGCGTCGTTATGACGTGACAACCGAGAAGACTGAGCGCCGCGGCGCCGCACTAGTTACAGGCGGCGCCGCGGCGCTTTACGGAATCTAAAAAATTCAGTCGTGCTCTAGGATACCGGCGGCGATCTCGGCAACACGGGAGCGCTCGGTCTTCGTCAGCGTGATGTGAGCGAAGATGTCCTGATCCTTGAGCGAGTCGATGACCGACCAGATATCAGCATCCTTTCCGGACTTCAGGAAGCGGTTGTCCACCTGAGCTGAGTCGGCCGTGAGAACAATCTTCGTTCCTTGACCCGCACGCGAAAGGATGTTGAGGATCTCAGAACGGCTAAAGTTCTGAGCCTCTTCGAGGATCATAAAGGTGTGAGCTAGCGAACGACCACGGAGGTATGTGATCGGAGCAATCTCCACCATCTCCTTGAGCTTCTTAGCTTCTTCCTTCTGCTTCTCACGGTGAGAGTGAGTAGCGTTCTTCGGCAGCGGCTTCTCAAGACGGCCTAGGGTGTCGATAGCGTCGAAGATAGCGCCGGCCCACGGCCCCATCTTCTCGTCGACGCTTCCGGGGAGGAAGCCCATCTCCTGTCCCTGGCCAAGCTCGTGGAGCGAACGGAAGACCATGATCTTCTCGTAGGTGCCGGCCTTGAGCTCACTAAGAGCTGCGGCGATGGTTAGGAGCGTCTTACCGGTACCGGCGCCACCGCCGACCGAAACCACAGGGAGCTCCTCCGGGGAAGCGGTGAGAAGTTCGAGGAGAACGTTCTGCTCGAGCGTCTTACCGGTGACCTTCATGGCCTTGTTCTTGTGGCCAACCTTAGTCACCTTGCCGTTGGAGACGAGTACAGAAGCCTTGGCAGGCTCGCCCTCGATGGTGAACTCTACAAAGCTAGTGTTCGGCGCATCCTCTGAGAGGTTTGCAAGCACGTAGTCGCGAAGCTCATCGTCAACACCGTCACTGTAGAGGCCGAAAGCGTCAACGTCCTCGTTCTTCACGTCGAGGATGAAGCGACCCTGGAACGGCTTCTTCAGGTTACGGGTGGAAGAGTACTCGTATGCGTCGAGCTCGAGCTCAAGCGAGGCGTGAAGCCGCATCGGCATGTCGTTGGAAAGAAGCACAACGTCGTTGCCTTCCTTCTTTAGATTAACAGCGACAGCCAGGATTGTGCTGTCGTTGCTACCGTTCTGCAGGTGCTTCGGGAGCGATTCCTGGTTAGAGTGGTTCGGCTCGATCTGAATACGGATCCCCGGGTGCTCCTCAAGCTCGATGCCTGCCTTGAGCTTCGAGGAATCGGTGATGCGGTAGTTCTCGATGAGTCGCAGCCATTCACGAGCGAGGAAGCCGAGAGTGGCGTGAGTTCGCTTCTCCTCGAGCTCGCGAACCACGACGGCTGGGATAACAACCTTGCAATCGCTTAGATTCTCGAGGAGGAACGTCCCTGCGATGAGCAAAGAGGACGTGTCGCTAACTACAACCTTCCCTTTCAAAACTTCGGTCAGTGAGCTGGTCTGGATCTTCGAAGATGGCATGCTCTACCTTATTCTATTGGTTGCGGAGTACTGCTAAGCGATGTTAAGTTGTATGGTTCTTTCTAACAAGAAAGCTCCTCTGCTAACACACTTGAGGGAGGAAGCGTTGTGCCTCCTCCCTCAAGCTATATCAGCTTCGATCAATAGTAGCCGATCGGAACGTTCCCGAAGTATAGCACCCAGTGAGCGTAGAGTGTGGCGTTCTTAGTCACCTTGTAGCTATTGTTATAGTCAACCACAGTCTTCGGAGCTGTTTGTGAAGCCGTCCATCCGTTAAATTTCCAACTAATGGTCGAGGCATCACCATCACCGACGACGTTTACTTCGCGTTTAGGGGTTGGGAGCTTAATAGTTGCAGCAGCATCAGCGGTTCTCGTGTAGCTAGCAGGCGTCCCTCCGTTGCTATTAAGATTAATCGTGTACTGAACCTTGGCCCACTGAGCAACGAATGTCTTGTTCCCGGTAGAACCCTTGGTCACGCTAGCTGGGCTCCAGTTGATGAAGTTGTAGCCAGTTCGTGTCGGCTTACAGGTCGGTGAGAACGTAGCACTTTCTACAGTGTAGCTCGTGACGCCACAGCTGTTGAGCTGGTTACCACCGTTGAAGTTGTAGGAAACGCTGTAGGTAATTGGCTTCCACTTCGCCGTCACAACCACGTCACCCTGACCCGAACCGATGGTCGAGGGAGTAAACCCATCAAAGGTATAGCCGGTACGGCTGATAGTCTGACAGTTTGAAGCAGTAAGGTTGACCACGCCGGAGTTAGCGCCGTAGCTTGTTGGAGTACAACCGGTAAGTGAGCCACCACCACCGTTCCAACTTACGAGGTACGAAGCGTTGGTCCACTGTGCGTAGTACGTCACGTCACTAGTTACGTCAGCCGGGAAGGCCACCTGCTTGCCGCCGGTGCGCTCCGTAAACCATCCAACAAAGCGGAAGTTAGCTCGAGTCGGCGTAGCGTAAGCGTCGATCTTGGATTTCTCGTAAGCAGTAACCTTACCGCCACCGACACCGGCGTTAGCGTCAAAGGTGATGATACGCTGAGCGTTTACGTCATCCTTGTTCATCCACTTACCGGCGTTAGCACCGTCAGCGATCTGAACGTAGTCAGCGTACTCGCCAGAGTAAGAAGCCTTCATGTTGAGCTTGCCACCGGCGGTGCCGATCTCACAGTCCGGGAACGGAGCAGAGTAAGTCTTCTGAGCAGCTCCGGCGACCTGGTAGACACCGACTGGAGAGATGGTGGTGAGACCGTTTGAAAGGTCGCGATCAGTACATGCGGCCGCAGTACGAGTCTTCTGACTGTCTACCCAGTAGCTTTCGCCACCGTAAGTGACCTTGTAGAAAGCACCATATTCAGCGGTAGCCTCGAGGTACGGTGATGTTGCGTAGCCGACCACCGGGCAGGTGAAGTCCGGGCCGTCGTAAAGCTTGATCGAACCGTTGGTCTGAAGCTTAGTGTCCTTAACCGGGGTGGGGTCATCCGGAGTCCAGCAGGACGCGTCTCCACCGGTGAGCCCAAGATCCTCGTTCGAACCGAAGGTGATACCGGAGACAATACTCTTGCTGGTAAAGCAGCCGGCTTCCTTACCAAGCATGGTGAAGCCGTCGCCGAGTAGAGAGTGAGAAGCTTCGTAAACAGTGGCTGAAAGTACGCGGTAATTTACGCGAGTGTTGAGCGTGAACACAGCCTTAGGTGCAGCTCCACCTTCGGAGACATACAGAGGAGAACCTGCCTCGCTCACGCCGGTGTTACGGTTACGGTCGAGACGAAGTTCGATGTACGGCGAGGCGTGCTTTGCTCCGTTAACCTCTACAGTACTACAGGTCGAACCGGCGCCTTCGGAAGTCTGGAAAGCTGCGGTGTCTCTACCGGTAACGAGATTAGCGTTCACAGTTCGATTCGTGAGCTGCATGTATTCAGTCACGAAAGTGTCAACCGAATCCTCGCCAAGATAGCCGGCGTTATTGATGGTCCCGGCAGCTTTCTGAGCTGCAGCCTGAGCAGAGTCAGAGAACGACGCTTTGAACCAACCGTTCTGAGCCATACCGACAGCGAACATGAAAGCCACCATGAAAAGCGGAATACAGATGAGCACGGTTACGAGAACCGCGTCACCTCGATCTCTGTGCTTCTTCAGAAGCCAATCGTAGCTAAGCATGCTTAGTTCCTGTTAACGAGAACGGAGTCGTTGAGGTTAACCTCTGTAGTGGTGGTTACGCGAGTAGTCATCACACCGTCGAGACCGCCACCGGCGTTCACGCTGCTGTTACCGGCGGCACGAAGAAGCGTAAGCCCTGAGCCTGGGACGCCGGCGTACTTCCACTGAACCTCACAGAACGCCTGCTGTCCGATGAAGTTGGACTTGCTCGGACCACAGGTAACCTTAGTGATTGCTACGTTCGTAAGTCCGGCTGAGTTTCCGAGGTTGGCCATGAGCTGGCACTCAATCGAGGTGTTCTTGAGCATCGGATCGCCGCCGACCTGGATGTTCGCGTTGTTCACGAGGCCAGAGCACGGATTAGTGGCAGAGCCGTAAGCCTTTTCAAGCTTTGTCTCCTGAGTGTTCGTACCGTTACCGCCGAAGATGGAAACGGTACGAACAGCATCACGAGTAGAGCTTAGGATGATGGTACGATTCATGAAGAAGATCGACGTATCCACAATCGTAATGAGAATCGCTACGATAAGAGGGATCACTATGATAGTAGATACTAAGGTGGAATCACCTCGGTCTCGCCGAAGCTTTTTACTCAACTTAGTAAAAGACATCTTGAAGCTCCCTCATCCTGAACCTTAGGAATATCAACGATCAGGTTAGTTTCTAAAAAGTGTGCACGAACAGAACAAAAGGTCAGCCATGCAGACGATAGCAGCTCGTAAAACAACAGTAAAGCCTGTGGCTCAGGATGAGTCGTTCGCTTTCATTGAGCGCTACCATCGCCAAGGGCTCGCGGCTCCAGGCAAGGGGCTCCGAAGCTACGGCCTCTATCACAGCGACGAGCTCCTCGCCGTCGCAATCTTCTGTAATCCTCGCACCGCCGGTATGCAGCGCAAGTACACTACTGAGCTTTTTCGCATGGCGTTTAAAACCGATGTGCGAATCCAGGGTGGCGCATCAAAGCTCATAAAGCACTTTCTGAGTACCGGTGCTTGGGAGCTGTCCGATCCACGGAGAGGTTCGACTTCAGGGTACAGTCTGTAAGAAATGTGCTGTTGAAGCAGGATACTCTATGCGTGAGTGTTCGACACATGGCCTTACTAAGCACTTCGGCGATACCTGCAAGAAATGCTCTTCAGCTAAAGCTTCGTCAACGAAGGAGTGTCCAATCCACGGCTTAAGCAAGCATAGAGGAAACTCTTGCTTTAAATGTGCAGCTGCGAAGAGAGCAAAGAAAAAGTCAGAGGCGGAAATCAACCTCTGACTTCTTCTTAGCTGTTGTCTTCTAAGCAGAGAAGGCTTGAAGCTGCTTGACCTGTTCCTGTAAGCGACTGATCTCGTCCGCGTAAGACTCGCACTGAGAGCAGTTGAAGACTCCGGGAGGGTTACCCCAGTTGTTGTCCGCAACATCGATGATGGAGATATAGAATCGGCGACGAGCATCTAGATTGAGGTGCTGGTCAGCCGCACTGTTCGGCGTCTGGTCAAAGATCAGCATACGCAGATAGTCGGTTGTTGAGAGGCATAGTCGCTGTGCGCGGAACTTTACCTTCTCAGCCTCAGCGTAGGTCATACGGCCCTGGAGTCGAACACCACGCTTATCGCCGGACTTAGCCGCCAGCTTGTCGAGCTTCTTCATGAGATCGACGAGCTCACGCTCCATGATGGCCACCTGCTCAGAGTCATCGCGATCGTCACCCTCCTCAAGCGCGACCTCGATCATCTTCTTACGGCTCTTGAGCTCCTTCTGGCCTTTGGAAAGACCATCGAGCTCGTCAAGCGCCTTCTCAGCGATCTCACGCCAGTCGGCCATGTTCGGGGTACCCATGGCTCGTGAACGGATAAGAGCACCAAGAGTGGTTGACTGACCGGTGGCCTTAATCGCCTTGACCTCACCGTCGAGGATGGCGCGCTCTCCAGCTGAGAGAGCAATAGATACTCGCTGGTCGAGCGGGGCGCCCTTACGACGACGTGCTGCGGTGCGAGGCTTCCAATCTTTGAAGATCTCGATGAGATCGGTCTGCCCTCGACGCTCGAGGATCTTTAGCTTCTGATCGACAGACAGAGCCTCTCCGGCCGTGTTGTAGCTCTTCGAAGCGTGATCGTGACGCTGATCGTTGAACTTCCTCGTCAGGTTCTCGGTGGTGTGAGCCATCGTTACTCCATACCCTCTAATTAGCTGTAGCTGACAGCGTGAGCGATTTGTTTGCTGTGGTGCAGTGGTTGTGTGTGGTGCAGGACTTAGCGCTTAGAACTGCTTCTAGCACTTTGTCTTGATGACGTTCTCGACAGCTTTCTTATCGGCCTCGGTAATGGTGAGCCCGTACTTATCGACAATCGTTACGAAGGAGGTCACGTACTGGCACTGGAATGCGCCGTTCGGTGGGAGGTACTCGGAAGGCCCCTTGTCACCTTTGCTTCGGTTCTCCTTAGCAATGGAGATGTAGAGGTTCTGCGGATCGTTAGCGAGCTGCTCCTTCTTCGCTGCGCTAAGCTTTTCTCCGCCGCTCTTCGCCGCTAGGCTGAGAGCAACCACGTGATCGATGTCCAGCTTAGAAGAATCGGTCACCTTGGTCTTTGCGTACGGCTCAACCCATGTACCGGCGGTGATCTTGCACGTGGACGGGTCGTGTGTCACGTTAGTGCCGCTCTTGATGAGCAGATCTTCGCGAGTGTCACAACCGTTGCCGTCGAGATCGCTCCAGTGCTTCCAATCTGAACGCGAGTAATCGACGCTCTGCTCAGGCTTTACTACGAGCGAGTTCAGCTGCTTGGTAAGCTGTGAAACCGTAACCTGCTTGTCTTCGGTCTTGCCCCCGTTGGCCGAGGGGATCTTTGCGCCCTTACCCTCTTCGTAACCTGGGATCGGGGTCTCGCAGGTCCAGTGGAGATCACTTACACCACAGTTCTCGATTTGGCTACTCGCCGTTCGGAAGTAGTCAAGAGCATCGCTGATGCTGCGGATGTTATTGCTGTTAGCCCAGGCGACAACGAAAGCTAGGATAAGTAGAATACTGAAGCCGCTGAAGATGCCGGCTTTAAGCCCGCCGCCTCCACCTCCGCCGCCTCTGCCGGTGCGTCGTGCCATGAATCAAGCCTCCCCTGAGCCGAAGATGAAGTCTCCGACATCGTTGGAGTTTCTAAAGCCGGAAGTGGCCAGGAATGAGAGGTTTGTGGTCTGCTTGAACGACTTGATTCGAGTTGAGTCTCCCGGCATCTGCTCAAGGAAGAGCTCAGCCTGGTCGCCGGCAGTCCAGGTCACGTTGATGTCCAGGTCAGCGTAACGCTGCTTCACAATAGAGCAGTATTTTCGGAGGATCTCTTCGGTAGGAGTCTCCACCACGATTCGGTATGAGCCCTCAACCCAGGGAGCCTTGTCGCTACCGAGGACATCTGTCATAATCTGTACGTCTTCGAGCGCACGGGCCACGTCATCTGGAAGCCCGCCGTTGATGACGCTTCCGGTGGCGGTAGCGCCGGCGTAGGCGTTCTCGATCTCGTCTTTCTGCTCTTTCTTCTTCTTCTCAATCTCTTTCTTCATGATTTCCGACGGCTTGAGCGTCAGACGAGCGTAAAGAGTAAACGGAAGGCTAAGCTTGTTCGGGAAGTACATGAACGGGAAGGTGCCCGGGTAGTTGCTAAAGCGTGGGAACTTCGTGAAGCTCAAGCAAGCACGGTAACCTTCGAGTTCCTGCCCGTCAACGATCTGGTTGATCTTGAGCCAGCGGTACCTGTTCTCAATGGCTGAAGCGGTTTCGAGCTCCATGTCACCTGGGCCAAGGCGTGACTCGTGGTCAACGTCAAGGTACGGCGTCGGCATAGAGGGGTACATCTGACGCTTGATCAGCAGGAGGATATCCTCGGAGGTGAGTCGCTTCGCCTGGAGGTTACCGTTGGCTAGCGTTCGGAAGATTTCAGCTTCCTTGCGGCGAGCGTTGTCCTCCTCATCGGCGGAGATTTCCTCGCCTGGAATTGCTAGAGCGCGATCCCACCACTTAAGAAGCTGTTCCTTAGTGCCTTTGAGTCCCATCTCGAGGAAGTTCACATCTTCGAACTCGAGAGCTCCACGCTTACCGAGGTTAACGCCGAGCGTAACTACCTTCTTGAGGTATTCTTCCTGCTTCAAGTAGCGGATCTGATCATCCATGTACTTGTCGAAGCCTGGGGAGCGACGCCAGTCCTGAGTAATCTCCTGGATCTGAACGCTCCAGGCGTCAATGTCGATCGGAACAGACGACTCAATGATGTGGATATCCATCGACTCTTTACGGTCACCCATAAGGTTCGTAAAAGCGTTGGCAATCTGGAATGCGCCGGCGATCTTCCCGTCGGATGAGAGGAAGTCGAAGACATCGGTGGTGAGGCGGTAGTAAGCCCAGATTTCGGTCTTCGAGAACACCAGGTTGTCCACCACTGCGACAGCGGCCGGCTTTAGGTCTTTCTTTGCAGCCTTCGCCTTTTTCGCCTTAGCGTCCTTGGGTTCTTTCTCAGCCATAGCAACCGTCCGTTCTGAGTTGGTGTGTCACGTTCTATATCGTTTTGGTGCTTAAACTTCTAGCCACTGACAAGCGTTAACTCGTCAGTGGCTAGAAGTTATAGCGCGATCTTAGTTGATCTGTTTAGCCGCCTTTTCAGCGGTGCCGGTTAGCGCACCGTTGTCACCGAACAGAGCCGGACCGGCGAAGATAAGTACACCGACAACGGCAGCGATACCGATGAAGCCGATGAGCTTTGTCCACGAGCGATCCTTGATGAACATGATAGCGAAGATAGCTACAGCCGCAATGAAGATTGGAGTAACCCACCCTGAACGGAGAGAGTTCCAAAGCTCATTCAGACCAGCAGCTGGGATTACAGTTGCTAGATAGGTGAATGTGTTTAACACGATTGACTCCAGTTGTTTGCAAACATTACCGGTAGGAAGCCGGCCATTCGAATATCGGTATCTCTAACTTATTTCGCCGGTGCAGGTACGTAGTAGTATGGAGCAAACTTCGTAACCGTATATCCGTTGGAAGCCGGTTCGAGAGTCATAACGTATTGCGACGTGTAAGTGGTGTTAGAAGTGGCAGTAAACTTGTATTCCCAGTTAACCTTTACGAGTACTTTGATCTCTTTAGTGGCGGTCGAATAGGCGGTGTAGGTCACAGCGCTGTCGACTCCATCAGCAAAATCGTAGATCCCGCCGAGCCCATTAATGAGCTCCGGACCAGGTTTAGCCGGTAGGTACTGGTCAAGACGGATGTGGTCTTCAGGTGTAGAAGTGCGGTAACCCTCCATGAAGCCCTGGACGACAGCTTTTACATCGTTCTGATCTTCAATCTCCTCGCCGGTGCCAAGCGCATCGCCATCCGGCGTCTTAGTTGACGCCATGTTGCTAGGAGTTGGCACAAGTGAGGGGCTATCCGGTGTTACTGAATACTGCTGAGTCTTAGTGTCGTAGAACACGTTGACACTAAAGAACTGCCACTTAGCGGTGCTCTTGTCTACCGGCGCGGTGTTTTCTGCAGCGCCGTCGCCGTCTGCTGTAGCGTCAGATGAGTCAGGGTCAGCTTTGCCGCCGGACTTATCCTCAGGCTGAACGAGAGCTCCAACAGTAAAGTTGGCTGACTCGTCAGACAGATACTGCTTACCGTAAATGGTCGGGCCGTAGAGGATTTTCTGAGCGTATCCAGTGCCGTTCTGACGGTTTGGGTAATTGGTTTCACCCTCGACCATTCGTCCTGAGTAGTAATAGTTTAGTACGCTTTCTGCCGTAGGATCGGTACCTAGAGTGAGATACGCCTGAATGAAGTCCTTAGCAAAGCCCTCTCCACCATCAATGGGGAAGTCTGTCATGGCGACTGTCTCCTGTACGGTGTTCCGCACATCGGCTGTAGTGAGCGTCTTCTTCGGCACGATGGCGTTGTAGGCGCCGAGGCCTACGATCACCACGAGGAACGCGATCACTACCGCCATAAAGCCTTTAGCCTGCGAGCGTAGGTTCTTACGCTTGTCTAGATCAGCGACTTTTAGCGACTTCTTCCCACCGAATGGGCGAAGCTTCTTCTTACTTTCACTGATGTGGACGTTCTGACCTTTCTTATCGGTCTTCCCCGCCTGTGGCTTGAGCTTCTCCGGTTTCGGCTGCTTAGTCTTTCGAGCTTTGCGTGCCTCTTCCTGAGCTCTTTCAAGCTCGTCATCGTAAGCTTCCTCATCCTCTTCGGTAGTGCGGCTAGGCGCCGGAGTCGGAGCTGGTCGACGTACCGGCTCCTCATCTTCCTCTACAGCCTCACTCGGTGGGAGCGTGCTAAACGGATCGTCTTCCTCTTCCGGCGCAGCGTAGCCACGCGAGAGTTCAGAATCGACGTTGGATGGACGTGAGCCATCGAAGTCGTAGTCGCCGAGCCTGTCGTTCGTGAGGACATCGGGAAGTGCGGGGGTCTCGGGACGCTGTGTTGGAGGAGTCGCGCGTGGTGACAGATCCGGCAGCCCGCTTCCGCCTCCAGGCGCTACCGGTCGCTGCGGCAAACCCGGACGCTGTGGAAGTCCATTTCCCTGGTTAGGGTTGGAAGGTAAGGCCATTTTTCATCCTCTCGAGTACTGATGTAAATATCACTTCAAAGCTCAGGGAGACTCATGTCTCCAACATCCGAGAGTGATGAATCTGCGGTCTTTTTCTGTTTAGGAGCAGTAGGTAAACCGGTGGGACGGGTCGGAAGACCGCTTCTTCTTGGCAGTCCCGGGCCTGAGCCTTGAGCAGGGCTAGGAGACTGCGCCAGCGGCTTAGACGGCGCGGGAGCCGAGTTAGGTGTCGTCCTAAAGAGTGAGTCAAGACCGTCGCTATCTGTCAGCTCCGGCTTTTTCTGTGGACTCTTTGGGCCCACCGGCTTACGAAGCGGAGGTTTTGGAGCTGGAGCGGAGCCGCTGAACATGGAGCTTAGGGTCTCCGGTTTGCGCTCCTCGTCCTCTGACTCGAGAAGCTCCGCGGGTTCCTCGGTCATAGTCCACTCATCGTCCTCTTCGTGGTAGGTGGAGAAGTCATCATCCTGAGATTCACGAGGAGTGAAGTTGAACATCTGCCGCTCTTCTTCGGGGTCGAACTCATCAAAGTTCACATCCGCCACAGCCTGCTGACGAGAGTAGTCGTGCTCAAGAGCTACAGAAGCATTCTTAGCCTTCTCAATCACCGGCTTCGGTCGTCGGATAAGCTCTTTCTGTGCACCACTGTAGTAGTCCGAGAGCACCGCCACCGGAGGAACCATCCATACAGAACGAGCAAGAGCTCCGCCGCCTCGCTTCGAGTAACGTGGGTCAGCTGTAGTCTTTGTAACCCACACTGCAGAAGACTTGAACCCGTTAGCCGGATCCGGTGAGGAAAGTTTCATGAACTCGGACGGCGGGTAGACCCAACGCTCTTCCTCACGAGCCGCCACGCGGCTGTCCATGCTTCGTGAGCGGTTGTAGCTCAGGAAAGAGCTGTCGTTCTCGTTAGTGCGAGAGTAAACAGTGACGAAGTGCTTGCCGAGCAGCTTTGAGAGCCTTGTGGCCGAATCCTCCGTTGAACCGGCGTGAGCGATGAAGTTACCGCAGGTGTCAAGAATCGAGTTGAGGTAGGACTCGCCGGCTTTCTCAGCTGAGGCGACAACCTGATCGAACGACTGCTGAGCGATGGTCATGGCCATCTTTGACTCGCGCGATTTTTCGAGGAGCGCCGTAACAGCATCCGGCGGTACAGCCTGGAACTCGTCAACGTAGATGCTCACCTCGTTGTCAGCCTGGGCGTTGCGGCGAAGCGCCGAGATGTTCGTGAGATCCGAAAAGATCATAGATCCCACGTACTGAGCGAACTCAGGCTCAGAGTCAGAGTTCAGCGAGAACATGATGACGTTACCCGGCTGCTTGGTAAGCTTGAAGAGGTCGATCTCTCGATCATCCGGAGTGTTGCCGGTCCGCATCCAGCGACCGTACTCAGAAGCGGTGATGGTTCGCATCTGTCCCTGGAGTTCAGTGTATGCTTGGGTAAGCGCACCTTTCGACTTAAGAGCTTCACCGATCTCAATAGCGTTCTTGGCTACCGGCGAGTTTACCGGTACAGCTTTCGGCACACCGTTAAGGCCGCCTTCGCCGACCGGAGTGTAGGTGTACTTGAAGGTTTCTGGGAAGCGCTTATCGTCTGAGTTAGCCTCGACTAGTTCGTTCATACCGTTGCCGGATACTGCTGAAGCTAGCTGAGCGATGCCACCGTGGTCCCAATCAATGCTACGAGCGATCTCGCGGTTACCGTACTTGAACATGGCAAAAGTCACCTGAAGAAGCTGCTGCATAGCTGTCTTATAAACAGCTGCGGCGCTGTCGTACTCTCGCATGCCGAGAACCATGTCGGCCTTCGACGTGGGAGTACCGGAGCGTAGAGGATCGTAGTAGCACTGACCCTTAGAACGAGGAATGTCGTAGTCTTCAGGATCACCGTTGACGAAGTGGTAGAACTCACGCCCGTTCTCCTCAGCAAAAGCAGCCGCCATAGCAGCAAACTTAGGAGAGCGCTTAAAGTCGATTACGACTACGGTCTTGCCCATCTCAATGTCAGAATGCATGAGACTCTGCATCGTGATGCTCTTACCGGAACCAGTCTGACCGGTAATGAACGTGTGCTTAGCAGCTTCTGTAGCGTAGCGCGAGACAACCTCGTCGGTCTTTTCGTCAAGCCCCATCGGTGAGCGCTTAGGCGTTGTGAGAAGCCCGTTCTTCAGCTTCTGAATGTTCTTCTTGCGCTCGAGCAACTGCCAAGGGGTACGTCGGTAGTCAAACTTGTAACGCCATGAGCCTTCAAGCTGAGTCAGGTACGGGTTACGCTTGAGTCGCCGAGCCTCCAACCAGACAAAGCCGTAGCCGGTGGGGGCTCCGAGAACCACGCTGAGACCGAACCACGCCGGAATGAGCGAGGGGAGGTACTTGGTGAAATTGCCCAAATCGCTGAAGAGAGGAGCGATACCACTCACTCCTACGCCTAGCGTGATGAGTCCGATGACGCCGAGAATAGCTGCCACCGTCCCCACCACCGACGGTCGGTTCCTCAGATAGCGGAATAGATACCAGAGGAAGTACGCGACGATGGCTCCGGGGAGGAATACTAGCCCCAGAACGATTAGAATCGGCCACGGAGAACTCTGCTTGGCGTCTTCTTCATCGGCCATTGAATCTCACCGGTCTTCCCTGCTAGCGTAACCTGAAAACGGCTACGCCCCGCTCACCTCACGATGGTCTGAGGGTCGATAGCGAGGCGATTAGCCACAGATAGGAATATCGGAGGAATGGTGTCACCGTCAGCAGGGCGTGGTTGCGGACCTCGAGCTGCCTTTTCCACAGCAGAAAGCTTGCTTTCGTCTTCATCGATCTCGAAAGCGTGCGTGGACGAATCGACCGGAGTTTCCTCTTCGTCTTCCTGAAGTTCAGAGAGAGCCTCTAGGAACTTTTCAGCATCCTGCTCTTCCTCCTCAACCTCTTCGCCTTCTGCGAGATCGCGGATAAACGGATCACCGTTAGCATCCGTCCCGATAACAGCATCCTTCGCGTTGAACTCGAGCTCCTGCTCATCGAGCTCAAAGTCGTGCGTCCCAGGAGTCACATCGCTAAAGTCGAAGTGAATACCGGCCTGAGCAATACCGGCAAGCTTCTCGGCGATGAGAGGCGAGACCTCGTTCTCAGCAACAAGAACGTCCTCCTGGAGGCGCTTAAGAATAGCCTCACGCTTGCCATTGTGAGCCTCGCGCTCCTTAAGGAGAAGCCGTACGCTGGCCTGGACATCACCAGGAAGCTCAGCGAACGCTACAAACTCTTCGTCTGCGAGCTCCTTGATGAGCTGGTCCTCAATAGCGTTGACTCTATCTTCAAGCTTCTCGTTATCAGTAGCGAGGGCTAGAGCGCTTTCACGCCAGTCCGAGTTAGCGAAAAGCTTCTCTACAGCCGGCAAGAGCGAATCGCCGATTGCGGTGGGAGTAAAGACGCGCTCGTACGGCTTAACCGGAACACTTAGAAGTTCAGGAAGCTCAAGATCGTCCTCGACAGTGTACGAAAGCTCTACCTCGCCCAAATCTACGAGGCGTCGTAGCGCACGTAGAAGCTCAAGCTTACTAAACCCATCACCAAGCTCGAGAGCCTCATCTAGATTACTGCCGGCGTTAGCCGCTGCGAGGATGAACTTCTCTTCTGGCGAGTCTGGAGAGCCAGCCTTCTTACCAAGCCCTAGGAGAACTTCATAACGCTCGTACTCAGTGATCCCGAGTACCTGTGAAGCTTCGTGCTCAAGCTTACGAACTCCGGAGAGCTTTTCATCGAGAGCTGTGAGTGAGATACCGTACGGCGTAAGCTCAGCCACAACGCTCTGAGTCTTGAAGATTGAAGTTTCTACCGAGCGGTAGTTAGCGATCAGCTTCGCAGCCTCAAGAAGAGCTTCGACTCCGGAGACGGTGACGTGAGATCGAAGTAGATCCTTGAGAGCGACGTTCTCCTGCACCGAAGGTAAACCAACAGCTAACGGTAGGGTGGTGGGCGCGAGTTCACGGACCTTAGTGATGAGCTCAGACTTAACTACGGCTGGTGCGTCGATCCAGTAGAGGAACTCGCGAAAACTGACAGTGTGAGCTGAATCAACAGCTCCGATGACCTTGTCCTCCGCTACCCAAACCTTGACCGTACGCTCATCATCAAAGTGAATGGTTACGAGCTTGGCGTCGTCCGAGTTTAGGCTTGCCTCGCCGATGAGGAGCTCCTGAAGTGAGGTATAGCGGACATCAGCAAGCTTTGCTCCGAGCAAGCGCTCTTTGTCCTTGCTCTTCGATGATTTTCTGTCGAATAGCCCCATCAGCTTCCAGCTTTCTTGGTTGAGATTGTTACCGCTCAGTGAATATCGTTACAGCGTCTTCAAGCGAACCGGCCGGCGGCTGTTCAAGATGCAGTCGAGCAAAGGTTTCCTCAAGCGACATATAGAGCTCTCCAAGTACCTCTACGGTGTCAAAGCAGCCGAGGAGCTCCTTGTGATGCACAGTCTCTTTGCCAGGGCACTCCACCTGGATCACTGAATAGTTGCGCTCTGTGTTTGACTCGAGAGAGTAGCGTAAACCGTCGAGTGTGAAGACCATTCGAGCCTTCGGTTCTACAGCCTTCGGAGCCGGTCCGAACAGCATGGAGTAGTACTCCTCAGATGTGATGCTCTCGCGTCGGCCGATCTTCTCAAGTCGCCAGGCCTTGCTCTTTACAGCAAACTCAGCACGAGCGAAGAGCTGTTGCGCCGCCTTGTTCTGAAGCTCAAAGACTGAGAGAAGCTGCGTGAGCTTCTGATGCTCCTCGTCCACGATGAACGACTCCACCACCTGATAGAGGCCGTGGACCTCAGCTCTGCTCTTCTGGATCTCCTTCATCAGCTGTTTCAGGTTCGTCTCGATGAGGAACAGGCGTCGGGACAAGGGGGCTCTCTCTCATGAAAGACTCTTCAGAGCGCAAGGCCTCTTCGAGGAGATCAAGCTGGTTATCGGCCGTGGAGGAGAGAACGGCGTGGATACGCGCGTGCACTTCCTGCTCACGAGCAGCTTTGACCGTCTCCATATAGCGCTTGAAGACGTAGGCGAACTGGTGTTTCGTGTCGAACGATGGGGATGAAGCGTGAGGGAACAGATTAGCGCTCGTCAGGTACTCGACGAAGTCAGATTCATCGAAAGCCTCAGGGATGATCGGCTTGCCCGGGTCAAGCTGAGCAAGCGTGTCGATGAAGTTCCCGAACTCCTTAGGTAGCTTCTTCTTGTTCTTCGGCAGATGAGAAACAAGCTCGCGGTCGATAACAGCAAGGCCGAGGAATCGTGCCGCTAAGGCGTAGGCTTCGTTCTCCTCGATGAGCTCCATAAGAGGCTGGGATACAGTATCCTGAAGCTCCTCCGGTACCGTGTAGTCGACTTCTACCGTACCGAGCTCCTTATCGAGCTCAAGCGGCTTGCTCTTCTTTGTAAGCTCGCGAACAGTATCCACGTCAGAGAACGAATCGAGAGCCACTTTACGAGTGAACGTGTTTCGAAGCGAGTTAGAGGCGATGGTTGCAAGAACTCGAGCCGCGTGGTCAAGATACTGCGCGCGCCCGAGCTCAGTACGGAGATCGAAGTCGTTCTTAGCAGCCTCAAGCACGAAGCCGACGAGTGGGATCGGGTTGCTTACGAGCTCCTTGAGCTTTTCGTTCCCGTTCTCAAGGCGGTAATCGCAAGGGTCCTGACCCTCTGGGAACTGAACAACCCAGGCGCTCGAGTGAACGTTCGGCACCTTCACAAAGACCTTGAGAGCTGCGCTGATGCCGGCTGCATCACCGTCGAACGCGAAGATAACGCGCCCTGACTCGCCGACGAGACGCTGTAGGATAGCGCCCTGCTGTTGAGTAAAGGCTGTACCTGACGACGCTACAGTGTTCGGCACACCGGCCTCGATGAAAGCAGCCACGTCGAACTGACCTTCAGCGACGTAGACAGCTTTCTCTTTAGAAGCAGGGTCCTTGGCGTTCTGCACGTTAAATAGTGCGGATGACTTGTCGAAGACAGGACCGGCAATAGAGTTAACGAACTTACCGCGCTTGTCACGATCGGTGAAGAGGATACGGCCTGAGAAGCCGATCGGCTTTCCGGTGATGTCCGTGATGACGAACATGAGCCGACCGTTCCAGAAGTCAGAGAACTTACCAGTGTCCTCCCACTTCGTCGCCACACCGGCCTGGAGTATGATCTCGTCAGCAAAGCTCTTGCTCTTGAGGTGATCGTAGAGAGCTGTGCGCTTCTCCGGTGCGTAACCGTAGACCATGCCTTTCTCAGAGAGACCGCGATCAGTCACCTGCTTGCGAGCAGGGTGCTCCGGAGGAAGCTTGTGATACTCACGA
>Ga0308161_1002049_pt1 | contig 22246 bp, 17 predicted proteins | sample PhyFR2_FD_201034 | JGI IMG/M metagenome (GOLD analysis project Ga0308161, IMG submission 201034) | Phyllosphere microbial communities from UC Gill Tract Community Farm, Albany, California, United States - DLSLF.R2 | ecosystem: Host-associated > Plants > Phyllosphere > Unclassified | place: USA...
GCTATTAAAAACAGCGCTCGGCGAGCCTGCGGCGTGGGCAGGTCGCGGATTATAGCGAAGACTGCGCCCATGCACACCCGCTGTCTGGTCCTGGAGTCTTTCGTGGAACGCAGGTGTATGCCAAACTCAGCGCCTTTCGGGCTTGTCTATCAGGATTTATGGTCCCCTTGTCACCCAGTTTGCTACCCAGCCTCGCCGCCGCCATTTTGTATGCCGCTGCGACCCTCTATCAGGGCACTCGTCTTGCCCAAGGCACCAAGGCAGACAAACGCCTGCTGGTCGGCCTCGGCGTCCTCGCCCTGCTGGCCCATGCCGCGAGCCTGTTTACCCACCTGATGACGCCGGTCGGCCTGGGCCTGGACTTTTTCAGCGCCGCCAGCCTGATCGCTGCTGCGGTCATTGCCCTGACGCTGATGGCCTGTTATCGGATTCCCGTCGAGAACCTGTTGGTCCTGCTCTTCCCGTTGGGCGTGCTGACGGTGCTGCTGGCGCAATTCGCCCCCACCGGCACCGTGCAGGTGATTGACGAAGAACCCGGCATCCTCGCGCACATCCTGTTATCGATCCTGGCCTACGGCATGTTCACCATCGCGGTGTTCCAGGCCCTGCTCCTGCTGTTGCAAGACCATCAGCTCAAGCACAAGCACCCCTCCGGCCTGATCAAGAACTTCCCGCCGCTGCAAACCATGGAAAGCCTGCTGTTCGGTTTCCTGTGGGCCGGTTGGACGCTCCTCTCGCTGTCGCTGATTTCCGGCTGGCTGTTCGTGGAGAACCTGTTTGCCCAGCATCTGGTGCACAAAACCCTGCTGGCGTGCCTGGCCTGGGTGGTGTTCAGCGTATTGCTGTGGGGCCGCAACCGCCTCGGCTGGCGTGGGCACAAGGCGATCCGCTGGACCCTGGCCGGTTTCTGCCTGCTGATGCTGGCCTATTTCGGCAGCAAGCTGGTTCGCGAATACATCCTGCATATCTGACGGGCAGCAATCATGGATAACCTGCCCCTTGGGCCGATGCTCGCGGTAATCGCCTTGCTGGTGTTATGGGCCGGGCTGTTTACCGCCATTGAAGCGGCACAACAACACTTGCTCGCCCTGCGCCCCGGTACACGCCAGGGTGATAAAGCAGCCGCCCGCCTGAACTTCCCGCGTAACAGCCTGATCCTGTGCAACAGCCTGTGTCGCGCCGCCGTGGTGATTCTCTGCACGCTGCTGGCGATCTATGCCTGGGCGCTGAACGGCCCCTGGCTCGGCTGGCTGATTTCCTGCGCACTCCTGCTGGTGCTGGCCGACTACATGCCCCGCGCCCTGGCTATCCGCCATCCGCACGCGGTGCTGGGCTTCGGCAATACGTTGCTGGGCGTGCCGTTGAAAATCCTCTACCCCGCGGCCTGGCTGCTCAATGGCATCAGCCTGCTGTTGTTGCGCCCGTTTGCACGAAAATCCGGCGTGGTGAAAAAGAGCGACGAGCCGCTACCCGATCACGATGACGAACCCGAGCCCGACGCCGACCACACCCCTCGCATGCCCGGCATCCACGCCCTGGACAACATCACCGTCAATGACATCCTGGTGCCCCGCAGCGAAGTGGACGGCATCAACCTCGACGACTCGATCGAAGCCATCATCGAACAGCTGCGCACCTCGCCACGCACGCGCCTGCCGGTGTTCCACAGTGATATCAACCAGGTCCAGGCCGTGCTCAATACCCGGCAGGTCAAGCATCTGCTGCCCGACGCCAGCCTGACCAAAGACGCGCTGCTCGCCGCCTGCCACGAACCCTACTTCGTCCCGGAAAGCACGCCTCTGCAACTGCAACTGCTGAACTTCCACAAACAGCAGCGGCGCCTGGGCATGGTGGTGGATGAGTATGGCGAAGTGCTGGGCATCGTGACCCTTGAGGACATCCTCGAAGAAATCGTCGGTGAATTCGAAAGTGAACAGGGCACGGACAACCCGCATATCGAAGCGCAACCCGATGGCCGCTACATCATTGATGGCGCCGCCTCGATCCGCGAACTGAACAAGAGCCTGGGCTGGCACCTGCCAAGCGACGGCCCCAAGACCCTCAACGGCCTGGTGACCGAAGCGCTGGAGACCATTCCGGATTGCGCGGTGTGCCTGAAGATCGGCCGCTACCGCCTGGAAATCCTCGAAACCGAGGACAACCGCGTGGCCAAGGTGCTGATCTGGCACACCAGCCGGATACCCGTCGCCGCGTAACTGCCTGACGGTAAACAGCCCCTCCCACATTTTGATTTGCGGCGTGTCGGCTCTTGTTGTAATTCCAGACCCCTTCCTATAATCCCTGCGGCTTACCCAAGCTTCGCCCGACCGCGCACAACCCTGATCCATGGGTGTTCGACCAATAATAATCCGCGTCCAAACGCGCAATGACTGTCAGGGATAACTCAATGAGCACCACCTATAACGAGGCCGCGACCGCTGCCCCGACCAACTCGACCGCACGGGTCGCCACGGCGAGCATCGTCGGCACCGCCATCGAGTTCTACGACTTCTATATCTACGCCACCGCCGCAGCCCTGGTGATCGGCCCGGTGTTCTTCCCGCAGACCTCCGGCACCGCGCAGATGCTGGCGTCGTTCCTGACCTTCGGCATCGCTTTCATCGCCCGCCCACTGGGCTCGGCGCTGTTCGGTCACTTTGGCGACCGTATCGGCCGCAAGTCCACGTTGGTGGCCTCGCTGTTGCTGATGGGCGTGTGCACGACGCTGATCGGCTTGCTGCCTGGCTACGACACCATAGGGGCCTGGGCACCGATCCTGTTGTGCGTGCTGCGGTTCGGCCAAGGCCTTGGGTTGGGCGGGGAATGGGGTGGCGCGGCGCTGCTGGCCACCGAGAACGCCCCGAAAGGCAAACGCGCCTGGTTCGGCATGTTCCCGCAGCTTGGCCCATCGATCGGGTTTCTGGCGGCCAACGGCTTGTTCCTGATCCTGGCCATGAGCCTTAACGACGAGCAATTCCGCAGTTGGGGTTGGCGCATCCCGTTCATCCTCAGCGCCGCGCTGGTGATGGTCGGCCTGTATGCACGGTTGAAGCTGCATGAAACCCCGGTGTTCGCCAATGCCGTGGCGAAAGAAGCCCCGGTGAAAGTGCCATTGGTGGAACTGTTCAGCCAGCATTGGCTGCCGGTACTGCTGGGCGCCGCGTCGATGGTGGTGTGCTATGCGCTGTTCTATATCACCACGGCGTTTTCCCTGAGCTACGGCGTGTCGACCTTGGGCTACAGCCGCGAAACCTTCCTTGGCCTGCTGTGCTTCGCGGTGCTGTTCATGGGGTTGGCCACACCGCTGGCGGCCTTGGCCAGTGATCGCTATGGACGCAGGCCGGTGCTGATCGTCGGCGCGATTCTCGCCATCCTGTCCGGCTTCACCATGGAACCCTTGCTGACCCACGGTTCGACCTGGGCCGTGGCGCTGTTCCTGGCGCTTGAGCTGTTCCTGATGGGTGTGACCTTCGCGCCGATGGGCGCCATGCTGCCGGAACTGTTCCCGACCCGCGTGCGTTATACCGGCGCTTCAGCGGCGTATAACCTGGGTGGGATTGTGGGCGCTTCGGCGGCACCGTTCTTCGCGACCAAGCTGGTGGCGATGGGCGGGCTGAGTTATGTCGGTGGCTATGTGTCGGCGGCAGCACTGCTCAGCTTGATTGCGGTGCTGTGCCTGAAAGAGACGCGGGATAATGATTTGAACAAGATTGCCTGATAGACCGCTATCGGGGGCAAGCCCCCTCCCACATTTGAAGGTTCACAATTCAAAGTGCGGGAGGGGGCAAGCCCCCGATGCTTTTAGAGCTCTACTACAACTGCCTTGGAAGCCCGGGTCGCCTTGGCCCGCGCCGCTTCAATCGATTCATCCCGCGCCAACGCCACGCCCATGCGGCGCTGGCCATTCACTTCTGGCTTGCCAAACAGACGCAACGCCGTGTCCGGCTCGCTCAGCGCCGCGCCGAGGTTGGCGAAAGCGGTCTGGGTCGATTGCCCTTCCACCAGAATCACCGCCGACGCCGAAGGCCCGAACTGACGGATCAGCGGGATTGGCAGGCCCAGGATGGCGCGCGCGTGCAGGGCAAACTGCGACAGATCCTGAGAAATCAAGGTCACCAGACCGGTATCGTGGGGGCGCGGCGACACTTCGCTGAACCACACCTGATCACCCTTGATGAACAATTCCACACCAAACAGACCGCGACCACCCAAGGCCTCGGTCACGGCTTTGGCAACCCGCTCGGACTCAGCCAAGGCAACCGGGCTCATGGCCTGTGGCTGCCAGGACTCCTGATAATCGCCCTTCTCCTGACGGTGACCGACCGGCGCGCAGAAGGTGGTGCCGCCGATATGACGCACGGTCAGCAGGGTGATTTCGTAGTCGAAGTCGATAAAACCTTCGATGATCACACGGCCTTTGCCAGCACGCCCGCCTTCCTGGGCGTAATCCCAGGCTTTCTGCACGTCGTCAGCGCTGCGCAGCAGGCTCTGACCCTTGCCCGACGAACTCATCACCGGCTTGACCACGCAGGGGAAGCCCAGGTCCTGGACAGCCTTGCTGTAGTCTTCGAAGGTGTCGGCGAAGTGGTACGGCGAGGTCGGCAGGTCCAGCTCTTCGGCGGCCAGGCGACGGATACCTTCGCGGTTCATGGTCAGCGACGTGGCGCGCGCGGTCGGGATCACGGTGAAGCCTTCGGCTTCCAGTTCAACCAGGGTCGCGGTGGCGATGGCTTCGATTTCCGGCACGATGAAGTGCGGCTTCTCGGCTTCGATCACTGCACGCAGGGCGGCGCCGTCGAGCATGTTGATCACGTGGCTGCGATGCGCCACTTGCATGGCCGGCGCGTTGGCGTAGCGATCCACGGCAATCACTTCAACGCCCAGGCGTTGCAGTTCGATTACCACTTCCTTGGCGACAATGGAGTTCCGATTCGGGTCATCTCAGGTCCTCAGGGGAGCGGATCATGGGGAGAAAGGCCGGCATTTTACATGAACTGTAAAAATTGGCCTCAGTTGGCGACGGCGCGCTTGCGAATGCGCCAGGCCATGATCAGCCACACCGCCGTCACACCGGCGAATTTCGAGGCCAGGGCGGTGCCCACCACTGCGGGCGTCAGGGCACCGATCAGGCCGAAGAAGATAAACGTATCTAGGGGAATGCTCAGCGCCGAACTTATCCACAGGCGATCGTGGAGCGGGCGCTTGGTGATGCTGAACACCAGCCAGTCGATGCATTCGGACACCGCAAAAGCCGTGGCACTGGCCAGGGCGATGGCCGGGTCGGACGTGACATAGGACAGCACCAGCGCCGCCAGCATGGCGACGATCGCACCGTGGCCGAAGCGGGTCTGCACCATGTCGCGCAGGATGAAGACCAGGCCGCCCCAGGCGGACCAGATCACATCCAGGTGCGGGGCGGTGGAGAAGGCGAAGTTGATCAGCACGACGCTGCTGATGTAGGCGATCAGGAAGAGCATGGGGGCGAGGGACCTGTGAACAAGGGGCACAGGGTACTTCACATTTGGAAATATGTCGTCTGGGAGGGCCTCATCGGGGGCAAGCCCCCTCCCACATTTTGACCGCATTCCTACAGATTAAACGCGGTTAAGTGTGGGAGGGGGCTTGCCCCCGAGGGCGATCTATCAGGCGCCGGATTTACCAGAAACCATAAACACCAACCCACCCGCCACCGCCCGCTCATGACACAACCCCAACACCACCCGCCGCTCGGCGTTGTCCATGCGGCTCCAGCGCGTGATTTCATCCACGGTGCGCTGGCAGCCGGTGCAAATATCGTCATCATCCAGCGCGCAAATGCTCACGCACGGCGAGGCGACGGGGCGTTCGGTCGGGTTCATTCTGGCTGCTCGGCCAGGTCGCGGGCATACCGCTGCGAGTTATGCACATAGTGCGCGGCGCTGGCTTCGAGCATGCGCTTCTGTGCGTCCGTCAGCTCACGCACCACTTTGCCCGGCGAGCCCATTACCAGCGAACCGTCGGGAATTTCCTTGCCTTCGCCGATCAGCGAGTTGGCGCCGATGATGCAGTGCTTGCCGATTTTCGCGCCGTTGAGGATCACCGCATTGATGCCGATCAGGCTGTAATCATCGACGGTGCAGCCGTGCAGCATGGCGTTATGGCCGATGGTCACGCCGGTGCCCAAGGTCAGCGGGAAGCCTATGTCGGTGTGCATAACACTGCCATCCTGCACGTTGCTGTTCTTGCCGATCAGGATCAGTTCGTTGTCGCCACGCAATACCGCGTTGAACCAGACGTTGGCGCCCTCCTCCAGCTTGACCTTGCCCACCAGCGTGGCATTGGGTGCCACCCAGCTGTTGGGGTGCGTCTCGACGCGGGCGTCGCCCAGGCGGTATTTCATGGTGTGTCCTCACGGCTCGCCATTCAAACGATGGCTTAGATATTGATGAAGCTTTTAGGGGGCTGGTGCAGGCTGATCTGGGCATCGTCATAGAGCAGGTTGATCAGCTCGACGATCATGATCGCCGTCAGCCCCCAGATCTTGTACTCGCCAAACCGATAGCTGGGCACGTACCAACTGCGGCCCTGGTAATCGATTCTGTGGGTATGCTCACGCGGATCCTGTCGGAAAAAATCCAGGGGCACGCTGAATACGGCGGCGATTTCGGCATCGTTGGCCAGGTACTCGACGTAATCGGGGATCACACCGACATAAGGCGTGACGCGAATACCGTGCAGGGAAATCAGGGGGCTCAACGGGCCAATCACTTCGACCAGGCCGGGCGGCAGGCCGATTTCTTCTTCGGCCTCACGCAGGGCGGTGAAAATCAGGTCCGGGTCTTCGGGGTCGCGGCGACCGCCGGGAAACGCCACTTCGCCACCGTGGGTCGACAGGCCGCTGGCGCGCAGGGTCAGGATCAGCTCAGGTTCGTCACTGCGGGTAATCGGCACCAGCACTGCGGCCTCGGGGAAACGCCCGTCGGTTTCCAGCGTGTGGGGGGTGTGATTGCTTACCCGGCGAAGTAGCTCGTCCAGCATGAGTCATCTCGGTCTGTTGGCTACCCAGCATCATGCACCAAAGCGGGCGGGCGCCCAACCCCAAAACCCTGCGGGTGTCGCTAAACGACAACTTGCAGGCCCCTGCCCGCCACGCCAAGATAGGCGCACTTTCCAGGAAGCCCAGCATGAAATTCTGCAGCCAGTGCGGCAAACCGGTGACCCAACGCATTCCCGAAGGCGACGGGCGCCTGCGTTTTGTGTGCGATCACTGCTCGACCATTCACTACCAGAACCCCAATATCGTCGCCGGGACCGTACCTGTGTGGGGCGACAAGGTGCTGTTGTGCCGCCGCGCCATCGAGCCGCGCCTGGGTTACTGGACCTTGCCCGCAGGCTTTATGGAAAACGGCGAGACCGTCGAACAGGCCGCCACCCGCGAAACCCTGGAAGAAGCCTGCGCCCGCGTGCGCAACCTGGCGATCTACACCCTGATCGACGTGCCGCACATCAACCAGGTGCATATCTTCTACCGCGCCGAGCTGGTCGACCTGGACTACGCCGCAGGCCCCGAAAGCCTTGAAGTGCAGCTGTTCGACGAAGCCGACATCCCTTGGTCCGAGCTGGCTTTCCGCACGGTGGCACGTACCTTAGAATGCTTTTTCGCTGACCGCCGCGAACAGTCTTACCCGGTGCGCAGCGAGGCTGTGCCGCCGATGGGCAAGCCCGCCCAATAATAATCCGGCATCAAGGGAAATCGTTTCAATGCGTTGGTTGCTTGCTCTGCTCTGCCTGTCGTTCGCCACGCTGTCGCCGGCTTCCACCGTGGAGACCCTGGGCGGCAAAACCGTCGAAAAAGTCCTGGTGCTCAAGTCCGCCCATCAGTTGCAACTGATCAACGATGGCAAACCCCTCAAGACCTACCGCATTTCCCTGGGTAAAAACCCCAAGGGCCACAAGCTGATCGAGGGCGACCGCCGCACTCCGGAAGGCCTGTACTGGATCGACTGGCGCAAGACCAGCGAGCGCTTCAACCTGGCCATGCACATCTCCTACCCCAATATCAGCGACGCCGCCCGCGCACGCCGCGAAGGGGTGAAGCCCGGCAGCATGATCATGATCCACGGCACCCCCGACACCGAAGACTACCCGGAACAGTGGTTCCACACCCTGGACTGGACCGACGGCTGCATCGGCATGCGCAACGTCGACATGCGTGAAGTCTGGACCCTGGTCAAAGACGGCACCCTGATCGAGATCCGGCCGTAATCCGCGACCGCTCGTAAAATAATTCAAAAAAAATCCCCGCCTCCCACAACGCCTGCCGGTGAATACCAGTTCACTGCGCGGGCTGCGCCGTTCTGCGCACCATAAAGACCTCTCTAATACCACTTAAGACCAAGCCCTGTTATAGGGCCAAGAAAGCCGCGTCTGCACCGTTTTGGCAGCATTGACATGGTATTTAAGTGGTATTAATTTCCGGCCAATACCGGGCGACAACACTCCAATAACGCATCGGAAAACTGACAGATGAATCCCATCCTGGCCCTACGCCCAGACGACAAGCAATCCACGCCGCTGTACCTGCAATTGGCCCGCAAGCTCGAAGCAGCCATTCATGCCGGCGAGTGGAAATCCGAACAGGCACTGCCGTCGGAACGCGTCCTCAGCGAGCAGTTGAGCATCTCGCGGGTGACCGCCCGCAAGGCGCTGGAAGTGTTGTTTGCCCAAGGCCTGATCCGCCGCAGCCAGGGCTCCGGCACATTTATCACCCCACGCCTGGAACAGCCGCTGTCGCGCCTGTCGGGCTTCAGCGAGATGTTGCGCCTCAAGGGCTTTGTGCCCAGCTCACAATGGCTGGAACGCGACATCACCCCGCCGACCCACGAAGAACTGATCCGCCTGGCGCTGTCGCCCACCGACAAAGTGGCGCGCCTCAAGCGTTTGCGTAAAGCCGACGACACCGTGATGGCCATTGAGATGACCACCATGCCCGCCTCGGTGCTGCCGCAACCGCAAGTCATCGGCAGCTCGCTGTACGAGTACCTGGAAAGTATCGGCAAGCCTATCGTGCGTGCCCTGCAGCATATCCAGGCGGTCAACGCCTCGGACGAGTTCGCCGCCCTGGTGGGCATCGCCCCCGGCACCGCCATGCTGCTGATGACCCGCGTGGGCTACACCGCCGACAACACGCCGATTGAAATCACCGACACCTACTGCCGCAACGACTACTACGACTTTGTCGCAGAGCTGCGTCGATATGACTTTGCCGCCGAGTTGCGGCCTTAGAGAACTGCCCATGTCCGAAGACAATATCCTCACGCCCCAAGGCTGGATTCGCGGCCGCCTGGTGCATGAACACGGCAAGGTGAGCGCCATTGAAGGCACGCTCTGCGACCCGGCCGACAACGATTTGCCCTACCTGTTGCCAGGCTTTATCGACCTGCATGTGCACGGCGGTGGCGGCAAGGACATCATGGAAGGCATCGACGCCTTCGAGACCATCACCCGCACCCACGTGCGCTTTGGCACCACCTCGCTGCTGGCCACCACCATGACCGCGCCGGTGGATGAAATCTGCAGCGTGCTCGGCCAGCTCGGCGCCTTCTGCGAGCAACGCCCTACCGGCAGCGCCCGCGTACTCGGCGTGCACCTGGAAGGCCCTTACATCAACCCAGGCAAACTCGGCGCCCAACCCAACTTCGCCCACACCGCGTTGATGGCGGAAGTGGAAGCCTACCTGCGCCTGGCGCCAATCCGTGTGATCACCATCGCGCCGGAAATCGCCGGCCACGATGTGTTGATCCGCGCCCTCAGCGAACGCGGCGTGCGCATGCAGATCGGCCACACCCTGGGCAGCTATGAGGAAGGCGTCGCCGCCCTCGCCGCTGGCGCCACCAGCTTTACCCATTTGTACAACGCCATGAGCCCGCTGCATCACCGCGAGCCGGGCATCGTCGGCGCCGCGCTGGCCCACGCCAAGTACGCCGAACTGATCCCGGACTTGCTGCATGTGCACCCCGGCGCCATGCGCGTGGCACTGCGCTCGATCCCGTGCCTGTACTGCGTCACCGATTCCACCGCTGCCGCCGGCATGCCCGATGGCGAATACAAGCTGGGGAGCCACACCGTGACCAAATGCCTGGGCGGCGTGCGGCCGGCAGCACGCTGACTATGGACCAGGCGCTGCGCAACCTGGTGAAGATCGGCCTGCCGATCAGCGAAGCCTCACAACGCCTGTCGCAATTTCCTGCGGATTACCTGGGCCTGGAAGAACGCGGCCGCCTGCAACCCGGCAGCTTTGCCGACTGCGTGCGCCTGGACCGCTCCCTGCACCTCACCGACGTCATGGTCGAAGGAGAAACCATTGTCTTCAAAAATGCTTGAAGAGGCCTTGGCCTCCGCTGACGCCGTCGCGGCGCAACTGCAACGCCTGAACCCGACGGTGGAAGAAATCGCCGGTCGCCTGCGCCGCCAGCCGCCGCAAGTGGCGATGACCATCGCCCGCGGCAGCTCGGACCACGCCGCCAGCTACTTTGCCTATTTGGCCATGCAGCATGTGGGGATTCCGGTGGCGTCGTTGCCGATGTCGGTGGTGACCTTGCTGCAGGCGCCGCTGAAGGTCAGCGGCCAGGTGGCGTTCGGTTTCTCGCAGTCCGGCCAGAGCCCGGACCTGGTCAATAGCCTGCGTCTGCTGCGCAAGCGCGGGGCCTTGAGCATCTCGCTGGTCAACGCCGAAGACTCGCCCCTGGAAGCCGCGTGTGAATTCCACGTGCCCCTGTGCGCCGGGCCGGAACTCAGCGTGGCGGCGACCAAGAGTTTTATCGCCACCCTCAGCGCCAGCGCGTTGCTGGTCGGACACTGGAACCAGGAAGCCGACCTGCTGCAAGCCTGCCAGGCCTTGCCCGATGGCCTGCGTGAAGCGGCAAGGCAGGATTGGAGCAACGCCATCACCGCCCTGCGCGACAGCCAGCGCCTGATGGTGATCGGCCGTGGCGCCGGTTTTGCCATCGCCCAGGAAGCGGCGCTCAAGCTCAAGGAAACCTCGGCGATCCAGGCCGAAGCCTTCAGCAGCGCCGAGGTACGCCACGGGCCGATGGCCTTGATCGACGCGAACTACCCGTTGCTGATATTCGCGCCACGGGGTGCCGAGCAGGCCGGGCTGCTGAGCCTGGCCGCCGACATGCGCCAGCGCGGCGCCCGCGTGCTGCTGGCCGCGCCCGACGATATCGCCGAACGCGACCTGACCCTGAGCCGCGCCGAACACCCGAGCCTGGACCCGGTGCTGGCGATCATGAGTTTCTACGTGATGGCCGCCGGTCTGGCGGTCGCCCGCGGCATGGACCCGGACCAGCCGCGCCACCTGAGCAAAGTCACCCGCACTCACTGAGTCGATTGCTGTGTTTTCCTGATGAGTACCGTGCCCATGTCCAACAACAATAATGCAGTGACCCTCGGCGCCCCCCTCAGTGGGCCGGTGCTGACCCTGGGCAACGTCCCCGACGAAGTGTTCGCCAGTGGCGCCATGGGCGACGGCCTTGCCATCGACCCGCTGAACGATTGCCTGCACGCCCCCTGTGATGGCGAGATCATCCACGTCGCACGCACCGGCCATGCACTGACGATCCGCGCCGACAATGGCGCCGAGCTGCTGATGCACGTAGGCATCGATACCGTCGAGCTGAAGGGCGAAGGCTTTGCGCTGCTGACCAGGCAAGGCGCACGGGTGAGCCAGGGCCAGGCGCTGGTGCGGTTTGACCTGGACCGTATTGCGCGCCAGTGCAAGAGCCTGATCAGCCTGATCATCCTGACCAATGGCGAGCACTTCGAACTGCAGCCCATGGCGTTGCAAACCGTCACACTCGGCGAGCCGCTGATGCAGGTCATCGCACGGTCGACAGCACCGGCCCGGACGGCTGTGGATAACGCTATCGAAGAGGCCGGCGCCAGCGTGCACATCACCCATCGAGGCGGCCTGCATGCTCGGCCCGCCGCGCTGATCCGCAAGACGGCCCAGGGTTTCAGCAGCCAGGCGCGCCTGCACTACGGTGATAAGTCGGCCGCCTGCGACAGCCTGATTGGCTTGATGGGGCTGGGCATCGGCGAAGGCGACGAGGTGCGCGTCACCTGCAGTGGCAAGGACTGCGAGGCGGCGTTGCAGGCCTTGGTTGCCGCGCTGTCAGCGCCGATCAATGAACACCATCACGCCCCTGTCGCCGTTGCGGCACGCCGGGCCAATACCGAAGCCGACGTATTGCAAGGCGTCTGCGCGGCGCCCGGCCTGGTCTGTGGGCCGCTGTTCCGCCTGAGCGGTATCGAGCTGCCGGCAGACATGGGCCAGCATTCGGCTGACGAACAACTGCAACAGCTGGACACAGCGCTGGAGCGGGTGCGCAGTGAAATCCGCAGCACCCTGGCGCACGCCCGCCAACGTAAAAACGTCGAGGAAGAAGACATCTTCGCCGCCCACCTGGCGCTGCTGGAAGACCCGACCCTATTGGAAACCGCCACCGCGGCCATCGAGCAAGGCAGCGCCGCCACCCATGCCTGGCGCGATGCGATCCAGGCCCAGTGCGCGGTGCTGCTGGCATTGGGCAAGCCGCTGTTCGCCGAGCGCGCCAACGACCTGCGCGACCTGCAACAACGGGTGTTGCGTGCCTTGTTGGGCGAGGCCTGGCACGTCGAGTTACCGGCGGGCGCGATTGTCAGCGCCCATGAACTGACACCCTCGGACTTGCTGCAACTGAGCGCGCAGCAGGCGGTCGGCCTGTGCATGGCCGAAGGCGGCGCGACCTCCCATGTGGCGATCCTGGCGCGGGGCAAAGGCCTGCCCTGCGTGGTCGCGCTGGGCAGCGAAGTCCTTGATGTGCCGCAAGGCCAGCGCGTGGTGCTGGATGCCGCCAACGGTCGCCTGGAACTGGCGCCCAGCGAAGCCCGTCACGCCCAGGTGCACCAGATTCGCGACGCACAAAAACTGCGCCGCCAGCAGCAACAGGCCCAGGCCCAGCAACCGGCACGCACCCGCGACGACGTCAGCATCGAAGTGGCTGCCAATGTCGCCTCCAGCAGCGAGGCGCGCGTGGCCTTTGAAAACGGCGCCGATGGCGTCGGCCTGCTGCGCACCGAATTCCTCTTCGTCGACCGCCGCACCGCGCCGGATGAACAGGAGCAACGCCAGGCCTATCAAGCCGTGCTGGATGCCATGGGCGACAAGTCGGTGATCATCCGCACCATCGATGTGGGCGGCGACAAGCAACTCGACTACCTGCCGCTGCCCGCCGAGGCCAACCCGGTGTTGGGCCTGCGCGGCATTCGCATGGCTCAGGTGCGTCCTGAGCTGCTTGATCAGCAACTGCGTGCCCTGCTGCAAGTGTCCCCGCTGAAGCGCTGCCGCATCCTGTTGCCGATGGTCAGTGAAGTCGACGAACTGCTGCAGATCCGCCAGCGCCTGGACGAACTGTGTGCGCAGCTGGAACTGTCCCAACGCCCCGAACTGGGGGTAATGATCGAAGTACCGGCCGCTGCGCTGATGGCCGAGCAGTTGGCCGAACACGCGGACTTTCTGTCCATCGGCACCAATGATCTCTCCCAGTACACCCTGGCCATGGACCGCGATCACGCCGGCCTCGCCGCACGGGTCGACGCGCTGCACCCGGCGCTGCTGCGGCTGATCGCCCAGACCTGCACCGGTGCAGCCAAACATGGGCGCTGGGTCGGCGTCTGCGGCGCGCTCGCCTCCGACCCGCTGGCCACGCCCGTGCTGGTCGGCCTGGGGGTCAGCGAGCTGTCAGTGAGCCCGCCGCAGATCGCAGAAATCAAGGACCGCGTCCGCCACCTGGACGCGGCGCAATGCCGGCAACTGAGCCTCGGCCTGCTCGACCTGAGCAGCGCCAAGGCCGTGCGCCAAGCCTGTCAACACCACTGGCCGCTGAGCTGACAACAACAAGAAAAAGGAGACCCGCCATGTATCAACTGTTCATTGAAGGCCTGCAACGCCTGGGCCGTGCGCTGATGCTGCCCATCGCCATCCTGCCGATTGCCGGGCTGTTGCTGCGTTTGGGCGATACCGACTTGCTCAACATCGCGGTAATGCACGATGCCGGGCAGGCGATCTTCGCCAACCTGGCGCTGATCTTCGCCATCGGCATCGCCGTGGGGTTTGCCCGCGATAACAATGGGACGGCCGGGCTGGCCGGGGCCATTGGTTATCTGGTGATGGTCTCCACGCTCAAGGTGATGGATACCAGCATCAACATGGGCATGCTCGCCGGTATCGCCAGCGGCTTGATGGCCGGTGCGCTGTATAACCGTTTCAAGGACATCAAGCTGCCGGAGTACCTGGCGTTTTTCGGCGGGCGACGCTTTGTGCCGATTGTCACCGGGTTCTCGGCGGTGGGGCTGGGGGTGATCTTTGGCCTGATCTGGCCGCCGATCCAGCACGGCATCAACGGCTTCGGCGTGCTGCTGATGGAAAGCGGCAGCCTCGGCGCGTTCGTGTTTGGCGTGTTCAACCGCCTGCTGATCGTGACCGGCCTGCACCACATCCTCAACAACATGGCCTGGTTTGTGTTCGGCACGTTCACCGATCCGGTCACCGGCGCGGTGGTGACGGGCGACCTGACCCGCTATTTTGCCGGCGATCCCAAAGGCGGCCAATTCATGACCGGTATGTTCCCGGTGATGCTGTTCGGCCTGCCCGCCGCGTGCCTGGCGATGTACCGCAATGCCCTGCCGGAACGGCGCAAGGTGATGGGCGGGATCTTCCTGTCCATGGCACTGACCTCGTTTTTGACCGGGGTCACCGAGCCGATTGAATTTGCCTTCATGTTCCTCGCGCCGTTCCTGTACCTGCTGCATGCGTTGCTCACCGGCCTGTCGATGGCGGTCACCAACCTGCTGAATATTCACTTGGGGTTTACCTTCTCCGGCGGCTTTATCGACATGGTCCTCGGCTGGGGCAAATCCACCAACGGCTGGCTGGTGATCCCGGTGGGCCTGGCCTACGCGATGGTGTACTACAGCGTGTTTGATTTCTGCATCCGTAAATTCAACCTGAAGACGCCAGGGCGTGAGGACATCCCGGTCAACCAGGCTGAAGCCATGACCGATAACCAGCGCGCCGGGGCCTATATCCGCGCCCTGGGCGGTGCCGACAACTTGCTCAGCGTCGGCGCCTGCACCACGCGTCTGCGCCTGGACATGGTCGACCGCAACAAAGCGGTGGATGCCGAGTTGAAAGCCCTCGGCGCGATGGCGGTGGTGCGCCTCGGCAACGGTGGCAGCCTGCAGGTGGTAGTGGGGCCGATGGCGGATAGCATTGCCGATGAGATCCGGTTGGCGATGCCTCTGTCCGCCAACGCAGCGCCTCACGCCCCCGCCATCGACACGCCCCACGCCCAGCAATGGCTGGATGCACTGGGTGGCCGGGCCAATGTGCTGCAACTCGATTGCGTCGCCATGACCCGTATCCGCCTGCAACTGGCAGATGACCACGCGCTGTCGCAGCCACAGTTGACGGCCCTTGGCTGCCAGGGTGTCAGTCAGCTGGAAGACGGTGTGTGGCACCTGCTCGTCGGTGCGCAGGCGCAAGGTTTGAGTGACGCGCTCAACGCCCTGGCCAATCGCAACCCCGCACGTGCGGGCGCCTGACGGCGCTACCTATCTACCGCCCTGACCGGGGCGGCCCTCTCCATGCTGAGCGTTCTTACCTTCAGCATGGAGCTACCACTTGTGAGCACGTCCCCTCCCTCCTTGTCCTTTGACGAGATCAAAGGTTCGCTCAACCTGATCGGCCACCATTTGCTCCACATCGAGGCGCCGCTGCTGCCGGAGCAGAAAGCTTCGACCGAACTGGCCTACCTGGAGCAGTTGAACCTTGTACTTGAGGAACACCGCAATCAGTTCCTGCGCAAAGGCCGGATACTCTATTCGGCCCTGGCCAAGAGCCCGCTGACCAGCCCGGCCGGGCAAACACTGCTGGCTACCCTCAGGTCCACACTGAACACGCAGCTACTGGCGCTGGATGCACGTGAACAGATCAATGGCCGCGGGCAAAAAACCTTCATGGCCTATGACGCGGGCTACACCGCCCTGACCAACGAGGCCGCATTGGGGGAGTCGGATCGCCTGCTGCATCCTCAAGAACGGGCAATGCTCGATCGCGTAGCACTGGGCCCGACTTTACGCCCCGGCCAATATGCACTGACCATGGAATACCAGGACACCACCGTCGAACTGGCCGGGGCCTTTGTCCTTACAGAAAAGTCCAGCCCCGTGGTAGCCGACCTCTCCTCGACCGCGACGGTTGGCCGGGTCATGCTGTTCACCCCCTCACGGGGCATCGAAACCTTCGATTCCCTCACCGAGCTGAACACCCGACTGCGACTGAGCCTGGATCAGCCCGGCGAGCGGGATGATTTCCTGAGCTTGCTTCCCGTGCGGTATCACGCCCTGCCACCTGAAGCGATCTGGCCGCTGGCGTTGGCGCCCATCGACGACGCGCCCCTGTTCGAGCACACCCACACCGCCCTGATCGCCAAACGTAGCGCAGATGTCGAGCGCGCCTTGAGCCTGGTCGACAACCCCGCAAACGAGGCGGGCCCGTTGATTGACGCCCTGGACCGGGCACTCGCCAGTGCCCTGCCCGACCTCACTGCCCGCCTTGAATGGCGCGCTCAACTGCTCCTGGGCAGATGGCTGCGCCATAGCGCGCCGGACTGGTACCGCAGCGCCAACGAGGCGCGACGCGCAATGCTGGCCGACAACCTGCGCCGCTATAACGAGGCGCGCAAACACCTGCTGGATCTGCTGGGGCCGGTTACCACGCCTCACGCCCTGGCCCGTTATCAATGGCTGGAGCGCTTGAGCGACGATCTGGAAATCAACGATCTCGACCCGGCACGGCTAGAGGTCAATACCCGCCGCGTGCTCAACCCTATCGGCGAATATGAGCATGACCGAAACCTGATCGAACTGGCCTTGCGAGGCCTGCATACCGGCGATGAACTCGCTGACTCCGATTTTCTGAAAAAAACCACGCTCAGCTACCACGGTGCGCGGTTGGCGCCGCAGTACAGCGACCTGACCCCCGCCTGGCTGCTGCAACAACTGGATACGCTGCAACCGCGTATCGACTTTGCCGAGGCGCAAAAACAGTTGCATGCCAAGCCGCAGGTGAGCCAGGCCATCGCGGCAATGCTCGATCAGCGCATCAATACGCTGGCCTATACGGCGCTGTTGCAAGGTCATCTCACTGAGAATGACTTCGACCTGATCCAAAGCCTGCGCCAAGGCACCGGCACCCACCTGAGCGCCTCGACCCTGTCCCTGCATGAGGCCCAGTTGCAGGACCTTTGGGTACTGCGCCAGCGCAATCCGGATAACGTGGTCACCCGCGTGTTGCTGTGCACCCCCGAAGCCCCGCGTGAGAAACAGTTCCAAGCCTTCAACAGTGAGGCTGCCTGCCAAAGCCACATCCTCAGTTGGACCCTGGACAACGGTGTCAAATCGCCGCCGGGCACCTTGACCGACTACCTGATCAACCGTGTTGCGCTGCGCTTTCGCAACAAGATGAAGCAGGTACTCAACAGTTTGAGCTTCAAACCCCAGGCCCTCGAACACCAGGAGGTCACCTTCGGCCCAAGCTGCAGCCATGCCGATTGCCTCAAGGACATGGCGAACCATGTGCTGGCCACCCGCGTCGATGACTATGAGTTCAGCACACCGGGCTGGTACCGCTCGGCACCTGTCGGCACTCGCCGCAAGCTGACGAAACTGGCAGAGGATGCCGAAGGTGGACTACGTACCTACAACGATTTTCCATTGTCCGAGGCGAACGTCCCACGCTTCACCGATTACCTGCATGAGCAGGCCAAGAAAAGCCTCAACGCGCTGCTTGGCCACCCTCGCAACGAAGTCGATCCGGACACCGTGCTGGCCTACTCGCCGCCCTCATTGATCGGCACCTCCACGCCTGCCCCTATTTCCTACACCCAGCTCTACCGGGATGGGTACGCCGATGGCATTGGTTTCCTCGACGAAAAGTTCTCGCGCTCCGCACGCTTCAAGGGGCCGGAAAAGGTGGACCTCAGCCTGTTGACGGCGGAAAAAGTCGCGCGTTCGGTCACCGGGGTCTGGATCGGTGAGCGTTACACCAACGAGATCAAATCAAGGCTGCTGGACGCTGACAGCCCCGACTATCACCTGCGGCGCAGTGCCACGCTGGTCATCACCCAAACGCACATGCAGAACACCGCCCTTGAGTGTCAATTGCAGGGCCACATTGCCCGTGTCGATTGGCAATGGCTGCAACACAGCATCGCCAACATGGGCAGTACAGCGGCCCAAACCCGTCGCGACGACGCCATTCACCGCCTGATGATCGATGGGGACTGGGTAATCGGCACCTACCTGTTCAGCCATGGCAACAACCCCACGTTGCTCTACACCCCCAACGCACCGGACGGCATCAGTTGGCGCGAGGCCAAGCTGTTCAACTACCTGCTGAAAAAGCTCCCGGGGATGATCCAGTACCTCACCTCGCGCGTTGCCAGCCAATCCAAGGTCAGGGTCCAGGCCTTTCTGGAAACGGCCAAGGCGCAGTTACCCGAGCAGTTGGACAAGACCAGTGTCAGCCCGCCCCGGTATGACTCGACTCACGCGCAGGCGCCGCTGCCTGACCTGCCCAAAGACCTGTACAACATGAAGCTGCAGCGCATCATCGATGACGTCGCGGCCACCACGGTCAGCCGCACGCAAATGATCAGCAGCATTTTGTGGACCTGTGTGGAATGGGTGACCGCCGTCGCCACCGCGCCCTTTCCGGTGCTGAGCCTGAGCGCTGGCCTGCTGCTGGCGTTCAAGGATGGCATGTTGGCGCTGCACGCTTACCATCAAGGTGATAACGCCAGGGCGCTGGAACATTTCATGGGTTACTTGTTTAACAGTGCCGGTGCGGTGTTCACCGACCTGCGACCGGCGCTGGGCTCACTGAAACGCCTGGGCCATGCGGCCGTGCGGCCGGCCTTGAGTTCAGTGAAACGACTGAGCCAGGCCCCCAGGCGCCTGGCCCATACCCCGCCGATGAAACTGATCAGCCCCCTTGAACCCAAGCCTCTCGCCCCGACGGGCATGCAGTCGGCATTGTTTGATGGTGAACTGCTATGGGCGCCCAAAAGCCCCGATCCGATTGGACGCTACTTGCTGTATCGCCTGGACCCGGCCACCGGCAAGCTGGTCTCGACCACCCGTCTCGCCGCGCCCGATGCCCAGGGGGTCTGGAAACGCACCGGCGTGACGGGGGGCGCGCCGAAGTATGAAAAAGTCGCGGATTCTCCTGACAACCTGAAAAACTATGAAATGCCTGACAAGTACCAGGAAAACCTGAGGCTCGTCTTTGACCCTGAGATGAAAGCCCGACTCAGGGCTCAGGGGGATTTTTTTCCCGACAATCCAGAACTCGTGCGCATAGCGGTGGCCCAGGACCTGCAATCGACCCACGCGGTTTACCAACAGCAGGTCAACCATCTGACCAAGGACGCAGAAGCCTTCTTCAGCGCCCGCCCTGCCGATGCGCCTCGCGCGCAGGTGCCTGCTGTCGAGACGCAGACGTCTCTGGCGGCATTGACCGACAACGAAGCGTTCAGCGCCCGCCCAAACCTGGTCATAGGTGCGGTGCCGGGCTCCATCGCCAGCAAACAGCTATTGATCGAAAACATGGATGCATTGATCCAAAAGGGCTTCAAACGTCTGTATGTGGAATACCTGCCCGGTGATGTTTTTCGCACGAAACTGGCGAAGCTCAATAGCGCAAAGTCCTGGAAGAATATCGAAGAGCATTTGAAAGCCATCGACAAGGCCATGGGGTTTGCCAAAAACGCAGAGTTCTCTTACTTCAGCCTGATACGCGAAGCCCAGAAGAAAGGGTTGAAAGTCCATGCCCTGGACGCCTCGACGTCCTACCAACTGGACGATGCCATGAGCCTTGGGGATACCCCGTCCACCACCCCTCGAGACAGCGCCGTCAGAAACTTCTATTCGCACAAGGTGCTGGAAACGGACATCGAAAACTTGCCGGACGAACGCTGGATCGCCCTGGTGGACCCATCGCGCATGACGACCTTCAAGCAGAAGCCTGGACTTGCCGACCTGCACAAGGCGGTTGCTGTGCGTGTGGAAGATGTCGGTCCCGGTCAGCCCGTTGGGCTGCGACCAGACAGCCCCGGTGCTGTACCCGCAGATGCGGCTAAAGGCGACTATACGCTGGCGCTGCAAACGCCCTACAAGGCAGTCGAGCTGCCAGGCCCGTCGACCACGCCAGCCCCCTCGGTGGGGCATTACAGCGAATACGACATTGCGCCGAACCTGCGCGACAGCATCCATACACAGTCTATCCAGCATCATGGGCTGGACACTCGCTACGCACCCGGCCCAGATCATCTCGAAGCGTGGCTTGCCTTTAAAGACACCCGCACACGCCTGAACAAAGATGCAATCGAGTACTTGGCCAGCCATGAGCCAGTCGCCCGGCCGGACCTTTCGCTGATGGGCGCGCACACCTTGCCCGAGCCGTTCCTCGAAGCCTTCGGCAAGAGCAGGCTGCATGGACTGATCATCGGCGAGGCCCACGCAGCGCAGGCGAGCAAGGCATTCCTGATAAAGCACATGAAAAAGCTCAAGGCGTTGAAGGTCAAAACCCTCTACGTTGAACACCTGCTCACCGATCTGCACCAGGCAGAGTTGGACACGTTCTTTCGTACAGCAAAGATGCCGCACAATCTGAAAGACTATCTAAAGACTCAGGACTCCGGACACATGCCGCTCTACAGCGGGCCCAACACCTACTCGCAGGTAATCCATGCCGCCAATAAATACGGCATTCGGGTACGTGCACTCGACTGCAGCGCCAGTTACCACGTAAAAGGTGCGGGCGACGATGCCCGTAACCAGATGTTCAGCTATTTTGCCTCACAGGTAATCAAGGCTGATCAGGCTGTAAATGGTCCACATAAATGGGTGGCGTTCATCGGCAGTGCTCACACCAATATTCACCGGCAAGTGCCCGGCCTGGCTGAGTTGCAAGGTGCGGTCAGCCTGCATATCCGTGACACCGCGCCCAACCTGTCGAGCAACATCCGCCCAGGCCGCTGGGAGACGCTGCTGGAAACCCGTTGGACGGCATTGCGCAGTGACTTTACGTTGGAAGTCGGCGTGGCCGGCCGGTATCAACCTGCCGCATTCGTCCCTCTGGACAGGGCACGGCTGAAAGAGTCCGGGCACTTTCTGATCGAGCGCCCGTCCACGACAGAAACCAACCTGCTGCATAAATCCAGAACAGGGGAAATCGTCTCGACCCCGATCCAGGTAGACGATAAGGGGATGTTTTTCATTGATCGCTGGGGCATGGCACAGCAGCGTTTTGTCCACCAGACCACTTTGATTGATGCGATTCGCGCCGAGGTGAAACTGACACCGGCGCCGTAATCCAGGCAACAAAAAACCCGCTGACCAAACTGGCCCAGCGGGTTTTTTGTTTATGCAGCCAACGAATCAAAAGTCCGCCAACTGCCACACTTCATAAGCGGGTGTTTCATACGGATGGCTCAACTTCAACGCAGCCACAACGGCCACAATCAACGCATCCGCCACCACCAGCTCAACCTTCCACTCGTCAACGACTTCAACCTGGCCCACTTGCCCGATAAACGGCTGGCTGCCGTCCAACGCGCGAAATTGGCCCTGGCCCAGCACTTGCCAGGCGCAGTGGTCGTAGTCGCCGATGCGCCCGCCGCCGGCTGCGAAGACGGCGGTTTTCACCGTATCTACATGGCTGTCGGGCACAAAGAAGGCGAGCTTGTACACCGTCTTAGTTCACCCACACACGAGCGTTGCGGAACATGCGCAGCCAGGCGCCGTCCTCGTTCCACTCTTCCGGACGCCAGGAGTTCTGCACAGCGCGGAACACACGCTCCGGGTGCGGCATCATGATGGTCACGCGACCGTCGCGGCTGGTGAGGCCGGTGATCCCCCGCGGCGAGCCGTTCGGGTTGGCCGGATAGCTCTCGGTGACTTTGCCGTGGTTGTCGACGAAGCGCATGGCCACGCAACCGGACAGGTCGGCTTCGAGCAAGGCCTCTTCGCTGCTGAACTCGGCATGGCCTTCGCCGTGGGCGATGGCGATCGGCATGCGCGAACCGGCCATGCCTTGCAGGAAGATCGAGTTGGATTCCTGCACCTGCACCATGGCAACACGGGCTTCGAACTGCTCGGAACG
>Ga0308161_1002052_pt1 | contig 22230 bp, 18 predicted proteins | sample PhyFR2_FD_201034 | JGI IMG/M metagenome (GOLD analysis project Ga0308161, IMG submission 201034) | Phyllosphere microbial communities from UC Gill Tract Community Farm, Albany, California, United States - DLSLF.R2 | ecosystem: Host-associated > Plants > Phyllosphere > Unclassified | place: USA...
ATCCCGGACTTCAGTACAGCTGTTTCCGCTTTCTGCACGTAACGTTAGCGCGTGCAGAAAACCGGAATTGCTGGCGGAATGAGCAAACGGACGGCGATGTAGTGAATCTCACGGCCTCTTTGCGCTATACTGCGCGCCGCTGTCCTCTTAGTTAAATGGATATAACGAGCCCCTCCTAAGGGCTAGTTGCAGGTTCGATTCCTGCAGGGGACACCATACACACCTCTCCTGACACCTACCAAATTCAATAAAACTCTCTTATAATCAGTGAGAAACCCTCTATTCTGGCTATGCGACGTCAACTGATGTCTACCCATTTCAACGTGAATCAATAAACACTTGGGGGCCTTAGTGGGGGCTTATCCTGTTCAATGAAAAACGAGGCCCCCAAAAATGCGCGTCAGGTCGAGACTGCAAAGCCAAGAGACAAAGCCTATAAGCTCGCTGATGGCGGAGGACTCTATCTCATGGTCAATACTAACGGTTCAAAGTACTGGCGCATGAAATATCGATTTGCCGGGAAAGAGAAAAAGCTCTCATTCGGAACCTACCCGGACATCTCACTTTCGGAAGCTCGCACTAAACGAGATGAGGCAAGAAAGGTATTGGCGAATGATAAGGATCCCGGAGAGGTCAAAAAAGCCACGCAATTAGCTAAAAAACTCTCGGTTACCAACACATTTGAAGCAATAGCTCTCGAATGGTACAGCGCAAAAGTATCTGGTTGGTCAAAGAGTTATGCTGATTACGTCAAGCGAGCTTTTAAAAATAATGTCTTCCCCTATCTAGGCTCTCAGCCAGTTAATGAAATAAAACCACTGGAGCTTTTGTCCGTATTACAACGAATGGAAAAGCGGGGAGCGCCTGAGCTTGCAAGCAAAGTACGCCAGCGTTGTAGTGAGGTTTTTCGGTACGCGATTGTTACAGGTCGTGCCGAATACAACCCTGCTGCTGATCTTGGTAGCGCTTTGCAAGGCCATGAGAAAAAGCACTATCCCTTCCTTACCGCCGGTGAGCTGCCGGAGTTTTTGCAAAAGCTATCAAGCTACTCTGGAAGTCTTATTACTCTTCTTGCAACCCGTTTGCTCATGCTGACAGGCTTGAGAACAGTAGAGTTACGTCTGGCTGAATGGAGTGAAATTGACTTCGATAATCGTATCTGGGAAATTCCCAAAAATAGAATGAAAATGAAACGTCCTCATGTAATCCCGTTATCGGCTCAATCCTTGAGCGCTCTTCGTCAACTGGAAGAACTAACAGGAACCTACCAGCTTATTTTTGCAGGACGCAACGATGTTAACAAAGCGATGAGTGAAGCTAGCGTCAATATGGTCATTAAAAGGATTGGCTATGATAAGAGAGCGACTGGGCATGGTTTTCGCCATACCATGAGTACCATTTTGCATGAACAGGGCTTTAATACAGCCTGGATCGAGATGCAGCTCGCTCACGTGGATAAAAACAGCATTCGCGGCACATATAACCATGCACAATATCTGGATGGAAGACGAGAAATGATGCAGTGGTACGCTGATTATATTGACAAGCTTCTCAGTTCATCGACAAAAAGTTAGTGGTTGTTCACCCGCGCCTGAAGGTGCGGGGAACGCAATTCTTTTATTTTTTGTTTGTTCTATAACCTTCTGGCATATTTACCGCGCTGCATGGACTTTAGCGTGAAGCGATCCAGTACTGCTTTCCCTGTCGGAGCAAGTTCAGGTAAGCAAGACATTCGGGCAGATCACGCCGTATTGTTTTTTCGCAAATGTTAAATTCGTCACCAAGGCTCCTGACGGTCAGTGACTCGCCATTGTTGAGGCGGGTTGACCTGATCTCCGTTGATTAATACACCGCGATGTTTGTAATGCCTTCATCAGCAACGTAAGGGTCCCCCTATTAAGAAGCGTTTTTACAACAAAAAACCTTCACATGACCGAACGCCGTTTTCCATTCAGGATACAAAGTACCTCATCAGCACGATAAACCTCGGCACGGAAGGCTATTCACTTCACATTTAGCATCCTCAAGTACTTACTTTTTCTATTCACGCAGGAAACACAGTGGTATTGTTTTAAGCTAATATCGATGATGTGATACGTACCGCCAAACATTGGATGGTAGCTTGTTGCTTTCATGAGTCATTTTTCCGTACAGCTGAAAGCGCAATCGACGCAGGGACTTAAAATGACCGGAGTATCTAGCGATCAATACGCTGCTGGTGAACAGGGCTTAGGGTATATCTATCAGCCTCGTTTTGCGCTACTTAAGCTTCTTCAGTGGCCAGAAGATACATCTGTTTTGATCGAAAAAGATGATGACCTAGACTTCGTTAGTTTTGATGGTGTCAAAACACTGGCATCGCTCAAACATAAAGGGGATGGGGATACTCTAACCGACCTGTCTACCGATTTCTGGAAGTCAGTCCGCATCTGGCTTGACCGCTATAATCGTGATGGTAAAACCGAAGCAAATCTTCGTTTCTTTTTGTTTACGACCGGATCTATCTCAAACTCCTCGTTCCTGCAACACTTCTTAGTCGAACCGCCAACAAAAGACGATGATTCAGTATCAATAACTCAACTAACCAACACAGCTCTGGCTAGAAGCAAGTCAAAACTGATCACGGCAATAGCCGATGAGTTCAATAAACTGACTGATGAGCAAAAAGATGACTTCTTATCACGGATAATCATATTTGATGGCGGGCCTCGCATTGAAGACCTCCCAACAATTATCAAAAATCAACACATGCGTATAATTAGACGCGATAACCGAGACGCTATTTTTGAACGACTTGAAGGGTGGTGGAATAACACGATAGTCGATCTGCTAACAGGGAAACGTAAAGAGGCGATTTTTGGTTATGAGATTTCCGACAAACTTGCAGCATTTTCTGAAGAGTACAAATCGGACAATCTGCCGATTACGTTCAGAGGAAAAATGCCCGTTGGAGAAATCGATGCGATGAATGATCCCAGGCTCTTTGTTGTGCAACTCCGTGAAATAGGGGTTTCCTCTAATCGTATCCGAAACGCTATTCTCGACTACTACCGAGCATTTGAGCAGCGTTCTTCATGGGCGCGTGAAAACCTTTTGGTAACAGGAGAGATGGAAGATTATGAAGACCGCCTTGTTGATGAATGGAGTCGCTATAAAGACGTCGTTTTTGAAGAATTAGATGAAAATTCAGCTGACGAAGTACTTATTACTGCGGGAAAAGCATTGTATCAATGGGCCGATCTTGAAAGTGGTAATATTCACTCATTGCGAATCCGAGAACGAGTGACTGAGCCTTATGTAGTTCGAGGAGGATTTCACATCCTTGCGAACAGTAGACCACTACCCAAAATTTTCTGGCATCCTCACTTCCTAAATAGAGTTGGTCAATTGTTGGGAGCCCAAGCATGAAGCAATGGGATCAGCGTCCATTCGAGATAAGGAATCTTTTCAATCCTGCATTTTGTGGTGTTGTACTATTCAGAGCAATGCAAAGCTACGAAGAGGAAAACTCACAGGGCATGCCATTTTCTCTCGCTCTTTTAGTTTTATCATTATGTCTGCAAAAAGATTCTCGCCAAGTGTTTGCTGAAAATTCTCGCCGCTACCTTTTGAAAACTATAGAAAACAATCCCAAATTACTCATTAATTTTGCTAACCGCGTCAATAATATGCTGCCATTTACGCTTGAAGCTTTTGGAGTGCTCATGGAACGAGGATGTTTTGTCGTAACGCAAGACGGCCGATTGAAAACAATACCTAATAAAGTTCGCAAATCGGTCATAGGGACTGAAGAATCAATCTCATGCCAGCGTGTCGCGCGCTATATAGGAAAAGAATTTGCCCGTATTGCAGATCGCGTTACGGTGTACACGACCTTTGGAATACGCCCATGAAAATTAAGTCGATTCATGTCTACAGCCATGATGGCCAACGTCGGGACCTGCAATTTAAGGTTAATGGTTTAAATGTGATTACTGGCCGTTCCTCAACCGGTAAATCAGCTCTTTCTGAGATCATTGAATACTGTATGGGTCGATCTACTTTTAACGTACCAGAAGGTATTATTCGCGATAAAGTGTCATGGTTCGCAGTCATTTATCAATTTTCACAGGAACAAGTACTAATCGCGAAACCAACACCAAATACAGGAGCCACAAGCTGTGGCACCGTTATGCTGCGACGAGGAAATGAACTGACCGCACCAAATTTCAAAGACCTCTCGGTTAACACCGATGATGATTCTGTAGTCGCACTGTTGTCACGATTACTTGGCATCCGCGAGAACCGTACAGACGTGGCAATTGGGCACAGCAGAGAAAGCTTTGAAGCAAACATCAAGCATACTTTTTATTACCTTTTCCAAAAGCAGGGCCTTGTAGCAAATAAAGATCAACTTTTTTATCGACAAAATGAGGCGTTTCAGCCACAAGCTATTCGCGACACATTACCGATTCTTTTAGGTATTTCATCAAATGATCGCTATGAACTTGAGGCCAAACTCCGAACAGCGCAACGAGATCTGAAAATCAATGCCAAACGTCTTGAACAAGCTCGCGATACAATCGATACATCACTGCTAAAAGGTTCTGGGCTTTTATCTGAAGCCAGAGCCGTAGGTATCATCACACAAGACAAAGACAGAATCGGAACTGACGAAGTAATTAATGTTTTGCGTTCTGCAATGCAATGGATTCCGTCCCCCCTACCTGAAGACGATGGACATAGAATATCCATTCTTGAAAATGAAATTGCTGGTTTACGACAAGACAGACGTCAGATCCAGTCCCGAATTGATTCTGCTCGGATGTATGCCAAGCAATCAGGTAATTTTGAAAACGAAGTTTTAGAGCAGCAAGACCGATTATCTTCTATCAAGGCTCTACCGAAAAATCCGGAAACTGGTGAATGGCAATGGCCATTCTGTGAAGCAAATTTAGCACTGGAATCTCCAATTGCTAAAGCACTCCTGAGCGAACTAACAACTCTCGACGCTGAAATGAGCATTGTGGCTGGCCAACGCCCTAAAATGGATGCTTATCTTACTGAACTAGAAGATGAGGTTCAGACCATTGTAAGTTCGATAAGAGCCAAAGAAGTGGTGCTTGCTGCGGCAATCGCGGCAAACGAAGTTATTGAGCAATTAGGCACACGCAATAATGCTGCGGCAAGAGTAATTGGTCGTATAAGTTTGTTCCTTGAAGACCTTGTACCTAACTCAGAGCTGGCCACATATGAAGCAGAAAATCGTCGTCTAAAGCTCAAAGTCGAAGACCTACAAAGGAAAGTTGGAGCTGATAGCAGCCATGAAAGACTCATATCTATTCTGAATAACATTTCGTCACAGATTACACGCTACATCCAGGCTTTTGATGCAGAATTTCAGGGACTCCCTGCACGGTTTGATCTAAGCCAAATGACTATTATCTTTGATCGTACAGATCGTCCGGTACCAATGAGTCGAACTGGCGGTGGCGAAAATCATCTCGCTTATCACCTGTCTGCCTTGTTAGCCCTTCATCTCTTTGCTTCAAAGAACAATTGCCCCATTCCTCAGTTTCTTTTAATTGATCAGCCTACCCAAGTTTATTTCCCTTCTGAAAAAATTTACCAGGAAGCTGATGGTACTGTTCAGAAAACGGAAGCTGATGCTGACTTAGCAGCAGTACGTAGACTGTTTGCGTTACTGCTGAAGTTTACACAAGAAGAAGTCCCAGGCTTCCAGCTTATCGTGACAGAGCACGCAAATCTTCGCGACCAGTGGTTCCAGGATGCTTTAACCGAGCTTCCCTGGACCAAGCCCCCTGCCCTAGTACCAGAAGACTGGCCTCTACCGTCAGAATTACCAAATTAAGCACGAGTTTTGAAAATCCCCGCATCTTTGGTTCGATTGCGAGTCTTGCACCAAATTCATATCAACGGACCTCCATGGAGGTCCGTTTTTGCATTCTAAGCCCGCCGAAATCAACACTTCTACAATACCTTAACTCCACCTGACCTGCCCCCAGGATTAGATACAACCGCCAGTTAATAATGGCGGTGCATGACCCTGCCTCCGAATATGCTCAAGTCATAATCAGGAATAACCGGCTTCAATCTGGCTGGATACTTCTCATCATCTTCTTGGTTCACATGACCTCCTTTTATCCATTTTTCCTTCTGAAGGACCTCAGCCCCAAAGCCTTCACCCGATGTTTGATAGCAGGGAGCGTCCTGTGGGGAAGCCTCTCCCGCACACCTGGAACACCGCCTTCAGGATATATATCCCTTAATACGCGGTCCTCAACAGGCTGCCAGAGCCGGGCCTCAGTCAGCCCCATTTTTCCGGCCTGGGCAAAAATGGCCTCCCGGGTACGATCCGGCAGCGACGCTTTTATTTTATCAATCCCTTTACTGTAGTGCGCCTGCATCAACACCAGTTCCATTTCCGACCAGGGTCTATTTTTCCACGTTCCAAGGTTAAGTTTGACCACTTCAGCCCTCACAGCACTGACGCTTCTGCCCAGTCTGGCGGCAATTTCTTTTGTTGGCAGATTGCCGTAATGCTTTTCCAGAAAGGACTTATCTTCAAGGCTCCAGCTACTGCGACCAGTGAGCCCGGCAAGGGATGCCTGCTGGCAGATAGCCTTGCGTGAACGCCCGGGTAACAATGACATTACATACTCTATACCTTCTGTATAGTGGGTCCGGAGCAATGCCAGCTCCTCTTCCGACCAGGGTGGCGTCATGCCACGGGACAGACCTGAAAGCTGAACAATCCGGGCCACCCCATTGGTAGACCTGCCAAGCCGTTCCCCGATTTCACGGGCAGACAGCTGACCATAGTGTTGTTCCACAAACGTAATTTCGGCAACCGACCACGGTGTCCAGTGATTACGGTGACGCTGCGTTTTATCCACCATGTCAGACCTCCCTAGTATCAGTCGCGTTGTTTTTCCTGCGCCAGCGTAGAGATTTGAGCCCGGAGGTGCTGCTCAGCCTGTTGGACCTGCTGCTGACGCTGCAGCGAATCTTCAGGGAGTAGCTTCAACTGCCGAAGCTGTTCTTCCACCGGCACGGTCTGCCGGAAGCTTATCAGCATGCCAAAGACCTGCGATTTAAGTTCACTGACGGTAATGTATTTTCCTCTCTGGCCATCTAGCGCATTCAGTTTATCGGCAAGTGCCTGAAGCTGTGTCATCCCTTCATGCCAGCCGTTAATTGTATCGACAGGAAGTACTGAGATATTAATCTGTTGCTGCCACTGCTGTGCCAGAGGTTTAGCCTGTTCCGGCCACAGCGCCTGAGCCTGTTCTGTGAGTTTTCGGCTGTAAGCAAGATTCCAGTCAGGAGGAAGCTTGTCCAGTCGGGCAATCTGCTGTTGTGTCTGTGCTATCACAGTTTGTGCTGACGGAGATTGCTGGCGCAACATATCCAGTTGTTCAGGAGTGAGAGGTACAGGTAATGGTGCCAGTGAGGCTGCAAGATGGGTCAGTAGTGGATCAGTACGGTGAAGATACTGCCAGCCCCACACTGCGGCAGCGCTTATCACCAGCATGGTACACATCCCGGCAGCGAAAGATTTCCATTTTTTAACCGGAGCAGGCATTACCGCCAGCACCTCAACGTTCGGTTGATGTTCCGGCTGCGCAACGTACACCCACTTCACTGCGCTCTCTGGCGTATCACCTCCAGCAAGGTCTCTTGTGGCCGCTGCCGCACCATTCATCACAGTGGCAGGCAACACGATGCCCGACTGAATGTTCGGTCCGGTGCTGGTTGTGTTATCACTGTTTTCCAGCCGGACAGCGCTGTTGTGCATCAAAGTACGCAGGGCATCGAGCTGGCTCAGATGCTTAAGCTCCAGACGCTGCAATACTTCGCCCAGGCTGGTGAGCAATTGCTCTGCCTGATACAGCTGGCTGAGGTCACTGTAATTGAGCGGGAGCGAGCGCATCCGTTGCTGCAGACGCTGACTCAGACTGCTGAGGATTTCCATACGGGCATGGACTGGCTGCGGCCATAACCCTCCCCACTGATGACTTATCAAAGCCTCGAGTATCGTCAGCCCTTCATTGAGCCCGAATAAGCCGGCAAGTTGCATACGGGCCAGCGTGTACCAGGCTGCCGTCTGTAGCTCCACACCGTTCTGCTCAAACAGTGAGAGGCAGAGTTTTTCGACATAAAGCCAGTTCACGTCCGGGCGCGCCGGATGCGTCAGCTTACTCAGTTCATCACGCAGGGCGACATAATCCGGTAGCATGCGCGGGTCGCCGCCGGTTTTTATTTTGCGGGGAGTCATGTCATTCATGGCCAGTTGTCCATCAGGCGTATCAGGATACTATTGAAGATTGTCGTTTATGCAGCTTCGCTTTCTGCATATTCAGAGGGGACGGGTACTGCAATACCCGCAGCTATGGCAGAAGCGCCAAGATCAAACTAAAAAATGTACTTTCATCAAAACACTGCCCAGGGCAGGATAATGTACCAGGCGGAGTAAAGGTCCAGTCCCTCACGGTACCTGACCGCATGAATAAACGCCCCAGTGGAGTCACACGTTCTCCATTATGAAAAGTCGCCTCCACACACCCGGTTACACCCTGACCATAAAGGAATGCCGGCATAAATTTTACGGCCCGGTCGTCGACACGCAGGACGATACCGGCAATATCAAAAGTCCCATCCTCCACCAGCAGGTCCGTAACGGATGTACTGATGGTCTCCACATTCAGCCCGGTATCCACCAGCCACGCGTCCATCTGCCCCTGAAGCTGCGTTATTCGCAGGCGAAACTCTGCGATATCGGCCTGAGTTTTGCTGACAGATGAAGCCGGAGCAAACCGCCTGGCCTGCAATTTTTCGAGGAACTGTGATTTTACTGACATGGTGTTCTCTGGCCTTACAGACGGGTAGTCGTGTCGAGATACTGCTGTTGCTTAAGATGTCGCAGGAGAACCCGCCCCTCGGGCATAAACTCGGTTCCGTAACGCACCAGGCCGACACCTTTGAGCTCAGCATCAATGGCATAGCGCAGTTCTCCGGGAATGTCCTGGTCAAGCAGCACCACATCAATGGATTTCAGGCGTGGCTCATATTTCAACAAAACGCCTGACAATGTGGCCAACAGTTTATGTGCCGAGCCAGGAAGTCCCTGCAGAACAGTGGTCATATCCGGCAAGCCATAATCTGGGATATGCGCCAGCGTGCCTGCTCTACAGTTAAGGATACGTTGCATATTGTCGAGTACGGACAGAATAACCTGGTTCTGCTCGCTGACCAGATGCAGGTCGAAGCCGCCGACAAAGTTGCCGTAAAGCATCTCGCATAAAGACGGTGTATTTCGTTCCATGATTAGCTCCGCTCATCATCGTGCTGGAAATTTTCGTATACGCATTATCAGGCTAAAATAATCTGCCGCCAGGGTGATTTATTTGACTTCACCCAGAGATAATGGAGTTGATAGCGGTTGACACTTGCTGTTGATCTAATGGTGCTCGCTTATTAATATTCATTCCAAAAAGCTCCAGACACATATCTAATTTCTGAATTAACGCTTCATCGTCATGAAGGCAAACCATATATGCATTTTCAAATGGCAAAATATCCACCAACCTTAAATGATATGGTTTTAGATAATTGTTGATATGTTCAAGCCAGGGTATACAGTATGGTAGCTCCAGTGGGTCAATACTCACGGATGCCCAGTCAACCCCCTGGATTATAGAGAAAATATAATCTGCCGGCGCAACAGAAAGTGGAAATTCATCAAGAGATTTAACTCCGGGATATAACCACTATATTCGGTCCATTCTTCATAGACCATCAAACCCTGACTACTCAGGTGTGTGTACAGCCAGTCAATTATAGATTGTACTCCGGTACTTTCAGGGATATTAGCATAGAGTGGTGCTGCATCTAATCCAGGTATGCATTGCTCCAGATTACTTATTAAATCATGTATATTCGCCATCAATATTTCCCTATATTACTCATTGGGTAGATTAAACTCATTATGCCTCAGGATTTTCCAGTGAGCGAATGACCAAAAAGCCCTGTGAAACCGCCGCCCCTTTTTCCACTTTTTGAATATCGTGCACAAACCAGGCATACATTTCAGATGGTGCTGAGTCTTCAGGAAAAGGCTGAGGCTGATTTAGATACGCTGCATGAGCATATTTCAGAAACCTTTTCGCTCTCCTTAATGCTGGCCCATAGATATCAGGCACGATCTGAAGGCGTTTATCATCGGGATTGAGTTCCATGCTATTTTTCATTTTGATTGCTGCATCATGGACATCTTCCAGCCATCCCCAATTTTTTTTCAGAACATTCAACTCATTCTGATAGTTACCTGCAGACTCTTTAGCCTGTGTCGATATGCCCAGCAACCCGGCGGATGCCCCGGCTGAAGCCAAAACATTCTCACGCTGTTTTTCATACTTCATACACTCGCTGCGATACTGGTAATATTGTCGCCCAAGCCACTCGATATAACTGTCCAGATGACGGTTCTGCGCTCCGATACTGACGGCGCTAAAAGGCACCGCTTGCTGATAGAGTTTGGTCCATTGAGCGACAGACTTGTTATTAACCTTATCCTGCATGATGAAATAGGCAGCAACATCAGTATCCGTCTTATCTAGTGTTTGTAAATCTGGAAAGGGAACACCTGCCATCGTCGCTGCCCGGTACATCCGATGAAGGGCCACCCGGCAAAGTTCTGCACTCGGTTTTTGTTCATTTGGCTTCAGGCCTCCCCCTACGTCCTCTGCGCAGCCGGGTAACAACTCTTCCTTATGTTTATCATTACTTCCACCAAGACAATAAACGCTACGCCATGGCCGGTTTTCATGGGCTGCGACCAGGTGCAGTGCGTTTTTAACCGTATCGGGCAATGTCGATTCCTGATCAACAGACTTATCGCCCATCAGCACGCTAATGCCTTTTATTGGCCCCCCGAAAGCAGAAATAAACCAGTCCACGCCATTATTATTACTGGCAGGTGTATGACGGGCACAATCAAACAGGCCTGTAAAAACAATCTCTACGGGGATCCCCTGATAACTATATTTATCTCCCTGTTTCTGGCAAATATCATCAAGCAGCGTATCAATAAATTTACGTGCAAGCGTTGCTCCGACATCATATCCAAAAAGCGAAATGGAGATCAGTTTTACAGGTACCGAGCTATTGGTTTTGGCTCGTTCAAAAAACCGCTCAAAACGTAATTTTGCCGAACTTATTCGTGTATCGACACCGGTAACTAGCATATCTGCAATCACGGGATTATCACGCAACCAGGGGGTTGCCTCAATACCAGATTTTTTTGCGGCATTTTTAGCTACATCGCCCACCAGCGTTTTCCACTCCGAAGGGCTTATCAGTTTTTTTCCGGAATCCTTTAGAACCTCCCACCAGTTACCACTTTTCAAATAATCCAGGCCGGCATCTTTAGCTATTTCTTTTGGCTGGTCTTTCAAATCATCCAGTACAGAGCTTTGCGCACTATCCATTATGGTATGCAACTTCTCAGTGAGTTCTTCCTGAAATGGTGTGCCAAGTCCTGATAAATAAAATTTATCATAGCTTACATCAACCGTGTTTTCTTGAGGGCTAGGGTATGCTCTGAATAATCTGGCTACGTTAGTAAGGCGCTGCTCCGACGCATCCTGTTGAATATTTCGATGGATACCATCAAAAAAGAAACCGACATGCCATGTCCGCGAGCAATTTCCCAATCCGACATCATCTGCCTGCTGGGCACGACTGGCAGCAGCAATAATACTTTCGATATCCATCAATTTTGCTCCTCCTTTGCAGTTTGACCTTGAGTATCAGGACGTTTTTCATAAGGCGACCAGGCATTATCGCTCCAGCCCAGTAGCACTTTATCTCCAGGCAAAAAGTGGACATGTAGATCATTCTCTCCCCACTTTCTTTCTGGCATTGGCATAACTATCCGACGAGTTTCTTTACGAAGGCCCGCATTGTACTGAGCACGTGTGGTGCTTAATGTCCATATTACTTCCGCCGTTTTCCCGCTGATGCTGCCGCAACAAGTAGCCGCTCCTCCGCCACCTGAATAAGGATTTTTTTTATATGCAGACGCATTGGGTCCCGCCACTCCGTTAACACTAAACCCCAAAATAGGCCTGTCAATTTCACTGTGAATGATCAATGTTACTGGACCCGTCGGCGGCCCCCAGACGGATGCCCAGATTAGCCAGCCACCGTATGCCAGAACCACCGCCAATAAACTGCCACAGATCCATTTACCCCAGCGGGCATAACCGCGATTCACGGCATTATTAACGTTGTCGTAAGACTTAAAAAATCCCATTTTTATTTCCCCAGCTCACCAGCTATTTAATATTTTCTGGCCGCTTTTCATAGGGAGACCAGGCATTATCACTCCAGCCCAGTAACACCTTATCCCCGGGCAAAAAGTGAACATGCAAATCATTCTCTCCCCACTTTCGTTCAGGTAAAGGCATTACAATACGGCGAGTTTCTTTGCGAAGTCCCGCATCGTACTGCACCCGCGTGGTGCTTAATGTCCATATTACTTCCGCTGTTTTCCCACTGATGCTGCCACAACATGTTGCTTTTCCACCACCGTGAGCAAACGCATTTGGCCCCGCCACACCATTCACACTGAATCCCAGAATTGGCCTGTCAATTTCACTGTGAATGATCAATGTTACTGGACCCGTCGGCGGCCCCCAGACTGCGGCCCAGATTAGCCAGCCACCGTATGCCAGAACCACTGCCAATAAACTGCCCCAGATCCATTTTTTACAGCGGGCATAGCCACGATTAACGGCGTTATCAATGTTGTCGTAAGTCTTAAAAAATCCCATTTGTTATTTCCCTGATTGAAGCAAACACCATTAACTGTTTAGATTTTCAGTACTGTGTATCCGCAAGGTTAACCAGCACATCTGCCAGCGATAGCGTTCCATTCAGCACCTTTGGTAATGCAGCCTTCAGTGCATCTGATTCCAGCTCCTGCCGCCCGCCATTAAGGTAATACAACACGTACAATTTCTGATCCGCAGGGGATAACGAACCCAACTCTTTACTTTTATTCAACACTTTGATCACCATCAGTCGCTGCGCGCATGGTGGAAATACTTTGCTAGTCGGCATCTTCTGCCATTCTTTCAGAATACTGGTCACTTCCGGCTTATCCGTAATCTGCTGCCAGGTCGCTTTATCAAGCCTGATAATATGATTAGTGGGCTTATCTACTTCAGAGGGCTTTATGGAAAGTGCCTGCCACTGCGTTTCTCCAGGTAACCACCACCGTGTGATGCCATTGAACAGAAAGGTATGCCAGTCACAGTCGGCACGCTGCGCCAGCGTTTCCATGACATGACTGGCATAGAAGCGCGTCAACTCTGTAGACCCATCTGGTTGAACAATGGTGCAGCCGCGGGATAGCTGCACTGCCAGCATTGATGGATAACGCGTTGAAACAATGACTGCGGCGCATCCCGGCAAAGACGCCAGGTAGTCAGGTAGCCGCTCTGCATTATCAATTTCCAGCAACCAGGGGCCGTAGTTCTGAAACTCTGTCAATTGAGGATGGATATACAGAGAATGCAGCCTGAGAGCATGCTGCACTTTAAATGCCAGAAAATCGGCCTCCGGCTGCGCACCCGCTTCAAACAGAAGGCAGATATTCTCGTCTGGACTGCAGGATAACGCTGTAATGAGTTCTGTACTGTCCATTGTTATGCTCCCTGCACTATCGCATCATTGGCCTGAATAGCTTTAAGCAGACAAGGAATACAAATTTTATTTTCGATTGGCGGGTACAAGACTGGCATTTCTATCCTCTGCGAAGCACCACCTTCCGTGTCCAGTCGGCTGGCCTTGCGGGTGTACGTTCCCGCCGTTTCGTATTTGATTTGTCCCTGCTCAATGAGGATGGAACTCCCGCCTCCGACCAGACGTATTCGCTTTTTACCGGCCAGCAGCATCTCCGTTGCGGAGATAAGCGTGAGCTTGTGCTCCGCGCTCAAATGCATCGCCCCATTCTGCGCCTGAAACTGTACCGGACCTTGTGCCGAAATCAGTCTCAGCTTGCCGTGTTGGGCAAACATTCCCACGCTGTCGCCTGCCAGTCCGGTGATATGCCCTTCAGCACCCATGCTGATGTCACCACCGGCATTCAGGGCGACATTCTTCGTGGCCGCCAGTTGCAGATGCTCAGCACTGGTAAAAGCGATCCCCTCGGGTGCGGAGAAATGGATCATCTCATTGAGGGTTTTCAGCCGTGTGGCGAACATCGCCTGCTGGCTGGCAATGTCAGCTTCCAGGGCTTTCGCCTGGCGGGTGGCGCTGGCAAGCCCCTCGATTTGTGCGCGGACAGCCTCAATCTCCCGGAGTGCCACATCCATATCCAGCACATCGCCTTCACCCTGCACTTTGCCATCGGCGGTGACCAGCAGCCCTTTTGCCACACGTATAACCCCGAACTCATCGGTGCGCAGCTCAAACCCGGAGCCCCGTAGCGCGTTCTCCGCGTCCACGATGTGGCCCTGGTTCAGCGCCGTGGCCCCGAACGGCGTGCTGAGTGCGATATGCTCATTCTGGCGCTGGTCTTCCATCCGCAGTTCGTTCTGACCTGCGGTGCGCAGGATGTTCTGGCTGCGGTTATCGCGGGTGACCACATCTGGATGCTCAGAGTCATGGAACGCATAGGCGATGTACGGCCGGTCCGGGTCACCGCCGTCAAAAGCAATGCCCACTTCCGTACCGTCAATCAGCGGCGTGTGCCAGCCATAGGTTTCTCCGGCGTACGGTTTGGCCTGACGTATCCACAGGTAGTTATAGCCCGGCTCTGCGTCTTCACGGCTGAAGTCCAGCTTCACCCGGTAACGTCCCGTTTCATCGAGGTGCGCATACGGCGCATTCTTTTCGTCGCTCTCGACGCGGCCCGTAAGTGTCCCGGCAATCACCGGACGCGGCGTGGTTTTCGGGCGGAAGCAGTACTGTTCACTGTAAGGCATGCCCCATACCGAAACATGCAGACGGGTGTCCCGGGCCGCGCGGAAGGTGATGAGCGTAATGACCATTCCCTCTTTCAGCTCCGGCACATCACTGTCGCCGGTCTCCAGCACCATGCCCGGCGTCAGGTGGCTGGCGTTACTGAACAGGTGCAGGCGAATGGCATTATTGAGGGCGTGCTCATGCTGAATGCGGGCGTAAAAGGCGCCGCTTTCGGTTTCCGGCTCAGAGATGGTGTCATCCCCTGCTTCACGGTACGGGGCCGCGTAGTGATAATGTTCACCGGTGGTGGCCGCCTCATTTCTGACGCTGACCTGTGCATCCATCGGCGTACTGGCGGCGCGGTAGTTGTAATCTCGGGTGGCCACACTGCCGGTCACCGTGTGGTGCCATACCCTGGCATCCCATACGGCTTCAACCGCGCCGTCATGGAGGGCAGAAGGCTCACGGTATGGCAGGCGGACATCAAACTGATACTGCAACTGGCTGTCGGCGAAGGTCACCGTATCCAGCCCGGTGGTCGTGTTGACGCCGGTGCGGAACCAGATGCCGTCTTCGGCAAGGATACGCTGAATAAACTGCAGGTCGGTCTCACGCCACTGGGTTATCAGTTCGCGGACCGGGTAAGTCCGTTCCAGCCGGAATTCAAAATCTGCTCCTTCCAGCCCGTGGCTGCGCAGGACCTGCTCCACCAGTTCCGGTACCGAAACATTCTGCCAGACCGCGCAGCGCCGGGTATGGGCAAGCAGTGCCAGGCGCGAGGAAAGCGTTACGGCGAAATGCGTCCGGTCCACGGTTTCGTTGAGGACCTCAAAACCGGTGATGATGCCCTGCACCACCCGGCCTGAGAGCATGCTGAGTGTGCCATACTTCAGCATAACATCCTGACGGCTGATGCCTTTCTGTGGTGTGGTGAATTCAATGCGCCATTCGAACGGTTCATTCAGCGCCTCCCGCCCGTGGAAGTTCAGCACATCGGGCTTCAGGGTACTGTCGTTAATCTCTAGGCTGTAGCGGGTCTGTCCGTCAAACAGCGCCAGCCAGTTATCTGACGTCATATCCATTGCCTTACTCCTTCACCGGAACCAGAGTCAGCCCGGTGCTGTTGAGCTGAATAGTGCGCGGTTTGTCCGGGTCGAGGTCGTCGCGGCTCAGTACCAGCTTCCAGGTGTTGTTTTTGATATCCGGCCGATTAAACAGCCCCACCACCGCCACAAATTTCGCCTCTTCGCTCATCGGCATATTGAGGGTCATGCTGCCTTTAGGCATCACCAGCAGCGATTTGCTGGCGACGATGTCCTCTTTGAGGGTGTTATCTGCATCACGCAGCAGTTTCTGGTAGTCGGCAGCGTCCACCTTCTGGCGGTCTTTCAACTGGTAAACCTGCACCATGGTGGCAAGCGGCGTCTGGCTTTCATCGGCATTGGCAGCGGCACGTGGCTCGAAGTCCAGGTGCAGCACCTTTATTTTTTTGTAGAAGATGGCCCTGGTTGCGCTGACGGTGCCGTCCGACACGGCCTGAGTCAGGCCACATGCGGTCAACAGGGAACAGAGCAGCATCAGTGCGGCGCTGCGCGACAGGGAAGCGAAAGTCATTCGGAGAGTCCTTTTCAGCTTTCAGAAACAGGGGCGTATTGAATGTGTCTGGTGTTGGGTATTGCGTTCCGGAATATCAGCCGAAACGGTAGCCACCGGGCTCTGCCGGTCGCAGGGTCTCACAGGTCAGGCCTTCATAGGTGCCCAGGCTCACGGTCAGGTGCGTGCGGGTTGCGGGTTTGTCCCGCTTCAGGCCCAGCACGCCGGTACGTCCCAGTTGTACCCGGTGGGTCTTACCCAGACGGGGGTCAGGCAGGCAACTCACCGGCACCGTGAGGCGAAGACGCACATCGGAGCGATAACCCATGTACACCCGCAGCAGTACCATCAGGTCGGTGTGCAGTTGACCGCCGGGCAGCCAGCCCTGCGCTTCGTACGGGTTGTCGGTCGCCAGCATCAGCAGGATACGGCTGCAGGCTTCTTTGCCTGTTTTACCGAGGGTGGTGCGTTGTGACAGGGACACCCGGCTGGCTTTGCCAAGTCCGCTGCGATTCTCCACGGGGACTTTTACCGGGTCCGGGCTGATAACCGTGCTCAGGGTGTCCGGGGCCAGCAGACTCACCAACTGGCGGATGCCTTCGGCGTTTCGGGTGGGCAGCCGCATGGTGCCGAGCAGAGCCAGGAAGCGGGAAACCGGCGTGGCAATCTGCTCCGCCGTGCCCGGGATGCCAAGACCAACCAGCCCCAGCAGGCACTGGGAGGTGTCATCCACGCCGCCGGCTTCGAAGGTTGCCGGATAAGCGTATTTGCGCCAGATACGGTAGTACTGGGTGTGGATACGGTGGCTGAAGATATCGAGAAACGCGGTGGTGGCATCATACCCCTCCCGGCGCTGCGCAATATCATCGAGGTACGCCGTCGGTAGCGGGGAGTCCACCCCGTACATTCCGAGGAAAGTGGTCCGCACCGTCGGCGACAGGTCCGGGTGGTCCTCATCGGTTTCAACCGCCTTCAGTTCACTGACCGGGAAGCCCATCCCCGGCCATGGGCGGAAACGCACCGGGTCGGCGGACAGTTTCTCGGTACTGCCGAGCTTCGGCGCGTCCGGGTTCTCCTGCTCCAGCAGCTGACAGAAGCGGTAGAAATTAACCTGCCAGATGTCGTCGCGAAGCGCTTCTGTCAGCCCGGAATGTGCTGGCTGTGATTCTCTTTCCATCGCAGTCGTTTCCCTGTCGGTTGCAGGACCAGCGTGAGCTGATTGAAGAGGTGGACATCGGCATAAAGGGCAAAGAAGCGATGCAGCATCTCGCCAAACAGCGTGACGTCGCCCTCCCCGGCAAAGTTATCGGCATTAAGGGTGATTTCAATGTCCACCCCGCGCAGCATAAAGCCCTTTTCAAAGCGACGTATCAGCGTGTGCTTCACGGAAACAATCGCCTCCAGGCGGCGACGGTTCATCTCATCATCGGTCCAGTCATAGAGCGCCAGCGTGCCGCGCAGCACTTCCGGATTATCCATCATGCTTAAAAAGCTTGAACCCAGATGGCTCATCACCCGCCAGTGGAAGCGGTCATTTGCCGGTGGGTAAAGCGGCAAAGTTGGCACCTTCAGATTCATGACCTGAACCGGCACTTTGCCCGCTTTCACCACCCTGTCCAGCAGCGTGCTCTGGAGTGAGCGGCGCGGCAGCTGGCCGTTGGTACCTGTGATGCGGATGGAGAGCGACTCCGGGGCCTGTGACAGTTGCTCCAGTTCGAATGACTTACCGCCAAGGATAAGCCAGGTGTCATACAGCCCCGAGGGACCGCGCTTCACGCGGGTGTGGAAGTAACGCTCCGGCGCGTCATGGCGCATCATGCCACCGCGGTGGCGGAAACTGGTGAACGGTACGTACGGATGTTTGCCGTTTTTCACCGCACCGTGAATGGAATCCACACTGTAGATTTCCGTATGACCGTCCTGCACGCGCATCGGCCGCAGCAGGTATTCGTTCTGCAGCGGGTCAGGCGTCAGCGGGTCCGCTTCCAGTGAGAACAGGTTAATGACCGGCGCACAGTGCAGGCGGAAATTATCGGTCTCAAACGGCATGTCTGACGGCCAGCCGCCGTCGAGCACGATATCGGTCTCAAACCAGGTGGTTTTCTGACTCAGCCCTGCCAGCTCGAGGCCTCTGAGCTCCACGAACATAAACTTCTCGCGGAAGCTGAAATACTCCAGCAGCAGCTGGTAGCCACTGAACGCTGAGTCCCCTTTAGGCCACAGCCGGTCGGTATCATCAAAGCCCATGGGTTTACACCAGCCGTCAAAGCGTACCCGCTCAGTACGGGTCTCACTGTGGCGGACATACATCGCCTGCACCCGGCGCGTCAGCGCCAGATGCAGAGCCGAGGCCACCGGGCTGTCTGCATCGAGGTAAATAGCCACCTTATCAATCCCGGCTTTAGACCAGTCCACCTTGTCCGGGCATTCGAAACGCAGACGAATGGCGGCGCGTCCATCGGGCTCTGTCTGCAGGCGGGCCTCAGCCAGGTACAGCGGCTGCAGGAGCACTTCGCGGGTGGTGCGGTACTGACAGACCGTGTTATCGGGACCGACCGGACGCGATAGGACGGAAAAGCCGTTTTCAAGCACTTCCATTTTGCGAAGCTGGCGCCAGTCCGGCGTGAACGCCACTACCGACAGCGACGGAATGGTGCGCATGTAATGTGGCCACAGCAGGCTCACCAGCCCTTCGGTCAGTTCCGGCAGGTCATCATCGAGCTTTTCACGCAAACGGCCCATCAGGAAGGCAAAGCCCTCAAACAGGCGCTCCACATACGGATCACGGGCCCCGGTTTTATCCAGATTGAGCATCGCTGCCCGATCGGGGTGAGCGCGGGCAAATTCTTTACCGGCTTCGCGCAGGTAGCGCATCTCGGCTTCGTAATAGCGAAGGGTTAAATCATCCATATACGGAGATCCTGAGTGTAGAAAATATCAAAAAGAAAACAGATGGCGTCATCGGAGGTGATGGCCTGTAATGTCAGGGGAGGCTTATCCGCACAGCACCATTGCGCGTGCCGGATCGAGGGCAATCAGCCCGGCCAGCAGACTGTCCATTTCCGGGGCAAAACGGGCTTTGTCACTTTCACTGCGCCCCGCTTTCATGCGCAGCAACCGCAGACGGCGGGCCTGCACGTCGAACAGCAGTCCCGGCTCCCACTCGCTGAGTGTCAGTTTCGGGGCGCTGTCGGTAAGTTCCCCCAGCAAATGGAGAGCGAGTTCATTACGCCCGTACTGCTCAGCCACCTTTGCCATCAGCAGACGCAGCAGCCAGCGGCTGCGGGGTGAGGCCATGTCCGGACGACTCTGCAGCCAGACCAGCGCAGCCTCCGGGCCCTCGGTGTCCCCCTTCTCCATCGCCTCCGTTTCCAGTGCCAGAATGTCATCTGTCTGAGCAGCGGTGGCCACTGCCGGCTCGTCACTGAATCCGGGCATGTCATCGTTGACCTTTTCGGCTATCCAGTTCAGTGTCACCTCATCGGCCAGCGGCGTACCATCGTTCCAGGCGAGTGTTTCCAGACCCGGCAGGCGTTTCAGTAACAGCTTCAGGTCGCTGAGTATGTACTCCGCCCAGTGCTCCCACGGCCCACCAGCCCGGCTCAGCCCCTGCCACAGATACCACTGCAAATCGAGCCAGAAGCGGTTACCGCCCTCAGAGAACATCACATCCACCTGCTCAACCAGTTCAGTCCAGCTCTGCTGCAGGTACAGACGTTTAAGCTGGGCGCGGTAGTCAGCCTTTGGCGGCAGCAGGCGTGTCCGCCCGGCTGCATCAAGAGCCGGAAGTTGCGTCACCATGTCCCAGCGGGCGGCCTTCATCATCCTGTGAGCGGCAAGCCAGCCCTGTGGCTGCTCAACCACCCAGCCGGACAGCACCCGCAGCTGACGGACCAGTTCCACTTCCGATTTGACAGCCACGGTTTCCGGTACAGCAGTGCCTGACGTCGGTGTGCTGTGGGTGCTTTCACCTGAGCCGTCCGGTCCTGATGAAGCCACCGGTGTATCCAGCCCGCCGCTACCAGCCAGGCGGGTTTCCAGCCTGCGCAGCAAACCGGCAAAATCAGGGCGTTCCGCATCCGGCAGCTGTTTCAGGGCCGTTTCCAGCAAGCACAGCGCGGCTGCTGTTCTGGCGGTCTCTTCACGCGTCACATCCGGCCAGCGCGAGAATGTATCGAGCACTTTCTCACTGTTCAGCCAGTCGAGTGCGGCCAGTCTTGCGGTGCTGCGCTGTGGGTGGCAGTGCCGCCCCGCCTGTTCCAGCATGGCTGCCAGCAGCAGGATGCCATCCGTCAGCCCGGTATCGCCATCGCGCTGCAGACGAGCCATGGTGTACCAAGTCACCACCCGGATGTCGCGGGCATGTCGGGTCAGAATGCTTTCCGCCAGGCGACAAAGCACCCCGGTATCGGTGCCAGAAAGCTTGTTGATCTCCTCGCGCATCAGCTGGAAATCATCCTCATAGGTAGGGTCATCTCCGGCTCCATTACCAGTCGGGAGTGGTGTCAGCCACGGCGACCACAGAGAGAGGCTTTCCCGGCTCTTAGCGAGCAGTGCGGTACGCTGGACCGCGCCCGGAAGACACAGGGTCAGGAGCGTTTCTGCAGTCGCCATTTATTCGTCTCCGGCAAGGGTGAGTGAGCCATCAGTCGCGCCCACGGAAAAAATAGTCTGCGGCAGACTGAAGCCCTGCAGTTTGAGCAGTGCCAGTGGCCCGTCACCGAGCTCACTGCGCATGATGAATTTCAGCGGATTGCCATCCGGAGTGATCCACACCAGTTGTGTCCGGCTGCTGTCGAGCGGGGTGATAAGCGCCTTATCCAGCAAACGGATAAAGCCCCAGTTTCCCTGATTACTGGCATACAGGCGCATTTCTGTATTGACTGAGCGCCAGCTCAGATCCACACCGGGGTAATACGTATTGCCCGGCCAGGTGAAGCTCTGCCAGCTTTCCATCTGGTTGAAGTAATCCAGTTTCTGACCATCGAGCGTCAGCTGGGTGCGGGCCACATCGCGTGACGGTCGGGCCATCAGTTCGAAATGAACCCCGGCATCGCCCTGAGCAAAGACGATATCCGAGATATCGGCAAGCTTGTTGATGGCGGCAAGAAACGCCGGACTGATGCTCATTCCCTGACTGGCAGCCGGATCCACCACCCAGTGGTTGCCTTCCTGATGCAGCATGCCCCCGAGGTTGGTTTTGATAAATGCCGCGATACGCCCGGAGTCGCTGCGCAGGAACTGGGCCAGCAGTGGCAGTGAAGCATCGCTGCCGGTGGCCTTAAATGGATAGCGTCCGGCAAAGGCGGTGTTCCACTGCGAAACAATGGTGCTCTGCCAGCGGGCATTGAGGCTGCCTGCCGCCGGAGCCAGCACCTGACGCCAGGCCAGATCGAGCGGCTGCACAAACAATGCTTGCCCGAAACCGTTCCACTCCTGCCCGAGACTTGCCGCTACCAGAGAGCCGTAGTCACGGGTGTCGGTCAGATCGATGGCTTTTCCCTGGAAAACAGTCTGGGCCAGCATCTGCGCCATCGCCTGCGGATCAGGGGCGCTGGTCACCTGCTGCAGCTTGAGACGCACCTGGGTTACACGGGCAAGCCAGGACTGGAAGCTGAGGTTACCGTTTGAGCCGGTACCGTCCTTGCCGGCCATCAGCCCCGT
>Ga0308161_1002058_pt1 | contig 22190 bp, 18 predicted proteins | sample PhyFR2_FD_201034 | JGI IMG/M metagenome (GOLD analysis project Ga0308161, IMG submission 201034) | Phyllosphere microbial communities from UC Gill Tract Community Farm, Albany, California, United States - DLSLF.R2 | ecosystem: Host-associated > Plants > Phyllosphere > Unclassified | place: USA...
AACAGCAGAAACAGCCAGTACATGTCGTTCTCCCCGATTGACCGGGCCAGTGTAGCGCTGGCGCCGGGTGCGGTTCCACGGGGAGCAGTGGCTACAGCAGCGGCGAGGCCAGGCGGGCGAACGCCTCGGGCACACGGTGCCGCCACAGCGAACGCTGGCGGTCGTTGTAGACCGGCGCGGCGCTGCTGTATTCGGCCAGCAGGATCTCGGCCAGCGCCGCAACGCGGCCGGTGTCGCTGATCATCATCGAGAGCTCGAAGTTGAGCCGGAAGCTGCGGTGATCGAAGTTGGCACTGCCGACGATGCACACGTCGTCATCGGCGATGAAGGCCTTGGTGTGCAGCATGCGTGGGCCGTACTCGTAGATCTTGACCCCGGCCTGCAGCAGCTCGTCGAAATAGGAGCGCGCGGCCTGGGTGACGAACCAGGAGTCGCTCATCTTGGGCACCAGCAGGCGCACGTCCAGGCCACCGAGTGCGGCCGAGGTCAGTGCCATGCGCGCGGCCTCGCCGGGCACGAAGTAGGGCGTCACCAGCCAGACGCGCTCCTTCGCTTCGTGGATCGCCGCCACGTGCAGCCGGTGGATGGTCTCCCACGACGAATCCGGACCGGAGACCAGCACCTGCGCATTGATGCTGCCCTCGCTGCGGCTGGGCATGGTTTCCGGCCACAGCTGGGCGATGTTGAAGCGCGCCGGCTCCTGGCCGGTGGCGTAGATCCAATCCTCGATGAAGACCAGCTGCAGGCTGCGCACCACGTGGCCCCGCAGCCGCATGTGCAGGTCGCGATACGCATCCGGGCGGACGCTCTCATCTTCCTCATCGGTGATGTTGATGCCGCCGGTGAAGGCCTGCAGGCCATCGATGATGACGAGCTTGCGGTGCGTGCGCAGGTTCAACCAGGGCCGCTTGAACGGTTTGAGCAGCTGTCGCGGGTGGAACCAGACGACTTCGGCGCCTGCATCCAGCAGCGGCTGCAGGAAGCGCTTGCGGATGGACGACGAGCCGACCGCATCGAGCAGCAGGCGCACGCGCACGCCGGCGGCCGCACGCTCGGTCAGCGCATCGCGCAGCGCGGTGCCGGCGTGGTCCGGATTGAAGATGTAGTACTCAAGGTGCAAGTGGTCCTTGGCCGTGGCCACCGCGGCAAGCAGTGCGCTGTAGGTGGCCGCGCCATCGACCAGCCACTCCACCTCGGTGGCCGAGCTCGGTGAGAGCCCGGTGGTGGCCTGGGCGATCTTGGCCAGCTCGGTGCAGTCCGCATCCGGTGGGCAGACGCTGCTGTAATGCTCCATCCCCGAGCGCGAACGACCACGGCGCAGGCGCTGCCGCTTCACCTTCTGCGGGCCGAGCAGGTAGTAGATGAACAGGCCAAGGTAGGGCAGGGCGGCCAGCGACAGGATCCAGCTCAGCGTGGCGACCGGCTCGCGCTTCTGCAGCATGATCCAGCCGGTCAGCCACAGCAGATAGAGAATGTAGGCCGCCACCATCAGGGGGCGCAGGTGGGGGATGGCATCGAGCCAGTCCCCGAAGACGTCGAAGGTTGCGAGCATGGCCGGATGATAGCGGGCAGCGTGGCGCTGGCGCGTATCCACGGCCGGCGGCACAAAAAAAACGCCCCTGTTTCCAGGGGCGTTTTCCAGTCGCGTCATGACTGCGTCTTGCGTATTACTGCTGTACGAAGCCGATCTTCTTCATCTGAGCATTCTTCGCGGCAGCCAACACCTTGGCCATCACGTCGTACTCGGAGTCCGGGCTGGCATCGATGCGCAGTTCCGGCTGGTTGGTCGGATCGCGCTGCACTTCCTGTTCCATACGCTGCTGCAGTTCGCCCACAGCCACGGGGCTGTTGTTCCACGACACCTGGTTGCTGGCGTCCACCTTCAGCTCGATCGGCGGCGGCGGTTCGACCGTCACCGGCGGTGGGTTGAGCACGCGCTGCGGCAGGTCAACGGCGATCGGGTACGTCATGATCGGCGCGGTGACGATGAAGATGATCAGCAGCACCAGCATCACGTCCACCAGGGGCGTGACGTTGATGTCGGCCATGGGGCCTTTGTTACCACCAGTACTGAACGCCATGGCTTACTGCCCCTTTACTTTGGTGGCGACGAAGCCCACGTCGAGCATGCCCTGTTCCTGCGCGACCTTCGTCATCTCATTGATGACGCGCATCTTGGTGGTGCGATCACCACGCAGGTTGAGGGGCGGCTGCGGGGTCTGCTGGGCGGCGGTCGCCAAGCGCGACTCAAGAGTCTGCTTGTCGATTTCCTCGTCGTTCCAGTAGATCGAGCCGTCTTCCTTGACTGCCAAGGTGATCGGGCTCGCCCGCTTTTCAGCGTCTTCCGGATTCTGCACCAGGTTGGCCTCAGGCAGATCCACCTTGACCTTGTGGGACATCAGGGGCGCCGTGATGATGAAGATGATCAGCAGCACCAGCATCACGTCCACGAGGGGCGTAACGTTGATGTCGGCCATGGGGCCGCCGCTGTTACCACTACTGAAAGCCATAACGGGCTCCGTCTAGATCGTGTTGACTACGTTCTCGCCAGGTAAAGCGCGTCGCAATTAGCGAACGCGCGAACCGGTGGCGAAGAAGTCGTGCAGGTCGTGAGCGAACGTATCGAACTTGCTGATCGTGGCGCTGTTGATCTTGCTGAAGAAGTTGAAGGCGAACACGGCCGGGATAGCCACGAACAGACCGATGGCGGTCATGATCAGTGCTTCACCCACCGGGCCTGCAACGGCGTCGATCGAGGCGGAACCGGTGGCACCGATCTTGATCAGCGCGCCGTAGATGCCCCACACGGTACCCAGCAGACCGACGAACGGAGCGGTTGCACCGACGGTGGCCAGCAGGGTCATGCCCGACTGCAGGTTGTTGCTCTCGCGGGTCACAGCCTGACGCAGGGCGCGATCGACGAACTCCGAACGGCTCAGGTTCTCACCCAGGCCACCGGTTGCGCCGCCTTCGGCACGCTGGTGGTGGGCAGCTGCCTGGGCAGCGTCCAGAGCGATCTTCGAGAACGGCTCGGAAGCCGGCTGTTCTTCCATCGCACGGATGGCGTCCTGGGCGTTCGGGGTGTCCCAGAACAGGCTCACGACCTTGTCGGCAGCGCTCTTCAGGCGAGTAGCACGGAAGATGTTGATGACGGTCCAGTACCAGGACATGGCCGACATGATGATCAGGGTCAGCAGCACGACCCAGGAGACGGCGAAATCACCCGGCTGGGTGGTCATTTCGTGGATCAGATGCTCGAAGCCCATCTGCGAGAGGGCATTCGACGGGTTGCCCCCGGCAGCAGCGGCGATGAAGAGTTCCTGCAGCATGACGCTTACCTTTGTTGTGTGTGGTGATGAATGGTGTAGCTGTAAACGACCGACGGAGCGGTGGCCGGCGGGCCACCGGCGACCATCAGTTCAGCGCAAAGTTGACCGGGACGCGAACGCGACCTGCGACCTTCTTCCCGCCCGACTCCGCAGAACGGAAGCTCCACTTGCGAGCTGCTTCCATTGCGGCGCGGTCGAGGTCACGGTTACGGCTGGACCGTTCGACCGACACATTGGTGACGTTGCCATTGGCATCGACATCAATGATCAGGATGACTTCACCCTGGATACCTGCACGGAATGCGGCCGGCGGGTAACGCGGGGGGTTCATGTTCTTCGAGGAGATATCGACACTCGCCTCGATCGTGCTCGGCGGCGCGGGCGGCGACGGCGGGCTCGGCGGGGTGACGATGTCGTTGGCGCGCGGTTCCGGCACGTCGACCACGGGGGCCTGCGGCGGTGGCGGCACCGGCGAGGGCTTGGGCGGCGACAGGTTCTTCACCGGCGGCGGCGGAGTTTCCGTCGGCGGCGGCGGCGGCGGCGGCGGTGGGGGCGGCGGCGGAGCGTCGACCAGGGTCACCATGATGTTGCGTTCTTTCTCCGCAGCGGCCTTGGGAGCCACAGCCGGGATCAGAAGCATCATGAAGGCGGCGAGATGCAGTGCGATTACAAAAGCGATACCCACGATTCGCGGCCAGCTTAAGCCGGTGTCATCGCGTTGTTCGTACCTGTGAACGACTAGTTGTTCCGTCATGCGCCAAGAGCTCATTAGTGGGGCCGGGATACCCGGGGACAGGTAGCCCATGATCAGCGGTGCATGACACCGCAGGAACCTCCAAGCTTATACCAATCCTGAGCGCCTGCGCATCACTGTGGCAGGCGTTCAGGCGTTATTCCTACTTACTTCAGGTTGATGATTTTCTTGGCATCGGCCTGATTCTTCACACCCTTGGCCAAGGCCTGCTGGGCAGCCTGCTTGGCTTCGGGGATGCGACCTTCGGCATGTAAAACGCGTGCCAGATTCAAGTAGGTTTCACCGTCCTTGGAGAGCGGAGCGGCCTTCTGCCACGCTTCGATCGCCTTCGGCACCTCGTCGGAATAGTAGTAGGACTGGGCCAGGGCCAGGTAAACCTGGTAATCCGGCTTCAGGATGCCCTTCTGCAACCCCTCGTTGATGACCGCGATGACGTCCTTTTCCTTGTTCTCGGTATTGGCGTAGATCGAGTACAGCTGCTTGTACTCGCGCTCTTCGGTGAGCTGGCCGGCTGCACGCAGCTTGTCCATCACCGCGGCGGCCTTGTCCATCTGATCGGCCTGCATGTACATGCTGGCCAGGTTCAGCTGGGCTTTCTTGTCGTTCGGGTTGCGGGCGACGATGGCTTCGGCCTGCTTGACCGCTTCACCGGTCTGGCCGGCTTCGGCCATGGCCGCCATCAGCAGCTGGTTCCAGCTGTCCTTCGGCTCGGTGGCGCCAGCGATGGCCTGCTGCAGCACCGGGATGGCCTCGGCGTAACGCTGGGTCTGGTACAGGGCCTGGCCCTTGATCACCAGCTCTTCAGGCTTGGTCGACTTGGTTTCGGCGAAATACTTGTCCAGGGTGGCCAGGCCGGCAACGGTCTCGTCGTCCTGCAGCTGGAGCTGGGCCAGCATCAGCAGCGACTGGTAGTGGCCGTTGTTGTCCAGGCCGTTGAACTGCAGCACCTGCTGCAGGTACTTCTTGGCCGCGACGTTGTCTTCGGTCTGGTAGGCCGCCTGCGAGGCCAGCTGCGCGGCCAGGGACTTGTCATAGTCGTTGGCGGCGCTGTTGGCCAGGATTTCATCGGCCAGCGTGCGGGTCTCGGGGAACTTCTGGTCGTTGTAGGTGTCAATCAGTTTCTGCAGCTTGGTGCCAAGCTTGGCCGAGGACTTGCCATCCGGCTCCACGCGGGTCGCCTGCGGATACAGCGGCTCGGCCTTGGTGGCCTTGTTCTTGCCACCGCGGCGCTCGTTGTTGCGCTCAGCCGAACGCGACTGGGCAAACGCATCGGTGACCATGACGCCACCGATGGCGGTCGCGATGAGGACGGAAAGGACGGCGTACTTTGAGTTGCTGAAAATCATCTTTCACCTCGATCGAACCGCCGCAGCGGCATCAAAACGGACTGTCAGAAAAATCTGAGCCGCCAAACGTATCAGAAACTCATGGCGTGAGAAATCGTTTCCGATGCTGCAATACAGCATCTTTTGGTCGCATCAGCCGCACTTCGGCCTGCGACCTGCGGCCTGGGCCTGTTGGTATACCCCACTCAGGGCCGGCGCGTCACGCTGCAGTTCGCGGATGCGGTTGGCCGGATCGGGGTGGGTGGACAACCATTGCGGGGATCGCCCGCCGCTGGCGGCCATCATGTTCTGCCACAGGTTGACCGCCTGGCCCGGATCGAAGCCGGCCTCGGCCATCAGCCGCTGGCCCACCACGTCGGCCTCGCTTTCCTGGGTACGGGACCCCGGCAGCAGGAAGGCCGTCTGCGCGGTCATGCCGCCCAGCTGGTTGACGGTGCCGGCCGCGCCATCGCCATAGGCGGCACCGGCCAGCGCGCCAAGCACGGCCAGGCCGGTCTGTGCGCCCATCTGGCGCGTCAGGCGCTCTTCGTGGTGTCGCGAGATGACATGGCCGATCTCGTGGCCGATCACGGCCGCGAGCTGGTCCTGGTTCTTGGCCACGGTGAAGATGCCGGTGTTCACGCCGACCTTGCCGCCGGGCAGGGCGAATGCATTGGGTTCGGCGTCGACGAAGACGGCGGTTTCCCACCGTACTCCCCGGTACTGTGGCGGCAGCTGCGCGACCAGTGCATTGACCACGCACTGCACGTAGCCATTCTGCCGACCGTCGGTGCTGACCTTTTCCTTCTGCTTGGTCTCGTTGAATGCCTGCGCGCCGAGCTGGTCCAGCTCGGCCTGCGACACGCCCCCCACCATCTGCCGGCGGCCGGTGGGTGAAGTGGTGGTGGCACATGCGCTGACCAGCAGCGCCAACGCGACCCCGAACAGCACTGGTTTCATCGAAGCTCCCCCGTGTTCATGTGCCCAGTGTGGAAGTGCACGCCGTAAAGTTTCGTCAAGCGAAGCGGTGATCAGTGAAGGCCCAGAAACACCAGCGCGGCCAGGGCGATGGCGTTGTTCAGGCCGTGCGCCACGATCGGCGCCCACAGGGTACCGGTGCGCTGGTACAGCCACGCAAAGGCGGCGCCCATGCCGCCGTACACCAGCCAGAGCTGCGCGATTTCCAGCGGGCCATTGGCACTGGTGCCGGGAATTTCATGCACCAGCGCGAAGGCCAAGCTGCTCAGCAGCACGCCGAGCCAGATCCGCCCGGCCTTCCACAATCGCCCGAACAGCACGCGGCGGAACAGCAGCTCTTCGTAGGCGGGGGCGAGCACGACGGCGAACACGGCCAGGAACCACGGAAAGCGGCTGAGCGCCTGTTCCATCAAGGCCAGGTTGGTGGGGACCGGTTCGATGCCGGCCTGCCTGGCGAGATAGGCGATCAGGTTGCTGCCGATCACCACACCGGTAGCCACCAGCAGGGTCCAACCCCAGGTGGAGGGACGGCGTGCGGCCTGCATCGAGGCCTGCCGTTCGGCGGCGTCGGCCCGACGTCGCAGGAAATACAGCAGAAGTGCGGCGCCGCCGGTGGCGATCAACGCCATCAGGATCTGCGCCAGGGCGCCGGGCTGGCCCAGTTGCTGGGACAACGCGCCGGGATCGAGCGTGCTGCCATCGCGTGCCGCCTGTGCACCTACGACGGCACCGCGATACAGGCCCCAGGCCAGTCCACTGATCAGGCTGAGCCCGAACAGCGCGACCACGGCGATGCCCAGGTCGATGAAGAAGCCGGCAACAGGGGAACCGCGCTTGCCGCCGGAGGCCGACGGCGAGGCAGGGGGCAACGGGGGCGTGGCGGTGGACGCCGGTGCGGTAGCAGACATCGGATTCCTGGCAGCAGAAGACGTTGGCCGGCCCGCCTGCAGTGCGCAGGCGGCCGGCCGTGCCCCGATTGTGTCAGATATCCAGGTTGGCGACCTTCAACGCATTGTCTTCGATGAAGTCACGGCGGGGCTCCACCACATCGCCCATCAAGGTGCTGAAGATCTGGTCGGCCGCAACGGCGTCTTCGATCCGCACCTGCAGCAGGCGGCGGGTGTCCGGGTTGACCGTGGTATCCCACAGCTGTTCCGGATTCATTTCACCCAGGCCCTTGAAGCGCTGGATCTGGCGGCCCTTCTTGCCTTCCTCGAGCAGCCATTCGCGCGCCTGTGCAAAGCTCTCGATCTCGGCCGACTTGGCGCCGCGGCTGATCTTCGCACCGGCGCGGACCAGACCGTGCAGCAGCAGCGAGGACTGGTGCAGGGCACGCAGTTCACCGGTTTCGAAGGCCGACAACGGCAGCACTTGGATCAACGCTTCGCCCATGTGGCGACGCGTGACCAGCAGCGCGGCCGGACGCTCCTCGGTGGGTTCCTGCAGTTCCAGGCTGAAGCGCGGCGAGCCGAGGCTGCTGCGGTTGAGACGCGTCGCCAGCGCGGCCAGGCCTTCATCGGCACCGGCCTTGCGCAGGTGTTCCAGGTCCATCGGGGTGAAATCGATCAGGGCCTCAAGCACCTGGCGGTCATACCGGTGGGCGTTGCGGCTGATGGCTTCCTGCGCCGAGGCGTAGGAGAGCAGCAGTTTTTCCAGGGCCACACCTTCGATGCCCGGTTCGCCATCGGCCGGAATCAGCGACGCGTTTTCCACCGCGCTGCTGGCCAGGTAGGCATCCAGCGCCGGGTCGTCCTTCAGGTACAGCTCCTGCTTGCCCTGCTTGATCTTGTACAGCGGCGGCAGGCCGATGTAGATGTGGCCGCGCTCGATCAGCTCCGGCATCTGCCGGTAGAAGAAGGTCAACAGCAGCGTACGGATGTGCGCGCCGTCGACGTCGGCGTCGGTCATGATGATGATGCGGTGGTAGCGCAGCTTGTCCGGGTTGTACTCGTCCCGACCAATACCGGTGCCCAGCGCGGTGATCAACGTACCGACCTGGTCCGATGCCAGCATGCGATCGAAGCGGGCACGTTCCACGTTGAGGATCTTGCCGCGCAGCGGCAGTACCGCCTGGTTCTTGCGGTTGCGGCCTTGCTTGGCCGAGCCGCCTGCCGAGTCACCCTCGACGATGAACAGTTCGGACAACGCCGGATCTTTTTCCTGGCAGTCGGCCAGCTTGCCGGGCAGGCCGGCGATATCCAGCGCGCCCTTGCGGCGGGTCAGATCGCGCGCCTTGCGGGCCGCTTCACGGGCACGCGCAGCGTCGACGATTTTGCCGGCGATCGCCTTGGCTTCGTTCGGGTTTTCCTGCAGGAACTCTTCCAGGCGCTGGCCGAAGGCACTTTCCACGGCCGGGCGCACGTCCGAGCTGACCAGCTTTTCCTTGGTCTGGCTGGAGAAGCTCGGGTCCGGCACCTTGACCGACAGCACGGCGATCATGCCTTCGCGCATGTCATCGCCGGTCAGGTTGATCTTGGCCTGCTTGGCGATGCCGTTCTGCTCGATGTAGTTGTTGAGCACGCGGGTCAGCGCACCGCGGAAGCCGGCGAGGTGGGTACCACCGTCCTTCTGCGGAATGTTGTTGGTGAAGCAATACATCGTTTCCTGGTAGGAATCGGTCCACTGCAGCGCCACGTCCACGGTGATGCCGTTGGACTCGCCGGTTACCGAGATCACGTTCGGGTGCAGCGGCGTCTTCAACTGCGCCAGATGCTCCACGAAGCTGCGGATGCCGCCTTCGTAATGGAAGTCGTCGCGGCGGCCATCGCCGCGCTCGTCCGCCAGCACGATCTTGACGCCGGAATTGAGGAAAGACAGCTCACGCAGGCGACGGGCCAGGATGTCGTAGTGGAATTCCACGTTGTCGTGGAACGCCTTCAGCGACGGCCAGAAGCGCAGGGTGGTGCCGCGCTTGGTGCTCGCCGCCACCTGCTTCAACGGATGCAGTGCTGCACCGTCGGCATATTCCTGCTGGTAGTGGAAGCCGCCCTGGTAGATGTCCAGGACCAACTTCTGCGACAGCGCGTTGACCACGCTGACGCCCACGCCGTGCAGGCCGCCAGAGACCTTGTAGCTGTTGTCGTCGAACTTGCCGCCGGCGTGCAGCACCGTCATGACCACTTCGGCGGCAGACACGTCGCGGTCGAGCTTCTTGCTCATCTGCTCGTGCTTGCCGGTCGGGATGCCGCGACCGTTGTCGGAGACGGAGACCGAGCCATCGGCGTGAATCATCACAGACACGTGGTCGGCGTGGCCGGCCAAGGCTTCATCGATGGAGTTGTCGACGACCTCGAACACCATGTGGTGCAGACCGGTGCCGTCATGGACGTCGCCGATGTACATACCAGGACGCTTGCGGACAGCTTCCAGCCCTTCCAGGGCGGTGATGCTGTTGGCGTCGTAGTTGCCGCTGTTTGCCGGGGTGTTCTGTTCTTCAGTCATTGCGCTTGCCGTAGGCTCCGCAGGTCGGGCCGCCGCTTGACGCGGGGCACCGTGGGTAAGGGGTTGCAACAGCAATTATACCAGCCGGGCGCATGCGCCCTCCCGACCACTATGGCACAGGCTGGACCTGTCCATGTTCCACGTGGAACCGGGTGATGTCGGTTGCGTCGTGCAGCGCCGCCGGGGTCTCGGTGGCGGTGATGAATATCTGCGCGGGCCCGGACTTCAGCCGGTCAAGAACGCGGGCCTGGTGGTCGCGATCCAGCTCGGAGGACAGATCGTCCAGCGCGATCACCGGCCATTCGCCGCGCTGCTCGGCGTAGTCCTCGGCCTGTGCCAACAAGCAGGTCAATGCGGTGAGCTTGGCCTGACCGCGTGACAGGGCGTCGCGGCCCGGAATGCTGGCGAAGCCCACGCTCCAGTCCGCCCGGTGCGGGCCGACGGAGGTGTAGCCCGCCATGCGGTCGCGTTCCCGCGCCAGCAACAGGGCATCCGACAAGGACACCTCCTGTTTGCGCCAGCCCGGACTCAGCGACATCGACTGTACGCCCAGATTGGGCGCCAGCACCTGGGCCAACGCGATGGCTCGGTCCTGCAGCCGCTCCAGGTAGTGCTGGCGACGCGTGGTCAGCGGTTCGCCAGCTTCGGCCAGCTCGTGGTCCCACGCATCCAGCGCATGGGCGGTGCCCCCTTGCTTCAGCAGTGCATTGCGCTGCTTCAGCGCCCGCGAGTAGCGCCGCCACAGTGCAAGAAAGTCTGGTTCCACGTGGAACAACCCCCAATCGAGGAAGCGACGGCGCGGTTCGCCACCGCCGCTGACCAAGGCGTGGCTGCCGGGCTCGAAGGTCACAACCGCCAGTGCTGCGCAGAGGTTTCCAAGCTGCGCGACGTCTTCGCCATCGAGCCGTCCCTTCCATTCCTGCCCGCTGTGCCGCAGCCCGGCCTTGCGCCGCGTGGAACTTGGCGCGCCTTCACGGCATTCCTCCCATTCCACGAACACTTCCAGCGCATCCTGACCTTCGCGCACCAGACCGTCGCGAACGCGGCCGCGGAAACTGCGCCCATACGCCATGACATGCAGGGCCTCCAGCACGCTGGTCTTGCCGGCACCGTTGTCACCGGTGATCAGGTTGATGCCCGGCTCGGGGGCCAGTTCCACGCGTTCAAAGCGGCGAACCTGGTGCAGGGACAAGCGGCGGATGTGCATGCAGTCGATCACGGCCGCACAGGGCGGCAGTCGGGTAGGGGTAATCGATCAGCTTACTGCATCGGGTGTGTTTCACGTGGGCCGCGGGGTGAACGCGCTTCCTGCGGCCGGATCCGCTCCCGTCCACCGGCCAGGGCGCGACCACGCCAGCCACCTGACCGCGCAGCACCGTGAATTTCTTGAAATCTGACGGCCGGGCAGGGCGGCAGGCCTGCAGATTTCAAGAAAATTGATGCGTTTTTGTCCGCCCACTGCGTGCTCCAATTTCTCATGCGGGTGGATTCTTTGAAATCTGCTGCACTGGACCCGGCATGCGTATTCAGATCTGGCGAAATACCGTGCGGCTGCATTTCGCTGTCCACAGGGGCTCTGTATGACTTATGCACAACCCATGTACGAACTGTGGATAAAAACAGACCCAAAACCCGCCTTGAAAGATATCCACAGGATCACCCCCAGACTCAGGGGGCCTTATGTAGGGGGTTTCAGGCCTAATATTCCCTTGAATTTCAACTAGATAAGGTACTTTTCAACCAAATCTGGCCCTACCACCACCACCTAGCTTTAGATTTATATACAGTTTTAAAGCATAGAGCAGTGATCCGGGCACCCAAACGAGCCGTCGGCATGGAACGCGAAAGCAAGGCTTGGGAGTGGGGGAAACGGGTGCGCAATCCGTGGGATCTGCCTACGTCGAAACCTGATGCGAACAAGCCTGTCGCGAGTCGTTGATCAATGCTTCCACGGCGGCCGCCTACCAGGATCCCAACCGCTGCGCGTTACGTCGAAACCGCAATGCTCCACGTGAAACAAAAAAAGGCCCGGCACTAGACCGGGCTTCTTCAACGCATCGGTTCCACGTGGAACCACGCGTCAGGTCAGAGACGCAGCGGCATCACCACATGACGCGACTTCTCGCTGCTGGCCTCACGAACCAGGGCCGAGGAGTTCGAATCACGCAGCTGGATCACCACGTGCTCATCGCGCAGTGCGGACAACGCGTCCAGCAGGTAGTTCACGTTGAAGCCGATGGCCAGATCGCTGACCGTGGTGTCGGCCTCAATCTCTTCCTGGGCTTCTTCCTGCTCGGGGTTGTGTGCGCTGATCTTCAGGTTGCCCGGCGAGACTTCCACGCGGATGCCGCGGTATTTCTCGTTGGACAGAATCGCAGCGCGCTGCAGCGAGGCCCGAAGTGCTTCGCGGTCGACCTTCACTTCACGGTCGGCACCGATCGGGATCACTGCCTCGTAATCCGGGAAGCGGCCATCGATCAGCTTCGAGGTGAAGGTCACATCGTCGCGCTTGACCCGCACGTGGCTGCGACCCACTTCCAGCTCGATCTCGCGATCGCCGCTTTCCAGCAGACGCTGCAGTTCGGTCACGCCCTTGCGCGGCACGATGATCTGACGCTTGGCGCCGCTGGCCTTTTCCAGCTCGGTTTCGCACAGCGCCAGGCGGTGTCCGTCGGTAGCGACGGTCCGCAGGGCATCGCCGCGCAGATCGAACAGGAGGCCGTTGAGGTAGTAGCGCACGTCCTGTTGGGCCATCGCGAACGCGGTGCGTTCGATCAGTTCCTTCAGGGTGGCTTCGCCGATGGCCACGCGCTCGGTGGCTTCCACTTCGTCCACCGACGGGAAGTCGTTGGCCGGCAGGGTTGCCAGGGTGAAGCGGCTGCGGCCGGCCTGCACAGTGATCTTGTCACCGGTCTGCGAGACGGTGATCCGGCTGCCATCGGGCAGGGCGCGGATGATCTCGAACAACTTGCGGGCGGGGATGGTGGTCTCGCCGTCCTGGGCATCTTCCACCGCGATCCGCGACACCATTTCCACTTCCAGGTCCGTACCGGTCAGCGAAAGCTGCCCGTTCTGCACCTGGACCAGGAAATTTGCCAGAACCGGCAAGGTCTGGCGGCGTTCGACCACGTTGACGACTTGTGCCAACGGCTTGAGAAAGGCTTCGCGCTGCAGTGTGAAACGCATGTGGTTCCGTGCCCCTATGCTTTAAAAAAATATGGAATAAATCAAAAGCTTGGTGGTGATGGTAGGAACAGAATCGCTGGAAAACACAGCTAAGTCTTTGTAAACAAAGAGGTTTCAGGCATTGAAACCCTCTGCACTACTAACCCTCGGGGGGAGGGCGAACCTGTGGATAAATTCTCCGGGAAATTTACCCGATTTCTTATCCACACCCTGTCCCCTGCTTGCTACCGGATTCTGCACCGTTTTATGCGATGACGCCTGTGCGGCGTGCATGCATCATTCGCTCAACTTCCGGATCAGCTTGTCCCAGTCTTCCCGCAACTTGCCGTCGGCTTCCATCAACGTCCGGATCTGACGGCAGGCATGCAGCACCGTGGTGTGGTCCCGGCCGGCAAAGGCATCGCCGATTTCCGGCAGGCTGTGCTCGGTGAGTTCCTTGGTCAGCGCCATGGCTACCTGGCGCGGACGGGCCAGCGACCGGGTCCGACGCTTGGACAGCAGATCCTTGATCTGCAGCCCGTAGTAGTCGGCCACGGTTTTCTGGATGTTGGGAATGCTGATCGCCTGCTGCTGGGCGCGCAGCAGGTCGCGCAGGGTTTCCTGCGCAAAATCAGTGGTGATCGCACGGCCGGTGAAGTTGGCGCGTGCGGCCAGGGTATTCAGCGCACCCTCGAGGTCGCGGACATTGGAGCGCATCTTCTTGGCAATCAGAAACGCCACATCGTCGGGAATCTCAGTGCCACGCTCACGTGCCTTGGCCAGCACGATCGCGGCGCGGGTCTCGAAGTCCGGCGGTTCGATGGCCACCGACAGGCCCCAGGCCAGGCGCGACTTGAGCCGAGCTTCCAGGCCCTCGACTTCGCGCGGGTACCGGTCGCAGGTCAGGATGATCTGCTGCTTGCCGTCGAACAGGGCATTGAACGTATGGAAGAACTCTTCCTGGGTACGGTCCTTGCCCGCGAAGAACTGGATGTCATCGATCAGCAGCGCGTCCACCTGCTGGAACTGGCGCTTGAACTGATCCATGGTTTTTTCCTGCAACGCCCGGATCATCGCGCTGAAGAACTGTTCCGAGCGCAGGTACAGGACCTTGGCAGCCGGGTTGGCCTGGCGCATCGCATTGCCGGCCGCGAACATCAGGTGGGTCTTGCCCAGGCCGGTGCCGCCGTACAGCAGCAGCGGGTTGTGCGCCCGGTCACCCGGTTTCTGCGCCGCCTGGAACGCCGCGGCCAGGCCCAGCTGGTTGCTGCGGCCCTCCACGAAGTTGGCGAAGGTGTAGTGCGAATCCAGGTTGCCGGCGAACGGCACCAGCGGTTCGGCCGCCACGGCCGGGGCGCTGACGCCCGGATTCGGCGCAATCTGCGCCTCTACGGCCCGCGGACGCGAGCCGATTTCAAGAAAAACGTCGCCGAAACCGGCGAAGTGCGCCAGCAGTTCCTTGATGCGCGGCAGGTACAGCTCGCGCACCTGGTCGACAATGAAGGCGTTTGGCGCATAAAGCACCAGGCTGTCCACGCGCAGATCGGCCTGCAGTGGCTTCAACCAGGTGTGAACATCCTCGGGCGGGAACTCCGCTTCGAGGCGTTCGAGACAACGGGACCAGGCATCCATCGGCAATAATCGTCTGGGGCCAGCGTACAGGCGTAGGAAACCGCCGCACCGCAGGCCGGAAGGAGGGAAGAATGGATGGCGCAGACTACCACCGACGAGGGGGGCCGGGAATGGTTGTCCCAAAGTTATTCACAAAATGATCCACAGCTATTGCACAGCCCGATGAAATCCCGTAGTGCCAGACACTTGACGGAACCTTGGTCAGGTCTATAGAATTTCCGGTTCTTTCCGTCCCCTTCATATAGAGGCCCGCATGGCCACCAAGCGCACTTTCCAACCCAGCAACCTCAAGCGTAAGCGCGACCATGGCTTCCGTGCCCGTATGAAGACCGCTGACGGCCGCAAGATCCTGTCGCGTCGCCGCGCCAAGGGCCGTAAAGTCCTGAGCGCTTGATTGCAATGCCGCTTTCCGCGGCAGACGCAATCCTGACTGTGAGCAGTTCCGACCCGCGCAAGCGATTTCCTCGCTCTGCGCGGGTTCGTACGCGTGCCGAATATACAACGGTCTTCAACGGCGCCCGCCGTGTGTCCGATCCGCTGATGACCCTGCACTGGCTGAAGAGCGATACGCCAGCCAGGCTGGGTCTCGCCGTGTCGCGCAAAGTCGATCCCCGAGCCGTGGGTCGCAACCGAGTGAAGCGTGTGCTGCGCGATGCCACACGCCACCTACGGCCGTGGATGAGTGCCGGCGATTTTGTCGTCGTTGCCCGTAGCGCCGCCCGTACCGCCAGCAATGCAGACATCCGTCAGGCCTTTGAACGTCTGCTGCGCCGCCTTGGCGCATTGCCCATGCCGGGCGCGGACGGCACAATGCCGCCGCCCCTGGGCGTTGCACCCCTTTCCCAGTCCGAGCCGGCCTCACCTGCCGGCCCCGTCGAGCCTGCCCGCTGATGAACCAGACCCGCGTTTTCCTGATTTTTGCCTGGCTGATGGTGGCCGTGTTGCTGTGGATGGAGTGGGGCCGCGACAAGGCCGCGCCGGCCACCCCGACCGTGGCTGCCCAGACCCAGGCGACCGTGCCGGGTGCCGCCGGGTCGGTCCCGGGTGCGACGGTGCCGCAGGCCCCGGGCAGCGCACCGGCCAACCAGCCGGCCGCCCAGGCCCAGGCCGGCGCCGCCCGCGTGACCGTCACCACCGACGTCCTGCGCCTGGTGCTGGACGGTGGCACGGTGCTGGACGCCGAGCTGCTGCAGTTCCCGCAGACCAAGGCTGACGGCAGCCCGCCGGTACGCCTGCTGACCGAAGAGAGCACCCACCCGTATCGCGCGGTGAGCGGCTGGACCAGTCAGGACAAGAGCATGCCGGTGCCGGAAGCCAATGGCTTCAAGCTCGTCGGCGACAACCATGCGTTCGTGCTGGGCAAGGGCCAGAAAGAACTGCAGATCCCGTTCGTGTGGAACGGTCCGAACGGCGTGACCATCCGCCGCACCTACACCCTGGGCCGCAACGAGTACGCGATCAAGGTGAAGGACGAAGTGGTCAACGGCAGCACCGCGCCGTGGAACGGCTACGTGTACCGCACGCTGGACCGCACCCCGACCATCCTGTCGCGCAGCATGACCAACCCAGACTCGTTCAGCTTCAACGGCGCGACCTGGTTCAGCCCGCAGGACGGCTATGAGCGTCGCGCGTTCAAGGATTACCTGGACGACGGCAACCTCAACCGCACCATCACCGGCGGCTGGCTGGCGATGCTGCAGCACCACTTCTTCACCGCGTGGATCCCGCAGCCGGACCAGGCCGCCAACTACGTGCTGTCCCAGCATGACGGTCGCGACCAGATCCAGGCCACCGGCCCGGCCTTCACCGTTGCCGCCGGCCAGCAGGCCAGCACCGAAGCGCGCCTGTGGGTGGGCCCGAAGCTGGTCAACCTGATCGCCAAGGAAGACGTGAAGGGCCTGGACCGCGTGGTCGACTACAGCCGCTTCTCGCTGATGGCGATCATCGGCCAGGGCCTGTTCTGGGTGTTGAACCAGGTCCACAAGGTGGTCAACAACTGGGGCTGGGCCATCGTCGGCCTGGTGGTGCTGCTGAAGCTGGTGCTGTATCCGCTGTCGGCGGTGCAGTACAAGAGCGGCGCCAAGATGCGTCGCTTCCAGCCGCGCATCGCGCAGCTCAAGGAACGCTATGGCGATGACCGCCAGAAGTTCCAGACCGCGATGATGGAGCTGTACAAGAAAGAGAAGATCAACCCGATGGGCGGCTGCCTGCCGATCCTGATCCAGATGCCGATCTTCTTCGCCCTGTACTGGGTGCTGGTGGAGTCGGTGGAACTGCGCCAGGCGCCGTGGCTGGGCTGGATCCAGGATCTGACCGCACGCGACCCGTACTTCATCCTGCCGGTGATCAACGTGGCGGTGATGTGGGCCACGCAGAAGCTGACCCCGGCGCCGGGCATGGACCCGATGCAGGCCAAGATGATGCAGATGATGCCGCTGGTGTTCGGCGTCATGATGGCCTTCATGCCGTCCGGCCTGGTGCTGTACTGGGTGGTCAACGGTGGCCTGGGCCTGCTGCAGCAGTGGTGGATGACCAAGCGCCACGGCAGCGACCCGGTGCCGGCCACCACCGCGCCGATCAAGAAGAAATAACACCGACCCTTGGTCGGTTGCCCCTGGAAAACCCGCCATCCGGCGGGTTTTTCTTTGGCGGCGATACAATCGCCGCCACCGTTGCCCCGTTTGCCCGAGCCACCCCATGCCCCCTGCGTCGTCGCTGCTCCGCCTGCCCGTGCCCCTGCTGCTGCTCACCCTGGCGTTGGCCGGCTGTGGCGACAAGGAGGCGGCCGACAGCGGCGCGATGACCCAGCCCAGCGCGCAGGCCGCCGCTGCGGCAGACCCGGCCGCAGCGCCACTGCTGGCCGCGCTGCAGAAGCAGCTCGACGGCCACCGCCGCATCGTCGTGCTGCTGGCCGACGAGGCGCAACAGTCGCCGGCCGATCGCGCCACCTCCAGCCGCATCGGCCAACAGCTGTTCCACGACGGCCTGGCGCAGCGCGCCGCGATCGCCACACAGTTCGACACGCTGCTGCGCAGCTCCAGCCCGCAACGCTTCGCCTCGCTGGGCACGGTGCTGGACTACATCGAATCGGCGCCGGAGCTGTTCGATGCCGATCGCCTGGCCTTCCGGGAAGTGCTGCGTGACCTGCACGAGCGCGTGGGCAAGGATTCGTCGCTTCCGGCGGTGAAACTGCACCAGCGGATCGGCGAGGACCTGGAGGCGCTGGATGAGATCGAGCGCAACTACAACCAGGAAATCACCCGCATTTTCAGCCGCTTCGACCGTACCCGGGCGATCGCGCTCAAGCGCGAGAAGTGGGACGACTACATCGCCCACCTGCACGCGCAGTACCGCCGCGACGACATCCTGCGCGACTACGGCGTGATCGAGCCGTACCCGATGTCGATGAAGGACAGCGACCGCGAGATCTTCGGCCGCGACCTGCCGCCCAAGACCGTGGTGCTCACCTTCGACGATGGCCCGCACAAGGCCTACACCGACGAAGTGGTGGCCATCCTGCAGCGCTACGACGTGCCCGGCGTGTTCTTCGAAGTAGGCCGCAACCTTGGTGAGGTGAAGGCGGATGGCAAGGTCACGCTGGGCCCGCTGGCCGGCATCAGCCGCAACCTGATGGAACAGGGATACGCGGTGGGCAACCACAGCCTGACCCACGCGCAGCTGTCGCGTACCACCGGCGATGCACTGCGCGAACAGGTGTTGTCCACCGACACGCTGCTCAAGGACGTGGATGACAAGCGCGCGCCGCTGTTCCGCTTCCCCTATGGGGCGCGCAACGCCGAAGGCCTGCAGCTGCTCAATGAGGCCGGCCTGAAGTCGATCATGTGGAACATCGATTCGATGGACTGGGCCGATCCGGTGCCGGAGTCGATCGTGCAGCGCGTGGTCGACCAGGTGCAGAAGGAACAGCGCGGCATCATCCTGTTCCACGACATCCATGACCGCGCGGTCAAGGCGCTGCCGCAGATCCTTGACCGGCTGATCGCCGATGGCTACCAGTTCGCCGGCTGGAACGGCCGCGACTTCAGCGTGGCGCGCCCGCGCAAGGGGGCCGGCAGCGCGCCCACCGTCACCACCGGTTACCAGAAGTCCTGGGCGATCGTGATCGGCATCGACGACTACGCCAAGTGGCCAACGCTGGAGTACGCCAGCCACGATGCACAGGCCATCGCCGACACCCTGACCGGCCAGTTCGGCTTCCCGTCGTCGCAGGTGATCGTGCTGAAGAACCAGCAGGCCACCCGCAACAACATCCTGGCCGCCTTCCACGACCGCCTGGCCGACGACCGCACCGGGCGCGATGACCGGGTGTTCGTGTTCTTCGCCGGTCATGGTGCCACCCGCCGCCTGGCCTCGGGCCGCGACCTTGGCTACATCATCCCGGTGGATTCCAACCCGGACGAGTTCGCCACCGATGCCATCGCGATGACCGACATCCAGACCATCGCCGAGAGCATGCAGGCCAAGCATGTGATGTTCGTGATGGATGCCTGCTACAGCGGTCTCGGCCTGACCCGCGGCGGGCCCTCGTCGTCGGCCTTCCTGCGCGAGAATGCCCGCCGCAGCGCGCGCCAGATGCTCACTGCCGGCGGGGCCGACCAGCAGGTGGCCGATGCCGGGCCGAACGGCCATTCGGTGTTCACCTGGGTGCTGCTGCAGGCATTGGCCGGCAAGGGCGACCTCAACGGCGACGGACTGATCACCGGTACCGAGCTGGCCGCGTACGTGGCCCCGGCCGTGTCGGCGGTGTCGCAGCAGACGCCCGCCTTCGGCAGCCTGCCGGGGTCGCAGGGCGGCGAGTTCGTGTTCCAGGTGCCCGACAGCCAGGAGTACCTCACCGCCGATACGCGCCAGTTGTCGGCCGACGCCATTGCGCTGAACAACAAGGTCGATGCGGCGCAGGACGCCAAGGGCAAGGACGAAGCGCCGGTGACCGTGGCCGACCTGCAGGGCGGCAAGAGCACGCTGGTGGTGCCGGCCGCCGCGCCCACCTCCGACCGTCAGCGCGCGCAGCAGGCCAACGACCGCGGCCTGCAGCTGTACCGCGAGAAGCGCTACGACGAGGCGGTGGCCCAGTTCACCGAGGCCCTGAAGCTGCGTCCGGACTTCGCCCAGGCCGCCAACAACCTGGGCTTCGTTTACTACCGGCAGCAGCGCTATGCCGAAGCAGCCCGCTGGCTGGAGAACACCTTGAAGATCGATCCCTCGCGGGCGGTAGCCCACTTCAACCTGGGGGACGCCTACTTCCATGGCGGCGACACGGCCCGGGCCAAACAGGCCTACCGCACCTACCTGGCCCTGCAACCGCAGGGCAGCAACGCGGCGCAGGCCCGTGCCCAGCTGGAGAAGCTCTAAGCGATGACCACCCCGTCCAACATCGACACCATTGTTGCCATCGCCACTGCGCCCGGTGCCGGCGGCGTCGGCATCGTGCGCCTGAGCGGCCCGCGTGCGCGGTGCATCGCCGAGGCCATCGGCGTACGTACGATGCAGCCGCGCCAGGCGCATTACGCCCGCTTCCGCGATGCGCAGGGCGAGGTGATCGACGATGGCATCGCGCTGTGGTTCCCGGCACCCCACAGCTTCACCGGGGAAGCGGTGGTGGAACTACAGGGCCATGGCAGCCCGGTGGTGTTGCAGCAGCTGGTCGCGCGCTGCATCGCGCTGGGCGCGCGGCAGGCCCGGCCGGGTGAATTCAGTGAGCGTGCCTTCCTCAACGGCAAGCTCGACCTGGCCCAGGCTGAAGCCATCGCCGACCTGATCGCGGCCAGCGATACGCGCGCAGCGCGCGCTGCACGGCGGTCGCTGGACGGGGTGTTCTCGCGCCGCGTGGACGAGGTGGCAGAACAGCTTGTTCTGCTGCGCATCCATGTTGAAGCGGCGATCGACTTCGCCGACGAGCCATTGGATACGCTGGGCGGCGAGCAGGTGCGGGCCGGATTGGGCCAGGCGCTGCGCGCGCTGGGTCAGCTGCGCGACGATGCCGAGCGCGGCCGCAAGCTGCGCGATGGCCTGCATGCGGTGCTGGTGGGCCCGCCGAACGCCGGCAAGAGCTCGCTGCTCAACGCACTGGCCGGCAGCGAGCGCGCCATCGTCACCGACATTGCCGGCACCACCCGCGACACCCTGCGCGAAACCATCCGCATCGATGGCCTGGAACTGACCCTGGTCGACACCGCCGGCCTGCGCGACGGTGGCGACGCGATCGAGCGCGAAGGCATGCGCCGCGCGCACGTGGAGATGCAGCGCACCGACCTGGCCATCATCGTGCTGGACGCCCGCGACCCGCAGGCCGGACATGCCGCGGTGGCCGACGCCCTGGCCGGCGTGCCGCAGCAGCTGTGGATCCACAACAAGAGCGACCTGCTGGGGCACCTTCCCGCCGACAGCGAGGCGAACGTCGTCCACGTCTCCGCCGCCACCGGCCAGGGCCTGGTCCGCCTGCACGCCCGCCTGCGCGAACTGGCCAGCGGAAGTGCCGGCGACAGCGTGGACGGCGAGTTCTCCGCGCGCGCCCGCCATGTTGACGCCATCGTGCTGGCCATCGGCCACGCCGAGCGCGCCGAAGCCGAGCTGGTCCACGAACACCTGGAGCTGGCCGCCGAGGAACTGCGCCTGGCGCATGAGGCACTGGGCGAGATCACCGGGCGGATGAGCGCCGATGATCTGCTGGGGCGGATATTTTCCAGCTTCTGTATCGGGAAGTAGTATTCAACTTGAACGCTTTGACGGACCACAGGGATTGGCATGGACAAGACGGCTCTGAGTGAGCGCGACATCTGCACAAAGTTCATCACCCCGGCGCTGGTAGCGGCGGGATGGGATGTGCTGAGTCAGATTCGCGAAGAATTCCTGCTGACCAAGGGGCGCATCATCGTGCGCGGCAAGCTACATACTCGTGGCCAGCACAAGCGCGCCGACTATGTGCTGTTCCACAAGCCGAATCTTCCCATTGCCATCATCGAGGCCAAGGACAACAAGCATACGGTCGGGTCAGGCATGCAGCAGGCGCTCGGCTATGCCGAGATGCTGCAGGTGCCCTTCGTATTCAGCAGCAATGGCAATGGCTTCCTGTTCCACAACAAGATTGCGAAGGACGGCGTCGTCGAGCGCGAACTGAGCTTGGACGAATTCCCTAGTGCCGACATGCTGTGGCAATGGTGGGCGGAGCATCAGGGACTGAGCACGCACCAACAGGCTCTGGTTGCCCAGGACTATTACAGCGACGGCAGCAATAAGGCGCCCCGCTACTATCAGTTGCTGGCCATCAACAAGACAATTGAGGCAATTGCGAAGGAACAGAAGCGCATCCTGCTGGTGATGGCCACAGGTACCGGCAAGACTTACACGGCCTTCCAGATCATCTGGCGATTGTGGAAATCGCGTGCCAAGAAGCGCATTCTGTTTCTGGCTGATCGCAATATGGACCGGCCAGACTTCCGTAGACATTCATGAGCCGCTTTGCGCGTAGCGCCGCTCAAACTCTACAGGGGCTAGGTTGCCAGCGAAACCATGCCGGCGAATTGGGTTGTAGAACATCTCGATGTA